>Ga0247815_10000836_pt1 | contig 23804 bp, 28 predicted proteins | sample UWRJL194509B1_FD_181014 | JGI IMG/M metagenome (GOLD analysis project Ga0247815, IMG submission 181014) | Plant litter microbial communities from Arlington Agricultural Research Station in Wisconsin, United States - UWRJ-L194-509B-1 | ecosystem: Environmental > Terrestrial > Plant litter >...
TGGCACAAACCTTTGCCTCTATGCGCGAGTCCACAGTCATAAGCCTGAGCGAGTCGAAGGAAGTACCATTCGCGGCATTGTGGATGAGGGCGTAGTTGCGCGTGTCGGTCCTGAACCTTGTGATACGTGTCTTCGGCAGCGATATCACTACGCGGACGTTGAACTTGCGTCGTGGCAAGGCGCGCTCGTATTCGGGGAAGTAGATGCCCAACCCTCGCTCTGTTCCATCTTGAAGGACGCATACCTGCCATACCTTGTTGAATGGGTAGATCTCTGTATCATAGTCGACCACGACGCGCACGCCGACCTGTGCCGACGAACCCTCCTCAAGAGTGACTGACCCTGCTGCACTGTTACCGCGCGTGAGCAGGTACAGTGCAGCATTTCCGGCTTTGCCGAGGTCGAGGTCGAGACTCGCGCCATGCGAACGCGAGCTACTGGGTACCTCGCTCCACCGCCCGTCTGTCCGACTCGATCCACTACGAGCCCCATGACCGTAGCATGCCTGGACGACTCCATCAACGGCGACTGGCTTTGTTGGGCTTGCGAGTCTGTTGCCAACACGAGGTACGCCGAAGTCGGCGATGCTCGACGCGAGCATGCTAAGAAGAATCCACACAAGTATCACCACTCCAAACGCCTTCAGAAAGCGTTTCCACGCAGGCTCGTGAGGTGGTGGTGGTGTGTCTCCTCGGTGGTGGGTATTAGTGTATCCTGGTCGTTGGGCTCCTGGCGGCGTGGCACTGTATTGCGCATATTGGTTTGGATGCGCGCCAACCTGGTATGACGGCTGCGTCGATGCTGGTGCAGAAGCAAGTGCCTGCGCGGATGGTGGCTGACTGGCAACTTGCGCATACGTCACGCCGGTGCTGGGACCTTCGCCGTTCGTTCCGCCGTACGACGTCGCCGATTCATTATCCTGCGTTGTGCCGTGCGATAAAAGGGGCTGCTTTGAGTCGTCTTTGCTCGTGTCGGTCGTGATCATGATGCGAGACACAAGAGTCAACGTGAAATGGGAGGAAGAGGACCGCAAATCGCCGGCTGTCAGTCTCCTTTCGGTCACTGTAGTCAATTCAGGGGTTCTGTTTTTCTGCATCAACTTCACACCCGCTGTCGCCCGGCCCGTTGCCGTGCATCGCTTGGCCGTTGACCTCCTCTGCTGTACTCTCCCAAATCTCAGCAAAGATGCCTGCAGCACAGAATGTTACAATTAAAGAGCTTGTTGATGCAGCCAACGCTATCCACGACGCAGCAAAGGTGGGTCTGAAGGTTGAAAGAGGCGCGCGACCCGCGGGAGGCTGATGATGAGCCCGATGACTTTGCAGGCCATGAAGAACTGCAAGGACAATTCCCGCAAGATTGCCAAGATCTCCCTCGATATCACGAATTCAATCGAAAATACTGTTGCGACTACACGTCATCGTGGAGAAGAGCCTAACGCCACAATCTCGGTGAATGCAGCTCTCGGCGCAACCAGAGAGTGCGTACTCTCATTGTGCTATGCCGCGTGCTTAACCCTATATGATTCAGTATCTTCGTTCAGTGCGCGGGATTCATGCACGACGTTGCTGGCAAAGGCGCCTTCTCGCGCTATTTCGAGAAGGGCTTGACCGCCGACACTATCGGCGGGTACCTGGCATCTGTGCAAGGGCTGCACGAACTCCTCAAAGTTTTTGTTTTTTACTTCGTGCTCAAGTTATATGCTCTGCTAATTTGAATCCGTAGATTCGCGATCAAGAGTGTGGACTGATGCTCGAGCGGTTTGCCGGCTTGGGCGTCGACGAAACATGCAGCAAGGTGCGCGATCTCATCCATACATGCAATTCGCTCGCTTAACATTAATTATAGGATGTACTCATGTAAGTTTCTGCGCGCACCTTGAGCACTTTAAGTCATGGCAGAACTCGGGTAGCGCCAACATCAAGACCATGGACGCAGCCTACGATGGCCTCAAGAGCACAATCAACGTCATGGCCAACATGACTGACGGCTTACCATGGCCGCTCAAGGCTGCACCTCAGACATTCCTTTACGTTCTTCGGCTGTTTGAGGTACGTGATGTCGAGTGCTGCGGTGCTCAATGGTATCACAATGCTGACCACGGAAATTAGAGCTGCCAAAGCGTCCGCCCAAAGATCACCTCTTTGCTTTTTGCTGTCCAGACTTTGTGGAAAGCAGTAGAGCAAGTATCGCCTGAAGTCGCCGCGGAAAATGAGCACCTGCGGAATCATCTTTCCGAGTTCTTCGAGTTCGTTCTGACTGGGAGCAAGTGCGGGCACGGACTGAGCTTCTGCAGGATTCTTCAGCGTATTGCCATCCGCCTTCATATCGTGCTTCGTATTGGTCATGTAAAGCAGGCGATAGCCGTCCACACGGTCAGCGCATGTCTTGTACTTGAGGAGCAGCGCCTTGCTGAGGCTGGAAAGACAATCATGGTCAGTTGCTCGCTTCTGAAGCTCCCGCTCACTGACATGTTGTATAGACTGCCTTCTCCGTACAAACTCTTAACGAGCTGAAAGGCTTGAAGAGTGATATATCCAGGCTTTTTCCCACTGATCCCGTGTCACAAAACGATATGTACGTTGTTTCAGACTTCAACATGTCTCGACTCTGACCGTTGCGCAGTGACACTAGCGTTTCAACGACTCTGCCACCAAAGCCAATCGTGTTCCATGGACGAGACGAATTTGTCAGCAGTGCAGTGCAGATGCTGACGGCGTCAAGTTATGCACGACTTGCGGTCCTCGGTCCTGGCGGCATGGGCAAAACAACAATTGCCCTGGCCATTTTGTATGATGCTCAGATTGTAGATCATTTTCAGGATAAGCGGCTCTTCCTTTCGTGCGAGGCACTCGTAGATACGAATTCTGTCGTCATCTCCCTCGCCAAGTTGCTCGGACTCTCTGTATCCGGTGACCTACTAACTGCCGTTGTTGCCCGTCTGACTGACATGACTCGCGCGTTGCTGGTTCTCGACAACCTTGAGACGGTCTGGCTCGCAGATGGTGGACCAGCCGCAGCTTTCGAGGAGCTACTCGGAATATTGGCGCAGATCCCGCTGCTCTCGGTGATCATCACATGCCGAGGAATCGTCCTACCACAACTTGTTGAGTGGTCTAACCCGGATACAGCAGCACTCGAGTCGTTCTCGCTCGAAGCTGCACTGGAGACGTTTCAAGACAGGGCGGGATACCGCCTTGCAGGTCCGGACGATTGTATCGCTAAGGAGCTTCTTACCGCAGTCGACAACATGCCACTTGCGGTGACTCTGCTCGGCCAACTTGCAAGGCGTGGTGCGCCCGTATCGGAGCTTCTAGATCGCTGGAATAGCGAGCACAGTGCTCTTCTTCGCACCCACAACGTTGGTCGCATCAACAATGCCGAGGTGTCGGTTAGGCTCTCCATCACGATGGTCAGCGCTGCCGACGGCTCGGGAGAGTCTCTGCAGCTTCTCTCTGTTTGCTGCATGCTGCCCGATGGCCTCCATCCGGACGTCTTGAGAAAAATGAGTGTACATTTCAAACACATATACCGCGCGCGCGACACTCTGACCGCTTACGCGCTCGTCAGCCTGGGTACCGACCTGGTGTTGAGAACGCTCAGCCCTGTCCGTCACGTCGTTTTAGAGAATCACCCGGCAGATTCGAGCCACCGCGATGCATTGCGTACCATCTATTTCGACATCGCTGATCGGCTGCCAGTCGTGGTAGACGAAGCCTTCCAGGAGCTGTTGGCTGGCGCCGCACCGGAAATGGGCAACCTGTCGTCCCTGCTGCTCACTATGGTCAGCCAACCATCACAGGAGATCGTGGACGCTGTCATTCTTTTGACCGATTCGTCTGTACTTCATCGGCCTACTGTTACCGTGGCATCCGCTCTGCTTCCACATCTCGAGTCCCATCCCAAGTGGAAGGCTGACTGCCTGAAGGCTATTGCTGAGGGAAATGCTCATCTTGGTAACTACAAATTGGCGATCGAAGCTGCAAACACTGCGGCAGGACTGTATGTCGAGTTGGGGGATCGGCTCTTGGCAGCAACATGCAGGAGCATTGCTGGAGACGTATATCGACTACGTAAGGAGTATAGTGATGCACAGAGGCTGCATGAAGAGGCGCGAGAGATTTATGCTGAGCTGGAAGATCATAAAAACGAGGCAAACTCTCGGCATCTGCTGGCTCTGGTCATGAAGATGGAAGGCAACTGCTCAGGCGCGATCGAGCATCTGACTGCTGCACGGTTCATTTTCAACTCCCTAGGCGAAATATTCCTCGCCGCTCGCTGTACCTGTACCCTTGGCGCCGTATATCTGGCTCTGGACGAAGTCGACACTGGTAAAGCCGAGTTGGAGGCCTCACGATCCATATTCATCAGGTTCGGGCATCAAACCCAAACTGCGGAGGCCGCACGATTTCTTGGTAGTGCCCACCGCATGCAAGGCAATTTCGAAATGGCGGAACAGTATGTGGAGGAGGCTCAGCTGATCCACCAGACTGATGGCGACCCACTTGGTCGTGCAGCTTGCGCAGAGCAGTTTGGTTACCTTCGAGGTGCGCAGGAACGCAATCAGGAAGCCATCGTACAATTCAAGCTTGCAAGCCGCATCTATGAGAAGCTCCAGTTTCAGACTCAGGCCCAGCAATGCCAAGAGTTGATCAAAAGTCTCGAGTCCGCTCACAGCGCGACGGTATAGCAGTTGTGATGATCATCCTTAGCTCACCTGACATCTTCTTAACTTCGATTTCTATTCGCGTCGGTAGGCAGCGAGCCCATAGGCGCTAGTCAACGCATACAGTCAAGCACCACGAGTTGCACCAACCAAATTTGTACCGGTCTTTGCTCTCCACACACTCTTTCCCTTTTATTCTTAATCACTGGATTAATAAGGAATATACCCGGCTATATTTCCAGAAAGAAAAAAGAAAAGAAAACGTGAAATTCGTGGCACAGGAAGCAAACTGTTTTAAGCGTCCGCCGAAGGTCGCACCACCACTAGCACCAAGCCACCTGTTTCGTCGAAACGACTGCTTAATTTGTCAAAATAATTTAACCATTAGGTAGGGGAGCTACTTTTAAGACTCTCTGGACACTTGGGGACAAAGGGAAAGTGTTTTGCGTGACATGTAGAACGTAACGTTTTCGGATGCACCACCACCATACGGGCAACATGAATCTTAATATCTCACGTTAAACCCCCAGATACTACTCATGGTTATGCGGAATAATTAATTATATCGATCTGCATTGTTAAAATGTGCATAAAATGACCATGGGGCCGCAGGTACCCTTGGTGCAAGTCGTGGTGCTGGTGCAAGTCGTGGTGCTTGCCTGTACATGAGTACAAATTGACGATCGACATGTGCGATGAGCGTGCGGGGTTTCTGTCGAGTGCTGAATAGTGTTCCGTCTGCGTGCGCTGGCTGGGTTGGGGTTGTATTTGCGGCCGATGCGCCGGCTTCGTGCGCAGGCAGGGCCTGCTCGTAAAGTCTCCTCCCTCATTCCTCCTCCTCCTCCTCCCTCTCCTCCGTCTCTTCCTCGCTGCCCCGAGGGTCGTCGGCATCTTGTTTTTCTGCGAATCGCGGGGCCGCGGGCGGAGCCCACGGCTCGCCAGATACTGTGAATGTGCCTGACTTGCGCAGGAATTTGGCGAGAGCCGCAATCCCTTTCGTCGTGCCCAGGACTTCTGAGAATGATGTGCCACGTGCCAGCCCTTCCAGCTCGTGTCGATGTGGGTGGTACCGGGTGCAAGACCGTATGATGTGGTCGCGTGACTGCAAGGGTTCGCCGCAGGGGCATTCAACGTTCTCGTCTGGCACAAATGTTGCGTAGTACGCGCCGTAGTAGCTCACCTGACACCGCGTTCAGTCTTGCGATGTATTAGGTAGCTGAACCAGCGAACTATCCGCTAATATATTCCTCGTGTTGTGTATCTACTAGGAGCCGCATATTATTCGCCGCTTGTTGTGGATAGGACATCGTTACCGAGAGCACCAAATAAAAGCCAAGATTTCGTGGTTTATAAACCAACCCTGTGGTTGTGTGAAAAAGAATGAATGTACAAGTCATCCACGACGAGACATTCTATCACGGCTCCTGAATAATACTCACCCCCGCCACCAGACTCCTACCTAGTGAATCTGCCTCCGTTGCTTGGCCTTGCTTGGATTGATAGTTGGGCTAGCAAAGTCGTTAGATCCAGTGCTGGCACAAGTGGCATTTGTTTTCGTGAGATTCATCCAGGCCCGGGTCGTCTGCGCTCGTTTACTCAGTATGTAAACTCTGAGCGTGGTCTTTGAGCGCCTGTTTTCAGTTCTTAAAGCTCATTTCTGATACCATAGGCACGTGACATGCTTCCGCGGCTCAAGTACGATTCTTCGCATCGAGGTGACAGGCTGCACACGTAGAAAACATGCACGCAGAGCTTTGAATTATGAACATTTCGTCGTGGATATAACTGTTGCCCATATTTATTGGCTCTACAAGCGGCTTTGTATATGTTGTTTCGCAGCCCAAGTACTGCTGATGAGGAGTTGTCAACCCGTGCTCAGATGATTTTCACGGAGCCACATGTCACTTCTGCCAGTGGTGCTAACGATTTCGCCGCCCACTGTCGCTCCAAACAAAGGAAATAATGAGTAAGCAGCACTGGGTGGAAGTATGCTCGGCCGCACCATTACTAGTCGTGAACCTGACATGCCCCGATCGGTGCCCGCTGCCCACCCAACTCTTTCCACGCGACACGTGCCTGAAGATGCACTCGCGCCGTTCACTCGCTGGGTCAGGCAATCCCTCCGCGACCTCCAGCATCGGTGTACCACTGTTGCTCGTTTTATGCCAAACGCAACCCACACAGCTCGCAGGCAGTACAAGACTCGCAACATTGTTTCTCGTGGGCGCGTTGAGGATGAGCGTGGCGCGGACGGGAAGCTTCGGCACCAGCAGATCCAACGTCGCGTTCGTGGTGCGTAAGGTCGCGTCGAACGCGCCAGCGTTGCCGATGAAGAACACCGAGCCACGAATCGGCCCGTTGGGGTGGTAATGTTGAGGGTGTGACCGACGGTGGTATCGGTTCCAACAGCGCCGTTGGACGGTTTGAGGATGAGCGACAAGGACGCGTTGTAGGTGCCAGATTTCTCGGCGTCGATAGCGAACAGTGCGAGAGTGGTTCCAGATTGGGTGACGAGGACGCGACCATTGATAGTCGAAGTGTCAAGCGAGACGAGATTGGCTGGCGTCGTGGCCTCAACGCGCGAGTTCAAAGGTACTCCCATCCGCAGCATTGGGTACGGGTGTATGGTTGCGCGTGTCGGTGCTGAACCTTGAGGTATGCGCCATGAGCACACAGATGGTCGCAGCTTGTGCCATGCCACATTACTACTGGCGCCCGTAGTCGAGGAAGTTGCTACCGACGCCACTCTCGGCTCCACGTTCAAATACGCAGATCTTCCCATGCCACGTGCCTCGCGGAAGTCGTACATGCGTGGACCGTAGTTGACTGTGATGCAGACGAGCCCTCTTTGAATGCTACCGAGCGTGTCGTATGAACACGCGTGAACAGGTAGGGTGCGGTATTTTGCGCCTTGCCCAGGTTGAGATCAGTTGTGGAGTGACAGGCATGCGACTCGGTGCGTGGCACCTCACTCCAATGCTCGACGTGAAAATGGCGAGCAAAGTCCACGCCAGCAGCACTGCTCAAAAGGCCTTAGGGAGGCGTTCGGATGCTGGATCGTGGTGGTAGCACCGGACGGGTTGCCGACACAGGTGTGCTCTGGCTGGTGGGCTCAGTTGGTGGCACAGTGGCGCTAGATTCGGCGCATTGTGTCGGACGCGCCGGGTTGGTAAGACGGTTGGGTGCTTGTATGACTGCGGGTGCTTGCGCTGTCGGCGGCTGATTGGCAGCGAGGGCGTGATTCCTTCCGTTACTAAGGCGTGCCCTATCTACGGTGTTGTACGATGGAGGCACCGCGCATTGTCCTTCGCCGGCTCATGTGCTAAAAGAGATGCTCCGAGGCGCCTTTGATTAGGTGAGTCGTGATTATGGCGAGAGAAACCGACAGACCACCAGAAGCAGGAAGAAAAGCGGCGCGAATCGCCGGCAGCTGAACAACGCCGGTCAATTCCCTGGCCGCTTGTGTTTGCGATCCCAAACAGGAACCTGATCGCCGTTGCCTGCCCGTTTTCGGCCGCTTGCCGCGCAGAGCTTTGCTACAGATCTGCTCAACCCATACCCGTCCAAAATCCAGAGACGATGCCGGCAACCGCAAACACTACTATAAAAGAGCTTGTCGATGCGGCCAACGCTGTCCATGATGCTGCAAAGGCAAGTTCAGCCAGACACCGCGATTTAAAGCTCGGGAAACGCTGACGAGGCGATCATCTTGCAGGCCATGAAGAACTGTAAGGACGATTCCCGCAAGATCTCCAAAGTGGCTCTAGAGATTGCGACTTCTATCGAAAACACTGCTGCAACCGCAAGTCATCGTGGCGAGGAAACCGTATCTAGTGTTTCGGTAAATGCAGCTGTCGGCGCAACCAAAGAGTATCAGTTCTGTTCTTCTCCGTTTTTATTCCGTTGTATACCGATTGCTGCTCAGTGTCTTCTTTCAATGCGCCAGTTTCATGCGCGACGTTGCTGGGAAGGGTCCCTTCACTCGCCACTTCAAGAAAGGCTTGACCGCGGACACCATCGGCGGGTACCTAGCATCTGTCGAAGGCTTGCATGGACTTCTTAAAGTCAGTAGATCGCTTTTAACTGCCATTCATCCCCTCATCGGCACGTAGATTCACGATCATGAATGTGGCATCATGCTCGAGCCGTTTTCTGGTCTCGGGATCGACGAAACGAGGAACGAGGTGAGAGACATCTTCATGTTACGCACCGTACTCACCTGCAGCAAATCTTAGAATATTGTGGGGTACGCTGCTGAGCTGATGCATAGTTCTGGTCATTCACCACTGATACTTCTCAGTGCCAATATACAGACAATGGACGCAGCCTACGATGGACTCAAGAGCACAATCAACGTCATGGTCAACATGACCGACGGCCTACCTTGGCCTCTCAAGGCCGCGCTGCAGACATTTCTATACATTCTCCAACTGTTCGAGGTCCGTGTTATCGGTTGCTGCGGTACATATTGGAACTACAGGGCTGACCTCAAAGAACAGAGTTGCCAAAGCGTCAGCCCAAAGATCACATCTCTGTTATTCTCTGTCCAGACAATGTGGAAAGCTTTGGAACAAATTTCTCCGAAACTCGTCGCCGAAAACGCGCAACTGCGGAACCATCTTTCCGCATTCTTTGCGTGCGTTCTGACTAGTGATTATAGGCAGGCAAACATGGACTGAACTTTTGCAGCATTCTGCAGCGTATCGCAATTCGTCTGCATGTCGTCTTATGTGTAGGTCAGGTCAAGCGCGTGATGGCCATTCATACTATCAGCGCATGCCTGGTACTTGAAGAACAACGCATCATCGAAGTAGGAAAGGCGATCATCGTACGTGTCTCGATCTTCACCATACAATTGACCAACAGCGTACACAGACCGTCTTCTCGGTACAAACTCTGAACGAATTGAACAGATTGAGCAATGAAGTGGCAAGGCTGCAATCTACTGCCTCTGTGCCGTCAAGCAACATGTACGTGATTCTTTACATGTGGATGCCTCGCCTCTGAACGTCACGCAGTGATGTCAGCATCTCAACAACACTGCCGCCAAAGCCGATCATATTCCACGGGCGAGACGTTTTTGTGGACGATGCAGTGCGTCTGCTCACTGCGTCAAGCCACGCTCGACTCGCGGTTCTGGGTCCCGGGGGTATGGGAAAGACAACAATCGCGCTGGCTGTCTCGTACGATGCCCACATTGTAGAAAGATTTCATGATCGGCGCTTTTTTCTATCATGCGAGGCCCTCGTGGACGCTAACTCTGTTGTCATTTCACTGGCCAAGCTGGTCGGACTACATGTATCCGGTGACCTTCTCACTGCCGTAATTAGGCGGCTTACTGCCATGCCTCGCGCGTTGTTGGTTCTCGACAACCTCGAGACGGTCTGGCTCGTAGATGGTGGACCAGCCGCACCTATCGAGGAGCTACTCGGAAGGTTGGCACAGATTGCGTCTCTATCGCTGATCATCACATGTCGAGGGATTGTCCTACCGCAGCTTGTAGAGTGGTCCAACCCGGATACTGCTGCCCTCGAGCCATACTCGCTTGAGGCTGCACTCGAGACTTTCCAGGACAGGGCCGGATTCCGCCTCACCGGTTCAGATGATGACATCGCCAGGGAGCTCCTTACAGCAGTCGACAACATGCCGCTCGCGGTGACTCTCCTCGGTCAACTCGCAAGGCGTGGCACCCCTGTTTCCGAGCTTCTCGATCGTTGGAATAGCGAGCACAGCGCACTTCTTAGCACTCACAATATTGGCCGCATCAACAATACCGAGGTGTCGGTTAAGCTATCCATCACGATGGTCAGCGCTGCCGACAGCTCAGGGGAGTCTCTGCAGCTTCTTTCCGTTTGCTGTATGCTGCCTGATGGCCTCCGTCCGGACGTCTTGAAGAAAATGAGTGTGCATTTCAAAAACATCTACCGCGCGCGCGACACCCTGAGTGCTTACGCGCTCGTAAGCGTGGGTACCGACCGGGTGTTGAAAACACTGAGCCCTGTCCGTCATGTCGTTTTGGAGAATCATCCGGTACATTCAAGCCACCGCGAGGCGTTGTATGCCATCTACTTCGGCGTTGCTTACAGTTTGCCGACAAGAGTAGACCAGACCTTCCAGGAGCTGTTGGCTGTAGCTGCACCCGAGATGGGCAATTTGTCGTCCCTGTTGCTCACCATGGTCAACCAACCATCACAGGAGATAGTGAGTGCTATCGTTAGCTTGACCTTATCGGCTAGTCTTCATCGTCCGACTGTTACCGTGGCATCCGCTCTTCTTCCACATCTCGAGTTGCATCCCAAGTGGAAAGCCGATTGCCTGCGGGTCATTGGTCAAGGAAATGGTCAATTCGGTAACTATGCATCGGCTGTAGAGGCAGCAAACACCGCGGCACAACTGTATCTCGAGCTTGGGGATCGAGCCATGGCGGCGAGATGCAGGTCTATCGGTGGGGATGCATACCGACTGCTTGGCAAATATAATCAAGCGGAGCTTCTTCTTGAAGAGGCACGAGCGATTTATGCAGAACTAGGCGACGATATTCCCGAGGCACAAGTTCGATCTAAGCTCGCTGTTGTCATGCGGATGAAGGGCAACTTTTCGGGAGCAGTTGAGCACTTGACTGCTGCACGGCTCAGCCTCGATTCCCTAGGCGACATTTTTCTTGCTGCCAACTGTGCGTCGACCCTTGGAATTGTTTATCTGGACCAGGGCAACATAGCCGCTGGTATAGTCGAATTGGAGGCCTCCCGTGATATTTTCATTCGTCTTGGGCATCAAAATCAAATTGCCCAGGCCACAGTGTTTCTTGGTGATGCACATCTCAGGCAAGGCGATCTCGAACTAGCAGAAAAGTATCTCGCCGAGGCGCAGGTGATCTCCCAGACGAATAGCAACATAATGGGACTTGCAATTTGTGCGGAGAATTTTGGACGCCTTAGACACCAGCAGCAACGCAGAGAGGAGGCACTCGTGCACTTCAAGTCGTCACGCTATCTCTACGAGACACTTCAAATGCAGAATGAGCTTCGGCGGTGCCAGAGATGGATCGAAATCCTGGAGTCCACTAGTAGCGTCACGATAGAGTCTTTGGAATGACCACCTTTGGGTTACCTCACATTGAATTGTGCGCGAACATGTAGCATAGCTCTTCCAGCGAAATATTTGCTGATCCATGTCCAATGTCGTACATCTATCGAGCATTGTATCTCAGCCATCAGCTATTTCGAAGCAATGCATCGCAATCAGGAGCGCAAGACAAAAGCCAAGAAATCCCGCTGGTGTGATGCGGTGGATCTGACATCCATAATTCGACCGCGCGTGGGCGCCTTCACTTGTGGCAAAGAACTGAACAAAGAACGAAATGTAATTTAGTCTCCAGCGGTCACATGAGGGCTCTGTTACTATGTCTCAAATCAAGCGGGCTATGACGGCTCTTGCACAGTGCTCCCTGTCAACGCTTTATTACGCTCAGTCCCCCCATCCAACCCAATATTCTCCCATCTTTTTACCGCTCAACAGGCCCCTAATCACGTATTCTCATCTCTTGCTCGTCAAGTCGTGCAATCCCTCCGCAACTTCGGCGTACCGCTATTGCTCGTACGCTGCCAGATACGTTCCTCAATGCTCGCCGGCAGGACGAGATTTGTGACGCTGTTGCCCGCGCGTGCAGACTGAGCTCAGCGAGGCCTGGAAGCGCTGGCACTAGGACTTCCAGCACGCCGTCCGCGGTACGCAAAGTCGCGTCGAACGCTCAACGCTCAACGTTGGTTTCGGTTTCTACTGCGCCGTTGGTTGGGTTTGGGGCAAACAAATAGAACACTCCAGGTGCTGTTGGCAGCTACTGCGAGAGCGGCCTCATAGTAGGGGCCGAGTATACGACCGTTGGCCATCGCAGCGTCAATCGAGGCAACAGTCACGAGGGTTCCAGAGGTAATACCATTGGCAGCATCAAGGACATGGGCGTAGTTGCTCGTGTCGGTGCTGAACTTTGCGATGCATGTCTTGAATAGGGCGATGATTGCCCGCGCGTCGACCTTGTGAGATGAAACGCCCCCGATACCGCGGTCGTAGACCGGATGCGCTGTGCCACACTGGAACATGTAGACCAGCCACATCTTGGAAGAGTAGTGGATGGGAGGTTCATAGTCCACTTCGGAGCAATCGTCGATCAAGGTTGATGAGCCTTCTTCGAACGTGCCCGAGGCTGATACGCGACCGCCGCGTGTGAGCGGGTTCAGAACGGCACCCTACGCCCCGCCGAGGTTGATAGTGAGACTGGTGCAGCGAGAAAGCGACTTGCGCCTTGACACTTCAATCCAACGCCCTTCCGTCTCCATGACCCGCCATGAGAGTCGCGCCCTTCGTTAGCGCCGAGCCTGAATGTCATCTTACACGACCTGTCCCAACTGGCTCTGCTGGTGGTCTGCGATGCCCAACATGAGAGTGACGAACAAGGTCCAAACGGGCAGCGCAACTCCAAATGCCTTGAGAAAGCGCTTTCATGCCAGTTCGAGGTGTTGGTGGCATGACCGGGGCACTCGCGACGTTGTTGCTCGTCTGCGAGTTTAGACTGAGGACAGCGCCGATCGGGAGCTCGGGCACCAGGACGCCCAATGCACCGTTCGTGGTGTGAAAGGTCGCGTTGAGCACGTCCACTGTCGGATGAAGGAGATCGGGCCGCGGATCCGCGGGTTGGAGGTGGAGATACTGAGGGTGTGACCGATGTTGGTATCGGTTTGGACAGCACCGTTGATCGTTTTGAGAACGAGCAACAAGCAACAAAGATGCATTGTAGCCACCAGTAGTTGCGACATTGGTGGAGGCTGCTGCAAAGGTGGTGCCAGAGTAGGAGCCGAAGATGCGACCGTTGGTTTTCGAAGTGTCGACCGTGTAGGCAGTTAGGAGTGTCGTGACCACGATGTGGGGGTTGGTACCACGGAGAGGGTAATCTCTTCCGCACCACCGATGATGTGTGCGTAGTTGCGCGTGTGGGTGCTAGGCGCTGAACTTGGAGATCTGTCTTGGACAGGGAGATGGTCACGCGAACGTCGAACTTGTGCCATACCACGGTGCCGCTGCCGCGCTCGTAGTCGAGGAAGTTGATACCGATGCCACGCTCGCCGTCACGCTACAGCATCTAGACATATGCCTTGTGGAAGTCGTAGATGCGCGGATCGTAGTTGAGTGTGACGCGAACGTGAGCCTTTTGCAGACGAGCCCACTTCGAATGCTACCGAGCCTGTTGTGTTACAATGGTGCGTGAGAAGGTAGAGTGCGGCGTTGCACCTTGCCAAGGCCGAGGTCGGTGCTGGTGTGACAGGAACGCGACTCGGTACTCGGCACCTCGCTTCAGTGTACGCCCTTCTCGCTCGACACGCAATGGAAGCTTGAATGTCATCGTCGGTCGCACACCGGGTTCGTTGGTAGTCTGAGTTGGCTGGCGCGAGGAATGCCCACATCGGTAATGCTCAACGTGAAAATGGCGAGCAAGATCCACACCAGAAACACTGCTCAAAAAGGCGTATTGATGGTGGCTCGTGGTGTGGTGGCGGGTGGGTTGCAAACACAGCCGCCCTGGCTGGGGTGCCCTGGCGGCACTGCGGCACTATATTGGACCTATTGGGTTGGGCGTGCGTCGGATTGGGTAGATGGGTAGGTGCTGGTATGACTGCAAGTGCTTGCGCCGCGGAAGACTGGTTGGCAGCGAGCGCGTTATTCCCGTCATTACTGAGTTGTGCGCTATTTACGCGAGTCGTGATCTTGGCGAGAGAAACGAGCGGACGACAAGAAGCAGGAGAAAGAGCGGCGCGAATCACACCAGCCCGGTCCGTTTCCCTAACTAGCTGCGCGTCTCAATCGGGAACCTGTTTGTCGCTGTGGGCACGCTGTCGCCAGCATTCTTTCGGCCGCCTGCCGCGCGACACTTGGCCGCCGTTCTGTTCACCCGTACCCACCCAAATCACAGAGAACATGCCTAAAGCAACAGACACTGTGGTCCAGGAACTTGTCGATGCAGCGAACGCTGTCCACGATGCCGCAAAGGCGAGCTTAGCCAGACACCGCGACAAGAGCAGGGAAAGCTGACGCGCCGATCACTTCGCAGGCAATGAAGAACTGCAAGGATGGTTCGCGCAAGATCTCGAAGGCTGCTCTGAACATAGCAACCTCGATCGAGAACACCGCGGTGGCTGCGCGTCATTGCGGGGAGGCGACCGGTACCGCGGTCTCGGTGAATGCAGCTCTCGGTGCAACCAGAGAGTGCGTGCTTTAGTTGTCAAGACTGGGTTGCGCGTTGATCCGCTTGTATTCCAGTGTCTTCATTGAATGCGCGAGCTTTATGCACGACGTTGCTAGCAAGGGTCCTGTCACTCGCTATTTCGCGAAGGGCCTGACCTCGGACACCGTCGGCGGATATCTGGCATCTGTCCAGGGACTATGTGAACTTCTCAAAGTTAGTAAATCGCTCTTGCTTATCATTTAGTGCTCATATTAGTAAATAGATTCGCAATCACGAGTGTGGCATTATGCTCGAATCGTTTTCTGGTCTCGGCATTGACGAATCAAGTAGCAAGGTATAGCACATCTTCATGTGAAGTAATGTACTCACCTGCAGCGAGTATCAGGACGTTTTGAGGTATGAAGCCCATTCTAATAATAGTTCAGTTCACCAATCACCGATCTTGCGCAGCGCCAACATAAAGACCATGGACGCAGCCTACGATAGTCTCAAAGGCACAATCAACGTCATGATCAACATGACGGATGGCCTACCTTGGCCTCTCAAGGCCGCACCGCAAACCTTTCTCTACATTCTTCAGCTGTTCGAGGTACGTGTGATCGGGTGCTGCAGTATATGTTAGAACTGTAAGACTGATCTCGGAGATCAGAGCTGCCAAAGCGTCCGTCCGAAGATTACGTCTCTACTATTCGCTGTCCAGTCATTGTGGAGAGCCGTGGAACAAGTCTCGCCTGAAGTAGTCGCAGATAACGTGAACCTCCGGAAGCATATTTCCGAGTTCTTTGAGTACGTTCTGACTGGTAGCAAGTGCGGACATGGACTAACGTCTGCAGGATTCTGCAGCGTATTGCCATCCGCCTTCATATCGTGCTTCGTGTTAGTCATGTCAAGCAAGCGATGGCCGCTCAAACGGTCAGCGCATGTCTTGTACTTGAGGAGCAGCGCCTTGCTGAAGCTGGAAAGACGATCATCGTAAGTGGCTTGCTCCCAAATACACCACGCACCAACAGGTTCCACAGACTGTCTTTTCCGTTCAAACCCTAAATGAGTTGAAAGGCTTGAAGAGTGATATGTCCAGGTTACTTCCCACTGAGCCTGTGCCACAAAACGATATGTACGTTATTTCAGACTTTTACACGTCTCGACTCTGAACGTTGCGCAGTGACACCAGCGTTTCAACGACTCTGCCACCAAAGCCAATCGTGTTCCACGGACGAGACGAATTTGTCAGCAGCGCAGTGCAGATGCTGACTGCGCCGAGTTCTGCCCGACTTGTCGTCCTCGGTCCTGGCGGCATGGGCAAAACAACGATTGCCCTAGCTATTTTGTACGAGCCTCCAATAGTCGAAGGTTTTCAGGACCGGCGATTCTTTCTCTCATGCGAGGCACTCGTAGATACGAATTCCGTCGTCATTTCGCTTGCCAAGTTGCTCGGACTTTCTGTATCCGGTGACCTACTAACCGCCGTGGTTACCCGCTTGACTGACATGCCTCGCGCATTGCTGGTACTCGACAATCTTGAGACGGTCTGGCTCGCACATGGTGGGCCGGCCGCAGCTATCGAGGAGCTACTCGGAAGATTGGCGCAGATCCCGCTGCTCTCGATTATCATCACATGCCGAGGAATCGTCCTACCGCAACTCGTTGAGTGGTCCAACCCAGATACCGCAGCACTCGATCCGTTCTCACTTGAGGCTGCCCTGAAGACGTTTCAGGACAGGGCGGGATTCCGCCTTGCAGGTCCAGATGAGGCTATTGCCAAAGAGTTGCTTACCGCCGTAGACAATATGCCACTTGCGGCGACTCTTCTTGGCCAGCTTGCACGGCGCGGCACTTCTGTTTCCGAGCTTTTAGAGCGCTGGAATAGCGAGCATAGCGCTCTGCTGCAAACCCACAACGTTGGCCGCATCAATAATGCCGACGTGTCGGTCAAGTTGTCGATCACAATGGTGAACGCTGCGGACGGCTCAGGGGAGTCTTTGAAGCTACTCTCCGTCTGCTGCATGCTGCCCGATGGCCTCCGTCCGGAAGTTTTGAAGAAAATGAGTGGGCATTTCAAACACATCTACCGCGCCCGCGACACTTTGACAGCTTACGCGCTCGCAAGCATGGGTACCGACCGGGTTTTGAAAACTCTCAGCCCAGTCCGTCATGTAGTTCTGGAGCATCATCCGGCACAGTCGAGCCACCGGGATGCATTGCATGCGATCTATTTCGACATTGCTCATCGTTTACCTTTCGAAGTAAACGAGGACTTCCCGGAGCTGTTGGCTGCGGCTGCACCGGAGATGGGCAACTTGTCATCCCTGTTGCTCGCCATCATCAGCCAACCATCGCAGCAGATTGTGGATGCTGTTGTACGCCTTACCTTATCGGCTAGCCTTCATCGACCGACTGTTACGGTGGCATCCGCTCTGCTTCCACATGTCGAGTCGCATCGCAAATGGAAAGCCGATTGCCTGAGGGTCATTGGTCAGGGAAATTTCTACCTCGATGACTATTTATCTGCTGTAAAAGCTGCAAACACTGCAGCACAACTGTATCTCGAGCTCGGGGATCGGTCCTTGGCGGCGACATGCAGGGGAATCGCTGGAGATGTATACCGTGTACTTGGGGAGTATAATCACGCACAAAGGCTGCTTGAAGAGGCGCGGGCGATGCATGCCGAGCTGGAAGATGATATAAACGAGGCAAGAGCTCGGTATATATTGGCTCTAGTCATTCACATGGATGGCAACCCTGCAGGTGCAATCGAGCACTTGACTGCTGCACGACTCACCTTTAACACCCTAGGCGACACATTCTCGGCTGTCAAATGTACTCGTACACTTGGCGTCGTAAAGCTGGCTCTAGGCGAAGTCGTCGCTAGTATAACCGAGTTGGAGGCCTCACGTTCCATATTCATCAGCCTTGGGCATCAAACCCAGATTGCGGAGACCACACGGTTCCTTGGTAATGCACTCTGCATTCAAGGCAGTTTGGAAACAGCAGAGCAGTATCTGGAAGAGGCCCAGCTGATTTACCGTACCACTGGCGACCTACTTGGACTTGCACATTGTGCAGCGCAGTTCGGTCACCTTCGACACCAACAGGAACGCGAAGAAGAGGCACTCGTACAATTCAAGCTTGCAAGCCGCATTTTTGACGAACTGAAACTGCAAACTGAGGTTCAGCAGTGTCAATATTGGATCAATCTCCTGGTGTCCGCCCATAGCGCGACGGTATAGCAGTTGCAATGATCATCCTTTGCTTACCTGACATTGCATCATGTCGCGATGTACTAGATAGCTGCTCCAGCAAAGTATCCGCTAATATATTTCTTGCGTTGGACTTCTACTGAGAGTCGCATATACTCGCCAGTTGTTCAGAGGCAAGACATCGTGACCGAGAGCGCGAACCAAAAGCCAACAGTTCACAGTTACTAATTAGACACCAACCCTGTGGTAGTGTGAAAACGGATGAGCTGACGAGTCATATATGCGATGCCCATGGGATACAACAAGTCATTCATGACGAGATGTACTATCACGGCTCCTGAGCGATCCGCGATCCGCGCCCTCGATGCACCATTACCAGTCATGAGCCTGACATGCCCGACGCGTGCTCGGCCCCGCGCTTGAAGAGTTACACGCACCCTTCACCTACCGGGTCACGCAATCCCTCCGAAACCTCCGGCTTCAGTGTACCACTGTTGCTCGTGCTCTGCCAACTGCGACCCTCGAAGCTCCCGAGCAGGACAAGACTCGCGACGTCGTTGCTTGTCTACGTGTTCAAATTGAGTGCGGAGCCGATGGGAAGCTTCAACACCAGAACGTCCGGCGGGCCGTTCGTAGTATGCAAGGTCACATCGAACGCGCCCGCTTGGCCGATGAAGAGCACTAGGTCATGGATCTGCGCGTTGGAGGTCGTAATGCTGAGAGTGTGCCTGACGTTGGTATCGGTTTGGCCATTAGTTGCGGTGTTGGTGGAGGCTACTGCAGAGGTGGCTCGGTGGTGCCAGAGTAAGAGCCAAGGATGCGACCGTTCGTTGTCGAAGCGTCAAGCGTGTCGACAGTCACGATCATTGTGGCCGCGATATGGGAGTTGATACCATGGGGAACGAAAGTTGCGAAGGTATTCGCATCCGTAATATTGAGGATGTGTGCATAGTTGTGAGTGTCCGTGTTGGACGAGCCGCGATGCGCGTCTTGGGCAGAGAGTGTCAAGCCTGTGCCATGTCACGGTACTGCTGCCGCACTCATAGTCGAGAAAGATGATACCAACGCCACGCTCGGCGTCACGCAGACCTTCCCGTGTCGTAAGGAAGTCCTAGACGCATATAACGTTGCGTATGACGCGAACGCGTACCTTTTGAGGAAGAGCTGCCTTCGAATGCCATCAAGCCTATTGTGTTACGACCACGCGTGATAAGGTAGAGTGCGGCGTTGCTCTTTGCCGAGGTCGAGGTCATTGTTGGTGTGACAGGAACGCGACTCGGTACTCGACACCTCGCTTCAGTGTACGCCCGTCTCGCTCGACACGCAATGAGAGCTTGAATGACATTGTCGGCAGCACACCGGGTTCGTTGATGGTCTGAGTTGGTCGACGCGAGAAATGCACACGGTCGGTAATGCTCATGGCGAGCAAGTTCCACGCCATCGGCAGTGCCGAAAAGAAGCCTTAAGGAGGCGCTTTGACGCTGGCTCGTGGTACGATGGCGGTAGCACCGGTCGGGTTGTAAACACAGGCGTGCCCTGGCCGGTGGGCTGCTGGCACAATGGCGCTATATTGGGCGCATTGGGCTGGACACGCGCCAGCTTGGTAAAGCGAGTGAGTATTGGTATGACTGCAAGTGATTGCGCCGCAGAGGGCTTGTTGGTAACGAGCGCGTTGTATCTGTCGGTAATGAGTGTGCGCTATTTGTGGTGCTGTACGAAGTACATCGTCCTTCGTCGACCCGTGTGCCAAAAGAGCTGCGTTGAGGTGCCTTTGCTTACGCGAGTCCCGATCATGACGAGAGAAACAGGCGGCCGACACGAATAAGCCAGAAGAGGGGTGCGAATCGCCGGTTGTCGAACGACGTCGGTCCATTCCCTAGCCCATGCGATCACGCCACTTCGAGCGCCTGTATAAAGCGCTTCTCGGTTCAAGAATCGAGGTGGTGGCCTGACCGGTGCGCTGCTTGCGTGATGGCGTATACTGCGCATAATAGTTCGAGTACATGCCAATCAGATAGGAAGGATGTCTGTGTGCATGAGCAGGTGCAATTTCCTGCCCAAGTGGAGGTTGGCTAGCAACTTCCGTTACGAAATGCTGGCGGTGTTCGAACCTGCGTCAGTTGCGGCGTCATACAATGGCGACGCGTCGTCCTGCGTCTGCTCGCGCGAGAGCAGAGGTTGTTTCGAGTCGTATTTGGTTGTTTCAAGTCGTGAACATAGAGAAAGTAATGAGCGAACGACGGGAAGCAGGAGGTAAAGGGTGCGAATCTCGCCGGTCATTCCCCTGGCCGCCGGGAACCTGTTCGGACGCTCATCGTCGCTGGCACGCATTCGACCCCCTGCCGAGCGACGCTTGACCGCAGTCCTCCTCAACCTTACCTGCTCAGGGTCGCGACGAACATGCCGGCAGATGCGAACACTACTGTCAAGGATCTTGTTGATGCTGCCAACGCCGTTCATGACGCAGCAAAGGCGAGTTTAGGCAGACACCGTGACACGATGTGCGGGGGAAAGCTGATGTGCGGATCATCTCGCAGAACATGAAGAACAGTAAGAACAACTCGCGCAAGATATCGAAGGTCGCTCTGGATATCGCAACCTCGATTGAGAACACGGCTGCGGCTGTGCGTCATCGCGACGGCGCGGCGGCCGGTACCGGTATTGCGATCTCGGTGAATGCAGCTCTCGGTGCAACAAGGGAGTACGTGCGCTAGTTGTCTAAGCTGTATTGCGCGCTGATCCGCTTACCTCTCAGTATGTTCATTCAATGCGCAAGCTTCATGCGTGACGTTGCTAGCAAGGGTCCTGTTACTCGCTATTTCGCGAAAGGCTTGACCGCAGACACCATCGGCGGTTATGATGCCCAGTCGATTAATAGCTCAGTTCATCGATCGCCGATCTTGCGCAGCGCCAATATCAAGGCCATGGATGCAGCTTACGACGGTCTCAAGAGCACAATTAACGTCATGGTCAACATGACGGATGGCCTACCTTGGCCCCTCAAGGCTGCACCGCAAACATTTCTCTACATTCTTCAGCTGTTCGAGGTACGCGTGCTCGGATGCTGCGGTACATTTTGGGACCGAAAGACTGATCTCGGAGATAAGAGCTGCCAAAGCGTCCGCCCGAAGATTACGTCTCTACTTTTTGCTGTCCAGACCTTGTGGAAGGCTGTAGAACGAGTCTCGCCTGAAGTCGTGGCAGATAACGCAGACCTACGGAAGCAGCTTTCCGAGTTCTTTGAGTGCGTTCTGACAGGTAGTAAGTGCGCGAACATGGACTAACTTCTGCAGGATTCTGCAGCGTATTGCTATCCGCCTTCATATCGTGCTTCGTGCAAGCCAGATCAAGCAGACTATGGCCGTTCACACCGTCAGCGCATGCCTGATACTTGAGGAACAGCGGCTTGCCGAGGCCGGGAAGACGATCTTGGTACGTTCCAGCCTCTTGAGTTGCTGTCAACCAACATGTTTGATAGACTGTCTTTTCTGTCCAAACCCTCAACGAGTTGAAAGGTTTGAAGAGCGAAGTGGCCAAATTGCAGCCTGCTGGACCCATGTCACTAAACGATACGTAAGTGGTTTTCTATGTTTGACGCTCTGGACTTTGAACGATGCGCAGTGACACCAGCATTTCGACAACCCTACCTCCAAGGCCAGTCGTGTTCCACGGGAGAGACACCTTTGTGATAGATACAGTGCGGCTACTGACCACGTCGGATTCCGCGCGAATTGCAATCCTAGGTCCGGGCGGTATGGGCAAGACAACAATTGCTCTAGCTGTCTTGTACGAGCCTCCAATAGTCGAAGGTTTTCAGGACCAGCGATTCTTTCTCACATGCGAGGCACTCGTTGATACGAATTCCGTCGTCATTTCGCTTGCCAAATTGCTTGGAATTTCCGCATCCGGTGACCTACTAACCGCCGTGGTTAGAAGATTGACTGAATTGCCTCGCGTGTTGTTGGTTCTCGACAACCTCGAGACCGTCTGGCTCGCACATGGTGCACCAGCGGCAGCTATCGAGGAGCTACTCGGACGATTGGCGCAGATTCCGTCTCTCTCGATTATCATCACATGCCGGGGAATCGTCCTACCACAACTCGTCGAGTGGTCCAACCCTGGTACCGCAGCACTCGAGCCGTTCTCCCTCGAGGCTGCGCTCAAAACATTCCAGGATAGGGCCGGACTCTGCCTCACCGGACCAGACGAGGACATCGCCAAGGAGCTCCTTGCTGCTATTGATTGTATGCCACTCGCGGTGACTCTCCTCGGCCAGCTTCCGCGTCTCGGTACTTCTGTTTCTGAGCTTTTAGATCGCTGGAATATCGAACACAGCGCACTGCTTCGTACCCACAATGTTGGCCGTATCAACAATGCCGAAGTGTCGGTTAAGTTGTCGATCACAATGGTTAGCGCTGCCGACAGCTCAGGGGAATCTTTGCAGCTTCTCTCCGTCTGCTGCATGCTACCCGATGGCCTCCGTCCGGATGTGTTGAAGAAAATGAGTGCGCAGTTTAAACGCATCTACCGCGCCCGCGACACCCTGGCTGCGTACGCGCTCGTAAGCGTGGGCACCGACCGGGTGTTGAGAACGCTCAGCCCAGTCCGTCATGTCGTTTTGGAGAATCACCCGGCCCAGTCGAGCCACTGCAATGCATTGCATGCCATCTATTTCGACGTTGCTCATCGTTTACCGTTCGCAATAGATGAAACCTTCCAGAAGCTGTCGGCTGCCGCCGCACCTGAGATGGGCAACCTGTCGTCGCTGTTGCTCACCATGGTCAGCCAACCATCACAGGAAATTGTGGATGCTGTCGTTCGCTTGACCTTATCAGCTAGCCGTCATCGGCCGACTGTTACTGCAGCATCTGCTCTGCTTCCACATCTCGAGTCGCATCCCAAGTGGAAGGCTGATTGCCTGCGAGTTCTTGGTTTGGGATATGGCCATCTCGGTGACTACTGGGCTGCTGTCAAAGCTGGAAACACTGCAGCAGGACTATATCTTGAGCTCGGGGATCGGGCCTTGGCGGCGGCATGCAGGAGCATTACCGGAGAAGCCTACCGAGTACTTGGGGATTCTCATGAGGCACAGAAGCTGCTGGGAGAGGCGCAAGGGATTTATACCGAGCTGGACGATAATTTCAACGAGGCAGTAGCTCAATATCAGCTGGCTCTGATCATGAAGATGGATGGAAACTATGCCGGTGCAATCGAGCATCTGACTGCTGCACGGCTCACCTTCAACTCCTTAAGCTACATGTATGACGCCGCGCGTTGTACCTGTGCCCTCGGCGTCGCAAATCTGCATTTGGGCAAGGTCGCTGCTGGTATAGCCGAGTTGGAGGCCACGTGCTCTATATTCATTAGCCTTGGGCATCAAACCCAAATTGCAGAGGCCACGTGATTTCTCGGTGATGCACATCGCGAACAAGGCAATTTTGAAATGGCAGAGCATTATTTGGAAGAGGTGAATCTAATCTACCAGACGGCTGGCGACCTACATGGCCTTGCAAAGTGTTGTGGAAATCACGTTCGCGCGCCCTTCTCACCCCTCGACTCGCCCCCCATCGTTGCCATACTCGCCTTATCTCGCTTCTCGACTTCCTGCCATGCTTCCCGAGCTTCCCCCTGGTCACCTGCCGCCGACATTCTTCCTATCTCGCGCCGTGTGCCACGTCGACTCGTTATCGCGCCATATCGCATC
>Ga0247815_10000839_pt1 | contig 23780 bp, 18 predicted proteins | sample UWRJL194509B1_FD_181014 | JGI IMG/M metagenome (GOLD analysis project Ga0247815, IMG submission 181014) | Plant litter microbial communities from Arlington Agricultural Research Station in Wisconsin, United States - UWRJ-L194-509B-1 | ecosystem: Environmental > Terrestrial > Plant litter >...
ACGCCCATTGCCGGTAAAGGCACCGATATGGCCATGGCGGGAGCTTACATTTTAGCAGGCGAACTCGCTAAAGCAAAAACCTATAGGGAAGGATTTGATGCCTATGAAAGTAAGATGCGACCTTACGTGGAAAAATGTCAAAAACTTCCGCCGGGAATACCCGGGCTGGTTTATCCGCAATCAAACTTTGGAGTAAGTGTTTTGAACGGATTAGTGTCTCTGATAGGAAGCAAACCGGCAAAATGGATTATTGGGCTCTTCGGCTCTCACAAAAAAGAGGCTAAACGGGAGATAACTCTCCCGGATTATAATTTTTGATATAAACAGATACACCCTCACTTATTAATTTTAATCTTAAAACAGTGATATTGGTAGTAAAACCCGTAATACGTATACCTCTCTAAAAAACTTATTGTTGAAATTAGTAACCGAAACAAAAATTCGGTAATGCATGTTGAAATTCGTATTCGGTGGGTGCACATATTATTTACCAGCAAGGAACTGAAAGTATTGTTAGTTCCTCAAGGTACCGATGCATATGTGCTACCTGAAGATTCTGGCCAGTCAACAAATCCTGGCAAATACAGTACAAAAATGCTCGCCCCATTTACAGCGTCGCATGGCCATTTCATTAGTCAGGTAAATAATCCTGTTTTACAGCGTGATAACAGAGGCAGTTATATGACTTTCGACTACTATATACTCATGACCCCAGAAATGACATCTCGCTCTTCGGATTCAGGCAAGTGGATATCAGTGCATGAGGCACTCCAGCACAAATCTCACATTTCACTAGTTATTTCTGCTACAATAAAAAAACTGCGACAAGACCTGAATCATCAGCTTGTAGAATATTATCTGCTGCCAATACATTTTACTATACCAGAACTTCAGCGCCTGTACGAGCTCATTCTTGGTAAAGAACTGGATAGGGCAAATTTCTTCAGAAGGGTTCTCACTATGGATATTCTGATATGCAGTGGAGAAAGGAAACTAAACACAAAATCAAAACCTCCAATGCTTTACACCTTCAATAATAACTATTTCAAGAAAACCGAGCAAGGCGCAACATCAATCTTTTAATTAAAAAAGGATAACATCTCCTGTCATTATTTATGCACCAAACCCTCTTGAAAAATCAGTACCACCCCATCTAACAGAATCTGGAAATTAAATCAGTGATAATGGTATAAACATCCGTAACATATATACTATGCAGGTGAATAAAAGGATTGATATTTAATGTAACTAATTCTAACATCACGCAAAGGTTATGAAACGATTTTTATTGCCGCTCCTGTTACTGATCATACTATCTGTAAAGGCCCAGCAACAAACAAAAGCAAATAATTCACCGACGGTGAAAACTGCATCCGGTATATTACGTGGCCTAAACGAAGGCGACGTTTCTACCTTTAAAGGCATTCCCTATGCTGCTGCACCAACAGGCGCAAACAGATGGCGGCCGCCGCAACCCTACCCTGCCTGGAAAGGAGAACGCGATGCCAGCAAATATGGCGCGGATTGCGCGCAAATGGGCTGGCCACGTAATGGTACTGAAATCTCAAACAGATCCTCAGAAGACTGCCTGTTTCTCAATGTATGGAAGCCCATAACTGCCTCCCCAGGCACTAAACTACCAGTAATGGTGTGGATCCATGGCGGCGGTTTTGTAGGTGGAAGCGGCGTGCAGCCAGACTCTGCCGGTACACCTTTTTCAAAACAGGGGGTAATCCTGGTTTCTATAAATTATCGACTCGGGCGACTTGGCTTCTTCGCCTTCCCGGCCTTGTCCAGGGAGAAACCTAATGAGATGAAAGGTAATTATGGTTATATGGACCAGATCGCCGCACTAAAATGGGTGCAACAAAATATTGCGGCATTTGGCGGCGACCCGGGCAACGTAACTATCTTTGGTGAATCTGCCGGCGGCGTTTCAGTGCATTCACTCCTTACCATTCCCAAGGCTAAAGGACTTTTTCAAAAAGCTATCATTGAGTCTGGAGGCGGACGTGACGGTGTACTTACAGGCCGGCCTATCGCAAAAGAAAATGCAGACCCCTATTACCCTGTATCTGCAGAAACTATCGGTATAAACTTTGCAAAAAAACACGGAATTCAAACTACAGACCAGGCTGCGTTGGAAAAACTCAGGTCACTTACTGTTTCGGAAATTGTCGATGGAGGCCAGGAAATTGATGGTTCGTCAGGACTGCCAATCTACCCAGGGCCGATCCTTGATGGCGAATTGGTTACAGAAACTGCACAAAGCGCATATCAAGCGCACCGTCAGCCAACAGTACCAATTATTATAGGATCAAACAGCGCGGAAGTTCCTTCTGGATTCGTCAATGCAAAATCAAAAGAGGAATTACTTCAACATTTCAAGGGCATGAAAGCAGAGGCAAATGCTGTTTACGATCCTGATGGCAATACTGAATTTGCCAAAATGCTATCATTTGTGAATACGGATAAAGTTTGGGCGGAACCTGCCAGGTTTACGGCAAGGGCCTTTACTGCTAAAGGCACCCCTGCCTATATCTATTTATTTTCCTACGTTTCTCCATCTGCACAGCAATACATGAAATACGGGGCATCTCATGCTTCAGAAATTGCGTATGTGTTTGGTAAACCGTCAAACCGTAATGGAGTAAAAATAACATCTGAAGATCAGAAAATTGCAAAACTAATGAATACGTACTGGACAAACTTTGCCAAAACGGGCAACCCTAATGGAAGTGGATTGCCTGAGTGGCCAGTATATGACCCAAAAACAAACAAACTCCTGGAGTTCCGGCCAGATGGATCGGCCATAGGCGGGCCTGATCCCAAAAAAGCCAGGATGGACCTGATTGAAAAGGCCGTTACCTCAGGGAACCTGCACTAGGATACTATTCAACATTTGGGAATACAACTTTATAAAAAACAGAAAACTATGCAAACTGATAATCCACAATATAAAACATCAACTACTGAATTAAACCGCCGCAGCCTGCTAAGGGGGGCAATTGCACTTGCGGGTGCATCTTTGCTGCCTGACATCGCCAGGGCCAGCAATGAAATATTGGAATCAAATTCATTACCACATCGTAGAAAACTTGGTGGCACACTGGAAGTTTCGGCCATTGGCCTGGGCGTTCAGAATATGAGCCGCACTTACCAGACAACTGTCCCCTCCAGAACGGAGATGATTAGCATCATACGGAAAGCGTATGACAAGGGGGTTACCTTATTCGACACTGCTGAAGCATACGGACCATTTGAATGTGAGCGTATACTAGGCGAAAGTATCGCATCTTTTAGAAATAAGATTGTAATAGAAACAAAATTTGGCTGGAACATTGATCAAAGCACCGGACAGCGACTTCCAGGCTTGAATAGCCGACCTGAGCACATCAAACTCGTTGTTGAAGGCATGCTGAAACGTCTCCGTACTGACCGCATCGATTTATTGTATCAACATCGTGTAGACCCGGCCGTTCCTATTGAAGACGTTGCAGGTGCTATAAAAGATCTGATTAGTGCAGGAAAAGTATTGCATTACGGACTTTCTGAACCTGGCCCACAGACCGTAAGGCGGGCACATGCTGTTCATCCGCTGACGGCAATTCAAAATGAATATTCACTGATCTGGCGTGGACCTGAAGAAACCATCATCCCACTGTGCGAAGAATTGAATATCGGCTTTGTTTGCTGGAGCCCGCTTGGTGTCGGCTTTTTAACAGGTGCCATTGATGCAAATACACGTTTTGCCCCTGGAGACATTCGTGCAGGGGAATCAAGGTACTCCCCAGAGAATTTACCTAATAATCTGGCACTGGTAAAGGTGATAACAGACTGGGCAATGAAAAAACAAGCTACCCCTGCCCAGATTTCACTGGCATGGCTTATGGCGCGAAAACCCTGGATAGTTCCAATTCCTGGCACAACTCAGATGGCGCACATGCTGGATAACATAGGAGCAAATGACATCAAATTCTCAGCTGATGAGTTGCATCAGTTTAATCAGGAAATTGCTGCTATCACCATTAAAGGCGCACGCCTGCCACAAGCCGTTTTAAATTTTTCAAATGTTGAGGCACCAACAAAGTGATTATCAACTGATATAAACCTAAGCTAATTGTATGAAAAAGTTGCTACTAATACTTACCGTCAGTTGTTTATTTCTGGCTACCTCATGTAAAAAGAAAAGTGAAGAAACGGACACAACAGCACCCCCGGGAACCACCACCCCGGGATCGTCAGTTGAAACTAATCCTCCAAATTCGACTTACCGGCCCGCATTTGAAGGGCAAACACGCGTTAATGCAGTTCGCACGACAACTGCGTACCGTTCAACCGTAATCACCTCATCGCTGGTTAGTCCATGGGGAATTGCGGCATTACCTGACGGCCGCTTTTTAATTACAGAAAAGGCTGGTAATATGCGAATGGTAAGTGCTGGCGGGCAGGTAAGCACACCTTTAACTGGCATCCCGGCCGTAAATAGTGGCGGCCAGGGCGGTTTGCTGGGTTTGTGTATTGATCCGGCTTATTCCAGTAATGGTATGGTTTACTGGGCATATTCTGAAAGAGGTACTGGAGGAAACCTGCTGGCAATTGCTAAGGGTCAAATCTCAGCGAATGGAATTGCGATGGAGAACGTATCAGTGATTTACCGCGCAACTCCTGCCTATTCTGGAACCAATCAATATGGGAGCAGAATTATTTTTGACCGTACCGGAAACCTGTTGATAAGCAGTGGCGACCGTTCTGATCCTGGAATACGGGTTCAGGCGCAGGCTATAAACTCTTCGATTGGCAAGATCATCAGGATCACAACCGACGGACAGCCTGCTACCGGCAACCCTTTTACCGGACAGGCAGACGCAAGGCCGGAATTGTACTCCATAGGTCATAGAAACCAGCACGGACTTGCAATACATCCGGTGACGGGCGACCTATGGGAAGGTGAGCTTGGCCCAAGGGGCGGAGACGAAATCAATATTATACGGCCAGGAGCAAATTATGGCTGGCCTGTGATTACTTATGGGATTGATTACAGTGGGCAGCCTTTAGGCGGTGGCATACAACAGCAAACCGGTATGGAACAACCAGTCTATTACTGGGATCCGGTTGTGTCACCAAGTGGAATGACATTTTACAGGGGAACCCGTATCCCAGAATGGGAAAACAACCTGTTTGTTGCTGCGCTAAGTGGTATGCACATTGTAAGACTTGTAATTGCCAATAATCGCATAACAGGGGAAGAAAGATTGCTGGTTGCTGAACAACAGCGGTTTAGGGATATTATACAGGGCATCGATAATGCACTATACGCGATAACAGACGGTGGCAGGCTATACAGGATAGACAGGGAATAGAAAAACTGTTTTAATATATACTAAAAAGGTGATGAAATAGTATCTGCCAATGAATGGACTACTAATCATCACCTTTTTATCTCTATCTTTTCATTTTATATTGTTTTGTGTTTGCATTGATCATTGCCAACGCTAATTCGCGCTAACCGGTAAGGCTAAAATATTAAACTGTTTTACAGGGTAGCCTAAGTTGTTCAGGCCAGACAGAAAAACATCTTTTTTGCCCACAATTACAATACGGCTATCATCGAAACTGAAATATTTTTTGCTCACCCGCAGAATATCGTCGGCAGTTACAGCATTGATGTTTTTTAGATAGTTGCGATAGAAATCTTTTGGCAAGCCGTTTAAAGCGATATTACGAGCAAAAGCAGCACTACGGGCCGGATCTTCTAAGCTTAGTGCAAAACTTCCGTTATACTGGTTTTTAGCATCCTGGAGAATACCTTCACTTACTTTCTCAGTACGCATCACTTTAATCTCATTCAGAAATTCTACTACAGCGCTATCAACCTTTTCATTACGTACCGCGGCCCTTGCAGCGAAAGTAGCCTGAAACCTTCCTGATCCTGCTGATGAGTAAGCACCGTACGTAAAACCATGTTTTTCCCGCAGGTTTCTAAATAATTTTGCATCAGCACCTCCACCAAGAATTTGGTTGGCAAGCAAAACCGCATGGTAATCAGGACTGCTCAATGGCAGGTTTACCAGATTGGTTACTGTAATTTCTGATTGTACGGCATTTGGCATATCTATCACATCAATTTCAGTCGCGGCCGGATTACTGACATTGGCTAGTTTAGGTAATTGCAAAACAGTTCCCTTCCAATCTCCCAGCACCTTAATTGCAAGTGCCTTCGCAGCATCAGGTTTGATATCACCTACGAAGGTGAGAAAACCTCTTGATGGCGTAATACTTTCCCTGTATGCTTTCTTAACGTCTTGGAGCGTAATTGAACTAATGGTCTTTTCGCTGGCAAATTCTCCATTGGGATGTGCTATTCCATAAGCCAGCGCTGGTACCACCCGACGTGAGATCGCTGAAGGGTTCCTTTCATTTGATTTTAAATTGGCTAGTGACTGAGATTTCAATTTATCAAAGGAAGCCTGAGGAAATGAAGGGTTAAGCATTGCGTCGGCCATGAGTTCAAAAGCCGGCTCAAAATATCGGGTCAATGCGCTTGCAGAACTACCCGATGCCGTGACACTTACCACTGCCCCCATCTGGTCTACTGCTTCATCAAACTGGGCCTTTGTTTTGGTCGTTGTTCCTTCACCTAACATACCACCAAGTATTTCAAGGATACCTGCCTTATCACCTTCAGCCCTTGGTCCGGCATCAATAATAAAGCTTGCATTAACTTTAGGCATTTTATGGTTTTCTACTACAAAAACCGTAATTCCATTGGGTAATTTAAACACTACCGGGTCTGCAAATGCAAGCACTGGTGCCGGGCCGGGCTTAGGCAATTGACTCCTGTCTAGTTTTTGTGCGCTGACCGACTGTACGAAAAGTCCGGCGAGCGCTATAATATAAAATTTGTTCATATTTATTTTTTTGGCAGGTAGTACAAAACTACACGGTTCTCTTTTTTAAGGTATTTACGGGCTACTTCGCGGATCTCCTCGCGTGTAATTGATTTTATCTCTTTTAGCTGTTCGTTGATAGCATTGGTATTTTTATCCTGAAAGGTGTAACCGTCTGCGAGGTTCTCTGACAAACCAATCATGGTGCTGTTTGCACTCACGAAAGAATTTTCAAACTGGTTTTGTAGCTTGTTAAATTCCTTCTCGCTAATCAGCTCGTTCTGTACACGTGCCACCTCAGTATCAATGTCGGCCAGCAGGTCGTTTAAAGGTGTATTGTTATTTGGCAGGGCCAAAGTAATATACATGCCATAGTCTTCGAGAGTGAAGTTAAATGCACTAACCTGAAGGGCTGTCTTTTTATCATCAACCATTTTTGTACTGAGGCGGGAGCTGCCGCTACCGGAAAGCAGGCTGCTTAACATTCCCAATGCCTTGCTGTCACGGCTTCTCATACCTGGTATACGGTATGCAGCAAAAATAGCAGGAATCTGGATATTGGCATCATAGGCAGTATCTATAATTTCCTTTGCCACAGGTTTTAAAACATATGAAGGCTTTACAACAGGAATTCCTTTTGGGACTTCAGCGAAGTATTTAGCAACCAATGCTTTTGTGTTTTCTACATCAATGTTCCCGGCGATAGTAAGTACAGCATTATTTGGGGTATAATATTTTTTAAAAAAAGCCTGAAATTCCTCCAGTTTTGCTGCATCCAGATCATCCATTGAGCCAATCGGCTGCCAGCGGTACGGGTGACCTTCAAAAAGACGTGCTGAAATCACACCCATATACTTTCCGTATGGGCTGTTATCGACCCGCATTCTTTTCTCTTCTTTCACTACCTCATTTTGGGTCCTGACCCCTACCTCTTCAATTTTGGGATGAAGCATACGTTCGCTTTCCAGCCATAGGCCAAGTTCCAGTTGGTTTGAGGGGAATGTCTCGTAATAAAAGGTACGGTCCTGGGTTGTATTGGCATTGTTGTCTCCACCGTTACTGCTTACAATTTTCATGAATTCACCGCGCTTCATATTTTCACTTCCTTCAAAAAGAAGATGCTCAAAAAAATGCGCAAAGCCGGTACGACCTTCTATTTCATCTTTGGATCCCACATGATACATTACCGACACGGCGACTACCGGAGCAGTTTTGTCCTGATGCAGTATTACATGCAGGCCGTTTTCTAAATTGTATTCTGTAAATTTTACTTGCTGCGCTGAAGCATTAAGGAATAATACAGATGTTGCTGACATCAGCAATAATTTGAACTTCATTGTTATTCTAATTTAATTATTATTTAGCTGCTGTTACTGATGTTGCTTCATTGTCAATCCAGGTTGGTTTATTCTCAACCATGTTCTGTAAACCTGTTTTTAGCCTGGTGCTGATAATTTCATTATCCATTTTCATTGCGGTAAAGGTATTGATTGCCATTTCCTGGCTTTTCATTGCGTCCGCTTTTCGACCCAGCTTATACAATAAACCCGCTGTCACTTCAGGAATAGTAAAGTTGTCACTATATGCCTTTGCAACCTCCATCCATTTCAATGCATCGTTTAACACCTGCTTGTTGCTAGTGCCTTTATAGGCTATAGTAGCCATATCACGAACGCGGTAAGCGTAGTTTGTGGCTGCAAGAGAGGATACATATTTGCGGGACATAACGATCTGCTCAGGGGTAGCGTCCTTATATTGGCCGGCTGCAACACCAGCCTCGAAACTTTTGAGTTGGGCCGCATCAGCCTCTTTAATGGTGTTTTTGTCATAAGCCAGCAGCGACTTGCTATATGTTGCAAGTGCTTTGATCAGTTCCTTCTCGTCATTTGTCCGGGCAAAATAAATTGTCCTCGCCTCGTCGGCATCGATTGTAGAGCCTTTGCCCTGGGCGAGTGCAGTTCTGGCAACTATGATCTTCTCCAAAAGATTACGGTCCCTTTTGGCTATAGCGCGGCGCATATCTCCATAGGCAAACTGTGATAAAAGTTGGTTCACCGCTGGTTCAGGCTGTCCAACCACTTTTGCTACTTCAGCTTTATTCGTGCTTAGCATAGCGAAGAACGGGCCATCCACAGTTATTCCCTGTTGTTGTACTAAAAACATCAGCGTGTCCTTTGCCAGCACCTCATCTTTTGTACTTAAGGCTACATACTGATCGATTAACGAATCACATGGCAGGCGCAGCTTGGCACGTTTTTTCATGTAAGCCATTAAAAATTTTGCGTCGTTTCTTTTAGCCGGGTATTCTGCTTGCCAGGCTGGTAGAGGCTTTGGGTCATGAAATTCCAACAGTGCATTATCAGCTTCCTTTAAAAACTGTGGAGCGGGCATTGCACCTAACGTAGTATAATTAAGAACACCATCGCCATTAACAAACAAATATGTTGGATAAGCATTTACCTTATATGTTTTGGCAATGGCAATACCCTCACCCTTTTCTGCGTCAATCTTATAGTTAATAAAATTTTTGTTGAACTTATCCCCAACCGTCTGCATTGGAAAAATATCTTTTGCCATTAGCTTGCATGGCCCGCACCAGGTGGTATAGATATCGATAAAGATCAGTTTATTTTCCTTTTTGGCTTTTGCCAGCGTTTCAGCCCACGTTCCATGGTAAAACTGAATTCCTTCTTGTGCATATACTGCTGATGACATCAGTATCAGTACTGCGATGATTAGCTTTTTCATATTTTATTTTCTTATTTTCCAAAAATCTTCTCTAAACTCTTGTCAATTTCACTGGTGTCACCAACATAACGGGCAACGATTTTACCTTCCTTGTCCAGGAGTAACTTGGTAGGAAAAGCAGTAATACCATAAGCTTCAACAGCATTAAAAACATTCTGGTCTTCTCCGTTTAATACCTGCAACCAGGTCATTTTATCTTCTGCCACCGCTTTTTTCCAGGATTTCTTTTGATCTTCCAGCGTCCTGCCATGTTCATCAGCAATTCCCAGGATTTCAAAGCCCTGATCTTTATATTTGGCATATAATTTTTTCAAATGTGGATGGCTTGCCCTGCATGGCCCGCACCAACTGCCCCAAAAGTCGATCAAAACATATTTTCCTTTGAGCGTCTGTAGGTTAACTGGGTTACCATTAATATCTTTTTTGTTAATTGGTATGGCTTTTTGCCCTATGGAAGTGATTTTTAAAGTTTTTAAATGATCACCAACTTTCTTACCATAGGAAACCTGCTTGTACTGATCACCTAATTGCTCATATATTCCATTCATTTGTTCATAAGACATGGAGTTGAACATTAACGAAAGAAAATACATGCTCACCAGGGAATTGGGATTTTTAGCAATGAATTCTTTCTGTAATTCCAGGCGTCTATTTGTTTTATTCATGTACTGGCGCCCGGCTTCAGCATTCAGCGCTGTATCGGATTGATTTGCGTAGAAAGCCTTAGTAGCTGCCCAGCTCCTGCCTTCCAAAGCCATTTCTTCGGCTTTGATTGAGCTCCACTCTTCATTTTGTTTACCACCCACAACTTTTGCTGCAAATACCGTATTTGCATCACCGGTAATCTCAATTTCATCATTGCTTAAGAAAAATTCAAGATTAGGACCAGGGATCAGTCCACCCTGTAAAGGAATAGTTAATGCCGGGTTTCCCCTAAAAAAAATGTTTGCAACTATTGGCTCCGCTACCTTACCCCTGAAAACCAGCCAGCCATCTTCGAAGACAGCATTGGAATCAATAACCAGCTTGTTGTTAGGAAAGGAAGTCATTCTTACTTTATAATTGCCGGGATTGCTGATTTTTAATTTCACCTTATATTCCTGCGCCTGGCAAAAACACGAGATAAAGAAAGTGGCACCAGCCAGCATTATTGATTTTATCATTATATTTTTTTTTAATGCAATTGTTATCATTCAATAAAACCGGCGCCCATACGGGCGACCGGCTTTTGACTAAACATATTATCTTATAGATCTTTGTTAACGGACAACTTCTGCCAGCTTTTGCTGCAGCTCCGCACCCTGAAGGTTTTTAGCTATAATTTTGCCGTCAGGGCTGATCAGAAAATTTTGTGGAACTGCTCTTACATCATATAATGCAGCTACCTGGTTATCCCAGCCTTTCAGGTCAGATACCTGCAACCATGGCAAACCGTCTGTTGCTATTGCTTTCAGCCAGGCATCCTTATTCGAATCAAGTGACACTCCCAATATTTCGAAGTTCTTATCCTTAAATTTGTTGTATGCCACTACTACATTAGGATTTTCGTGCCTGCATGGTCCGCACCAACTAGCCCAGAAATCAACCAGAACGTATTTTCCTTTTAACGATGACAATGCAAGCGCTTTGCCGTTCTGATCATTCTGAACAAACTCCAGCGCTGGTTTTCCTATACCGAATTTCCTTGCTGTATTGAGGCGTTCACCAATAGACTTGCCATTTGCGGTGGTTTTAAGGCGCGCACTCAATGCATTGTAAAAGGGGTCTAGAACCGCCTCGTTAATCACAACAGCCCTGTCACTTATCAGATCCAGGGACACATTGGAATCGCCGTTAGCAAGGATAAACGCTTCCTCTACTTTGGCCATCTTTTCACGGATTTCAGCAAATCGGGGATACATGGCTTTCATTTCTTCTTCCTTTTTTTCCCTGTATAATACCATCATCTTTTCAGATAAAGGTTTCATCTCATCACGCATCGGTTGGAGCATCGCCTGCAGCTTAGCAAAATCTGCCTGCGCCGTTCCTCCGGTAATGGTTGCACTACGCATTACAGTGCCCTTCACGTTGTATGGCACATTTTCGAGGAAAAACTCCTGATCATCTCCCCTTCCCATTTGCATGGCTTCAATATCAGCAGAGGACAATACAGCATTTTGTACAGAGATCCTTGCTTTTACCGGGTCTCCTATTTTACCTTTCACCTCAAAGTTGCCATTATGAATGATAGCTGAATCCCGGGACATTTTTCCCTGATAGATATAATCCACCATTACCTTTTTACCCTCATTGGCCCCGCCTAGCTTGCCTTTTATGGTAAAGTTATCTTGTGCATTTGCAGCTATGGCAACCATGCCAATTACTGCGGTAAAAACTGATCTTAACATATATTTGATTTAGGTTAGATACAATTAAACTGGTTATGGATTATCCTGCATACCAGGGTTTTGGTTAATAACTTTCGCAGGCAAACGTAATACGTAGCGATCTGGGCTGAGCGTATATGTTGCAGTAGGTGTTCCCGTATCAGATAATAACGTATGGGTATAAGTATCAGCTGCAAAAATAGGATCTACAGAAAGTCTTCTCATATCAAACCATCTGTTCCCTATCACAGCAAATTCCCGTCTGCGCTCTTCAATAACGTATCTGATTAACAGCGTTTGCTGCCCTGCGATATTCGCTGGTACTGCAGAAACTGATGCGGGCATTCTGCGGGAGCGCAAAGTTTGCAGATCAGTTACAGCACCTGCCAGGTCATTCAGCCTTGCCTTGCATTCTGCACGTAGCAGATAAATATCTGGCAGCCCTATTCCTAATAATGCAATTCCCGGACCACTGCGCTTACGCAGACCGGCTGGATAAGCGGGTGCGGCATAAGGAGTTGTGGAAAAGAAATTCAAACGCAAATCGGAAGGGTTATATAGATTAAAAGTCGCAGGAGCGAGAACGAGTTCCGCATTCGAATAACTGGCCCAACCGTTGGAAACCTGTTTACCCAATAAAACTTCCTGATTGTTAACAATTGTAGGTTGCGACGGGCCAAAGATACTTACTGGAAGAAATGCACCACCGGTTGCAAAAGTAACATTATAATCATACAAGCCGAGGGGCACCGCTGATCCGCTGATATCAGTAATACTTGCATTTAACACCGGCAGGGCGGCACTGAAATTGCCCATAAATACATGCACTTTACCAAGTAGACCTTCCGCAGCAGCTCTCGACATTCTTAGGCGGTGTGTGGTTCTTGCCGGTAAATTTGGTATTGCAGCAGTAAGGTCGCTTAAAATAAAATCATAGACCTCTTTTACACTGGCGCGGGTAAAACCAGTTTCTGTTACATCCGTTGCTGTTACGATTGGAAAGCCAGGATCGGTAGCCGAAGTAGCTGCATTATAAGGTTTCCCAAAGTAATTAATCAGCATAAAATAACTCCAGGCCCTTGATGCACGTGCTTCAGCAATTACGCTTTGCTTTTGTGCTTCCGTTCCCTCAGTGGCATCAGGAACCTCGTTAATCAGCTTATTGAAAATATAAATATTTGACAGATAAGGCAGAATCTCGCTGGCATCTTCATCCTGCTGGTAAATCAGTGCGTCCCATCTGAATAATCTTTGTGTTTTTAATGTAGCCCCACTATAGTAGGGTTCAATTGCTGCGACATCATCCCCCATCATGATCTGTGCAGTGGAGTTTGTCATATTTAGCAAATCCAGGTTGTTTAGCAAACCATTATAATCGTTAACAGTATGCGCAATTAATCTCCCCTTTGGATTGACTTCTAAAAAAGACTTCTTGCATGAAAATAAGGCTGCAGAGAGCATCAGGATTGTGGCAGCAGCAGTATAAGTACGTTTATTCTTCATCTCTAATTTGATTTTAAAATTTAACATTCAATCCGAATGAAATTGTTCCCTGGTTGATTAATGATGTTCTTATTCCGTAAAATGCATTTTGGAACTCTGGATCTATATCAAGTTTATTAGCTTTCCATAACATCACATTTGATAACTGAGAACGCAGTGTTACACCTGCTACGCCTAATTTCGCCGCTACAGGAGTAGGTAAGCTATAGGCCAGAGTGATGTCCCTCATTTTGATATAGGATGCAGAAACTACATTAACGTCTGCATTGGTGTAATAAGTTACATCTCTTCGTGAATAGCTTTCAGCAGTATTGGATACGTAGGACGGAATCAAAGTATTTGCCTCATCACCCGGCTGTTTCCAGCGCGACATAAAGTCACTGTGCACGTTTCCGCTCGTAAAGTCGCCCGCCGCATATTGGCTCAGACGATCGGTGTAAAACTGGTTAACGTCACTGCGCATTACATGGCCCAGGTTTAAGATTACATTAGCACTCAACGTAAATTGTTTGTATGAAAATATGTTACTGACACCTCCGCTCCAAACCGGCTGGTAAGTGCCCATGTATTTGGCATCATTTACAACAGCGATGTTGGTAGCTTTTGTAACAGTACCATCTGCCAGTCTGATCATAGGATCACCAAGCTGGTCTAATCCGGCATAATCATATGCGAAAACTGCAAAAGCCGAATAACCCTCTACATACTGCTGACGAATTCTGCCGGCGGCTGTTGTAACTGGTGTGCTGATATTCAAACGGGTAATTTTGTTTTTGTTATAGGCCATGTTAACCATTGTGGTCCAGCGGAAATTTGTGGAGGCAATATTCACCGTGGTTAATCCCAGCTCAATACCTTTGTTTTGCAGATCTCCAACATTCCCTATAATAGATGTAAATCCGGTGAATGTATTCGTTGGAAGGTTTCCAAGCAAATCACTGGTCTTTTTTGAATAAACGTCAACGGACCCACTGATCCTGCTGTTCAAAAATGCAAAATCGACACCCAGGTTTGTATTTTTTGTAGTCTCCCAGGTCAGGCTGCGATTGGCTGGCGTGCTAACCCTAAGACCGCTTCCTCCTATTAAAAATGGTGATGACTGAGCGATCAGGATATCCTGAGAAGCAGCTGTGCCGGGTGCTGGAGCATTACCGGTTATACCATATGTAGCTCTTAATGCAAGTAATGATAACCAGCTAACTGGTTTAAGGAAGGATTCTTCACTGGCAATCCATTTACCACCAACACTCCAAACCGGTCTGTTTTGTGCTGCCCGGTCAAGACCAAATAGGTTACTCTTATCAGCCCGCAGACTTGAATTGACGCTATATCTCCTGTTGTAGGTGTAAGCAACATTTCCATAAAAAGATGAAAGACGCGTTAGCACATCAGTCTGACGGAAGGAGTCATTCGAATAAAAATTGCTATATCCGTAAGATGTAGGCATTATAGTATTGAATACTCCGGTAGCCCCTGTTAGCAAAGGATAATTGACAGAACCGAAAGTTAGTAAATCAGGGTTGTATCCGCGAACGAGACTACCATTTGAGGTTATTGACTGCTCCTGGGCTTCCTGACCGGCCAGGACAGTCAGCTGGTGCAATCCTTCTTTCCATGAATTATCATAACTTAATTGATTTCTTAGCGTCCAGCTTTGCGTGGTGGTGTTGTTAACGTCAAAACGTCCACCAGTACTTGGCAAATAAAAGGTTGGTGCAGCACCGGGAGTAGTTGGTGCTACGGCAAATTGTACCACTTCGCTGCGGACACCATAACTTCTGGCATCATCATAAGTTTCTACTTTTCCTGTGCCCCTGATGAAACCGTAAGTACCCTGAAATGTCAATCCTTTAATAATTTTAACATTTAGGCCTAATACGTTTCTGCTGAGCAGGTTCTTGCCTTTAGTTGATCCGTATTCAATTTCATTTAGAGGATTGAAATCTAAATTTATGCCACTCAGGTTTTCGAAGTTTCTTCTGGATTCATCAGTCGCATAGCCCATGTATGGTATAGATAAATTATTTCCTGAAGCGTCCTGGAAAAGTTGATATGGAAGAAAACCATTAGTTACGTCTATATTTCTATTTGCTGGGGAACCAGATACATTTAGGTTTCCTTTAGTACCTGTAAGGTTATAGGTAAGATCTGAATTCAGACTTGCCTGAATGAATTTGTTAATGGTGAAGTCCTGTCTCAGGTTAATTTTATAAGTTTTGTTTTTTTCTCCCGGAATAGTGCTCATGGTATTGGTATAAGCACCTGAACCATAAAAGCTATACCTGTTACCACCGCCTGAAAGTGAAAGCGTATGGTTCATAATTGCTGCGTTCCTGTACCAAAGGTCTGAGATCTGCTTTCTGTTATCCAAAGCACCAAGGCTATCCAAACTTGTTCTTGCCTGCGCTGCTGTGATTAAGCCACGGCTTTGGTTGTATAGGATGCGCTCATGTGGCGGAACTCCCGTTGAACCTGAGTTGTTATAGGCGGACACTGTTTGCCAGGGATAAATAACCGGATCGAAAATATCCGCTGCAGCCTGAATAAACTCTCTGCTGTTAAGGGTTGGAAGGTTATTCAGATTTGGTTTTCCCTGCAGATTGATGAAAGCATCGTAGGTAATAGCTAATTTTTCACTCTTCGTACCTTTCTTCGTGGTTATTACTATTACGCCGTTGGCTGCCCTGGCACCCCAGATGGATGCTGCAGTAGCATCTTTAAGTACAGTGATATCAGCAACGTCCTGTGGGTTAATGCTGGACACATCATCCAGAGGGATTCCGTCAACTACAAACAAAGGGTTTCTGTTGGTACCATAGGCTTGTCCAGCCTCATCGTATAAGCCGATGGTGGTAACACCTCTCACGAGGAAGGGGTTCTGACTGGCGCTTGGAGAATTGTTAACTGTTAAACCCGGGATCAAACCATCCAGACGCTGTAGAATACTCATACTCCCAGTCCGGCTCTCAATAATCTTCATGTCAGGTTTTGCAAATGCGCCTGCACTACGCTCTTTGGAAATTGTTTGGTAACCATTATTCACCAGCACCTTTACTTCCGTAAGGTTTTCGGCATCAGGCAGGAGAATGATATCTCCAAGATCAGGTGCTGCGGTCATACTTTGCCCCTTATATCCGATATAACTAATGACGATCAAGGCACGTTCATCAATACCTTTTAAATAAAAGCGGCCATCCGTGCCACTTGTAATTCTGGCCAGGCTACCATCCTCTGTACGGGCGATAATTGTAGCTCCGGGAAGTGGTGCACCTGACTCTTCCAGTATACGGCCCTTTATATCGATAACGCGGGATATTACCGCACCGTTCAATGCTGCAAGAGATTTGGTTTTAACGAGAATATTCTTCTGATCAATGCGATATTCAAGGGATTGCGTCCTGAGAACTTCGTCTAAAACCAGTGCCAGACTGGTATTTCTGAAATCGACATTCATCTTCTGCTGTACATTTAAGCCTTCATCAGAATAGAATACATGGTACCCGGTCTGCTTTTCAATTTGTGAAAATACTTCAGCAAGTTTGGCACCTTTCTTGCTGAAAGTTACATTCTGGCCAAAACTGGCAGCAGTAACCTGGGTCAGAGACAACATTAATATGAGAGTGGTTAGCTTCATCATTAATAGATTTTTTTTGGTAAGCCACGAAAATGGCATACCACAATAAGAAGTAAAATTATTCATACTTTAGTAGTCGGTTTGAGTTGATGGATCGTTAGTCTAAATTTTGTTCCTGCGGGTCTTACCCAGGGAACAGGACGGCTCAAACTTTTGCCGGATTGTGTGCGACCACTTTCCGGCTTCATTTAAGCGCCCAGGAATTTTCAGGGTATATTTTATTTCATATTTTATTTTTAAGGTTTAAAAATTAGTGGGTTATATAAATTTTTCTGTTACTCAATCTGCTATTAATGCCATAAAACTTTAAGGCATTCAGTAAATCCTCTGCTCTGGAATAACGTGACAACGAACCGCTAAAAGTTTTTTCTTTCAGTTTGGTATTTTCGTAAGCTATATCAACGTCATACCAGCGTGACACTTTTTTCATCAGGCTCTCCAGCGATTCATTTCTGGCAATGAACTCCCCGTTTTTCCAATCAACTGCGTCTGCCACGTCAACTGTCCTGATAGTGATGTTGCCATCCGATTGTTGCGCCTGTTCATTAGGCTTCAACATTTTACCATTGATTTTTACTGAACCTTCAACTAAAGTGGTGAAGCTGTATTGATCATCTTCATAGGCACTGATGTTGAAGTGTGTTCCAAGTACCGTCACTCGCTGATTTGTGGTGTTGACAATAAAAGGTTTGGATTTTCTTTTTGCAACTTCAAAATAGGCTTCACCAGATAAGTTGACAGTACGCTCAGGAAGGCCATCAAAATCGGTATTAAAGGTAATCGAACTAGCAGCATTCAATTGTACCTTGCTACCGTCTGGCAATGTCACCTGATAAGTCCCTCCTCGTGGTGTACGAATTGACGCCTCAGTACTGCCACTTTGGTTCATGCCCGGCCCTACCGGACTGCTGTCATTATATCTTAATACTTGGCCACCAACTACTATTCCTGAGTGGCCACTGCTTAGCTGGATTGCCTTACCATTTGAAAAGGTCAGTATTGCATTATTCTTACCAGGCAGTACTGGTGCTGTTTTTGCCAGTGTGGTATTAGGACTTACTTTCTTTGTATCAGAAAAATACGGAACCGTAATGTATAATCCTATCATGATGAAAACAGCAGCTGCAGATATCCACCTCCATTTTGTAATTTTCAATTGCCTGGTTCTTTTTTCAGATTTTCTCTCTTCAAGAATGGAATTTTCCCAAACCTCGGCCATTACCAGCGGCAGTTCATTGCTTACCTCTCCCTGTTCAATCAGATAATGCAAAACTTCCAGCTCTTCTTTTGTAGCCTGATCGTTTACATATCTGCGAAGAAGCTGCGTTTTAAATTCTGTACCTTTCATTAGAATATTGACTTCATTATACCGGGTAGACAAACTGAAATGACATTAGGGTACCTTCGTTTTAAATTATTTTATTAAAAAATGCTTATCGCCGTTTATTTAACTCACATTTCAATCATTTCTTAAATAATACTTATACTTGGCAATATTATTTTTTGCATTTGACATGTATTTGATCTTAAATTTTTAAAAAGAACCAAAAATGCCTACTAAAGAACAAGCCTTAATGACGAAATGTGCTCAGGGCAGCGAAAAAGCTTTCGCTGAGCTATACCGTCTTTATGCGCCTTTGGTTTATCGGTTCATCTACAGCTTTGTAAAATCTTCCGAACTTGCAGACGACCTGCGTCAGGAAGTATTCATCAAAATTTGGGAAAACAGAACTGCGCTGACAGAAATTCAATCTTTCCAGGCGTACCTTTTTAGTATTTCCCGAAACCACACTTTAAATGTGATGAAACGCGCCGCCACAAATACCGCTGCTATGGGTTTTATCCTCAATAATTATAAAGAACAAAGTACGCCTGAAGACAGCCTTGTAACCAAAGAATACTTTGCTTACCTTAATCAGGTCATTTCCACTATTAGTCCCCAAAGCAGGGCAGTTTTTATCCTTTGCAGGCAGCAGCACAAAACATACGAGGAAGTAGCCGAATTACTGGGCATCTCCCGCAATGCAGTAAAAAAACATATGGTCAAATCAATGATGATCCTACGTGAAGCTGTGAAAAGAGATTTGGACTTACCGTTAAGCATAGCCCTTCTCTTATTATTAAACAAATAGCGCAAGTGCTGAAAAATGCCACAAACTAAGTATCACCTTTAACCGCCTTATTTCCCATAAACGAAGTTCAGCATCACCTCCCGTATTTTTTGTAGATGGATTACTGTTAAGACAACCATTTTTACTGGTACCTGATGTTTTCTGGTCATGAATCCTTAAGGAAATCAAATCGGTATGCGTAAAAACTGGAAAATCCGTGACTAGCCACGGATTTTCCAGTTAAATGGCCTTTAAATTAAATTTAAGACCGTAATTGAATTATTTAGCACTGTTATATTCAGCATCAGTAACTCTTTGCAGCCAAACTGTTTTATTGTTGGCCCCGTTGGTACTTACAGCAACATAGCTGAAGGTGCTGTTTGGCGAAGCGCCATGCCAGTGTGCAATCCCAGGCAGGCATTTTACTACGTCCCCCTTATTGACTACCTGAATAGGTTTGCCTTTTTCCTGGTAATATCCTTTTCCTTCTGTGATCAGCAATACCTGGCCGGCTGGATGTATATGCCAATCCAATTTAGCTGCCGGGGCAAATGAAGCGGTAGCTATGGCGCAGTCAATCACACTGTCAGCATGGTTCAACTCCCTCAACCAAACATTCCCTGTATGGGTTTTCGTTTTGGCCAATTCTCCCTTGGCGAATATTTCGGTCGTTTGTGCAGAAGCACCTGTAGAAATTGCCCCTGAAAGAAGCATGATATAAATTAGTCTTTTCATGATAATTATATTTAGTTCACAATTATTTTTCTAAAAATCTGTACTCGCGCTAATCCCCTGCCAATCTTCCATCTCTGCCAGCTGACTTACGAGCTCTTTTCTCACACCTTCGATGGCATCAGTACCTAATAATAACCTGAAAGGAACGGGTTCATTTTCCTGAATACTTATGATTACTTTTGCGGCTTTCTGTGGATCACCGGTCTGTGTGCCACTGGTTTTGTCGTTTTGCTTCCTTCTTGGCCCTACTGTTTCGCTGTAATCTTCAATTTCGTTTGTGGTACCTGTTAACGAGCGGCCTGCAAATTCGGTGCGAAAAGCACCAGGCTCAATCACTGTAACTTTGATGCCTAATGGCGCCAGTTCTTTCCGTAATGCATCAGACATCCCTTCAATGGCAAATTTAGCAGCGGAATAATAACCTGAACCAGGTGCTGCGTAACGTCCGCCTATAGATGAAACATTAAAAATCGAACCCGACCTTCTGCTTCTCATACCAGGAAGAACCGCCTGAATCAATGCTACTGTACCAAAAAAGAGAGTATCGAATAATAGACGGACATCACTCAGATCGCCTTCTTCTACTGCTGCGCGGTAGCCATAACCTGCATTGTTCACAAGCACATCAATCTTCCCAAATCTTGCTTCCGCCTCCTGTACCACAACTGCAATTCTCTCATTATCAGTAATATCAAGCGGCACTACCATGGCAGTTTGCGGATATTCTTTTACAAATTCCTGCAGGTCTTCTTCCTTACGAGCCGTTACTATTGCATTGTTGCCCTGTGCCAGTACTTCTTTAGCTAAAGCCTGCCCTAAACCGCTGGAACATCCTGTAATTAACCAAGTTTTATTTTTTGTATTCATAATTTTTTTATAATGCCCGATGTTACGCCTTCTGAAGAAACTACAAACTATCCACCTGTAAGTTTCAACAAAACCTGTCTTCCTGCCTCAGCTTCTGCGGCACCCGCCACATCTGAAACTATGTCAAGCATGTGTGCAAGCTGATCAGGAGTTAACCCTGTGTTCATACTGATCCCCATGTGCCCCTGAAGCTGTGCTTCCACACCGCCCATACTGGTCAATGCCGAGACGGTAACTAGTTCCCGTTCCTGATTGCTGAGGACCCCACGACTAAATATATCTGCAAACAAATGTTCTTTAAGAAACACTTCAATAACAGGAACATACGCTGCATATCCTGTTTTGGGCCCTGTTTCTGGTTTTCCGGTTAAGGTTTCAAGATTTTTTTTGCCCAGTTCATATCTATTTACATTTTGGTCCAGAACAATTGGTTCTACTCCGGCAGGATCGTTAATGCCTTTTGCTTTTCGCTCTTTTGCAACAGCTTCTAATGAATTGATGGCATTGAGGCTTCGTGGAAACCCGCAGTAGGCCGCCAGTTGTACCAATATTTCTTTAATTTCGCTGATGCTTAAACCAGCATCCAGCCCTTTATTCAATTCAGATTTGAGAACGAGCTGGTTACCTTTGGCAGTAACTGCTGAAATAGCCGCTATACTCTTTTGTTTTTTGTCTAAAAATTCTTTCATTACAGAGACTGTTTGTCCGTTTAGATAAATATCATCTGTTACCTTGCCAAGCCATACCACAGCACCATGATCTGCATTTGGACCGATGGCAATATGCGACATCCTGCTATCTGGTGAGGCGCCATGCCAATGCTCAATGTTAGGAAGGCAGGTTACTGCATCACCGGTATGCAATATTCTCTTTGGCTTTCCTTTTTCCTGATAGAATGCTGTCCCTTCTGTGACGACCAATATCTGTCCGCCTGCATGGTAATGCCAGTTGCTTCTGGCACCAGGCTCAAAGCTTACACTACCTACTGAACAATTGAGACCATTTTGTGCATTGGTATACATTTTTACTGAAGTATTGCCTGTGAAGTTTGAACTGCTGCTCGCTGGAGTCGTTGAGCTAGCTTTAACAGGTACTTTTTTGTTCTGGGCATTTACAGCAGTTGCAGTGCAAAGCATAAGAAATGATGTACCGACAAGGCAGATGATTGAGTTGTTCATAATTGATATTTAATAATCTGATAATCATTGGTGCAGCTACTATTGCACCAATTTTAGCTTACGTAACCAGGCGTCGATTTGTTTTGTGACCTCGATTTCTTTATTGCCTTCCATCACAAATAATATATCGTCCCGTTCAATCCCACCAGTGGTAGAATACCCTTCCCGTATAGTACTTGATGGAGCAAGTTCCTTAACGGTTTGAAAAGTACTGCCTATGCCATATCCCGCATTAGTATTAAAGGGGACAATAGTCTTTCCTTTAAAATCATATTGTTTAAGGAAGCTTTTAATAGGTGGAGGCAATTGCATGCCCCAGGTGGGAAATCCAAGATAGATCACCTCATACTGTTCTATACTATCAATTTTTGTTTTGAGCGGAGGCAGAAAACCGGTAGAATTTTCATTGGCCACCTGGTCTACGATTTTTTTGTAATTTTCCGGATATGGTGTTACCAGTTCGAGGGCCACCAGCTTTCCGCCTACCTTCTTTTGAATGATCTGCGCCACTGTCTTTGTGTTGTTTGTTCTGGACAGGTACACGATCAGCACTTTTTTGTTCATCAGTGTATCAGTAGTATTAGAATTGGAGTCGGAATTGACAGTGCTTTTTGATTTGGAACACGCAGAAAACATCACGCAGGTAATAATTAATAGTGTACAAATGCTGCTTAAATATTTCATAGTCAAGTCGATTAGATGTTTTTAGGTTAACCGTTATCGGTTAACCATTTTTTGGCCGGCCTCGCTGTAACGATGTCCCTGCACTTCAATTTTTGATAGTGCTGTTTCAATTTTTAACAGCTCTGTGTCGCTAAGAACGATAGCTGCAGCACCGGTATTTTCCTGTAGACGATTCAATTTAGTTGTGCCCGGGATTGGAACAATCCATGGTTTTTGCGCAAGCAACCAGGCCAAAGCGATCTGTGCGGGTGTTGCATCTTTGTCTTTAGCAAGGTTTTGTAACAGTTCAACCAAAACCTGATTTGCCTGACGGTTATCTTCAGAGAACCGCGGGACGGTGTTACGGAAATCAGACTTATCGAAGGTTGTTTTTTCGTCGATCTTCCCTGTGAGGAAACCTTTACCTAGAGGACTAAATGGAACAAAACCGATCCCCAACTCTTCCAGGGTAGCAAAAGTTGCCTGTTCAGGCTCTCTCCACCATAACGAATATTCGCTTTGCAATGCAGTAACCGGTTGTACCGCATGGGCTTTCCGTATTGATTCTACCCCGGCCTCCGAAAGTCCAAAGTGTTTCACTTTACCTTCCCAGATCAACTCTTTAACTGTGCCGGCCACATCTTCCATAGGTACATTTGGATCAACTCTGTGTTGATATAAGAGGTCTATACGATCAGTGTTCAGGCGTTTCAAAGCAGCCTCTACTACCTCACGAATCCGTTCAGGACGGCTGTCCATACCTTCAGAGGGTTTACTGTTTTTAAAACCGAATTTTGTAGCTATTACTACTTCATCGCGAAAAGGTGCTAATGCTTCGCCAAGTAACTCTTCGTTTGTAAATGGGCCGTAAGCCTCAGCGGTATCGAAAAAAGTTACACCTAGCTCGAAGGCCGAACGGATCAGTTTGATCGCATCATGTTTTTCGGCTGCGGGGCCATAACCAAAACTCAGTCCCATGCAACCCAATCCAAGGGTTGACACTTCTAATCCGCTATTTCCTAATATTCTCTTCTTCATATCTACTTATTTTTACTATTTTCTTTCTCCTAACCATTTAACCATTG
>Ga0247815_10000840_pt1 | contig 23766 bp, 34 predicted proteins | sample UWRJL194509B1_FD_181014 | JGI IMG/M metagenome (GOLD analysis project Ga0247815, IMG submission 181014) | Plant litter microbial communities from Arlington Agricultural Research Station in Wisconsin, United States - UWRJ-L194-509B-1 | ecosystem: Environmental > Terrestrial > Plant litter >...
CGATGCATGCACCTTGAGTAACTCGCGGAGGGCTTCGACACTAGCCAGATAGCCGCTAGTCGTGTCCGCCGTCGCGCGCTTCTCGAAGTACCGAGTGAGAGCATCCTTGTTAGACGCCTGGAACATGAAGCTTGCACATTGTGCAAAGACGCTAGAACAAAATCCTTATCAGATAGAACACGCAGGTAGGTGATCTGAACACTGACTCTTTGGTGGCGCCGAGGGCAGCAGCGACCGAGATCGGAAGGTCGGTCGACTTGCCGCCATGCAGCGCAGCGGTTGCAGTGTTGTTGATAGATGTGGCGATCTCGAGTGAGATCTTTGAGATCTTGCGTGAGGTATCCTTGCTATTCTTCATCTCCTGTGGAGGTATCGGACGATCAGCGCGGCCAGGGTGACAGTCAATGCCAAACGAACCTTGGCCGCGTCGTGAACATCATTTGCGGCCTTGAATAGCTCCGCAACAAGATCTCTTTCGGCTGTGGACATGCTCGGTCGGCGAATTCAAATCAACTTTGGAGCGGTGTGAGGAAGAGGTGGGAAAGTAAGGCGCAGCAGCCGGGCACAGGCGGGCAAGCGCGTCGCGTGCAGTCCAACTGCAAGCAAACAAGACCCTGTACCCAGCGGCCCCGCGTTAGAACCGCGGGTTCTTGCGGTTTCATTCGGGCAAGCATACAGTCACGCGTTAGCCTGGTGCCAGCGGTTTGGCAACCCAAACCAGCGACTCTGGACTGTGCGGACTTGCGGAGTGCCAACATCGACCTGCCCCTGTTGCTAGAAGGTCTTGTCTTTCTGCAACCCCGGCCGTCTTCATTTGGGCATCATTTGGGCCATGCAGAGCATTTTTAACGACGCTTCGAATCCCTCCGAAGACACGAGCGCAGGGGATGCCCAAATGGGGACGGTGCGGAAAGGAGACGCCTGTTGCTCGCGCTCGTCCTTCTCCCATTCGGATTCAATTTCTTCCCACATTGCGCACGCAACACTTGGCCTCAATAAGCACACCCTCGAGTTGGGGAGGGTAGCTTTTGTGATTACAAAGGACACTGCCGTCCGGTGTGCGAGCCTGCTTGCTCCTCGCGCCGCCCACGAGTTTATGCGAATGATCACACGCGTGACCCGTCATGCACTGATGTGACCTCATTACTACTCGCCTTTGTGCCACTGTGTCCGCTGGTGGCCGCCCATTCGCTACCCGCGAGTCGTTTTGGCCCCTCCGTGCTCGTCTATCCTTCTTCCTACCCCATTCCTCCTGCCATTGAGTCGTTCATCCCCCAACAGGTGTATTATATTTCCCGATCCGTGTTAGTGGTGCCGCACAGGCCGGTTCCCTCGCCGCTTTTTAGACCTGCTCGTAGGTCTGACATAGTACGCGCTCTGCTGCGTCGGTGATCCTCATACATACCTTTGCATTCAGCGCATGTCCATTATTGAGCGCTTCGTACCATTATGTGTGGCCTCCTCACGTTCGCGTCCCGCTTGGTGATGCAGGAGATGCGTTATCGCTGCTCGCTCGTCCTCGCGGCTGCCAGCGAGTGCAATTCGCCCATCGTCTTCATCTTTACTTCTCGCACATACTTAATATGTGCAACCTGGTCCGCTCACCATAGCGTTGTCAGCCTTCGGCTTCGACATGCGCATGTTGTTCTTTGTTTGCACTGTACTCTGACGCGCACTCTGCGTAGTGCCAACGTCGACGCGTCTTTTCCTAACATTGGATTCCAAAATGACCCGTTGATTGATTCACGTGCGGACGAGTTTGGGTCTGCGCGCACGAGTAGTCAGGTCGTCCATGCATGTTCAAGTGTAGCGTACGAACCTGCAATCGAAAGATATTGGATGCAGACTATGCGTTGTTTGGGGTTCGAGAGTCGCGATCCGGCCGTGAAGTTCACCGGCGTCTACTCGCAGTCACATATCGGCCCCGTTCCGGCGTGTCTGGAATGAGAACCGGCGCTTGTTCGCGAGCACGATCGTCTTTCTTCTCTCGTTCGGATTCACAAGGTCCAACTTCGCGCGCGCGACCCTTGGCCCTTGCAAATGCCCTTTCGCCTAGCTTGAGCACTTTCTTGGTTGCGCATCATTCGTCGGTTTTGTCGGCTAAGCACGCGTTCCTTAGCCAGCCCGCTCGCCAGCCACATCGCGTCACGCGTCAATGCAGTTGTCAACAGCGGCGTGCTTGCGCTGGAGTTAAACTCTGCGGCTCTTGCGAGCACCAGTACGTATCCCAGCAGACGGCCCAGAGCATGAGTCTGTAGGCCCTTGATACCGCAGACGACTGCTCGTTCATTGACCCTTCGCGTTGTACCCATGTCCACTTTCCACACGCCCGCCCGCTAGTTGTGCGGCCGCTCACGTTGGTGTCTATCTGTTCGTTGTCCCTTGCATGCGTCATCCTGCGTCGGTGTCGTCGTCCCATTTCTTCGCTGCCTTCTAGACCTTGTACTCGGTCATTCCATCGAACGCGCCTGCCATGCGGTCCACGCGTGGGCTGCAGTGCGAGGATCCTGACCCTACCTGCCGCGCATGGCTTCCCTGTTCTGCATTCTGCGTGCCCGTGTTAAGACTCACCGTTGCTCCTTGTTCGTCACAACACCGTCCGCGCACCTTCTTCCTTCCAACCCCCGTCTTCGCGGCAATAAACTCGAGCCCAACGCCGTACCGCCCCGTTTCCATCCCTGACACCTGGACCTGTAACTCCACCCCGCATCGACCGCGCTCCGCGGTAACTCTCGCTCTACAACATGCACAGTCTCTGGGCGCGCGCGTTTGTTTGTGCGTTCTTCTACGCTGCGTGTGATCCTTGTTCGTGCCTTGTTGGATCGTCAACAGCGTGGGGTATTGCGCCTTCAGAACACTACGGCGGGGTGTTTCATTGCGCGTTCATGCTGGACGTCGGCTCACTCCTTGCCTTCTTTTTTGCGCGCTCCTCGATCCCCGTACCATCCTCATGTCCTTGCTGCCATGGCATTCCCATGACTGCGTTTGTGCACCATGGTTCCAACGTCGATGCACTGATGCGGACCTGGGACTGGTGGTCGGGCAACCAGTCTCTCGCCCATGGTACCCCTTGCTTCGCACTAGATTCATTCTCGACTACTTCTAGTGTAGGTTCTCCTCGCAACATGACGGTCAATCATACAAGTCTTAATTCCAGTTTGCCTGAACTTCTGTGTTGGGTTGAGCCAGACGCAGTGGGTCTGCAAGCGACGATCGAGATATTCTCGCGACCGTCACAACCCCTAGAATCTGCCACATCGGGTAAGATCACAATGCACAGAAATTGGGATAGTATATACCTACACCAAGTCTACGGAGCTCGCTTCATTTGTGACTTCTGGTCAACAGCCTGCGCCAGATAACTCGGTCTGCCCCGCTTCTTCTTATCAACACCCTCCTCAGCAACTCTATGTGGAGGTCCGCGTAGCTCGGGATCTCACCCGCGAATTACTCGTTCTGGTCTGACAGTAGCGGGCCAGAGTTATCCTTGCTGCGAACCAAATCGCCACCGTCGTCCATCGTCGTTTGTGTGGCTCAGTTGACGAGGCCTCCGCTACCGTGACCGCTGCGCAGAGGCGTCGAGCCAGGCGTCGTCTCGCCTGTGGGAGCCAGCATGAGGAAGGCATGGTGAGCGAACCTGCTCGCCGATATCGCGGCATAGTGTGGACTTGTCCAGCCAGAGCCAAGTATGTGAATCGAGGCGTTGTTCAGCACGCGGATCTGAGTGGGTGGCGTCCGCTCAAAGTCGAGCAGGTCTATACCCGGGCCAATCGGAACACAGGAAAACCGACTGTGACGATCTATACTGCGGCTATTGCGAGAACGCTCACAGTCGAGTTGGTAGATTGATTTGAAGAGCTGGTCATGCAAATCGTGGATGGGCGGTAGCGCCGGCATATATGGGTTCTCGCAACCGCGGGCTCAACGCTCAATGCCCGCTCTTCTTGTGCTCGTTGTCGATGCGAGGTGAAGAGGGAGCAAGTAGGGTGACTGCTGTTCGGCGTGATGATGGTTGTGCAAACATGGAAAGACGGCTGGTAGGAGAAGGTGATCCATCTCCACCGGTGCGAGTCGGCGTGCCAGTAGCGAGAGACCCCGACGAGAAAGACGCTGCAGACGATGGAGGAAGAGGTTCATGCTCAGTCGGAGTGTCGTCAAAGTCGTCGTCCCGCATCTCGACATCGCGGTCCTTGATCGGTTGTCTGTACAGCTCATCATCCTCCTCGTCCGAGTCGCACATCGCGTCCGGCTTGCCGCAAAATGAGCCCCGTCTACACTCGTCCGCATTCGCAAAGGAGCTGAGGCTGACCACGCTTGTGCTGGCTGCACTGTTTGTATAGCATGTCGTCGGTGGGGTGGAGTTGGTCCGCATCGTGAATATGCTGTCCGACGGACTGGGTGCCTGAGTCGAAGCGAACAAGCTGTTCGCATGTCCACCAATGCAGTACGGGCTGTGGAACGTCGAAGCCGGCGAAATAGATGACGCACACCCAGTTACCGCACTCCTGACGGCTTCCGGAGCAGGATCGTTGGTGACTCAACGGAGAGACATGCTGCCGACGTCAAACATGATTCGGCGAGGGTCAAGCGTGATGATGTTGGGCGACGCCACTCGGCCGACGCTGGCTCGACTGCGCTTGACGCTTTCGTCCGAGTTGGCGCGCGAAGTGGGCAGACAAGCATGCGTATGGGCGCAGATGGTGGATGCGCGCGCTTTGCCAAGGCGATGGCTCTGTATAAATAGACTTGGCACATCGATTCAGCTGGTGTTGGAATGGTCCGTGCGCGGCCGCGAAAGTCTAAGAGGTGGTGCTACATCGAGAACGTCAAAGAAGGTGTTGGTGTCTTTCTCCGCGCTAATTGTACAGATATCGTTTTGAGAACATGTACTGACGATTATGCAGCGCCAAGCGGGAGCAGGTTGACAAACGCAAAGCGCGACCAACGGTGCGGTCGAACTGAATGGGCGCGTTAAAACGCCGTCAAATGAGCAGAACGCACAGATATCAACTTCGCGTACTGACCATCTTCGTTCGAGGGCCATGTTTCGGCAGTGATGGGTTCGAGCAGTCGCGCGCGTGGTGCAGGTGCAAATACGGCGTCTGAGGTCAATGGGCATTTGTGTTTGGCACTCTGCATGATGAGCGTGACATGCATGTGCTGCCAGCCGAGCCTCTTGACAAGCAACGTGGGTTCCTCATTGCTTCAAGACAAGTATATATGCCCCCAATCGATGCATACCAGACACAGTATACCGTTTTATGTGATAACCTCCTTAATGGGTATTTGTTGTGGTCGTTCGGTGAGGGCAGCACCAACCTAATGTGTCGAGGTAAACCTACTCCCTCACGGTTTGGTCACTATTGAATTTACTGCTTCGGGATGTCGATGCACTGAAGAGTGCAAGTCGTCGTCTATGGCTAGGGTCTGTACAAACACAAGCCTGCAACCTGACGCATGAAACACTGACATTGAGGAGCAAGGTAGTCGAAAGCGAATTATGCACACGAGGTGGAGTAACATGATTCCTCTTGGTATCTACATGCATCCATGATAGAGCAGTCCCCGTCAAAGTGTTGATGCAGAAACTGAAGATCTGTCCTTCTTCGACCGCATACGCTCTGCTGCTTTCTTGCAGTCTGCGGCCATCTTCGACAGATCCAGCACCTCAAACTCATGCTGGGCGGACTCGTAATATACCGCTGCTTCCTCTGGACGCTTTTGGTCACTTCGCAGATTTCCGAACGCCACCGCACAGCTCGCCAGTGCGTGTCGGTCGTCAATGGCCTTGCTGATATCTTCCGCCTCGCGCAGAAGCTCCTCCGCACGTGTGAAGTCACTTTGCCTGCGCCGGACATCGCCGAGAAAGCGAGTGCTTTGAGCCAGGTGAAGCTGGTTTCCGAGTGCAAGGAACGTCGAGCGAGATGCCTCCAACTCGGTCGCGGCAGCGTCCAAGTTGCCTTGGTCGAGATACAAAATTCCGAGGCTTTCTGAGCATTGAGCGGCGGCAAATAGCTGCTTTGAGGAACGGAGGGTCTGCTGTGCGGTCTTGAAATGTTCAATTGCAGGGGCATATTCCCCCTTCTTCCGCATCATCCTGCCAAGATCAGTTCTGCAGTTCGCCTCCTGGACGTATTGACCAAGTTCGACGTAGACCGCGCGTGCCTCTTCGAGTAGTACTTCGGCATCGCTGAACTCGCGGAGCAATGAGTGTATCTCGCCTGCAGACTGCTTGCATGTGGCTGCTGAGAAGTGGTCACCAGCCTCGAGAAACAGCTTTGCTGCGGAGGTATGTGAGATGATAGCAGTTCTGTACTTGTCAAGCAGATATTGCGATTGGCCAATGACACTCAAGCATTTCGCCTTCCATAGCGGTTGCTGCTCAAGATGGGGAAGCAACGCCGAGGCGAGGGTAATTGTTGGCTGTTGCCACATTCTGAAGATGGTGAAATTAACGACAGCAGTGACGACTGCTTCTGACGGTTCAGCAACCAGCGAGAGCAGCAATGATGACAAATTGCCCAACTCCGGAGCTGCGGCCGTGGCTCGCTTCTTGTAGGTCTCATCCATAGTGGGGAGTCCAGCAGCGATATCAAAGTAGATGGAGCATAGTGCTTGATGATGATCAGCTTGCACGGGATAGCGCTCGAGAACGAGGTGTCGAATGGGGCTGAGCATTTTCAGCACCCCGTCTTTACTCATACTGGCCAGAGCGTAATCGCACAGCGTGTCTCGCGCCTGCCTGATGTTTTTGAACAGCGGTTTCAGCTTTCCGAACACCTCCGGGCGGAGACCGTCGGGCAGAATTGCGCAAACTGATAGAAGCCGCAGCGACTCCTGCGATGGATCGGCCTCTCGCACAATCTTGAGCGACAGCTCGATCGAAACGTCGACGTTGTTGCTGCGGCCTGATGCATGCGTCCGCAGCAGGTCACAATGTTCATCGTTCCAGGCTTTGCGGAGCTCGGAAACTGATTTTCCGCGCTGCGCTAGTTGGCCAAGGAGTGTAACCGCAAGCGGCATCATGTCGACAGTTCGAACAAGATCCTTTGCAATGATCTCATCGTTTGCGGAGAGTGGCCGTCCAAGCCTATCTTTGAAGGTGTCCAGTGCCGCCGACTCTGAGAACGGTTCGAGCGCCGCGCTGCTCGAGTTTGACCATGAGACAGCTTGCGGCAAAATTCTGCCTCGACAGGTGATGATGAGTGAGATCGCGGGTATCTGCGCGAGACTTCCGAGTAACTCGTCGACAGCCATGACTGGCGCTCCACCCACAAGCCAGATCGTCTCCAAATTGTCGATGACGAGAAGCTTACGCCTTCCTTTGGAGAGGCGAGAAATAACAGCTGCCTGCAACCCCGGCGTCGTGGGGTCAATTCCACACTGTTCAGCTAATTTGACGATGAGCGAGTCCGCATCGACCAGTGCCTCGCACGATTGGAACATCCTGTGCTCCGCAAACAGCTCGACAACACGCGGATAATACAGCACCATCAACCCTATCGTGGTCTTACCCATACCACCAGCGCCGAGGATCGCGATGCGGGCTGTTCCTGGCCGGACAAGGTGGTTGACCACTTCGTCTATAATTTCCTCTCGACCGTGGAAGACTATCGGTTTGGGGGGAAGCACCGAATAGATTATGGAATGACTTTGATCTGAGTGTTAGTACAAATTCTTTGAGTGAATCGGAACCAAATCTTACCCGGAGGGTTGCGAGCCTGGGGCGGTTCCTAGCAAATGTGCGTGTATTTCGTTCACTTTCGCGTCCACATTATCTACTTTCTTGCCCGTTTTGGCCCCCTGGGCGTGGCCATCCACTTGCAAGGCAAGCTGGTCGATTTTTCGGTGAGCAGGCGATAAAACATGAGCCATGAATACGCACAGAGATCGTCTTGCGCGCTTCGTCCAGCCGCTTCTCAACTAGTTCGAGGCAGGCACCGACAGTGTGAATCGCCATTGCGCGCTTGATATTCCCGGTATTCAGAACGACGTGAAGCCGAATCGCGACACGTTGAAGCGTTCTGCATAACAGCTTATCAATGAACGCCGAAACACGATAGTAGCGGCACTCACTCGAAAAAGTCGGACAGATGAGCTCGCAGCCGCGAGCTGCCTGCTACTTCATCTGATGAGACTTGACCTACAATGGTCCACAGGCTTTGCACAAGGGACAGCAAGGCAGTAGCCTTGGCTGGAACATCTTGCCAGTCCTACGTCATCCGATGAGACAAGTTGCATATGAGACTCAGCAGCCAGCCTACCTCGAAGAGCTGCAGAATATACAGGAATATCTGAGGTGCGGCTTTGAGAGGCCAGTCGAGCCCGTCTGTGATGTTGACCATCACGTTGAGCGTTGTCTTGAGTCCGTCATACGCGGCATCCAATGTCGTGATACTGGCGCTATTCATATCTAGCTCAGATGAGCGGTTTACAAACAAAAGGGAACATGCGAACTTTAGATCGTCCTAGCGCAGATGAGGGTCGGTCAGATATCTACAGGATGTGAAGTGTGCGGACCTTGGTGCGGTCGACTTTAATTCCAAGACCGGAAAACGGCTCGGTCATGAGCTTGCACTCGTTCTCTCCAATCTGCCAGCCCACGATGTCAGGAATTGTATCTAGCGAGTTGCAAGGTATGTACTTTGAGTAGCTCGCGGAGGGCTTCGACACTAGCCAGATAGCCGCTAGTCGTGTCCACCGTCAGACCCTTCCCGAAGTACCGAGTAACGGCACCCTTGTTGGACGTGTCGAGCATGAAGCTCGCACACTGTGCAAAGACGCTAGAACGAAATACTTATAAGATAGAACACGCAGGTAGGTGATCTGAGCACTGACTCTTTCGTGGCGCCGAGGGCAGCAGCGACCGAGATTGGAAGGTCGGTCGACTTGCCGCCATGCAGCGCAGCGGTTGCAGTGTTGTTGATAGACGTGGAAATCTCGAGTGAGATCTTTGAGATCTTGCGTGAGGTATCCTTGCTATTCTTCATCTCCTGCGGAAGTATCGGACGATCAGCGCAGTCAGGGTGACAGTCAATGCCAAACGAACCTTGGCCGCGTTCCGAACATCATTCGCGGCCTTGACTAGGTCCGCAACAAGATCTTTCTCGGCTGTGGACATTCTCAGTTGGCGAATTCGAGTCGACTTTGGAACGTTGTGAGGAAGAGGTGGGAGGGTAAGGCGCGGCGGCCGGCCACAGGCGGATAGGCGCGTCGGGTGCAGTCCAACTGTAAGCAAACAAGACCCTGCACCCAGCGGCCCCGCGTTGGAACCGCGGGTGTTTGCGGGCTCATTCTGGCAAGCATACAGTCGCACATTAGCCTAGTGTCAGAGGGTTGGCAACCCAAACCAGCGAGTCTGGACTGTGCGGACTTGCGGAGCGCCAGCATCGACCTGCCGCAGCCATCTTCATTTGGGCATCCTTTGAGCCGCACCGAGCATCGCCGACCATGCTTCGAATCCCTCCAAAGACATGAGTGCCAGGGATGCCCAAATGGGGATGGCCGTGATTGCGGAAAGGAGACGCCTGCTCGCGCTCGTCCTTCTCCCATTCGGGTTCAAGATCCCCCCACATCGCGCACGCAACCCTTGGCCTCAACAGGCACGCACTCGAGTTGGAGAGGGTAGTTTATGCGATTACAAAGAACACTGCCGAGCGAGGAATGACGCAAACGATGTGCCGTCCGGTGTGTGAGTCTACTTGCTCGCGCCGCCCGCGAGTTCATGCAAATGATCTCACTCATCACCCGTGATGCGCTGATTCGATTATCCCCGTATTGCTACTCGCGTTTGCACCACTGTCTACGCTGATGGTCGCCCATCCGCTACGTACCCGTGTTTCATTTTGCCCACGCCCAGCCCCGAGTCCGCCTTCTTCCTGCCACCAGAACTGATCTCTCAAGTTTAGTGCGCGCAGGTTTTGATTTGACTGTTTGGTGGCCTTCTGCGCGCCATTCCCTTGCCACTTGCCAGCCGCACTTCGTACCTGGCCGATGCGGCGTGTGTCTGCTTCCAAGATCAGTCAGGATACTCAGGCGAGAATACAGACGAAGCCGTTCTGACACACTGTGGGCAAAGTCCCATGACGTCGGCTTGTCATCACGAGTCGGCCCGGTCTACAACCCGAATCGGCATGGTCGAAGCCAGGTGTCAACGCCCGCTCCTTGTCCTCCTGCCCCATCCTCATTATGTTGCATTCACGCACACGTCCCTGCTTAGCTTTTGTGATCTCGCGCGCCGGTCGTGACCCATTTGACAGCGCGCCAGTCTTCCTTTTCGTTGCCCAAAAGGCTTGCGTATAATCCCATTCTGCCACTCGCAGTCCCATCCTGTCACACATCCATGAACTCGTCAAGGACGCCGTGTTCGCGCTCGGGCCGAACACTGCAGTCCTCGCGAGCGCGAGGATTGCTTCAAAAACATAGTCATTCGTCGTCTGGCGCATGAGTCTACCCGCTCTTGATGCTGCGAATGGCTGCTCGCGTATTGACCCCTCGCGTTGTAACCCAATCTACCTTGCACGCGCTCGCCCTCTAGTTGCGCGGGTGCTCATGTCTGTGTCCGTGTCTCCGTTGTCCTTGTATGCCTCATCTTGCGCCAGCGCTGTCGTCCTGTTTCCATGCTCTGCCTTCCTGACCTCGTACTCGAACCTTCGATCGAATTCGTCTTCTATGCGGTCTACGCGTCGGCTGGAGCGCGCGAGTCCTGGCCCTGACCGTCGCGCATGGCTGCCCCTGCTCTGCATTCTGCGTTTCCGCGTCAAACCTGTCCATTGCTCGTCGTTCGTCTTAACGCTGTCCGTGCGTATGTCGTTTTGACCACATATCCCTGTGCACCAGCCCCGTGCTCTAACGAATTTGAGCTTGGCCTCAAAGCCGCGTCGCCCGCCTTCCACGCATGACTCCTGGACCTGACATTTCACCCTGCCCCAAACGCACCGGCAACTTTGGCTTGGAGACATGTATTGAGTGCATTATGGGTGCGAGCGTATCTGTGGGCGCGTTGTCTTCCTCTGCGCAGCTTTCTCGTTCGCGTCTGGTTGGACCGCGCAGGTGCTGCATCAGCGTGGGGGCAAGGCGACGTCAGAACACCCTGACAAGGTGCTTGATAGTACTACTCGTTGCTGATACCGCGTTTTGCTTCTCACAAATGATCGGTGTGCACCCTTGACCGACGTTCGCGTTGGTTAGGCTGGACGTCAACGTCCCACCTCGTTGTCTTCACCATCGTTTTCAGCGCACGCCTCAATTCCGGTCCCGCCCTCGCAATTTTGCTGCTGTTCCACTCCTGGGCTTGCATCTTTGTGTCATGCTACCCTCGTCGATGCGCTGGTGTAAACCTAGAACTGGCGGTCGGACAACCAGTCACTCGCCCGTGACGACCGTCGCCCTACCTCGTTTCATTCTCAAACCAATTGTAGTATAAATTATCCTCGGAATATGAAAGTTTATCACTCAAGTGTTTTTGCCTGAACCTGCTTGTCGCGTTCGGCCGGGTGAAGCTCATGATCATCGTTGACAAAGAACGGTTCGAGTTATCTCGGAGAAAGAGCCCAAGTTAACCCGGAAATCTCGAGCGTGAGAAAGGGTTAGATTGTGCAAACACAAAACTGATTCCAATTTTCGCAATGCACAGGTTGTCATTCACGAAGACTACATTCATACAGGCACTGTACTCATTTCAGCGACGACGAAAGCTATCACAACAATACTACAGCGGAAGGTAAATGACGGCGTTCAAGTGGTGCTAGGTCGAGAACGTCGAAGAATACAGTGGTATCTTACTCCGCGCCACTCGTGCAGATACAGCCTTTATCACAGGCGCTGACGGCCTTGCAGTGCCGAGGGGAAACAGTTTGGCGGGCGCGAAGTGCGGCCAGTGGTGAAGTCGATCTGGGTGAGCCTGGTAAATATCCGTCAATTAGGCAGAATCCACAAGTGGTGATTATGCTCACTGACCATTTCACTCGGGGACAAGGTTTTTGCGGGGATGGGTCCAAGCGGTCGCGCGCATAGTACCGGCGCGAATATGGCGTTTGAGATCAAGTGGCATATGTGTTTGACACTCCGCACAGGTGAGTTTAACATGCCTCTAGCCTGAGCCTGGTGACGAACGACGTGGGCTCGTCATTTCTACGAGACAAGCATATGAGATTGCGACCAGTGTCTCCCAGACACCGTGAACACATTTTATGTGATAACCTGCCCAATCGGTCTTCATCGCGATCATTTGGTGATTGCGGCGCCATCCTACTGTGTCGACTTCATCCTACCCCTCACGATTTGGTCAGAATCAAACAATACACTTCGAGATGTCGATGCTCTGCAGAGTGCAAGCCGCTGTCTGTGGCTAGTGTCTGTACAAAACGTCAGCGCGCAACCTGACGGCTGAAACACTGACTCGAGAATCCACGTAGTCGAGGCAAAGTGTGCATACGAGATAGAGTAGCATGGTGTGTATCGGTACCTACATACAGCCACTACTTACTCAGTAGTCCCCGTCAGAGTGTTGCCAGAGAATCTGAAGGTCAGTCCTTCTCTGACCGCATAAGTTCTGCTTGTTCCTTGCAGTCTGCGGCCATCTTCGCAAAGCCCAGCACCTCAAATCCATGCTGCGCGGACTCGTAATATACTGCTGCTTCCTTTAGACGCCCTTGGTCACGTCGCAGGTCTCCAAACGACCACGCACACCTCGTCAGTGCTTGTCGGTTGTCAATGGTGGTGCTAATATCCTCCGCCTCACGCAGAAGCTCTTCCGCCAGTGCGAAGTCACGTTGCATGCGCCTAACATTGCCGAGAAAGCGAGTGCTCTGTGCCAGGTGAAACTGGCTTCCAAGTGCGAGGAACGCCGAGCGAGACGCCTCCAACTCGGTTGCGGCAGCGTCAAAGTTGCCCTGGTCGAGATACAGGATGCCGAGGCTTTCTGAGCATTGCGCAGCGGCGAATATCCGCTTTGAAGAGCGGAGGGTCTGTTGTGCCGCCTTCAAATGCTCAATTGCAAGGTCATATTCACCCTTCATCCGCATCATCCTGCCGAGCTGACGTCTGCACCTCGCCTCCTGCAATTTCTCACCAAGCTCGATGTAGATCGTGCGTGCCTCTTCGAGCAGCACCTCGGCATTGCTGTACTCGAGGAGGGATGAGTGTAGATTACCTTCATACTGCTTGCACTTGGCTGCTGAAAAGCGGTGACCCACTTCGATAAACAACTTTGCTGCGCTGGAGTACAAGCTAATGGCAGACCTGAAGTTGCCGAGCTTATTTTGCGAGTGGCCAATGACATTCAAGCATTTTGCCGTCCATAGCGGGTGCTGCTCAAGGTGCGGAAGTAACGACGAGGCGAGAGTAATGGTTGGCTGTTGCCAGTATTTGAAGTAGGTGAAAGCGACGACAGCAGTGACAACTTTTTCTGACGGTTCAGCAACAAGCGAGAGCAGCAATGCTAACAAGTTGCCCATCTCCGGAGCTGCAGCTGTGGCCCGCTCCTTGTAGGTCTCGTTCATGCCGGGTAGTCCGGAAGCAATGTCAAAGTAGATGGAGCATAGTGCCTGATGATCATCAGCTTGCGCGGGATAGCGCTCCAGAACGAGGTGTCGAATGGGACTGAGCATCTTCAGCACCCTGTCCGTGCCCATGCTAGCCAGTGCATAATCGCACAGTGTGTCTCGCGCCCGCCTGATGTTCTTGAACAGCGGTTTCAGCTTTCCGAACACCTCCGGACGGAGACCGTCGGGTAGAGTTGCGCAAACGGAAAGAAGCCGCTGGGACTCCTGCGATTGATCGGCCTCCCGTACGATCTTGAGCGAAAGCTCGATGGACACGTCGACGTTGTTGCTGCGACCTGATGCATGCGTCTGAAGCAGTTCACAATGTTCATCGTTCCAGGCTTCCCGGAGCTCGGAAACTGATTTTCCACGCTGCGCTAGTTGGCCAAGAAGTGTAACAGCAAGTGGCATCATGTCGACTGCCTGGACGAGCTCCTTTGCGATGACTTCATCATTCGTAGAGATTGGCCGTCCCAGCCTATCCTTCAATGTCTCCAGTGCGGCCGCCTCTGAGAACGGTTCGAGCGCCGCGGAGCTCGAGTTCGACCATGAGACAGCCTGCGGCAGAATTCTGCCTCGACAGGTAATCATGAGTGAGATCGTGGGGATCTGCGCGAGACTTCCGAGTAGATCGTCGACGGCCATGACTGGTGCTCCGCCCACAAGCCATATCGTCTCCAAATTGTCGATGACGAGAAGCTTACGCCTTCCTTTGGATAGCCAAGCAACAACCGCTGCCTGCAACCCTGGAGTCGTGGGGTCAACCCCACACTGTTCAGCTAATTTGCCGACGAGAGCGTCCGCATCGACGAGTGCCTCGCAAGACTGGAACATCTTGTGCTCTGCAAACAGCTCGCCAACACGCGGGTCATACAACACCTCCAGCGCTATCGTGGTTTTACCCATGCCACCTGCGCCGAGGATTGCGATGCGGGCTGTTCCTGGCCGTGTCAGGTAATTTACCACGTCGTCTACGATCTCCTCTCGGCCGTGGAAAACAATTGGTTTCGGAGGAAGCACTAAATATCCAAGCTGAAGTCTGTATATTGAACGTGAGTACCAACTCGTAGTTTGACCAGGCGGAAAATCTTACCCGGCGGAATGCGAAGCGGCAGCTGTCCCTACCAATTGTGCATGTATTTCCTTCACCAGAGTTCCCGTCTCGTCCACTTTCGTGTCTATCTGATTTACAGCCATGCCGGTCCTGGCTCCCTGAACGTGACCTTGCACCTGGATTGCCAGCTGATCGATTTTTCGGTGAGCAGGCGATGAAACATGAGATATAAGGGCGTACAGAGATAGCCTCCCGGGCCTCGTCAAGTCGCCTTTCAACTAGTTCGAGGCATGCGCCGACTGTGCGAATCGCCATTGCACGCTTGAAACTCCCGGTGTTCAAAACGACGTGAAGTCGAATTGCAATACGTTGAAGTGTTCTGCACATATGGTCATATAAATAAACGCTAAAATACGACGGCACCAGTACCCACTCGAAAAAGTCGGACAAGTGAGTTCGCAGCTGCGAGCCGCCCGCTGCCTCATCTGGCAAGACCTGGCCTACGATAGCCCACAGTCTTTGCACAGAGAACAGTAGGGCAGTAGCCTTCGGTGGAAAACCTTGCCAGTCCTACACGGTCATCTGATCAGACAATCTGGATATGAAACGCAGCAGCCAGCTGACCTCGAAGAGCTGCAGAATGTACAGGAATGTCTGTGGTGCGGCTTTAAGAGGCCAGTCGAGGCCGTCCGTGATATTGACCATCACGTTTAGTGTCGTCTTTAGACCGTCATATGCAGCATCCAAGCTGGTGATGTTCGCGCTGCTCACGTGGTAATCAGTGGACCGGTGGATGTCTGCAAGAAAACATGCTACTTCAGATCATCCTAGTGTAGACGGAAGGTTGGTCAGACATCTACAGGATGTGACGCATGCGAACCTTCGTGCGGTCGACTTTGATACCAAGGCCGGCAAACGGCTCGATCATGAGCTTACACTCGTTCTCTCCAATCTGCCAGCCCACGATTTCAGGAATGGTATCTAGCGAGTTGCGATGTACGTACCTTGAGCAGTTCGCGAAGAGCTTCCACACTCGCCAGGTATCCGCTAGTTGTGTCCGCCGTCATGCTCTTGCCGAAGTACCGAGTAACGGCACCCTTGTTAGACGCGTCGAACATAAAGCTCGCACATTGTGCTAAGACACTATAATAAGATGTTTGTAAGAACAAAAATAGATGTAGGTGATCTGAGTACTGACTCTGTCGTGGCGCCGAGGGCCGCAGCGACCGGGATAGGAAGTTCGGTTGCCTTGCCGCCATGAAGCGCAGCAGTTGCAGTGTTTTTGACAGATGTTGCGATCTCAAGCGAGATCTTTGAGATCAAGCGCGCGGTGTTTTTGCTATTCTTCATCTCCTACGAGAGAATCAGAGGCATCAGCTCGGCATGTCTAACAGCAAACGTCAAACGAACCTTGGCTGCGTTATGGACATCATCCGCGGCCTTGACGAGCTCCGCAACAAGGTCTTTCTCAGCTACGGACATGTCCAGTGGGCGGATTCGGGTGAACTTTGGAGTGGCGTAAGAAAGAGATGGTGAAGGCAATGAGCGGCAGCCGGCCACAGCCGGCCAGGCACCCGGCTGCAGTTCAACTCGACCCTGTACCGAGCGGCCCCACGCTGGCACCACGAGCAATTGCGAGCTTGTTGATTGAGAACGCAATCCTAGGTCGGGTCGGGGTCATCGGGCTGCCAACTCAAGCCAGCGACTGTTTGTGAATCGCGCGGACTTTATGGACTGCAGAGTGTCAACGTCGACTTGCTCTTCTGCTCGCTCCGATTTCAAAGTAGCCACACCCATACCTGTATCCGCCTTTCTTCTGCGTCTAGGACTCACCCCCTAGCTTTTGTGCGTGCAAGTCTTGTTATAGCGTCCGGGCGCCATTCCATCTTACCACTTGCCAGCCACGTTTCCTAACCCGTCGATGAACGCGCGAATGCGCGTGCGTCTGCATCCGAGATCAGTCAGGGTATTCATCGCTCTGACATGCTGTGGCAAAGTTCCGCGATGGTGGCTGGTCACAGTGTCGGCCCGGTTTCGGCGCGTCTGCGAATCGAATCGGCATCGTCGGAGCGGGGTCAATACCCGCTCCTTCTTGTCCTTCTACCCCATTGCCATTATGCCGCATGCGCGCAAATATCACTCTCCTGGTCTTGGGTGCTAGTTATGGTCCGGCTTCAAGTGCCTCAGTCTTCCTCTCATTACCCCCAAGGGCTTGCGCGCACAGTCCCATCCAGGCCCACATGTTGCGCTTATCTACTTTGCACGCGCCGGATCGTTCATCCTGTATCTGTCTATCCGTTCTCTTTGCTCGTGTCATCTCCCTCGCTCCCTTCCAGACCCTGGACTCGGACCTTTAACGGAATGCGTCTTCCATGCGGTCTACGCGTCAGCTGAAGCGCGAGAGTCCTGGCCCTGACCGTCACGCATTGCTGCCCCTGCTCTGCATTCAGCGTTTCCGCGTCAAGTCTGACCGTTGCTCTTCGTTTGTCTCGACGCTGTCCGTGCATATGTCGTCCTTCCTTCTTGCTTCCAACCCAGGTGTTCTAGAGCCCACAAGTCTGAGTCCAACGCCGTGTCGCCTGTTTTCCATGCCTGACTTGGTGATGTGGATCGAGTGCACTCTGCGAGCGTACCTATGTGCCCATTGTCCTACTCTGCACGCCTTCATCGCTCGTGTCTTGTTGGACCACGCAGGTGCTACATCACTGTGGGGCACAGCGCTTCAGAACGCCCTGACAAGGTGTTTGATACTCCTACTCAATGCTCATTCTTGGCTTTGCTCGTCGCAAATGATTCGCGCGCACCATTCAGCGCTGCTCGAGCTGGTTACGCACGACGTCAACCTCCACCTCGTTACCCTCTTCACCATCGTTTCCTGCGCACGCCTCCATTCTCAGCCCGCCCTCACAATCTTGCTGCCGTTTCATTCATATGCCCGCATCTGTGCGTCATGCTGCCCTCACCGATGCGTTGATGTAGACCTGGAACTGCCGGTCGGACAACCAGTCGCTCGCCCGTGACGACCTTCGCCCTATCTTATTTCATTCTCAACCAATTGTAGTATAAACTCTCCTCGAAATATGAAAGTTTATCACTCAAGTGTCTTTGCCTGAACCTGCTTGGCGTGTTCGGTCAGGTAAGAGCTTATGATCATCGTTGACGAAGAACCGTTCGAGTCATCTCTGAGAAAGATCCGAAGTGAACCCGGAGATCTCGAGTGTGAGAAAGGGTTACATTGTGCAAACACAAGACTGATTCCAATTTTTGCAATGCACAGGTTGTCACCCGCGAACACTACATTCATACGGTCGCCGTACTCAGCTCAGCGACGACAGGAACGATAACAAACATTCTACAGCGGACGGAAAATGATGGGGTTCAATCAGGCCGCAAAAGGAGAAAGAAGCGCGAAGAGGACAGCAAGTCCGTCTAAGAAAGGTTGTGTAGGTAGGGATGAGCTAGGACGAGGGCAAGGCGACGAAAAGACAGCACGAGAGAGAAGATGCGCAGACACGAGTGACTGGTCAATGGACCAGATTGACACAGGGAGATGTTCAATGCCAGGTCCGCCCTCGGCACCAACGTCGGGCCACCCATTGCCGATGCACGCGCTAGCACTTTGAAGACGCTGATCGTGCCGCTTTTTGCACGCCTTTTGCCTTTTGCCCCAGCTGACCGTGGTGCGCCGTGCAACCGGACGTGTCGGTTCATGTTGCTCAGCACACAGAACGTCGCCTCTCTTCATAAACTGTGCATTGAAATGCTGCAAACGAGAGAGTGTCAGAAGATCAGACACACGAGCAGAAGCGATACGACAACCCACGCTTTGCGCCGGTGTGGCAGTCGAGATGGGTCTTGATGACGCTCGCGCCGAATTAGCATTCGAGGCCTTTGCGCTTTGAAGGTTGACCGTCGACGTCGCTCGCAAGAGGCTGTGGCCGTGGTTGGGCAAGATTGTTGACTATGAAAGCGAGACGAACGTCAACATCGGATACATCAACAACATTGGGTGAGCATACCGAGACTCAAACCAACGCGGCCGGCGACAATGTTCGGTTTGTCCGTGCTGCTGGCAAGGACACCGATGACGCCAGTAATTATAACGCGGAACACGTCTCCCATCACGTTCGAGGCTGATGAGCAGTCATCGCTCGTAGATGACTGTCACTCGCCGGGACTGACCTTTGCCCGCTTCCTGCCTGTCACAAGACGTGGCCCACCAGCGCGACTACCACCGGACGGATGATCAGCCTCCTCGTCCTCAGGTGTACTCCGCCTCGCGCTCGACTCGCTCAGCGGCGAGTCTTCCGTCACTGAGATCTAGCGTCCTGCGCTTGGTACCACGACCAGCGTTCATTGGTGTTGGCCCAGGGAGAGCGAGAGATGGCGGTGGAGGGTCTCTCGGCTCGCGCTCGATCGTAAGACCGAGCGGGTCGAGCTCGAAATCCAGACCAGCGTTGAGGACGCTGACGGATGGAAACTCGAGGGCCGTACTGCTCAACTAAACTCGACCCTGCGCGCAACGGCCCCGCTCTGGCACCACGGGCAATTGCGGTTTCATTTGGGTCAGCACGTGATCACGCTTCGGGCCAGCTTCAGTGACTAGAAACACCCAAAATCAGCAGTTTTCTGTATTGCGGGCAAGCACAGTCAGGGCTGTCCGAGTGTGGTGTACGAGTCCGTATTTGAAGAAGATGGGAAGCAGACGATGCGTCGCTTGACCTCCGAGAGCAATGCAATTCGGCCGTGAGCTTCACCGGCGCCTGCTCGCAGTCATGTGTCGGCCCAGTTCCGGCGAGTTGAGAATTGGCGCTCGTCGGCGTGAACTCCTTACCCTTCTGCTCCCGTTCAGCCTCCTTCGTGCGCGCGACCATTGACCACGGCAAGTACTCTCTTGCCTAGTTTCAGCGCTTTCTTCGCAATGCTTGCGCTCGAGTGAGCACGAGCGTGGATCCCAGCAGATAGCCCAGCGCATGAGTCTGCAGGCCCTTGATACCGCAGACAGCTGCTCGCGCATTGACCCTTCGCGTTGTACACTTGTCCACTTTCCACGCGCCCGCCCGCTAGCTGTGCGGCCGCTCATGTTGGTGTTTGTCTGTCCGCTGTCTCTTGCATGCGTCACCTTGTTTCGGTGTCGTCCTGTTTCCTCGCTGCCTTCCAGACCTTGTACTCGGACATTTCATCGAACGCGTCTTCCATGCGGCCCACGCGTCGACTGGGACACGAGGATCCTGACCCTGCCTGTCGCGCATGGCTTCCCTGTTCTGCATTCTGCCTGCTTGTGTTAAGACTCACCATCGCTCATTGTTCATCACAACGCCGTCCACGCACCTTCCTCCTTCCAACCCCCGTGTTCTCGGCAAAAGCTTGAACCCAACGCCATACTGCCCCGTTTCCATCGTTGACAGTTGGACCCGTAACTATAGCCTGCCTCGACCGTACGCCGCGGTAACTCTGGCTCTACAACATGCACCCGGTGCAGTCTTTGGGCGAGCGAGTTTGTTTGTGTGTTCTTCTACTCTGCGTGCGCTTCTTGTTCGTTCCTTGTTGGACCGCCAGCAGCGTGGGGTACTGCGCCTTCAAAACACTACGTCGGAGTGTTTCATTGCGCGCTCGTTGTTCACGCTGGACGTCGGCTCGCTCGTTGCCTTCTTCAGTATCGTTTTCTGCGCGCTCCTCGATCCCCGTACCACCATCATGACCTTGCTGCCATGGCATTCCCATGACTGAGTTTGTGCAACATGGTTCCAATGTCGATGCACTGATGCGAATCTGGGACTGGTGGTCGGGCAACCAGTCTCTCGCTTGCTTCGCAGTAAATTCATTCTCGACTACTTCTAGTGTAGGCTCTCCTCGCAACGTGACGGTCAATCATACAAGTCTTTATTCCAGTTTGCCTGAACTTGCGTGTTGCGTTGAGCCAGACGGAATGGGTCTGCAAGCGACAATCGAGATATTCTCGCGACCGTCACAAACCCTAGAATCTGCCACACTATTTGAGATAGTATATACCTTGACCAAGTTTATGGTGCGCACGTGGTTTGCAGTCTCTCATCAACAGCCTGTGCTATGTAACTCGGTCTGCGTAGCTTTGTCCTATCGACTCCCTCCCCTACACCACCGTGCAAGACTGCATGGCTCGGAATGTCACCCGCGAAGATCCTGTTCGCATTCAACGGCGGCGGGCTAGACTCGTACTTGCTGCGAACTAACTGCCACCGCCGTCCACCGTTTGCGTGGCATAGTCGACGAGGCCTCCGCTACTATGACCGCTGATCGGAGGCGTCGAGCCAGGTATCGTCTTGCCTGTGAAAGCCGTCATTGAGGAAGGCACGGTGAGAGAAACCGGTCGCCGAGATCGCGGCGTAGCAGGTGCCTGCCCCTCCCGAGCCGAAGATGTGGGTCGAGGTTTTGTTGAGCACGCGAATCCGAGTGGGTGGCGTCCGCTGAAAGTCGAGCGGGTCCATATCCGGGCCGATCGGGACACGGGAAGACAGACGGTGACGATCCCTGCAGCGGCTAGCATGAGGATGCTCACGGTCGAGCTGGTCATACATATCGCGGATAGGCGGTAGAGCCGGCATAAGGAATGTGGGAACTCGCAACCGCGGGCTCAACACTAAATGCCCACAGGTCTTGTGCTCGTCGATGCGAGGTGAAGGGGTGGCGAGAAGGATGGCAGGTGTTCGGCGTGATGATGGTTATGCAGACATGGATAGATGGCTGGTAGGAGAAGGTGATCCATTCCCACTGGTGAGAGTCGGCGTGCCAGTAGCAAGCAAGAGACCCCGACAAGACAGCCGCTGCAGATGATGGCGCAAGAGGTGCGTGCTCAGTCGGAGTGTCGTCAAAGTCGTCGTCCCGCATCTCGACATCGCGGTCCTTGGTCCGTTGTCTGTACAGCTCATCATCCTCCTCGTCCGAGTCGCACATCGCGTCCGGCTCGCCGTAAAATGAGCCCCGTCTACACTCATCCACATTCGCAAAGGGGCCGAGGCTGACCACGCTTGTGCTGGCTGCACTGTTCGTATAACATGTCGTCGATGGGGTGGAGTTGGTCTGCATCGTGAACATGCTGTCCGGCGGACTGGGTGCCCGAGTCGGAGCGAAGAAGCTGTTCGCATGTCCACCAATGCAGTGCGGGCTGTGGAACGTCGAAGCCGGCGAAATAGGTGACGCACGCCCAGGTGCCGCACTCCTGACGGCTTCCGGGGCAGCATCGTTGGTGACTCAAGGGAGAGACATGCTGCCGACGTCAAGCATGATTCGGCGAGGGTCAAGTGTGATGATGTTGGGCGGCGCCACTCGGCCGACGCTGGCCCGACTGTGCTTGATGCTTTCGTCCGAGTTGGCGCGCGAAGTGGGCAGACAAGCATGTGTATTGGTGCAGATGGTGGATGCGCGCGCTTTGCCAAGGCGATGGCTCGGCATAAATAGACTTGGCGTATCGATTCAGCTGGTGTTGGAATGGTCCGTGCGCGGCCGCGAAAGTCTAAGAGGTGGTGCTACATCGAGAACACGAAAGAAGGTGTTGGTGTCTTTCTCCGCGCTACTTGTGCGGACATCGCTTTGAGAACTTGTGCCAACGATTTTGCAGCGCCGAGCGGGAGCAGGTTGACAGACGCAAAGCGCGACCAATGGTGCGGTCGAACTGGATGGGCCCGTTAAAAAGCCGTCAAATGAGTAGAACGCACAGATGTCAGTTTCGCATACTGACCATCTTCGTTCGAGGACCAAGTTTTGGCAGTGATGTGTTCAAGCGGTCGCGCACATGATGCAGGTGCGAATACGGCGTCTGAGGCATTTGTGTTTGGCACTCCGCACGATGAGTGTGACATGAATGCCAGCCTGAGCCTCTTGACAAGCGACGTGGGTTCCTCATTGCTTCAAGACAAGTATATGCGCCCCCAATCGATGCATACCAGACACCTTATGCAGTTTTATGTGATATCCTCCTTAATGGGTATTTGTTGTGGTCGTTCGGTGAGGGCGGCACCAACCTAATGTGTCGAGATAACCCTACTCCCTCACGGTTTGGTCATTATGACATGTACTGCTTCGGGATGTCGATGCTCTGAAGAGTGCAAGTCGTTGTCTATGGCTAGTGTCTGTACAAACATAAGCCCGCAACCTGACAGGTGAAACACTGACATCGAGGAGCAAGGTAGTCGAAGCGAATGATGCACACGAGGTGGAGTAACATGATTTGTCTTAGTATTTACATGCATCCATGATAGAGCAGTCCCCGTCAAAGTGTTGATGCAGAAACTGAAGATCAGTCCTTCTTCGACCGCATAAGCTCTGCTCCTTTCTTGCAGTCTGCGGCCATTTTCGCCAGACCCAGCACCTCAAACTCATGCTGGGCGGACTCGTAATATACCGCTGCTTCCTCTGGACGCTTTTGGTCACTTCGCAGATTTCCGAACGCCACCGCACAGTTCGCCAGTTGGTATCGGTCGTCAATGATCGTGCTGATATCCTCCGCCTCACGCAGAAGCTCCTCCGCACGTGTGAAGTCACTTTGCCTGCGCCGGACACTGCCGAGAATGCGAGTGCTTTGAGCCAGGTGAAATTGGCTACCAAGTGCGCGGAACGCTGAACGAGATGCCTCCAGCTCGACCGTGGCAGCGTCAAAGTCGCCCTGCTCGAGATACAGGATGCCGAGGTCTTCTAAGCATTGAGCAGCGGAAAATAGGTCCTTTGAGGAACGGAGGGTCTGCTGTGCGGCCTTTAAATGTTCAATTGCTGGGGCATATTCACCCTTCTTCCGCATCATCCTGCCGAGCTGACGTCTGCATGTCGCCTCCTGGACATATTTACCAAGTTCGACGTAGACCGCGCGTGCCTCTTCGATTAGTAATTCGGCATCGCTGTACTCGCAGAGCAATGAGTGTATCTGGCCTGCAGACTGCTTGCATGTGGCTGCTGAGAAGCGGTCACCAGCCTCCAGAAACAGCTTTGCTGCGGAGGTATGTGTTATGATAGCAGTTCTGTACTTGCCAAGCTCATGTTGCGATCGGGCAATGGATCTCAAGCATTGTGCCTTCCATAGCGGGTGCTGCTCAAGATGCGGAAGTAACACCGAGGCAAGCGCAATCGTGGGCTGTTGCCAGTATATGAAGCTGGTGAAATTGATGACAGCAGTGACAACTGCTTCTGATGGTTCAG
>Ga0247815_10000841_pt1 | contig 23759 bp, 26 predicted proteins | sample UWRJL194509B1_FD_181014 | JGI IMG/M metagenome (GOLD analysis project Ga0247815, IMG submission 181014) | Plant litter microbial communities from Arlington Agricultural Research Station in Wisconsin, United States - UWRJ-L194-509B-1 | ecosystem: Environmental > Terrestrial > Plant litter >...
CAGGTAACAGCGGCAAAGGCATTAAAAGTGCAGAGCTTTTAAAAAATGTGTTTAAATGGGCTCGCGAGGCAAACCCTTCTCAGCCCATCTCAGCAGGATTATGGAGCTGGGGCTTTAATGAGCATAATACGTTTCAGGCACAAAACTCAGATATTATAACCTACCATTTTTACGAAGACCTTGATGGCCACCAGCGTGTTATAAACCTGCTTAAAACCCACGACAGGCCTATGATTTGTACCGAGTATATGGCACGTACAAAAAACAACAGCTTTTACAACCACATGTCGCTTCTTAAAAAAGAGAACATAGGTGCTATAAACTGGGGGTTTGTTGCCGGTAAAACCAATACCATTTTTGCTTGGGATACCCCAATACCTGCAGGTGGCGAACCAGATATTTGGTTTCATGATATATTCAGGAAAGACGGAACACCCTACCGCCAGGATGAGGTAAATGTTATTAAGAAACTAAACGGCGTAAAATAATATGAAGAATTATAAAATAGTTGCAGCGTCATTATTATTCACCGCCTTTTTAACATCGTGTGAAAACACTAAAAAGCAGGAAAAGGAAGTAGCCGAAACCGAAACCACTACTGCAAAGGAAATTGATACCCATCTTAAAAAAGAAGATTTTGATGCCACGGTAGATGGTAAAAAAGTGGGGCTTTACTATATAAAATCAGATAAAATTACTGTTGCCTTTACAAACTACGGAGCCCGTATTATAGGGCTTTGGGTTCCTGACAAAAACGGTACTATGACTGATGTTGTTGTGGGGCTTAACAGCACCAAAGCCTATCAAAATTCGACAGAGGTTTATTTTGGCGCCACCATAGGCCGTGTGGGCAACCGCATTGCTAAAGGTACTTTTTCCCTCAATAACAAAGAATACCATATACCGCTTAACAACGATAAGAACAGTTTACACGGTGGTACAAAAGGGTTCCAGGGTATAGTGTGGAATGTAGAGCAGCCTAATGATAAAACTCTTGTGTTTACGTATACATCGCCAGATGGCGAAGAGGGCTTCCCCGGGAACCTTAACGTAAAAGTTACTTATAGTGTAGATGATAACCAGAACCTTAAAATGGATTATGAGGCTACAACCGATCAGAATACTCCTGTAAACCTGACCAATCACGCCTTTTTTAACCTTAACGGCGAAGGCGGCGGCACAGTGTTAAACCATGAGGTCATGATAAATGCTGATGCTTATACTCCGGTTGATGATGGTTTGATACCATTAGGAAAACAGGAAAAAGTAGCAGGCACACCATTTGATTTTACATCATACCATACCATAGGCGAGAGAATTGAAACTAACGACCAGCAACTTAAAAACGGTAAAGGCTACGACCATAATTTTGCCCTTAAAAATGATACGGCTACAATGCATGATGCTGCTACAGTAGTGGGTGATAAAACCGGTATTGTTATGAAGGTTAACACTCAGGAGCCCGGATTACAGTTTTACAGTGGAAACTTTATGCAGGGTAAAAACACGTTTAAAAGTGGTGCTAAAGATGATTTCAGGACGGCGTTTGCTATGGAAACACAGCACTTTCCGGATGCCATAAACCAGCCTACTTTTGCTTCGATAGTGTTAGAGCCGGGTAAAAAGTACCACACAGTTTCTAATTATCAATTTAGTACAAAAAAATAATGAGTACAAAAATGTATACCTATCTGTGTTTGCTATTGGCTTTTGCCGGTATGAACGCGCAGGACAAAAATCCGTTATTGGCCGATCCTACTATTTTTGAGCACAAGGGAACCTACTACTTATATGGTACTAAAGGCGATCCTGAAATTAAAGGTGAAGGCTTTTTAGTGTACACCTCTACAGACCTTAAAAACTGGAAACGCCCCGATGGTGCTGCCAATGGTTTTGCCCTTAAAAAAGGCGACGCTTATGGCGATAAAGGTTTTTGGGCACCGCAGGTGTTTGAACGCAATGGTAAGTTTTACATGGCATATACGGCTAACGAGCAAATTGCCATTGCTACAGCCGACAGCCCGCTTGGGCCGTTTAAAAATGATGGAAAACCTTTAGCATCTGACGTGAGGCAAATAGACCCTTTTATATTTTTTGATAACGGAAAGGTGTATGTGTACCATGTAAGGTTAGATAAAGGCAACCGCATTTTTGTAGCCGAAATGGAAAACGACCTTAGCGCCATAAAGCCTGCCACACTTAAAGAGTGTATCCACGCTACAGAGCATTGGGAAGATACAGAAAAAGTGGAGTGGACCGTTACGGAAGGGCCAACAGTATTCAAAAAGGATAACCTGTATTATCTTATATATTCGGCGAACGATTTTAGGAATAAAGACTATGCCGTAGGGTATGCTACAAGTAAAACGCCTTATGGCCCGTGGGAGAAAGGTGCTGATAACCCGTTTATTTCGACGGATATTTTAAAGTATCCCGGTACAGGGCACGGCGACGTATTTTATGATAAAAAAGGGAACATGTATTATGTGTTCCATACACATTTTTCTGAAACTGAAGTTGCTCCAAGAAAAAGTGCGATAGTACCTGTAAGTTTAAAGAACGGAAAGTTACAAATACAAAAAGGAAAGTCTATGTTTTGGTTAGTTACAAATTAGACTGGGTTAGTTTTTATTTAAATTTTGCGCCGAAAAGCCACCCACGAGCGGGTGGCTTTTCTATTTATTACTGGTGGTGGTACGGTTCATTTCGCAGTATGGTAAATGCCCTGTAAAGCTGCTCTATAAAGAACAGCCGTACCATTTGGTGAGAGAACGTCATTGCCGAAAGCGATATCTTCCCCTGTGCTTTGCTGTATACTTCCTGGCTAAAGCCATAAGGCCCGCCAATGACAAATACCAGCGTTTTAATACCGGAATTCATCTTTTTTTGTAACTCTTCGCTAAAGCCTACACTACTAAAATTTTTGCCATTCTCATCAAGCAGGATAAGCTGGTCGGTAGGGGAGAGTTTTGCTAAAATAAGTTCGCCTTCCTTTTCCTTTTGCTGTGCTTCGCTCAGGTTCTTTACGTTCTTAATATCCGGAATAATCTCCAGGTCAAACTTTATGTAGAACGATAACCGCTTTTGGTAATCGTCTATAAGTGTTTGTAATGATTTATTGTCTGTTTTGCCTATGGCTATAAGTTTGATGTTCATTTTTTGAGAAAGGTACTTAGTTACTAAGATTCTTAGATTCTTAGATAATGTAATGGGTTCTTAGTGCCTAAGCTTCTAAAAGTCTAAGTCACTTATTAATTTAATAAACTCATCCTCACTAACAATCTTAACACCAAGCTGGTTTGCTTTTTCAAGTTTGGCAGGGCCCATGTTATCTCCGGCAACAACGTAATGGGTTTTAGAGGAGATAGAGCTGCCCACTTTACCGCCGTTATCTTCAATAGCTTTTTTGAGTTCGTCGCGCGAGAATTTTTCAAATACCCCCGACACTACAAATATCTTTCCGGCAAGTTTGTTACTCACGGTAGTATCGGGCACGGCAACGGCTTCAAGCTGAACACCATAACCTTTAAGGCGCTCTACAATTTTCCTGTTTTCCTGATTGTAAAAAAAGTCCATGACGCTCTGTGCAATACGTTCGCCAATTTCGTCAACCAATACCAAATCCAAAAGTGTGGCATTAGCCAGATTGTCTATATTTTTATAGTGTCGCGCCAGTTTTTTAGCCACTGTTTCGCCTACATAGCGTATACCCAAGGCATATAGTACGCGTTCAAACGGAATTTCTTTAGACTTTTCAATACCGCTGATAAGGTTTTCGGCTGATTTATCTGCCATACGCTCCAACGGAATAACCTGCTCTTTTTTTAGTTCGTACAGGTCGGCATAATTATGCACTAAATCAGAGTTGTAAAGTAATGTAACGGTTTCCCCGCCAAGGCCTTCTATATCCATGGCCTTACGAGAGATATAATGCTGTATACGCCCAATAATTTGCGGCGGGCAACCATAAAAATTAGGGCAGTAATGTTGCGCCTCACCTTCTTTGCGTTCTAAATCGGTAAAGCATTCAGGGCATTTTGTAATGTATACTGTTTTTTCAGAATCTGCGGGGCGCATAGTAAAATCTACCGCGATGATCTTTGGGATTATTTCGCCGCCTTTTTCAACAAATACCTCGTCGCCCTCGCGTACATCCAGTTTCGCTATCTGGTCGGCGTTATGCAGCGAAGCACGTTTCACGGTAGTACCGCCAAGCTGTACCGGCTCTAAATTGGCAACCGGGGTAATGGCACCCGTACGGCCCACCTGGTAAGTAATGCTTTTAAGGCGGGTTGCAACACGTTCGGCTTTAAATTTATAGGCAATTGCCCAACGGGGAGATTTTGCAGTATAGCCCAATTCTTCCTGTTGGTGCAGGTCGTTCACTTTAATAACCACACCATCAGTTTCATAAGGCATATCATGGCGGTGGGTGTCCCAATGGTCTATAAAGGTGATAACCTCTTCCATACTGTTTGCCAGCGCTGATTGTTTTGGAACTTTAAATCCCCACTGGCGCGCTTTCTCCAAGCCTTCAAACTGTGTTTTAAAAGGCAGGTTATTGCCAATTATAGAATAAAGCAAACAATCAAGCGGACGCTTAGCAACCTCACCGCTATCCTGTAACTTCAGGCTGCCCGATGCCGTATTACGCGGGTTCGCGTAGGGTGTTTCACCTATCTCTATCAGTTCGCGGTTCATTTTTGCAAACCCTTCAAGTGGCAGGATTATCTCCCCGCGAATATCAAACTTAGGAGGGTAATCACCTTTTAATTTTATAGGTACAGCACGAATTGTTTTTATGTTTGTGGTTACCTCGTCTCCCTGAAAACCATCGCCACGGGTCACTGCTTTGGTAAGCTTGCCATCCTCATACGTTATACTTATAGAGGCACCATCATACTTAAGTTCGCAGGTATATTGTATATCTGTAGTACCAAGGCCTTTTTGCACGCGTTTTTCCCATTCCAGCAATTCTTCTTTAGAGTAGGAGTTATCCAGCGAATACATGCGTGTTTCGTGCGCAATGGTATTAAAATTCTTGGTTATGCCACCGCCCACACGCTGCGTAGGGGAGTCCTCATCAAAATATTCAGGATATTTATCTTCAAGAGCCTGTAATTCTTTAAGTTTCAGGTCAAACTCAAGATCGGTTATTGTGGCGTTGTCAAGAACGTAGTAGTTGTAATTGTGCTGGTTAAGCTCTTCGCGAAGTGCCTGTATGGTTTGGAGGGTGTCCATTTAGTACGGTTTTGTTTGCCCTGCTAATTTAGCCAACTTTTAAAAAATGGGAAATGTTTTTTAAGGATAGTTTTTTAAAGATATAAATCGTCATAATCTTAATAGCGTTGCAGGCGATAACTACTTTTTATAAAGCATAGAAAAACTTATCTTTGTAGTACGAAATATACTATATGCCTTATTTTATAGAAGTTGTCCTGCCGCTCTCGTTACCCCGCCCATTTACGTATGCCGTTAACGTGGCAGAGTATGCCTTTTTGCAGCCGGGTATGCGCGTTGCAGTGCCCTTTGGTAAAAATAAGTTATATACGGGGCTGGTTATTGCTTTGCACGAAACACCACCGCAACTGTATGCCGCAAAGGATATTCACCAGATATTGGATGATGAGCCCCTTGTTACTGAAACCCAGATAAAACACTGGAACTGGATTGCCGATTACTATATGTGCAGCGTGGGCGAAGTTTACAAATCGGCATTGCCAACAGGCTTTCTTTTAGAGAGTGAAACGATTATAACTTCTCAAAAAGATTTCGACCCAATTGCCGCTAATCTTACCGATGATGAATATCTGGTATACGAAGCATTGCAAACGCAAAGTGCCCTTAAGGTGGGCGAGGTGGTTTCTATACTTAATAAAAAAACAATACTGCCGGTGCTTAACAGGCTTATTGCTAAAAACGCAGTATCGCTACAGGAAGAAATATCTGAGAAATACAAGCCCAAAACGATTCGCTATGTGCGCCTGCAGGAAGAATTTTTAAAGGAAGAACAGCTTAGCGAATTGCTGCAGCTGCTTAGCAATGCAAAAAAACAACGCGAGGCTGTGCTGCATTACTTTCAGTTGCAGGCTAAAGAAAAGAAACCCATTACGGTAAAAAAACTGATTGAGGCGGGTACAACGGCTGCCGTTATAAAATCGCTTGCAGATAAAAACATCTTTGAAGAATATTTGCTTGAAGAAGATCGTGTGCAGTTTAGCGGGTCGGCGAATGCCGGGTTTGAACTGAGCGAAAAACAGCAGGAAGCTTTTAACGGTATTAAGCAAAGTTTTGAAAAACATACGGTAACATTACTGCACGGTATAACATCGAGCGGTAAGACCGAGATTTATATTAAACTTATAGAAGAGTGTATTGCTACCGGTAAACAGGCACTGTTGCTACTACCTGAAATTGCACTTACTACACAACTTATAAGCCGTTTTTCGGCATATTTTGGCAATAAAGTAGCTGCTTTTCATTCTAAATATAATAATAACGAGCGGGTAGAAACCTGGAAGCAGGTATTACAGGCATCAGATAAAGCACAGGTAATAATAGGGGCACGGTCGGCGTTATTTTTACCGTTGCAAAACCCGGGGCTAATAATTATAGACGAGGAGCACGAACAAAACTACAAGCAACAGGACCCTGCACCACGCTATCATGCGCGTGATGCTGCTATTATACTGGCGGCATACATGGATGCCAAAGTTTTATTAGGATCTGCTACGCCAAGCCTGGAGAGTTATATGAATGTAACATCGGGCAAGTATGGTTATGTAGAGCTTAAAGAGCGTTTTGGTAAGGTGTTACCGCCGGAAATTGTCCTCGTAGACCTTAAAGATAAATACAAGCGCAAGCAAATGACCGGCCATTTTAGCGATACCATGACCGAGGAAATAGCTGAAGCACTTGCTAATGGCAAACAGGTTATACTGTTCCAAAACCGCCGTGGCTTTTCGCCCTGGGTAGAGTGCATGACGTGTGGCCATGTGCCGCAATGCCCGCAGTGCGATGTAAGCCTTACCTATTATAAATATAAAAACCAATTGCGCTGCCACTACTGTGGTTACCATATTGCAAACCCTACACATTGTCATAAATGCCATAGTACCGATATATCATCTAAAGGGTTTGGTACAGAGCAAATTGAACAGGAATTAAAAGTGTTGTTCCCCAAAAAGAATTCCTGGCGTATGGATCAGGACACCACACGGGGCAAGCATGGATATGAAAAGATAATAGATTCCTTTAAAAATAAGGAGATAGATATATTGGTAGGTACTCAAATGCTTGCTAAGGGCCTGCATTTTGATAATGTGGGCCTGGTAGGTATACTAAATGCAGATAATATGCTCTATCAGCCTGATTTCAGGGCCTTCGAGCGAGCTTACCAAATGATGGTACAGGTGGCAGGGCGTGCCGGCAGGCGCGACGAGCGTGGCAAGGTGCTTATACAAACCTATAACCCGCTGCACAATGTTATCAGGCAGGTTACAGAAGGAGATTATGTAGGTATGTTTAAGGAACAGTTGTATGAAAGGCATAACTTTAAGTACCCGCCTTATTTCAGGATGGTGCGTATTACCTTAAAACATAAAGATTATGAGAAGCTAAAGGATGGTGCTTTATGGCTGTATAATGTATTAATACAACACCTTAATATACCTGTGCTTGGGCCCGAAGAACCTGCCGTAAGCCGTATTCGTAATGAATACATACGTACTATTATGATAAAGATACCGCTTGGTGCCGCACTGGGAACCACTAAGAAAAGCATAAGGAGAATACTGGACAGCCTTGATGCTGTACCGCAATACCGCTCGCTAAAGGTTACCGTAAATGTAGACCCATATTAAGGAGTGTGTTTTTAGTATAAGGCAGAGGGAGGGAAAGATGAAGTATTCGCCCCAATTCCCCCTTTGTAAGGAAAGAGGGAATTATAACGGGTAATTTTTTTGGGATGCAAATTACTGAGGCCTGTTAAGCGCTACGGCCAAATCTTCTTTTTTATTCCTGCTTAACGGAATTTTTGTATTGCCAATTTCGGCAACTTGCTGTTAAAGCGGTCTACTTTATCAATATTGATAATATAGGATTTGTGAACCCTTAAAAATCTGTCTGCAGGCAGCTCACCTTCAAAAGATTTCATGGTAGAGAGCACAAGGTGGGTTTCTTCGTCGGTATTAATTTTAATATAATCGCCAAAAGCCTCTACCCATTTAATTTTAGATATAAATATCTTGAAGTTTTTAAGGTTACTTTTTACAAAAATAAACTCGCCCTCTTCTTCAGGGCCATCTTTTTTAAGCTGGTGCATTTCAAAAGCTTTTTGCACAGCCTTGCTAAACCTGTCTTTAGTAACAGGTTTATGCAGGTAATCTACGGCAGCATAATCAAAGGCTTTCAGGGCATAATCTGATTTAGACGAAACAAAGATAATCTGTGGGCGCGTTTTAAGGCCGTCCAGCAGGTCAAAGCCGCTTTGTACGGGCATTTCTATGTCCAGGAACAGTAGGTCTACATTTTTGTGTAATATGCAGTTTCGCGTTTCTGATGCATTGGAAAAATCGCCAACGAGCGTAAGGTCAGGATGTTCGTTAACCAGTTTAGCAATGGTAATCCTTTGTATTGTGCTATCATCTACAACAACACAGTTAAGTTTCATTTGCAATTTCTATTTGTAAAGTTTAGGATGTATGTTTGTTTTTTTGGACTGATTACAAATATAAAGAAAAAAAGGTTTTTATAATCGGTGAAATAACAAAAATAGGGGTTGTACAGTAAATAAAAATAATTATCTTTGCACCCAATTTTATAACAAATAAATATTTATTATTATGAATCACTATGAAACTGTTTTCATCTTGAATCCCGTTTTATCTGAAGCCCAGGTAAAGGAAACAGTAAGTAAGTTTGAAGATTACCTAACTGCTAAAGGTGCAAGCTTTGTATCTAAAGAAGATTGGGGACTTAAAAAACTGGCTTATGAGATCCAGAACAAAAAAAGCGGATTTTACACATTATTCGAATTCAATGCTCCTGCTGATGTACTTATCGGTTTTGAAACTGAATTTCGCCGTGACGAAAGGGTTATGCGTTTTTTAACTGTAAGCCTTGACAAACACGCAATTTCTTGGGCAGAGAGAAGAAGAGAAAAACTAAAATCTAAAGCAAACTAATTATGTCAACAATAGAGCAGTCAGCTAAAGGCAAAAAAGACGGGGATATCAGATATCTTACGCCATTGAATATAGAGACGAACAAGACTAAAAAGTATTGCCGTTTCAAAAAATCAGGTATCAAATATGTAGATTACAAAGACCCTGACTTTTTACTAAAATTTGTTAACGAGCAAGGTAAAATCCTTCCTCGTCGTTTAACCGGTACTTCTTTAAAATACCAAAGAAAAGTATCTGTAGCTGTAAAAAGGGCACGTCATTTAGCATTAATGCCATATGTGGCCGATTTATTAAAATAAAAAAGAAGCAGTATTATGGAACTTATACTTAAACAAGACGTACAAAATTTAGGTTTTAAAGACGATGTTGTAACTGTAAAAGCAGGTTACGGCCGTAACTTTTTAATCCCACAGGGGTTTGCTCATATGGCAACTCCTACAGCTAAAAAAATATTAGCTGAAAACCTTAAACAAAGAGCTTTTAAAGAGCAAAAAGTGGTAAACGAAGCTAAAGCAACTGCAGAAGCTCTTAAAGCACTTGATATTAAAATTACTGCTAAAGCAGGTGGCGAGAAACTATTTGGTTCTGTAACCAATGCTGATATCGTAACAGCTTTAGAGAAAGAAGGACAATCTATAGACAGGAAATACATTACAAGCGGTATCGTTAAACGTACCGGTAAATACTCTGCAAGCATCAGGCTACACAGGGATGTAATCGTAGACCTTCCTTACGAAATCCTTGCTGAGCAGGAAAACTAATCTCCGGATTAATTTATATAAGAAGCCTTCCCTAACCGGAAGGCTTTTTTATTTCCCTTAGATTTTACACACAAAATTTTTTGGACTGTAAGTAAATACTGAATTTATAATTATCGTAAATTTGCAGCGTTAACGGTAACAAACTAATGCAATACTACCGCCCGTTACTTATAAATATGAAATATACCCGACTTACCAAAGAACAGCTTGAAGAACTACATCCGGAATTTATACGTTTCCTTGCCTCTCAGTCTATAGATAAACAGCAATGGGATGAACTTAAAGAGCAGCAGCCGGAAAAGGCTGAAGAGCAACTGGATGTTTTTTCTGACCTGATATGGGAAGCTGTTACAGATAAAGCCGAATGGCTGGAGCACTACTCTAAAAACCACATCTTTTTATTTAAACTTGGCAGCGAGAATATGGAAAGTATTGTAATACATGCCCATACTGCCCATGCCGATTTTTTAACCGAAGGTGGCCTGCAATGGCTTAACGAGAATATTTTTAGCGATGAGGTACAAATAAACCGTGGCACGAAAGATTTTAGCGAAGACCGTAATGGTGATGTTTTTAGCCTTATAGAGCAGGGTGCTATACTAAGCGAAGGTGACCTTTACAAACAACTGGAAGATATGTTTTAGTTTTTTAGAGTTTTAAAATAATAAAATGAAAACACCGCTTTCCCAAAAAATGCTGCTAAGAGTAGTGTTTTTTATAAGTTTTTTGCAGTATAGTTTTGCTCAGGATACTACAGCTATTATAACTGACCGATGTACAGCACATAACAAAGGAAAGTTTTTTGTTTACTGGGGCGGTAACCGTGAGAGTTATTCAAAATCAGATATTAACTTTACAGGAAACGGTTATAATTTTACGCTGTATAATGTAACGGCGCATGATTTACCTAAGGGTTGGAACATAGATTATGTAAACCCTGCAAGAATGACAATACCCCAAACCAACTTAAGGGTAGGGTATTATATTAATGATCATTACAGCGTTGGTATAGGTATAGACCACATGAAATATGTAATGACGCAATATCAAATTGTACGCACAAATGGTTATATAGATTTGCCACTGGGCGGGCAGGGGGCGGTATTTAACAGTATTTATAATAGTGTGCCTGTTATGCTAACCGAAGATTTTTTAACCTTTGAGCATACTGATGGCCTTAATTACATAAATGCCGGAATATCACGCATTGACGATTTTTCTAAATATTTTGATATTATCAATACTGATGTTTTTCAGGTAAACCTAACAGAGGGGTTATATGGAGGTGTTTTATATCCTAAGACTAATGCTAAAGTTTTAGGGAAGGAACGCCATGACGATTACCATATATCGGGCTTTGGAATTTCTGCTGAGGCGGGTATTAACCTTACCTTTTTCAAGCATTATTTTGTATTGGCAGAGTTAAAGGGCGGGTATATAGACATGAATGATATTCGCACTACCTATCAGGGAGCCGACAGGGCATCGCAACATTTTACGTATTTTCAGAGGATGATATCTTTTGGCGGGATATTTAGGATATAGTACTTTAAGTTGTAAAAATGTTCAAGCGAATTTGCATAACTAATAAAAAAACCTGCAACTTCTCAGCCACAGGTCTATGTATTTATAAAGTAAATTTTAATCTTCAGTTTTCTGTCCCATCATCATGAGATAGGCTTTCAGGAATTCGTCAATGTGGCCGTTCATAACACCTTCTACATCACTCGTTTCATACTGTGTACGAACGTCTTTGGCCAGCTTGTACGGATGCATAACGTAATTGCGTATTTGCGATCCCCATTCAATTTTCATTTTGTTGGCTTCAATCTCGTCGCGTACAGCCTGGCGTTTTTTCAGCTCAATTTCATACAACTGCGATTTTAAGAGTTGCATGGCCTTGGTTTTATTGTCAAGCTGCGAACGTGTTTCAGAGTTTTCGATAATAATCCCGGTAGGGTGGTGGCGAAGTCTTACCGCAGTCTCAACCTTATTTACATTTTGTCCACCCGCGCCGCTGCTTCGCATGGTTTCCCACGAAATATCGGCAGGGCTAATATCTATTTGTATCGTATCATCGGCAAGAGGGTACACGTATACCGATGCAAATGATGTATGGCGCTTACCGTTACTGTCAAATGGCGAAATGCGTACCAACCTGTGCACGCCGTTTTCACCCTTAAGGTAGCCAAAAGAGTAATCGCCTTCAAACTCTAAGGTTACGGTTTTAATACCGGCAACCTCACCTGCCTGAAAGTTAAGTTCTTTTATTTTATAACCTTCTTTTTCGCCCCACATCATGTACATACGCATAAGCATGGCTGCCCAGTCGCAACTTTCGGTGCCGCCGGCACCGGCTGTTATTTGTACTACCGCGCTCAGGCTGTCGCCTTCGTCCGATAACATGTTCTTAAACTCAAGGTTCTCTATGTGTGCTATGGTAAGTTTATTCTGGTTTTCCAGTTCTTCCTCACTAACATCGCCTTCCTTATAAAATTCGTAAAGTACCTGTAGTTCTTCTGCCATCGCAATGCCTTTCTCATAACCTTCAACCCACTTTTTTTTACTTCGCAGGTTTTGCATTATCAGTTCGGCTTCCTTTGCATTGTTCCAGAAATCAGGCGCATAGGTTTTTTCTTCCTCGTTAGATATCTCTATTAACTTCCTGTCAATGTCAAAGATACCTCCTTAGTGCTCCGAGGCGCTCTATAATACCTTTTATTTGTTCGGTATTTGTCATAAATAATGTAGTTTTGTATTAGCTTAAGGCAAAAATAAGCTATACTTTTCAATTATATGGAAATTAATTTAATTAGCGATACAGTTACCAAGCCCAGCCACGAAATGCTACAGCACATGTTTAGGGCGCAGGTGGGCGATGATGTTTATAAACAGGATCCTACGGTTATAGAACTTGAGGAAACCCTTGCAGGGCTCTTTGGTATGGAGGCGGCTTTATTTTTTCCGAGTGGCACAATGGCTAACCAGACTGCCATAAAACTGCATACCCAGCCGGGCGATGAAATGATATGCGATAAATGGGCACATGTTTATAATTATGAAGGTGGCGGTGCCGCGTTTAACAGTGGCGTTTCCTGCCGTTTGATTGATGGCCATCGTGGCATGATCACAGCTAACCAGGTTGTAGAGGCAATTAACCCTCCCGACTTTTACCACAGCCCGCTTACCACACTGGTAACTATAGAGAACACGACCAATAAAGGTGGCGGTGCCTGTTATGACCTGCCCAACCTTGTAGAAATAAAAGACGTTTGCACAAAAAATAAATTAAAATTTCACCTTGACGGTGCCCGTATTTGGAATGCTCTTGTGGCGCGCAAACAACACCCTAAACAGTTTGGGCAAATGTTCGATACTATTTCGGTTTGTCTGTCTAAAGGGTTAGGTGCTCCGGTAGGCTCTGTACTTATGGGCAGCCATGACGACATTAAAAAGGCGTTGCGTATTCGTAAGGTGTTTGGCGGAGGTATGCGCCAGGCGGGCTATTTAGCCGCAGCGGGATTATATGCTTTGCAAAATAACGTAGGCCGACTGGAAGAAGACCACCGCAGGGCGCGCCAGCTGGGAGGGTTCCTTCAGCAATTACCGTGGATAGAAAAGGTAGAACCTGTAGAGACAAACATTCTTATATTTTCTTTAAAACCACAATACAGCGAAACCGCCCTGATTGAAAAATTAAAACAGAAGAGTATTTTTATAAGCTCTCTTGGTAAAGGCAAACTGCGCATTGTTACCCATTTAGATTATAAAGAGGTAATGCACAATTATGTGCTGGAAGCGTTCCAGAAAATGACGTTTTAGTTGTTAAGGTTTAAAGTTTAAGTTTCATGTTGCTCACTCTTTTGTAAACTGAAAGTGAGGTTATACAACCCAATTGGTAACTTTAAACCTTAAACCTTAAACCTTAAACCTTAAACCTTAAACTTTAAACAAAAATCTACTCCAATAAATCAGGCCTGCGTGTTTTAGTATGTTCCATAGCCTGGTCTTCGCGCCATCTGTCAATGTTGGCAAAGTTGCCACTTAATAAAATATCCGGAACTTTCCAGCCTTTATAGTCAGCAGGGCGGGTATAAACAGGCGGGGCAAGCAGGTTATCCTGAAAACTATCGGTTAAGGCCGATGTTTCATTGCTTAATACTCCCGGAATAAGGCGTATAATAGAATCTGCTACTACGGCGGCGGCAAGTTCGCCGCCACTCAGTACATAATCGCCTATAGAGATTTCTTTAGTTATAAACTGGTCGCGCACACGCTGGTCTACACCTTTATAGTGCCCACACAAAATAATAATATTTTGCAGTAACGACATGCTGTTGGCCATACGTTGGTTAAGAGTTTCGCCATCGGGGCTCATGTAAATAACCTCGTCATAGTCGCGCTCTGCCTTAAGTTTGCTTATTATAGTATCTATAGGCTCTATCATCATTACCATGCCTGCACCTCCGCCAAACTGATAGTCGTCTACATTTTTGTGTTTGTTAGTGCTGTAGTCCCTAAGGTTGTGTACGTGTACCTGCACAATACCTTTATCCTGGGCACGTTTAAGTATAGAGGCTTCAAAGGGGCTTCTTAGTAATTCGGGTAAAACGGTAATGATGTCTATGCGCATTTTTTAAGTATCAGAATTTAAATTTAATTGGGAATTAGCAATAGACAATTAGCAACAGGCAATTTTCGATTCGTTACTGCCTATTGCGAATTGCCTATTGTTTTATACCCCAAACTGCTTTAAATGGTAATCTAAATGTTTCCATTGCAGTATATCCCATTCTTCCGGCGTCATTTCGCCCATAAGCGGGTGGCGGGTATTTTTAATAGCTTTATGACCGTCGCGTGCAAAAACAGCAACTAAGTCCTTAAGGCCCTGTTTGGCCTCCTCAAATTTAGGTTCGTTTTTAACGATAAATTCCTTTATGGTAGACTGGTCTTTGTGGAATAATTTTGGGTCGTTAAGTTTTTTCCTGTACGATTTTGCGAAAAAATAGCTTTTCCAGTGTGGTGCAATATGTAATGTACCATACGCTAAATCTATAGGTTTTTGTAAGTGCAGCAGCATTTGGCTAACCGTCATTTTACCCCATTGAGAAAGGGTAATAGGCGATAAATTATCAATGCGGTCTAATATATTTTGGTTCCCCTTGGGGTCGAATAAGCTTTCCATGTCAGGACTAAATTTAAGCAAAAATAAGAATAATCTGCTATATTTTTTTAATTGCTTTTATAGAATATACCATTGGTATTTTATTACCCAGATTAGCTATCCTAAACCTGCCCGGTTCGTACTCTGCAGTACCGTTAAAACAATCGTAGGGCGAATAATCGTACTCGTTAAATACCTGTATTTCAAGGTTGTTTTTTATCAGGCTGTTTAGTATTTCTGTCAGGCTATGGTTCCAGCCTACTGTCTGGTTGCTTATGGGTGCAGTGGTATCAGCATACGTACCGGTTTCGGTTTCAATAATTGCCTCATCTTTAAAGTACCGGTAGGTTATCGCTGTAAAATTGTTATCAAACATCCATAGCACAGGATGAAAATCAGCAAATACAAATATACCGCCGGGTTTTAAAAAATGGCTCACTACATTTGCCCATCTGTTAACATCAGGCAGCCAGCCTATAGTGCCGTAACTTGTAAATACAATATCAAACTCTTCATTCAGTAGTTCCGGCAGGCTGTAAATATCACAACATATAAATGTTGCAGGCAGGTTTAACTGTGCTGCAATGTCGCGACCTTTTTGTATGGCAACTTCAGAGAAATCGACTCCGGTAACTTCTGCGCCAAGCCGTGCCATCGATAGGGTGTCCTGGCCAAAATGGCACTGCAGGTGCAGCACTTTTTTGCCGGATATATTGCCCAGCAATTCCAGCTCTATATCCTGCAAGGTCGATTTTCCTGCCATGAACCCCGGCATATCATAAAAATCAGATGCAGCATGATAGGCGGTTTTGTCGTTCCATGCCTTTTTATTAAGTTCCAGGTAATTATCTTTTGGCTTCATTTGGTGTTATTTACGGTTCTAATTTACTTTTTTGTTTGTTAAAATAAACTGGTTGAGGGTAATAATATTATTACTAAATTTGATACTATAACATTTGCGTAAAAGAATTGATCAAACTATGAAAACTTAAAAATAACACTATATGGACAACAATTCGACGTTTAATTTTATTGTGGATAAAGAGAATAAAACTATCAAAATACAAAGGGAATTTGCCGCAGCGCTGCCGTTAATTTGGGATGCTTATACCACAAGCGAACTACTTGACCAATGGTGGGCACCTAAACCATGGAAAGCCCATACTAAAAAAATGGACTTTAAAGTGGGCGGCCAATGGCTGTATGCTATGGAAGGTCCCAATGGAGAAGTTCATTGGTCTATAGCAACTTATAAATCTATTAATTTTCAAAAGAGCTATGTGGGGGTAGATGCTTTTACCGATGAAGATGGCAATGTGAACAATTCCATGCCGGAGTCTAAATGGGAGGTAAGCTTTACAGATAAGGGAGACACAACACTTGTGGAGATAAACAATTTGTTTGATGATGTTGCACAACTCGAAGCAATTATTAATATGGGTTTCAAAGAAGGATTATCTGCTGCTATGGTAAATTTAGACGAGCTTTTAATTTCACTTAAAAAATAACGATCATGAAAAATAAAATCCTGTTTGTAGTTAGCCTGCTCTTTGGGCTTATGTTTATTAATGCCGGGCTCAACAAGTTCTTTAACTACATGCCCATGCCTAAAGATATGCCCGAAAGTACCATGAAAGTTATGACTGCCTTTAGCGATATTGGTTGGCTTATTCCACTTGTGGGTGTAGTAGAAATAATAGGTGGTATACTTTTTATTACCAATAAATACAGGGCTCTTGGCGCTATAATTATCCTGCCGGTTATGGTAGGCATATTGTTTACCAATATTTTTAATGCTCCGGAAGGTTTACCTATAGCATTAGTACTGACGCTGATAAATATTTGGGCAATTATAGATAACAGGGCTAAATATAAACCACTTTTCAAATAAAGATTATAAATATGGAAACATCTGGTAAAACAAAAATTACTGTAGAGGCTTTTGTAAATGCACCTTTAAATACGGTATGGGAAAGCTGGACGGCACCACAACACATTGTAAAATGGAGTTTTGCATCTGACGACTGGCATACCACAAAGGCTGAAAACGACCTGCGCGTGGGTGGTACTTTCTCTTCTCGAATGGAGGCCAAAGATGGTAGTTTTGGTTTTGATTTTGAAGGCGTATATGATGAAGTGGAAACTAATAAACTGATTGCTTACACACTTGGCGACGGGCGGACTGTAAAAATTAAATTTACCGATACAGGTAATGAAACGCATATTGCCGAAACCTTTGAAGCCGAAACAGTAAATAGCGAAGAATTACAGCGCGACGGCTGGCAGGCTATTTTAAACAATTTTAAAAAATATACCGAGAGTCTTTAATATCAGCACTATTTTAGGAGCATATAATTTACATTTTCATTAAGACGGTAACCTAAATGGAGTTAAAAAATTATTCGTAAATTTGCACCTTACAAAACAAATTCAATACAATGGAAAACGGAATTTACGCAAAATTCAATACTAATAAAGGAGCTATAGTCGTGAAGCTTACTCATGACCTAACACCGGGAACAGTAGGTAACTTTGTAGGACTGGCTGAAGGCAATCTTGAAAATGACCAGAAACCACAGGGTAAACCTTATTATAACGGACTTAAATTTCACCGTGTTATTCCTGATTTTATGATTCAGGGAGGTTGCCCAATAGGCAGGGGTACAGGTGGTCCCGGCTACCAGTTTGATGATGAGTTTCACCCGTCGTTAAAACACGATGCACCGGGCGTACTGTCTATGGCTAACTCCGGCCCCGGCAGTAACGGTTCTCAGTTTTTTATTACACATGTAGCTACACCATGGTTAGATAACAAGCACACCATTTTTGGTAATGTAATTGAAGGCCAGGATGTGGTAGATGCTATTGCTCAGGATGATGTTATAGAAACTCTTGAAATTATCCGCGTAGGCGATGAGGCTAAAAACTGGAATGCTATTGAGGCATTTCGCACATTTGAAGGCTCAAGAGAAAAACGTATTGCTGAAGGTAAAAAACAGGCTGAAGAGGCTATGGAAAAATTAGCTGCCGGTTTTGATAAAACAGACAGCGGGCTTCGTTACAAAATAATCCAGAAGGGTGACGGTAAAAAAGCTGAAAAAGGTAAAAAAGTATCGGTACACTATAAAGGTTCATTAGAATCTGGCGAGGTATTCGATTCATCATATACACGCAAGCAGCCTATTGATTTTCAATTGGGTGTTGGCCAGGTTATTTCAGGATGGGATGAAGGTATTGCTTTACTTCAGGTAGGCGATAAAGCCCGTTTTGTAATTCCGTCTCACTTAGGCTACGGATCTCGTGGTGCAGGTGGCGTTATACCTCCTGATGCTACATTGATTTTTGATGTAGAATTAATGGACGTTAAATAATTACGAATTATAATATTATAGGCTGCCGCAAGGCAGCCTTTTTTTTGGTCTGGATTATTTTGAATTTAGTCTAAAAACAGTTTACAATATAAATTCCTATTTTTTAAAAGTAGTGTAAAGTGGTATACATGGCATTTTTGATGATTTTGATCTAAAAGTGTCGTTTTCTGTCCAAAGTATGTTCGGAGCTGTCTTTTAGGTGTTCGCGAATGTCGAAAAACAGGGTTTTGAACAAAAAATATCTCGATAAATTATCTGCAAAATTACTATACATGAATTTTTGATGTCCTGATTGTGCAAATTTTTTGCATACTTAAATTTTTATAATCTCAATTTTTTTTTAAAAAAGTTTTAGATACTAATTTTTGTGGCAAGCAAATTGATGTTCATAGTAACAATAATAATTTTAAAGATACTTCTATGAAAAAAATTATTTTAATGTGTTTTGCACTCATAGCATGTTGCACAATAACTAATGGCCAAAGTAAGGGTAATGTAGAATTTGGTTTTAACGGTGGTCTTAACGGTTCGTTTATTGCCGATTCGCGCTGGAATAGTAATTACCGAACCGGCTTTAATGCAGGTGCATCTGCCGATTTTTATTTTTCTAAAGACTGGAGCCTGAAGGTCAAAGCTTTATATGATAAAAAGGGCTGGAATAATGATGTTATTGAAGGTAACAGGGGTATGCTTTACAAAACAAATTATAACCTTGATTATATTACAGTTCCTGTATTGGCAAATTTTCACTTTGGATATTCAAGAAACTGGTATATAAACTTTGGGCCATACGTTGGTTTTTTGCTAAATGCTGAGGATACGCGCTTTAAAACCGATGTAAAATCTGATTTTAATACTACTGATTTTGGTTTAGCAGTCGGCCTTGGGGTTAAAATACCGGTATCTAACTACGCAAAAATCTTTTTAGAATACGACCTGCAAAGTGGCTTTACCGATATTTTTAAAGATGATATTAATTACGGAAATAGCACCGTGAATTTTAGGAACTCTTTTAATGTAGGTATTAACTTTATGCTGTAACCTATTTAACTACTGCTTGTTAAAAGCAGTAGTTGCTATTTTTTCTTTTTCTTTTTGCCCCAGTTATTTTTCATTTTAGAGTACGATTTTTTAGATACTGTGCTCTTTTTCTTAGGCCGTGATTTACCTTTTCTCTTTCGGGCATTTATATTGTTTACCAGCGAATTTTTAACGCCAAGTTTATTCTTTTTGGCACTGCCTTTTTTTGCTTTTTTCCTTAGTTTGCTCATTGTTATAATTGTTTACGATAACTAAAATTACTGTAAAGCATTTTCATATCAATTAGTTATAACAATACTATAAGAGTTGTTTAGCAAATCGTGTATTCAGATTAATTAGCTTTTCCATACTTATTCAAAAAGCCGGTTGGTGTTTCTCCGGTCTTGGTTTTAAATAACCGCGAAAAGTAGGCATAGTCATCATAGCCCAGGCTTTCTGCAATTTGGCTAAGGCTGTCGCGCTGCAATATCATTTCTTTTTTTGCTTCCAGCAGTATGCGGTCCAGGATAATATTAGTAGCAGTTTTATGGGTCACGGCCTGTGTAATACGGTTAAGGTGTTTGGGCGTCATGGCCATAAGCGAGGCGTAAGCAGAAGGCGATTTTTCTGTTTTAAAGTGCTGTTCTATAAGTGTTTCAAATTTCCTGAACTTACCATAATAAGGGTTTTCTGTAGCTATTGCAACCTGATTTTGGCTTGTATAAATACGGGTACTCTGTATGTATATAAGGCTTATTAAATTAGCAAGTGCCTGTGATTTTAGGGTGTTAACAGAGTGATTTTCTGAGTAAACAGATTCAAATAGCAGCGTCATTTTATCGGTTTCGACGCTATTTAAATTAATGCACGGTGCGTTATGCATACTATAATAAAACGGAAATTGCCCCAGTGTACTATGGGTGTACTGCAGCTCATAAAAAGCGCGGGTATGGAAAAATATAAAACCTTTACTATCAGTAGATAATTCCCAATGGTGGGTTTGCCCGGGGTTCAGGAAAAATAATGCTCCGGGGGTAACGTTGTAAGCTGTAAAATCAACTTCATGAATGCCGCTGCCGTGTGTAAAAAGTATGGCAAGATAAAAATTATGGGAGTGGGGCAGGGCAATATCCTTATGCCTGGTAATAAGATGGTCTTCTAAAGTATTAGCATAAAAATCCTCAGCGCTATCATGGTCATGAAACTGGTTAATATCTAAAACACTGACTTTCTTCATGTTAAAATTTTATTATTCAATTTTAGATAAAATTATGTCCTAAATGTACAAAATTTTGCGAACATAGTATATGGATGTAAACCTTTATGTATATTACCTTTGAATAAAAAATACCATGTCACAATTCATAGATATATTAGAAGAAAAATGTCCTAAATGTGGAGTAGGTAAAGTGTTTGCAACAAAAGGCAATCCGTTACTGTTTCGTATGCCGCACATGAATGCCAACTGCCCTAACTGCAACCATAAATTCGAGAAAGAAACAGGTTATTTTTTTGGTTCTATGTATGTTAGCTACGGCCTTACCGTTGCCGAAATGATAGCTGTTTTTATTGTGGCACACTTTTTTATAAAAAGTTATGCAGGTATGATGTCGCTAATAGCAGGCCTTGCAGTATTGCTAAGCACCTTTAACTTCAGGCTGTCGCGCATGATCTGGATATACATGCTCGACGGTAAGAACAGAACGGTTTAACGTGCTGTAAATCAATCAAAATAAGCTGTAAAATCGTTGTCAATAACTTTTTTATAAACTAAGTCAATTTGGCTTTTAAGTATGCGGTCTTCACTTAGTTCAGGCAGGTTATCAACGTCATGCCATGCTGCATCCAGTACATCAAAACCTTTGTTGATTTCGTTTGAATTTGCCTTGCAGTAAATAACCATTTTATATACATAAAAAGGTTGTGGCGGGTGAGGGTGCATGCGTTTATCAAATACCGCAAGCAGGGCTAAGGGTGTAACATCAAGGCCGGTTTCTTCCTGTACTTCCTTAACAGCAACCTCTTTGGGAGACTGGCCAACATCTGCCCAGCCCCCGGGTAAAGACCATTTACCATCGGCACTTTCACGCGCAAGGAGCACCTGCTTTTTATCTGCAGATAGCACCAGTGCCCTTACATCCGTCTTAACGGTAGGGTAGTCAGTCACAGGGGCAAACATTTCCTTAAGTACTTCAGTACCGTTGCCGCTTACCCGGCTCATAAGCTCAAGGCTTATTTCTTGCAATTCGGTATAGCGCTCACTATCATAGTCATTAGTACTATACAAAAGGCCGGTATCGGAAAGGGCTTTCAGCTTTTTTATCTGGTCTAAAATAGAGTGCATGTAAGGTGTATTGGTTTTGTAAATATACTAAAATCAGTAAATGCTATCGGGGTTATGCTTTATTTGATAGCACTAAAACAGCATAAATTTTATAAAACTCCATTAAAATTCTGTTTCCCATTCTGTTAAAAAGTTTTAGAATGCTATCTTAGCTTTTTAAACCCGTTATCATGAAAAAATATCTCCTGCCCGTATTGTGTGTCCTTGCTTTTTCGGCTTGTAAAAAAGACGAAAAAAAAGATTATAAACTGTCGTTTACAACTGCAACGGCAGATACTTTGCTTACAGATGATATTAGCATCCGTGCACTCATTATAGATGGCGACAAGGCATGGTATGCAGGTAGTAAAGGCAAATTTGGATGGGTGTCTTTAAACGGCGATAAAAATTTTAACGGCGTGGTTGCTAAAGATACTTTACTGCCGGAGTTCAGGGCTATAGCACAAACAAGTACCGATGTTTTTATACTTAATGTGGCATCTCCGGCATTGCTGCATAAAATTTCTAAAGACGGTAAACGCAACAAAGAGGTATATACAGAGAATGGGGAGAAGGTATTTTACGACTGTATGCGTTTTTATAATGATAAGGAAGGTATTGCTATGGGCGACCCTGCTAACGGTTGCCTTGCTGTACTAACTACTAAAGATGGCGGCGAAACGTGGACAAAACAAACCTGCGGAACCATGCCTAAAACAGCAGAGGGCGAAGCTGCTTTTGCTGCCAGTAACACTAACATAGTTATTAAGGGAGATAAAACCTGGATAGCATCGGGAGGTAAAAAATCAAGAGTGTTTTATTCCGCAGATAAAGGTAAAACATGGGAAGTATTTGATACTCCCATTACTCAGGGAACCGAGATGTCGGGTATTTTTTCCATCGATTTTTACGACGAAAATATAGGCTTTGCCGTAGGCGGCAACTACGAGCAACTGACAAAGAACAGCGGCAATAAAATACTTACTACAGACGGCGGAAAAACATGGAAACCGGTAGGTGAGCAAACAGGTTTTGGCTATGCCAGCTGTGTGCAGTTTATTCCCGGTAGCGATGGTAATGAGTTGGTAACCGCAGGGCCATCAGGAATTTACTATTCGTATGACCGTGGCGCTACATGGAAAAAAATCGTAGACAGCAAAGCTTTCAACACTATTCAGTTTGCTGATGCTAAAACCATCATTGCCGCCGGACAAAAAGAGATCATCAGGATTAAGCTTAAGTAGAGTAGCCATTTATTTAAGTAATTATACAGATAATGCTATTAATAATTTTACCACAGAGACACAAAGGTTTTACAGTAACATTCTTATCCTGAAAGGTCACATAGCTGAAGTTTCGCTTCAGTATATTTAGCTATGTGAAAAATTTATTTCTATACAAACTTCAATTTATTTTTTGATATGCATCTATGTGGTAAAATTATAACTCAATTTTAAAAGTGCCTGTTACCCCATATTGTAACCCCAATTCATCTTTCATTACATAATTGTTCCATTTTACTGCAAAAAGCCTTTGGTGGTAAGGTACCCGCGTTATTAGAGGGTTTTTTATCTTTAATATTGCGCGATATTTTAAAAGCCAAAATCATGAAAAAATTTAGAAACAGCATATTTTATATTGCTGTACTGGCCGTTTTTTCGGTGCTCATTTACCTTGCGCTTAAAAACGGTAAAACCCTCGAAGCCGGCCGCGTTATAGAAGATAAAACATCGGGCAATGGGCAATGGATGGATTTTATAGATTCCCTCCATCACAACCTTACGCATCCGCTTGCATTGCTGTTAGTGCAAATTATCACTATTATATTTGTAGCCCGCGTTTTTGGCTGGATATGTAAAAAAATGGGACAGCCATCGGTTATTGGCGAAATGATAGCCGGTATAGTATTAGGGCCCTCATTAGTAGGTACTTATT
>Ga0247815_10000842_pt1 | contig 23738 bp, 18 predicted proteins | sample UWRJL194509B1_FD_181014 | JGI IMG/M metagenome (GOLD analysis project Ga0247815, IMG submission 181014) | Plant litter microbial communities from Arlington Agricultural Research Station in Wisconsin, United States - UWRJ-L194-509B-1 | ecosystem: Environmental > Terrestrial > Plant litter >...
CGTCTTTGTTCAATACTGACCGTATCGATCATTTGTACCAGGATCAGCATGAAAACAACGTAAATTTTAAACTCCATTTCGGTGATTTAACAGACTCAACCAACTTAATCCGTATTGTACAGGAAACACAGCCAGATGAAATTTATAATCTGGCGGCAATGAGCCATGTACAAGTAAGTTTCGAAATGCCAGAGTACACTGCAAATGCAGATGGTATCGGTACATTGAGATTGTTAGAGGCGGTAAGAATTCTAGGTTTAGAGAAAAAAACCAGAATTTATCAAGCTTCTACTTCAGAACTGTATGGTTTGGTACAAGCAGTACCTCAAAGTGAAACAACTCCTTTTTATCCGCGTTCTCCTTATGCGGTAGCAAAAATCTACGGATACTGGATCACAGTAAACTATAGAGAAGCTTATAATATGTTCGCTTGTAACGGTATTTTGTTTAACCATGAGAGTCCTTTACGTGGTGAAACATTCGTAACCCGTAAAATTACAAGAGCGGCATGTAAGATCGTTTTAGGTCTGCAAAAATGTTTGTATTTAGGTAACCTTTCTGCACAAAGAGACTGGGGGCATGCTAAAGATTATATCGAAGCGATGTGGTTAATTCTTCAACAGGATGTTGCCGAAGATTATGTAATTGCTACTGGTGTAACTACTACAGTGCGTGACTTCGTGAAAATGAGTTTTGCGGAGCTGGGTGTAGAAGTAGAATTCAGTGGTAAAGATGAACATGAAAAAGGTGTTATTATTGATGTAAACGAAGAATTGGCATCATCACTAGGTTTGAATTTAGCTAATCTTAAACCAGGTACTACAGTTGTTAGTGTAGATCCTAAGTATTTCCGCCCTACAGAAGTAGATTTATTATTAGGTGATCCTACAAAATCAAAAACTAAATTAGGTTGGGAGCCTAAGTATGATCTTCCTGCTTTAGTTAAGGAAATGATCGAATCAGATCTGATCTTAATGAAAAAAGATGAATACCTTAAAGAGGGTGACTTCAAAACATTGAATCAGTTTGAATAAATAGCGCTAAACTTTATTTAAATATTACCTTTGGAGATGCTAATGGCATCTCTTTTTGCCTTTTATAGAATTAATTTTAATATGATATTTAAAAATATTTTAACTGCATTTGCTTTTGTAGTCCTTCTATTTATAACTCAAACAACATTTGCACAAACAGATTATTCTAATATTAAGGTAGACGACCTATCTGACGCACAGATCAGGACAATGATCAAACGTGCAGAGTCGATCGGGTATACTGATGCGCAGCTAGAACAAATGGCCCAAGCGCAGGGGATGAAATCAACTGAGATTGAGAAGTTGCGTTTAAGGGTAGAAAATATCAGGAGCCAAAGTGGAACGGCTGCAAAAACAACCACTGGAGGGGGACCAGCGGTGACTACACAAAATGGAAGAACTTACCTGGCCGATACGTTGAATTCAAGCAGCGGAGTACTAGGCATGAGTGCTTCGGGTGTGGTCGCAAAAAAGCCTGGTGCTTATGTTAATCCTAAAATCTTTGGTGTAGAACTGTTCTCCAATAGCGATCTTAAGTTTGAGCCGAATCTTCGGATGGCTACGCCGAAGGGATATGTTATTGGTCCGGATGACGAATTATTGATCGACTTAACGGGAGACAATGAGGCCAATTATAGGCTTAAGGTAAGTCCGGATGGAAATATCAGTCTGCAATATGTGGGCTTAGTGGCTGTTAACGGACTGACAATAGAACAGGCAACGAGTAAACTGCGCAATATTATGTCGCGTACGTATCCAGCTTTAAAAAACGGTGGGAGCCAGGTTGCGGTAAATTTGGGTAATATCAGAAGTATTAAGGTCACGATTGTTGGGAACGCGGTAAAACCGGGTTCTTTCACTTTACCTTCCTTAGCAACAGTGTTTAATGCATTATATGCTTGCGGCGGTCCCAGCCAAAATGGATCTTTCCGTAAAATACAGGTGATCCGTAATAACAAAATTGTATCTACTATAGATGTGTATGATTTCTTGCTAAATGGTATTCAGTCAAAAAATATCAGGTTACAAGATCAGGATGTGATCAATATCCCAGTTTATCAAAGCAGGGTAGAAATGACAGGTGAGGTTAAAAGGCCGGCCATCTTCGAAGTCTTAAGTTCAGAGTCATTAGATGATGTAATTAGATTCTCTGGTGGTTTCTCTAATGAGGCTTACACGGCAAAAATTAAAGTTTTACAGAATACAAATAAAGAACGCAAGATTGTTGATATCGCTGCGGATAACTTCGCTACGTACTATCCGCTGAATGGCGATACGTATGTGGTAGAAAAAATATTAGACCGTTTTGAGAACAGGGTAGAGATTGCAGGCGCAGTATTTCGTCCGGGACAGTACGAGTTAGAAAAAGGGCTGACGTTAAAAGGGTTGATCCAGAAAGCGGATGGTTTAAAGGAAGATGCTTTCCAAAACAGGGGATATATTTCACGCTTAAGTGCAGATAACAGCCAGATGCTGGTATCTTTTGATGTACAAAAAATATTAAACGGAACAGAGGCTGATATCCCGTTGTTCCGTGAGGATAAGGTGACGATTTCTTCAATTTTCGATTTGAGAGAAGAGTATAAAGTGAGCATCCAGGGAGAAGTACGATCTCCGGGAACTTTCGATTATGCAGAAAATATGAGTCTGGAGGCGCTGATCCAGAAAGCTGGTGGTTTTAAGGAAGGTGCATCGCCGGGTCGTGTAGAAATTGCGAGAAGGGTAAAAAATAGTGATGTGACTTCCAGCTCGGCAGTTACCGCAGAAGTATTTACAGTTAATGTAGATCCTAAATTACAAATACTCACAGAAGCGTTTACGTTAAAGCCATTTGATGTGGTTTCGATTCGTAATTCTGAGGGTTACCAAGTGCAGAAACAAGTAAGGGTAGAGGGTGAAGTGCTTTACCCGGGTATCTATACCTTATCGAGAAAAGATGAACGTATTTCAGATTTGATTAAAAGAGTAGGTGGTTTAACTCCTTCGGCTTACGCAGAAGGTGCTTCATTAAAACGTCCCGGTCAAAATGCGGTTCGTGATCAGGAGAGACAAGATAGGGAACAGGAACAAAAGGTCAACCTGAAGAATTTACAAAGGATGAAGGAAACAGGTGCGCAGGATACGACTAGTATCGATGTGCTGAGCAGCGACTTAGTTGGGATCAATTTGCAGAAAGCGATGAAATCACCTGCTGGCAGGTATGACCTGATTATGGAAGATGGAGATGTGATCCGTGTTCCACGTCAGCTGCAAACTGTTAAAGTAATCGGAGAAGTTTTAAAGCCAAATAGCATGGTATTTATCCCAGGCAGAACGCTGAAACAATATATCAGTGGCTCGGGCGGGTTTAGTTTTAACGCGTATAAAAAGGCTACCTATATCGTTTATCCAAACGGTTCTGTAGAAGCGGCTAAGAAGTTCTTATTTTTTAATAACTATCCAAGAGTGACTGCAGGATCAGAGATTTTTGTGCCTAAACGTGCAGAAAGATCAAAATTAGGTATTGCAGGGTTAGTAGGTCTTTCTACTGCGGTAGCTTCAATGGCAGCGATCATCGTTTCTTTACTGAGATAATTATGAAGATGGCCAACGAAATTCCTGAAAAAACAAACGAAGTTTCTTTTAGAGAGCTCATACATAGTTTGCGCGATCTATTTCAATATTTATTGAGCAAATGGATAGTTATCCTGCTGTTTGTTATTGCTGGTGGTATATTAGGACTTGTATTTTCGGTTAGAAGTAAAGTAACCTATCTGGCTAACTGTACATTTGTTCTGGAAGAAGAATCGGGTAGTGGCGGAGGTATCGGTCAGCTTGCAGGTTTAGCCTCTATGGTAGGCCTTGATCTTGGCGGCGGTGGCGGTGGTGTTTTCCAAGGTGAAAACCTATTGGAATTGTACCGTTCAAGAATGATGATTACCAAGACTTTGCTAAGTACTTATGAGATTGATGGAAAACCAACATTGTTGGTAGATCGCTTTATTCAGCTCAATCAATTGAAGGAAACGATTTGGAAGGATAATCCCAGACTGAAGGCGGTTCATTTTATTCCTGGCAAAGATGGTGAAATGTCGCGTTTACAAGATAGTTTGCTGACCGACTTTGCGACGCAGATTGATAAAAGGTACTTGGTGGTGATTAAGCCAGATAAAAAGTTAAATATTATCAAGGTGCAGGTTACGGCTCCGGATGAGCAGTTTGCTAAGGGTTTCAATGACCTGATTGTAAAAAACGTGAATGATTTTTACGTGCAGACTAAAACAAAAAAATCAAGTGTTAACCTGGCCATCATTCAACACCAGACAGACTCGGTGCGACGCATGCTAAACGGTGCGATATCCGGTGTGGCCAGAACGGCGGATGTAAACCCCAATGCAAATCCTTCAAGACTAATACTAAAGGTACCTTCTCAATTGAGACAAGTAGATGTGCAGGCAAATACAGCAATTCTTACTGAGTTGGTGAAAAATCTGGAGATTTCTAAAGTATCGTTGAGGAAAGAGACACCGCTGATTCAAGTGATTGATGCGCCGATTTACCCGCTTCCCGCTAAAACCACTGGTAAACAGTTTTCTATATTCGTCGGCGCCTTTTTAGTCGGCCTATTCGGAGTAATCTATCTCACTATTCGCAGGGCTGTGAGGTCTGTGTTAGCATAATATGTCTCTGCTTAAAAAAAACATATTATTTAATACTTTACTCTCTTTATCCCAGATAGTTTTTCCCTTAGTTACTTTTCCATACGCATCCCGCACCCTCGGTCCGGAAGCGATAGGCGCGGTAAGTTTTGCAGATAACTTCACTACTTATTTCCTATTATTTTCTGCATTAGGGATTCCGCTATATGGGATAAGGGAAATTGCTAAGGTTAAAAATGATAGAAAAAGATTAGGTATTGTGTTTTCAGAGCTGATGATCATTCATCTTTGTACCTCATTTATTGCCCTCATTATCTTATTCAGCATTACCTATTTTACAGACCGGCTGCGGGTCAACTTTGGCCTATACCAAATTGGTATGGCAATAGTGATGGGTTCTGTTTTTATGGCCGAGTGGTTTTTCCAGGGCATTGAACAGTTTAAATTCATTGCTGTCCGGAGTGTCTGCATCAGGTTATTTACCATTTTATTATTATTTCTTTTTGTACATGGGGTAGAAGACCGCGACCTGTACTATGGTTTAAATCTAGTTGCCATTATCATTGGCGCTGGTGTAAATATGTATGCCATTAGCAAAATGGTTACCCTCTCCTTTAAGAAGACTACATTCAAAAAACATTTCCGACCATTACTCATCATCTTTTCCAATACAATTATTACGAGCGTTTACCTTGTTTTTGATACAATTATCCTTGGCTTTTTAACGAATGACCTGCATGTAGGGTATTACACTGCAGCGATGCGGATCAGTAAAATATCACTAGCTGTGATCGGTGTGCTGGGGGCGGTTTTATTACCACGTCTGACGATCGCTTTTCAAGAGAAAGATCTGAGCGAGGCGAAGTCCATTATTAATAAGTCCCTCAATTTTGTGATTTTTATTAGTGTTCCCTTTGCATTAGGTACGCTTTGTTTATCAAAAGAGATTATCTTTTTATTTGCGGGTGCCAAGTACAGCGGTGCCGTAACTTCATTGAATATTTTGTCATTTATAGTGATCATTATTGGCTTCGCCCAGATCATGAGTCACCAAATTCTCTTGCCTTTACACCAGGAAAAAAAGATCCTGTATGCCTCGATCGTAGGTATGGTAATCAGCTTAAGTTTAAACTTTTTACTGATACCCTATTTTAAACAAGAAGGTGCTGCAATCAGCTCCTTGAGTACAGAATTCGCGGTAACTGTGCTTCTTTTCGTTTATGCAAGAAAAGCACTAAAGATAAGTTTCCCTTTGCGCCCATTGTTTCAATGTGTAACCACGGCACTTTTCTTTTTTTTGTTTCGTTATTTGATCCTGACCTTCACACCCAATGTGGTCATTGTTATTTTCGGTACTTTACTGCTTTCCACCCTGTTTTATGCGATCATGCAGTTGTTTGTATGGAGAAATAAACATGTACTGGAGGTGCTTTCGGGATTTCCGAAGCTGGGTTTTTTAAGAAGATATGTGAATGGATAAGACAAACAAAGCTTGTGTGGTAGTGCCGGTTTACAAGGCGATCACTGATCAATATGAATTAATTGCGTTACAGCAATGCTTCAGTGCTTTGGGGAACTACCAGGTATATTTTGCAGTGCCTATCCATTTGGAAGGATATATCTCCTCTACAAGCTGGTGCTTAGGTGGTCAGGCTGCTTATAAAACTTTTGATGACCAGTTTTTTGCTGATATTCCGGGATACAACCGGTTGCTCAAATCTCCTGTTTTTTACAAGGCTTTCCTGGATTATGAATATTTGCTGATTCACCAGTTGGATGCTTTTACTTTTAGAGACGACTTGCTGCATTGGTGTGATCAGAATTATGCGAATATTGGTGCGCCTGTTTTTGAAGGTCATGACTTTTCCACGCGGTCGAGTCCGATTGTGGGCCAGGGTAACGGGGGCTTTTGTTTAAGAAATGTGCAGGCTTGTTATAAAGTGGTTACGTCGCTGAGAAAGCTGAACTATAAAAAAGAATATACGGATAGTAACAGCTCCGTTTTACGCCAGCTGTACCGCTACGTAAAACATGATTTGATACATAATTATACCCTGTACCCATTCCAGCCGATTTTAAATGAAGACTTGTTCTGGTCGGTGTTAGTACCGGCAGCTTTTCCGGAATTTAAAGTGCCCGACCCATTAGTGTCTGTTGGTTTTAGTTTTGAAATGCATCCGGATATTTTGTTTGAGATGAACGGAGAAAAATTACCTTTTGGCTGTCATGCCTGGTTAAAATATGATTTTGCTTTTTGGAAACCCTATATTGAAGAAATGGGTTATCAGTTGTAATGTGTTTTACTTAAATAATTTAAGAATGATATCCTCAAAAGATACTTCAGAGGCGGGTTTTTTAGAGAAACGGCTGACTTTATTTCGTTCTGATGAGCATCAATATAGCAGTGACTGTGTTGATGAGTTATATAGTGAAATCACTGCAGCTGGAAACTTTCGTACGGAGGTTAAAACTGTCAGATTTTTAGGGTTAAGAAATACGATCTTTGGTGGCTTACGGCGACTAACCAAATGGATGAAAATCAGCCTTCCTATCTTTCATAGTCAGAAGATAAACTTTAGTGCGCAACTCGGCCCCGATTTTAAGATCTGTATTCCTGAGTACCTGTTTACAAAGAACAATTTTATATACATGTTTGATGCCTGGCCAAGGTTCCATCAATGGATGGCGCTGATGTTCGACCTGTTAAATGTGAAAGCAGTATTTTTCTCATCCAGGGAGGTACATCGCTTATATCAATTAAACACCAGATCATCTTGCAAATCCTATTGGATTCCGGAAGGTATTCAAGCGAGCGCCTATCATTTTGCTGCCGAAAAAAAGGTTGATGTATTGGAGTTTGGCAGGAAGTATCAAAGGTACCATGATTTGATAGTGGGTGGATTAGCCAATACTGGTAAAGTACATGTCTACCTGAAAGACAATGAAAATATTCTTTATAAAACTAAAGAGGAATTTGCTGCAGGATTGGCGGATGCCAAAATCTCTATTTGCATACCTTCTAATATTACCCATCCTGAACGCTCTGAACATATTTCTACCATGACTTTAAGATATCTGCAGTGTATGGCCAGCAAGTGTTTAATTGTAGGCGTCCTGCCTGATGAAATGGTAGAGGTTTTTGGCTATATGCCGATTGTACCGATCGACTTTGATGCTGCTGAAGAGCAGATTCTTCATATTTTAGCTAATTACGATAATTATACTGGTTTGATAGAGAAAAACTATCAGGAAGTCTTAGATAAACATCAATGGAGTAACAGATGGGCAACAATGGAAGGTATCGTTAATAGTTTCACTGGAGTATAGATTATGGATGTATCAGTAATCGTTGTTAATTATAATACCACACAGCTCACTTGTCAGGCCATAGCGTCGGTGATCACTTACTCACAAAATGTGAATTACGAAATCATTGTTGTGGATAACGCTTCTGCGGATAGAAGCATTGAGTTCATTCAGGAACAATTTCCTGCTGTTCAATTGATTCTCAACACCGCCAACCGGGGTTTTGGTGCAGCAAACAATCAGGGTATGGCAATTGCAAAGGGCGCGTTTTATTTTCTGCTGAACTCTGATGCTTATCTTTGCGATAATGCATTGCTTTCCTTTCTTCACTTTATGCAGACTGCAGGGAACGAACAGTATGGGGTGGGGGGGGCAGAATTGTCGACCGGTGAGGCGAGAGAAACGGTATCATTTGGTAATTTTCCTTCGCTACTGGAACTGTTTTCTTCATTTGGATTTTATATCTTTTATAAATCCTATTACAAGAAACACCTCAACCTGGGCGTGGTCAATGATGACAAAAAGGTCAAAGACGTAGATTTTATTTCTGGCGCAGCGATGTTTATCAGGCGCTCGGTCTTAGAAAAAACAGGTCAGTTTGATGAAGATTTTTTCCTTTACTTCGAAGAAACGGAACTATCCTACCGCATTAAAAAAGCAGGTTATAAAAGTATCATTTTGCCCTATATAAAGATTATCCATTTAGAAGGAAGTTCACAGATCAGTACCGGTTTTAACTATAACCGTTACGCTCATTTTGCCATCAGCCGTAACCTTTTTTATAAAAAAGCTTACGGAAAAGTTTATGCCGCTTTTGCAAAGTTCCTTTACTTTGTTCACGTTGCCATATTTTCCCCATTAAGAAGAGAAAAAGGCAGGTTATTGAAAAAACTAAACATTATCGCCAACTCCTGATCAACGTAAACCATCAACAGTCAAACAAGATATGTCAACTCCCTTAGTCACCATTATCATTCCCACCTATAACTATGCGCATCTCTTAGTAGAGACACTGGAAAGTGTAGCTGCGCAGACTTATACCAATTGGGAATGTTTAATTGTAGATGATGGCTCTACGGATCATACCGGTGTGATTGTTCCTAATTTTATAAAACAGTACAAAGAATATAACTTTAAATACATCAAGACAGACAATGCTGGCACCTCTGCCGCAAAAAATGCTGGTCTGGATAAAGCCAAAGGCGAGTTGATTCAGTTCCTCGATGCAGACGACCTGTTATCGCCTGATAAATTGCGACTTCAAGTTAACTTGATCCAACAACAGAATTGTGCCTTAGTTTTTTCTACATCCCGCTTTTTTACCGTTGTTGCAGGAGAAAAAATTGAACAAAAAAAATATCCAGCAGGCTTTCTCGCAACAGAAACTTTAAAGGGGCATGATTTACTCCACCGGCTTATCAAAAACAACATCGTTACCATCAGCAGTCCGCTTGTCAAAAAATCCTTAATCGACAACATTGGTGGTTTTGATACCGCCCTGCGGAATAATGAAGATTGGATCCTATGGTTCAAAATTGCCTTACAGCAAGCTCTTTTTCAATTTGACTATGATCCGCTATCCTACGTAAACATCAGGATCCATGGCGCCAGCGCAATGACCGGTCACCACCAAATGTTTCTTGGAGAAGTTGTGGTGAGGCAACAAATAGATCAGTTACTTCAGCAGCAGTCCGTTACCCTCGCAACTAAACAGCTACAGCAGTTAAATAATGACTTATTAGCCCTTCACCGGGTCAGATCTCTCGAAATCAGTAAAGGCTTCTCTTATATTATCACTAATTTTATCAAAAATCCATTCTCTAATTATCCCCTCTTAAAAAAAGGGTGCTTCAAATTGATGGTCAGGTTTTATAAAACAGTAATTAAAAATGAAACCACCACGAGCATGCAATCTACAAACAGCAAAGCACATGATCGTGGTAGCTTCATAACTATTAAAAAACAATCGTCCACTAATGAAAACTAAGAATATCATACTGCTTAGCCTGGTCGGGTTGTTTATCATAGCCGACATCCTGCTATTTAATCGGTATGCTTCCTGGGATAGCCAACTGGATGAACTGCTTCCTTTTTTAGGCTTTGTACTCATCGCAGAAGGAGCCATTATTTACTCCATGTATATCTATGAGCAGCTGATTAATCCTTTTTCCATCTACGCGGTTTTCATCTATACCGCAGGATTTTCCTTTATCCGGATTTCCACTAAACAGCAACCGTACGATTTAAGCTTTATCCTGTTGCTGCTGATCAGTATTCTCTGTTTTATTGCCGGAGGCCTCGTCGCATCAAAAACTTATAAGTTTAGTATTAAAAATCTGTTTCCCCCCTTATCACCAAAGCTCAGCTATCATTTCCTGTTACTTGTTTTAATCATAGGAATGGGTGTTTTTGTGATGGAGATCAGGCAATTGGGCTATCTTCCTGTCCTCAACCTTGGCAATTCTGCAGTATATAACGACCTGAACGAAAACGAGGTTACCCCACTGCATAACTTTATTGTACTCAATTCAGTACTCCCTGCGATGTTTTACATCAACTACAAAAAGAAGAACATTTCCTTTCTCCTGTTTTTAGGCCTTGCAGCAATTAGTGGATTCATCATTCTCAACTTTTTTAGCCGTCAGATCATCATCCTTTTCTTTTTTTCCATGCTGATTGCAGTGAACTACTACCGAAGTATTCCAGTAATGCGGCTGGTGGTCATTGGCGCAGGTGTTTTAGTCATCTTTATCGTTTTAGGTCAGCTAAGAAACTCATCCGATGACGACACAAATAAAGACACCTCCATTAACGAATTCCTGAAAGAATACAACGGTGTCAATAAACCTACAAATCTGCTAGAAACCTATCTCTCACTTTATGGTGGAGTTAACTTTTCTACCGCAAACAGGATTACCGCGCAAGCCGAGCATGATAATTATCTGGCTTACGGCGCATACACAATGAGACCAATTATTACCGTCATCCCGGTCAATAAAAATGCAGTTTACCCTGCATTATACAGCTCATATACACAATTGGGTACCTATGTGACCGATCCATTTTTGGATTTCAGGTGGTTAGGCGTTATCGTCCTAAACCTGTTATATGGCTATCTTTCTATGAACTCTTTTAAGAATTATTTAGCCAGAAAGGGCGAATACTACATTGTGGAATGGTCATTGTTTATCTTTTGCATATTTATGTGCTCATTTACCAATTTCTTCCACATGTTTTTCATCGTGTTTTTCTTCATTATCAATAGGCTAGCTATCAAATAATATGTCTGATCAAAAAGAGATAACCATATTAATGGCCACCTATAACGGTGAAGCTTATTTGATACAGCAGATGGACAGTATTCTGACGCAAACTTATACAAACTGGAAACTCGTCATACGAGACGACGAGTCTACGGACGGCACATTAGCTATCATCACCTCCTACATTAAAAAAGATGACAGGATCAGTTTGATCCGCTTTGGCGATCTTCATGGCTCTGCCTGCAAAAATTTTAGTCAGCTCGCAGCATGGGCCCTCGCCAATAACAAGGGTCCGGTCATGTTTGCAGATCAGGATGATATTTGGAAAAAAGATAAAGTAGCTGTCTCCATTGCCGCACTAAATCAATTGGAAGAGCAATATGCAGCAGAATTACCTCTACTTTGTTACTCCACCTTTCAATTTATCAATGAAGAAGGAATAGAATTGCCTCAAACACTACAGCTGCCAGACCATTTACAGGTCAGGGTCTTATTAAATGAGAACCATGCCTGGGGTTGCACCATGATCTTAAACCCTGCAGCATTAAAAGCCATTGTCCCTATTCCTGCAACTGCAGTAAACCATGATTATTGGATTGCATTGGTCATTGCCGCATTAGGTAAAACAAAACTGATCGATCAGGACCTGATCCTATATCGTCAGCATACCCACAATGTAAGCGGAAACGTAGATAATATGAGCTTTGCCAAACGGTTTAACCGCTATATCACTAATCAAGATTACATGATTAAACCTATGGCCGCAAACCTGAAAACAGTCATGGATTTTTATTCACGTTATCAGCATCGTTTATCCACTGCCGATCAAACACTAATAAATGAGTTTATCATTAACTACCATAAAGATTTCTTGCATCTGATGCGTATCTTGTTTAAAAACAAGATTTTTAAAATTGGGCTCGCAAAAAATGCAGCCTATATCTATACCCTCCTGCTGCTTCAGAAAAAGGTGATCAACCAGGTAAATTCTATACGTTAAAACATGAGAATTCACTACGATAATATTGTATTTAGTCTTCAACGTGCCGGCGGAATCTCCACCTATTGGTCAGAACTGATTCACAGGCTGCTCAGAGATGAAATAGATGTCTCATTTGATGAATGTAATCACCATAACATTGTCCGCAATACAATTGATATCAAAGCTGCCGCAGTAAATACACGCGGGAGCAAATACTTGCTGTTAGAACGCTTTAAAGTACTTCAGGTACCAGAACAAAACCAGCCTTTTGTATTCCATTCCAGCTATAACCGGATTACCAACAATAAACATGCTGCACAAGTAACTACCGTACACGACTTTGTGCACGAGAAGTTTTACAAAGGCATTCGCCGCAGTTTGCATTTAATGCAAAAAGGGAAGGTACTCCGTGCGGCAGATCAGATCATCACGGTATCTGAAAATACAAAAAGAGATTTAATGCAATTTCACCCCAATATTCCCGAAGAACGAATTAAGGTAATCTATAATGGGGTTTCTGAAGATTTTTACCCATTGGCAGAAAACGAAAAAACCAAACTTCCAGATTTCGCAGGCAAGCCATATTTACTCTATATCGGGTCCAGGGAGCACTACAAAAACTTTAAATTTACGGTCGACCTCCTCAAGGAATCCGCCGACTTCGATCTATATATTATTGGCAGTGCTTTGCTTAAAACCGAAGTACAGTACTTAATGCAGCAACTGCCTGGTCGCTGGAAACATTTTGACCATATCAGTAACCAACGCCTTAATGAGTTGTATAATAGTGCTTATGCATTAATATATCCCTCTCTATATGAAGGATTCGGCATTCCTTTGCTGGAAGCAATGAAAGCAGGTGTACCTTTTCTTGCCCTAAACAATTCCGCGATTCCCGAAGTGGCAGGCAATGCAGGGATATTATTGGAACGACCAGACATCACCTTGTTTAAAGATGCCCTGCAGACCATCAGCTCAAATAGAGCCCAACTAATAAAAATCGGATACGAGCAGTCCGCCAAATTCTCCTGGGAAAAGTGTTACCAGGAAACTTTATCTGTTTATAAAGAACTATCCAAATAAATGAAATTATCAATTATCACCGTTGTCTATAACAATGAGCGTACCATCACAGACGCGATTCAATCTGTATTGGGGCAGACCTATAAAAATATAGAATACATTGTGATCGATGGTAACTCTACTGACGGTACTTTAGACCGGATCACACCTTACCGTGGAGATATACATCACTTTGTTTCCGAAAAGGACAATGGAATTTATGATGCGATGAACAAAGGGCTTTCGATAGCAACAGGGGAGGTGATCGGCATTTTAAATTCTGATGATGTGTATGCAGATGATCAGGTATTGGAAAGTGTGATGCAATTATTTCAGCAAGATCCAACGTTGGATATGGTTTATGGAGACCTGGTTTATGTGCGGGCGGACGACTTATCTGAGGTTGTTAGAACCTGGCAGTCGGCTTCGTATTATGATCAGTATTTCGAAGACGGACATGTACCTCCTCATCCTTCCTTATTTTTAAAAAGGAGCGTATATCAGCAGGCTGGATTATTTAATACGGAGATGAAACTTGCGGCGGACTATGAATTGATGTTAAGGGTTTTTAAAAAGTATCATTTTAAAAGTACTTATTTGTCGCATTTATTGGTTAAAATGCGTTTAGGGGGTAGTACGAATAAAAACTGGAACAATATTATCAAAGGAAATTTAGAAATACTAAAAGCATGGAAGCTGAATGGTCTTTCCGCACCTTTGTTATTAATGCCTTCCCGAATGTTTAAACGACTAGCTCAATTTAAGAAATGAAGATTATCATTACCGGTGCCTCAGGATTTCTTGGGCAGCATTTGATTAAATATTTTGCAAAAGAAGAACTGACTACTGTAGGGAGAACAGAAAGCACGCTGACTGTCCATTTGGATAGGGAAGTCCCTATTTTACCAAAAGTTGATTTGGTTATTCATAATGCCGGAAAGGCGCATATGGTACCTAGAACACCTTCAGAGGTGCAGGAGTTCTTCGCTGTTAATGTTCAGGGCACAAAAAACCTGCTGACGGCCCTAACTTCCCAGGATAAGTTACCGGGAGCTTTGGTGTTTATCAGCACCATCGCTGTTTACGGGCAGGATACGGGAACTATGATCACGGAAGAGGCGCCTTTGCAAGCTACCGATCCTTATGGTAAATCTAAAATAGAGGCAGAAAAACTGGTGCAGAAGTGGTGTACTGCACATCAGGTGCCTTATGCGATCCTTCGTTTGCCATTGATTGCGGGGGCAAACCCTCCGGGCAACCTTAAATCAATGATTAAAGGAATAAAAAAGAGATACTATTTTAATATCGCCGGCGGAAAAGCCAGGAAGAGCATGGTGATGGCTTCTTCCATTCCACCAGCAATCCTGCCCGCGGTTACTGCAGGAGGAATATACAATCTTACGGATGGATATCATCCTTCTTTTTCAGAGCTTTCTAAGCTTATCGCTTTGCAGTTGCGTGAAAAAGCACCAGGAAGTATCCCGGGTTGGCTGGCTAAAACCATGTCATTTGTAGGTACTGTTTTTGGTAAAAGATCTCCGCTAAATAAGAAAAGTTATAAAAAGATGATTAATGATCTTACTTTTGACGATGCAAAAGCAAGGCGGTCTTTCGGGTGGTCACCAGTAAAAGTCGTTGATAACTTTAAAATTTAATAGCCGTAAATGACGATTTCACTGGTTTTAATTACCATTACTGTTTTGTTAGTAATTGAGTTGCTGTATTTTCGTCTGGCAGATCATTATCAAATAATCGACCAGCCAAATAACAGAAGCTCACACACTGAAGTGACCATCAGGGGTGGCGGCATTATCTTTCCGATAGCGCTGCTATTGTTCCCTATTTATTTCGGAACTGCTAATATTTGGTTTCTAACCGGCTTGTTTTTAATCAGTTCGATCAGCTTTGCAGACGATATTAAACACGTAAATAATAAGTTGCGGTTGATGATCCATCTGGCAGCAGTCGGACTTTTATTTTATCAGCTCAGCTTATTCGGCCTATCCTGGTATCTGATCCTTTTCGCCTTTTTCTTTACTATAGGAACCATCAACGCGGTTAATTTTATGGATGGGATCAATGGAATTACCGGCGGGTATGGTTTAATCACATTGATCACCTTACTGGGAATCAATCAGTATGTAGTTACATTCACAGATTCCAATCTGCTGATAACTGCTGTTATTGCTGTAGGTGTCTTTAACATATTCAATTTCAGAAAAAGAGCCAAGTGTTTTGCAGGCGACGTAGGCAGTGTGAGTCTGGGTTTTATCCTCGTTTACTTCATTTTGTCCCTTATTCTCAAAACTGAGAATTTCAATTATATCTTATTCTTATTAGTTTACGGATTAGATGTGGTCTCCACGATTATCTTCCGTTTAATCCGAAAAGAAAATGTTTTAGAGCCACATCGTAGTCATTTTTATCAATATTTATTTAATGATAGAAGAATACCCCATATCATCGTGTCTTTGCTGTATATTGCTTTACAACTCGTGATTAATATATTATTAATATATAGTAGAATTGATTCGATTTTCATACTAGTAACATTATTGATATTATCAGGCATAGTTTTTGTTAAAATGAGATTTATGCTTGAGGGAACAAAGAAATTGTTGGGGTAACCTGTAATTTTATGATTAAATCTTTATATTTTGTTTACTAAAATAAATATAGTTCCCAGGTGGATAATTTTTCTACTAGATTTAGCTATTTGCTCGATTGCATTAGCTATTGGCTATTTAATTAAGTATAATTTTAGCTTCTTCAATTTTGATCATTTCGAGTTCTTTCGGAATTTACTAATTACCGCAGTGATCAATACTATCGTATTTGTCAACGTAAAATCGTTTTCAGGCATCATCAGGTACACCAGTGCACAAGACACCTTCCGTATACTGTTTGCTATTTCAGTCAGCAGTGGCAGTATGCTGATCTTAAATTCGATCATTTCTGTCATAGAACATGTCACCCTGATCTCGCCGACAGTTATCATACTTAGCGGTTTAGTCAGTTTTCTTCTATTAATCACTTATCGCATACTGATCAAGTACTTCTTTATGTATATCAAAAACCTCAATCTTGATAAGATCAGGGTGATTATTTATGGAGCAGGGGAGGCTGGTGTGGCCACTAAACGTACATTCGACCATGATCCGAGGGTGAACAAAAATATCATTGCTTTTGTGGACGACGACGAACGTAAAGTCGGTAAAACCATAGATGGCATAAAAATATTAAGTGCCAGCACTTTGGAAGCAATGATTGCCAACAAAGAAGTGGACGAGATCATTTTTGCATCCTACACGATTCCTGTCGAAAGGAAAAATCAAATTGTGGACACTTGTTTGGAACATGACGTACTGGTATTAAATATTCCGCCAGTTGATGTTTGGATGGGCGGTAAATTGCAATCCACCCAGATTCAGAATATTAATATTGAAGATCTGCTAAACCGTAAAACTATACAGATAGACGTAGAAGGGATCCAGCAGCAACTCAACCAAAAAAGAATTCTAATCACTGGTGCTGCAGGTTCTATCGGCAGCGAGATCGTAAGACAACTCTTGAAGTTTGAAACCAGTCTGATTATCCTAAACGACCAGTCAGAAACAGCTTTGCATGATCTGTACTTGGAACTGGGAGATACTCACCAGGTAAAAAACTTCCATGCATTTATTGGAGATGTGAGAGATAAAAAAAGGATGGAACATCTTTTTGAGACTTATAAACCGCATTATGTTTACCATGCTGCAGCCTATAAACACGTTCCATTGATGGAAGATAACCCTTCAGAGGCGATAAAGGTCAACGTAATGGGTACTAAAATCATTGCTGATCTATCTATCAAATATGGCGTGCGTAAGTTTGTCATGATTTCTACAGATAAAGCTGTCAACCCTACCAATGTAATGGGCGCTTCTAAACGTGTGGCAGAGATTTATGTACAATCATTAAATAAAACACTTCATGCTGATAATTTCATCTTTAGTAACGGATTAAGTTATATCAACGAGTTAAGCGTTAAACCAATCACCAAGTTTATCACCACACGATTCGGAAATGTATTGGGATCTAATGGTTCAGTAATCCCTCGCTTTAAGCAGCAGATAGAGAAAGGCGGTCCAATTACAGTTACACATCCAGAGATCACCCGTTATTTCATGACCATTCCTGAGGCCTGCCGTTTAGTGCTGGAAGCAGGTTGGATGGGTAAAGGTGGCGAGATCTTCATTTTTGACATGGGTAAATCCGTTAAGATTGTAGAGTTAGCTAAAAAGATGATCCGCTTGGCCGGTCTGGAACCGAACCATGATATCAAAATCCAATATACAGGTCTGCGTCCTGGAGAAAAGTTGTTCGAAGAGTTATTAAACGATAACGAAAACGCGATGCCTACTCACCATCAGAAGATTATGATTGGTAGAGTAAGAGAATATAAATTTAATGAAGTTGCCGATCAGATTTACAGCCTGATTGAGTCAGCAAAAGAAAATGACGACAGACAAGTTGTAATTAAAATGAAAGAATTGGTACAGGAATATAAGAGTAAAAACTCTATTTTTGAGGAATTGGATCATTTGAATGAATCTGTTTAAGTGATACATCAATTTTATGAAAAGAATTTTACTTGCCTTTACTTTTGTATTATGCGTTTTAACGGGCGTGGCACAAGAGCAAACACCTAATCAGGTTATACCATATTCCTACCAGTTTTACCAAAAGTTCAACAAGCAAGTTTACGATCAGAATGCTAAATTCCACAGTTCCATCAGGGGATATTATAGCGATGATACTTCCTTGGTAGGTCGATATAATGAACTGATGAACATGGGCGTAGATTCGCTGAATCACAGAAGCTGGGTTAGAAGAAAACTAACTCAGGAGCATCTTTTTGAGTGGAAAGACGACGATTATAGTGTTTATGCAGATTTCCTTCCTGATTTAATGATCGGAAGAGAATTCAAGGATAAAAAGAACACTTGGTTAAACACCCGAGGGTTCCAATTTGGCGGTAACGTTGGTAAACAATTCTCTTTCTACACCAGTGGTTACGAAAACCAAGCCGTGTTTGCCAACTACTACGACAACTTTGTCAACAAAAACCAAATTGTACCTGGTCAGGCTGGTGGAGATAAAATCAATAAACCAACTAAAGACTACGCGTACGTAACAGCATTAATCTCTTATACCCCAAACAAGCATTTAAACTTTGCCCTGGGCTACGATAAAAACTTTATTGGCGATGGATACCGTTCCATGTTATTAAGCGATAACACTGCTCCTTACTCGTTTTTCAGAATGCGTGCTAGTTTAGGTAGTGTTCAATATCAAACCGTATTTGCCTACATGCTTGATCCAGGTGCAGAGAAACTGACAACTGACAGGAGATTAGGCGACAGAGGTAAATGGACCGCTATGCATTACGTAGACTGGAACGCGACTAAAAAATTCTCCATCGGTTTCTTCCAGGCAGTTACCTGGGCAGATGCGCAAGTAGAAGGTAAACGTGGATTCGACTTTAACTATGTACATCCCTTTATCTTTTTACGTTCCGTGGAAGGTGCGAACAGTACCTCTCCTGATAAAATGCGTTTAGGCTTCAACTTAAAATACGAAGCCTTAAAGAAAACAACTATTTACGGTCAGTTCATGTTTGATGAATTTACAGCAAAAGAGATATTTGCAGGCAACGGATACTGGGCAAATAAATGGGCTTTACAGATCGGATTTAAAGGATCTGACCTGTTTAAAGTCAACAACCTGAATTATTTAGCAGAATTTAATACAGCAAGGCCATATACTTATTCTCATTTTGATCGTTTATCAAACTATTCCTCTATGAATCAAGCCTTAGCGCATCCGCTAGGTGCTAACTTCAGGGAGGTGGTCAGCCAATTAAATTACACCTACAAAAGGTGGGATTTCAGCGGCGAGGCGATGTATGCCCGTTACGGATTAGACCCGGATGGGTTAAACTATGGTGGTGATATCTTTAAAACATACGATACCCGAGTTTCCGAATATGGAAACTCAATCGGACAAGGAATTGGAACTAACTTATACTACGCAGAAGCTAAAGTGGCCTATGTATTAAACCCTAAATATAACCTACGGATTGAGCTCGGCGGAATCTTTAGAAAAGAACATAACGACATCTCTCAAACCAACACCGGCCTGTTTACAATTGGCTTACGCAGTACATTCAGGAACCTTTACAGTGACTTTTAAACAAGCATCTATGAGATCAAAAATTTTACTCTTATTATTTATACTTTTTGCAAGCAGCGGAGTTCTTTTAGCTCAAACCATTCCAGTGGGATTGCTTGATAATGTAGAAGACGCCTACAGAAGACAACAATTGTTAGGTAAAGACTCTTCCAATAGTTCTTACATGATCAGGCCGATGTTTATGTCGGACAGTAAAAACTTCAATCTGAATGGTGATTCTACTTTTTCAGTAAATCAATTCAGGAAGTTATTATATAAGAACTCAAAGTATAAAACTGAAATCTATGCCCTGCCATTGGTATGGCAGCAACAAGAAAACACACACCATCCCTATGGTTGGAATGACGGTTCAATGGTTCAGGCTAACGGCTACCAAACCCAGTTTTCTGCAGGTGTATTTGTTAAGGTTGGTCCGCTAAGCATCCAGCTACGACCAGAATATGTGTATGCGGAGAACAAAAACTTTCAGCAATTAGAAGATAAAAACTTTAGTCGCTCCATAGATCTGCCAGAACGTTATGGCAATGGCCAGTACAGTAAAGTAAGCTGGGGCCAGAGTAGTATCCGTTTAAACGCAGGTCCGATGTCTTTAGGTTTATCAAATGAAAACTTATGGTGGGGCCCTGGAACGAGGAATTCCTTACTGATGAGTAATAATGCGCCGGGGTTTAAGCACTTTACCTTAAACACCACCAGACCAATAAAAACATATATTGGAGCATTTGAGATGCAGATCATTGCAGGTAGGCTAGAGCAATCAGGTATTGACCCAATCGGTGTGGCTGCAAAGCCAAAAGATTGGAGATATATGTCGGGCATAGCGGTAACTTACCAACCTAAATGGATCCCTAATTTCTATTTAGGCGCGCAGCGGGTTTATCTTGTTAACCGTCGTGATATGGGTAGAAGCTTTGGTGATTACTTCCCAATATTCGATTCTACTACCAAGGCGGCTTATGTTAATCCAGATGGGACAAATAGTGAAGAAACAGCTGCGAGAGATCAATACATAGCTTTTAATGCAAGGTATGTGCTTCCGGAAAGTAAAGCAGAAGTCTATTTCGAATATGGCCGTAATGATCACTCTTATGATCGTAGAGATGCAATCGTAGAACCGGAACATAGCCGCGCCTATATTGTTGGAGTAAGAAAACTAATCCCTCTGAACAGGACCGACGAATATATCCAGGTAGGTGTAGAATTTACGCAAATGGAAGAACCGCCTACACGGAGCACAAGAGATACTCCGCCATGGTATATTCATTACCAGGTAAAGGACGGTTATACCAATAGAGGACAAATTTTAGGTGCTGGAATTGGAACAGGAAGTAACTTGCAATCTTTTGATGTAAACTGGATCAAAGGACTGAAAAAAATAGGATTAACATTTGAGCGTTTAGTAAACAACAATGACCTCTTATATCAATTTACAAATAGTGCTAAAGATCCGACGCTATTTACAAACAGACACTGGGTAGATCTTTCCGTTGCAGGTAACTTTGCCTGGACGTACAAGAAATTTATTTTGAATTCCCAATTTACTTATATCAGATCTTTAAACTATCAGTACCGTTGGAAACCCTCTCTTGGAGATACGAGCTTTTGGGACTGGGATAGGCAAGATGTTAATAACCTGCACTTAAAGGTCGGCATCCTATACCGATTGTAATTCCAATTCATTAACAACGTACAATTAAAGCAACGAAAGAAATGAGATCAAGATTTTTACTCATCCCTATATTACTACTCCTCTCTACCCTGTCAATTACGGCACAGACATTACCTGTTGGGATATTGGAGAATGTGGAAGATACCTATAGAAGACAGCAATTACTCGGCAAAGACACTACACATATGTCTTACATGGTGAGGCCGATGTTCATGTCTGAGGATAAAAACTTCAATTTAAACAACGATGGAAACTTTTCAGTAAACCAATTCAGGACGCTTTTGTATAAAAATGCAAAATATAAAACTGAGGTCTACTTACTTCCAGTGGTTTTACAGCAGCAGTTCAACTCAGATCATCCATATGGAATGAATGATGGCTCGATGGTCCAAAACAGAGGATATGAAATGCAGGTATCTGCCGGTGTGTATGCTAAAATAGGCCCATTGAGTATCCAATTACGCCCAGAGCATGTATATGGAGAAAATAAGCCATTTCAAAAGATGAGTGATGCCCCAAATGGCGTTTATTGGAATACATCAATTGCAAACTATTACAATACTATCGATCTTCCAGATCGTTTTAATGATGGTAGCTACAGTAAAGTTAGCTTGGGTCAGAGTAGTATCCGTTTAAACGCAGGTCCGATGTCTATCGGTTACTCTAACGAGAACTTATGGTGGGGCCCTGGTGTGAGAAATTCGCTATTAATGAGTAATAACGCTTCAGGATTTAAGCATTATACCATCAATACAACAAAGCCAATCAAGACATTTATCGGATCATTCGAAGGACAGATTATCGCAGGTAAACTAGAGCAGTCCGGTGTAGACAGTTTGGTAGGATTTGAATACAGATCTAAACCAAGGGACTGGAGATATATTTCTGGAGTGGTGATTACGTATCAGCCAAAATGGGTGCCTAACTTTTTCATCGGTGTAGATCGTACGGCAATCACTAACCACAGTACAATGGGTAGCAGTTTAAAAGATTATTTCCCGGTATTTAGGAAAGTACAAAAATTTGATACCATGAAAGACGGTTCTAAGGTTCCGGATGAAGGTAAAACAGATCAGTACATGTCTTACTTTACGCGTTATGTATGGCCAGAAAGTAAGGCAGAATTCTATTTTGAATACGGACGCAATCAAGCAGCTTTTGATACAAGAGATGCTTACGTTGAGCCAGAATTCGGGCGTGCCTATATTGTAGGTTTCAGAAAATTACTACAATTAAAACGACCTGATGAGTTTATTCAGATCGGAATTGAGTTTACTCAGTTAGAAAAAGGTAATACAAGACAAACCCGGGCTAGTGAGAGCTGGTATAACGACAATATGGTTAAAGACGGATATACTAACAGAGGACAAGTACTGGGTGCTGGTATTGGTCCTGGCAGTAATCTTCAATCTTTAGATGTGAACTGGGTAAAAGGATTAAGGAAAATTGGCCTGACATTTGAACGACTGGTAAATAATAATGACTTGTTCTACAAATTTGCTTACGCTTCTGCCGATAAGGCCCAATACATCAACAGACATTGGATTGATCTTTCTGTAGCTGGAAATTTCGCATGGACCTATAAAAAGTTCATTGTGAATTCTCAATTTACTTATATCAAATCTTACAACTATCAATATCAATGGCAGCCTGGTTTGTCTTACTGGGATTGGGATAAACAGGACGTTAATAATATTCACCTGAAAGTAGGTGTAATGTACCGTTTATAGTACCATTAAATAAAAAAACAATGTTTAGCTTCTTTAAAAAACGTAATTTAATAACTGATATTTCCTGGCTTGGCGTGGATATACACTCGCATATCTTGCCAGGAATTGACGACGGAGCGAAGGAAGTCGGCCAATCTTTATCTTACATCACTCAAATGCAGCAGTTGGGCTTTGAGAAATTATTCTTCACCCCGCACATCTATACCGAACTATATCCAAATACACCTGAGACCATACTGCCAGCATTGAAAAGTGTTCAGGATGGACTTGTGGCAGCTAATAATTCAATTGATGTAGGTGCAGCAGCAGAGCATATGGTTGATTACAGCTTTGAAGTAAAAGAAGGCCTGATGTGTTTGCCAAATAAACATATTCTGATAGAAATGTCTTATCTGTCGGAAACGCCTAATATCGAAAAAGTAATTTTTGATCTTCAGATTGCTGGATACAATATCGTGTTGGCACACCCGGAGCGTTATAACTTTTACCATAAGACAACCGATCGTTATCACCGTCTTAGGGAAATGGGATGTCTTTTTCAGTTAAATTTACTTTCCATAGTTGGATATTATGGAAAAGAGGTTAAACTCGCGGCAGAATATTTATTGAAAAACAATCTGTATGACCTTGCCGCATCAGATTTACACCATGATAAACACATGTCTCTACTGACGCGGGTAGTGCAAAATGGCGACTTATACAGTCTAATAGGGCATTATGAGTTTAAAAACAAACTTTTGTTCTTATAAATAAACTATCTCAATATTAATCCTGCAATAAATTGTTTAAATTTGCAAACTTCTGTAAAATGATTAATCCA
>Ga0247815_10000843_pt1 | contig 23720 bp, 21 predicted proteins | sample UWRJL194509B1_FD_181014 | JGI IMG/M metagenome (GOLD analysis project Ga0247815, IMG submission 181014) | Plant litter microbial communities from Arlington Agricultural Research Station in Wisconsin, United States - UWRJ-L194-509B-1 | ecosystem: Environmental > Terrestrial > Plant litter >...
CCGTGCCCTTACTGCGGTTGCTGCTGGTAAGATCATAAATCCTAAAACAGCGAGGAGCCAGATTTTAGGTGGTATGATATGGGGCTTAAGCAAGGCCTTACGTGAAGAAACGATTCTAGATAAAACACTGGGTAAATATATCAACCAGAATTTAGGAGAATATCACATACCTGTACATGCAGATATTCATGATTTGGAGGTGCTTTTTGTAGAAGAAAAGGACGACGTTATTAATGAGTTGGGTACCAAGGGGGTAGGAGAGATAGGCCTGGTTGCGATGCCTGCTGCTATAGCCAATGCTATTTATCATGCAACTGGAAAACGTATTAACCAGTTTCCGATCCATTTTGATCAGTTACTGTAACTATATATGAAACTATCATGAGCTTATATTTCACCTAACCCGTTGAATACGCGCTCATGATAGTTTATAGGCGTTGAAAACGCAAAAAGCAGATGAAAATACTATGTTCTATTCATAAAATATTATTCTAATGAACAACTTAAGAAATATACTGGTTATCGGAATCGCTGCTTTAACTTCGGCATCCTGCTTCAGTTCCAGGACTGCAGGGGTCGGCACTACGGGCATAAATACTTCGCGTGATGTCTTACCGCGTGCCGACAGTACCAGCATAGCTAGAAGTGGTGCAACAGGTGGGGTTTCTGCGACAGGTTCAATTATAGGGACATCAGGAAATGCGATCCCCGGACAAACTGCCGGTACTATGGGGACAGCGAACACTACCAGTGGAGTAGAAGAGAGCAGCGCTAGCGCGGTTCCAATTTCAGCATCGGCAGATTCGGGAACTACCGGGCCTGCATATGAGGCAGAGTGGTTTTTGAAAATGGCGATGATCAACGGTCTTTCTGAGCTGCAATTAAGTGAGCTGGCAGTAAAAAATGCGCAAACAAATGCGGTGAAGAAGTTCGCAGCGATGATGATACGGTACCACGGGGAAGCGAATGCCGAATTGAAAACTTTAGCTGCTGCCAAACGCATTGCGTTACCAGATGGCGCAATCTTAAATCAGCTTGGCAGCACCTCTTTTGAAAAGATGGAAAAGTTAAGAAAGTCATCAGGTCAAACATTTGATAATGATTATGTGAAACAGATGATTGCCGACCACACCAAAGCTGTCAGTATGTTCGAACAGGGATCCGTTACTAAAGATCCGCAGATTAAAGCTTATGCAGCTAAATATTTGCCAACACTGAAAATGCATCTGCAGCATGTAAAAGCATTGAGTAAAACAAATGGAAAATGAGAACAATAATATATCATACGTCCATGTACCCTAATAGTCCTGAAATTTATGATTTATTCAGTTCCGGCAATCTTACTTCGCCTTTCTAACAGATTTACATTTCGCCATATGCCATGTTGTTTCCCAACTTTCTCTCTGTAGCCAATAATCCGAAATCCTAATTTTTGATGCAGAGACAGGCTTGCGGTATTTTCAGGAAATATTCCTGCTTGCAATGTCCATATACCTTGTTGTTCACTTTCATTAATTAAGTGCTGCAATAAAGAATATCCTACTTTTTGTCCGCGAAACTTTTCAGCAACGTAAACACTTACTTCCGCGACCCCGGCGTAAACACATCTACCAGATACGGGTGTTAGTGCGATCCATCCTGCAACCTGATCTGCATGGAGAGCTACAAACCGCAGCGTGGACAAATGCCCCTTGTCCCAGTCCTCCCATGCGGGCGCATCCGTTTGGAACGTTGCCTGTCCGGTTATTATTCCTTCCAGATAAATATCTTTAACAGTATTCCAATGTTTAGGTTCTAATACGCTAATATTCATTATATCTAAATTTTTAGTTTTGATATCAAAATTAGTGTAATACTCCCTATGCTACAATGCAATTTTTGCGGTTTGGTGTATTTTTATGAACCAAAACATGGTATGACTATATTTTGATGAGGGCTGTTGTTTATCACACAATCGTGCGGATCCATTGATCAATAGAGGGCTGTAGCTGTTAATATATACTTTCTCTTTTAAGAATATTGCATTGAATAGCTGTTAGTGGTGGACTATGTAATTTTTATAGGCTGTGTCAAGCTTTTATAGTGAAATGCAAGGCAGAACAAAACTTATAGAGTAATATATAGTTATAACATTTATGGATACACTTCACTATAATACCGGGGAGATGATCCTCACTATTAACTATCCGATAGATGAGTCGGGTCAATACTGTATCGAGACAGAAGATGATACCGAATTAGGACATTTGTTTGTTGACGGGGCAGATGCAATTGACAATAGGTTAATCTGGAAAGGAACAACTGAGGAGGTAAACCAAATTGCAGCAGAGCTTGGAGAGTTTATTGAAAGTGCTACGTTATAATTATTCAGTTTACATTTTAGTTTTACTATTCTTATCTGTTTGAAATGACTTCTTAATTGTTCTTGAAATTTCTTTTTCAGCGAAACTTATTATTGGTTGAGACGCCGATTTTGTAATTTTTATTTATCAGTTGACAACGCTTAGTCCGCTCCGGAAATAATTTTTTAAAACCTATTGGCAATCTGAATGTATTAATAGTAGAAATCAATTAATTATGGATCAGGAACAAAAAGAGATGAACGAAAAACAGGCAGCAGCAGACCTTAAAGATATCTACAAAAAAGCTGATGAGAAACAAATTGATCCGTCAATAGTTGCCGACGATCAGCTGACCGCTGATGAGAAAGCTGAACAATTGAAAGGGAGTGATGCAGATGTTGATACCAATACCGGTTCAGATGATCTTCCTACTGCTGGAGATGCAGCAGAAGAGATCAAAGGCAGTGACGCGGATTCAGATACCCCTGTGCAGGATACCACAATACTAAAATAAAGCTCTCCAGTAGTCAAAACTCTGTATCTCTGCTGGTTTTTTCAGGCAATAACCTCCGGATCATCTCTGCATTGACGTGTTTTAGGTGTATTTTCTTTTGTCATCATTAGAAAGTGATCACATTAAATTTGAATTGCAACAACTATAATCAATGATCCTCTGATGATCCGCCCGATTTTTTTTGTCCAATCAGCAAAACTACTCTTTTGCCTGGACGCTATGAACCGATTAGGATATTGCTGATTTTCGCAAAGAAATGATGATTCTTGAAGCAGGCGCCCTCTAAATCTGTTTTCTAAAAAATGTATTTATATTGAGTAATTAGATTTTATTTTACTGAATATTCTTCTTTGAGACAATAAAGTTACCTTTATATGTTTTTTAATGATGTATATTGCTGAAGTTCGGCTTGCATGGCAACAGACGGGGCGACACAAACCAAATATATTTATCGTTTAAATCAATGTATGATGAAAGGTGTACCTTCAATTTACGGGCATTTTGTTACTTCCGCCACAATTTTTATGGGTTTTGGTGATGATAACACTAAGTATTTGAGTAATGATATTTTATTACATGTTCCCGCTGTTATCAATTCTACTGTCAATATCCGCATTCAAGCGTTTTTCAAAAGACAGTGCCAGACCAGACAGCTTTCTTATTAACTAACCACCTATAAATACGTATGAAAACAATACATCCCCGTGATCTGATGAAAACAGCACTATTTTTATTTTTTATTTGCAGCATAACTGCATGCACCAAAGATAAAAATGACAACCCGGAAATAAAGGTTACCCCTCCGGCAAAACAAATCTCTATCGCCGATCTGAAAAATTTAAGTAAAGAACAATCTGTAAAGATCAAAGACTCGGGCGTGATCAGAGGGGTTGTGATCTCTGACGCCTCCGAAAAAAATGTCGATAATACTAAAACGTTGTTCCTGCAAGAGGGAACCGGGAAAGAAGGTATCATGATCAGTTTAAAAACGGATCATAATTTCCTGGTAAATGATAGTCTGGAAATAAATATTTTGGGCCAGACATTAACTACAATAAATGGAACTGTACTATTGCAGGATTTAGGGAATGAACTGATTAAAAAAATAGGGGCGGGTAAGATCGTACCACGTGAAACCACGGTCAGTGAGCTTAAAGCGCATAAAGCCGATTGGGAAGGTAGCCTGATAAGGATCAAAGCATGTGAGCTTATCTCTGACAATGGCAACTACTCGGCTAACACTAAAATCAGAGATGGATATGGTACGCTATCTGCTAAAATCTTCGGCGAAGCAAAGTTCAGTGGTAAGGCGTTGCCAGTGGATATTAACAGTGTTTTAGGCATTGTACGTATAAATGGTGATGAGGTGCAGGTAGCCCCCCGTAACCTGTCTGAAGTTGTTCCTTTGAAGTATTTAACTGATGACTTTACTACATGGAAAAACACCACCTGGAGTTCCAACCTGGCACTGGCAGAGGTTGCCTTACATACCCAATTTGCCAAGTGGCATGGAAATTTAAAAGATGGGGCAATCAAACAGCTGGCAACACCAGCAGATGCGGTGTTTTTAAAAGCGGGAAAGATTTATCCTTACCTGCCGAAGGATTCTATCGCCTCTTCTCTGGATATGTATCCGGCTGATAATATGACTTTGAAAGATGTCAAAGTTTTAAGAATTACTTTTGCCGCCAGTAAAAGTGTTGGTAATGTGCGGTTTTTAGAGCAAAGCGTAGGGAATCAGGAGATCTCCGTAAATATATTGCCATTTAATACGGGTACCGATGAAGTGATGATTGGGGTGCAGGTACCAATTGAATCTACAGGAGAAGCAATTCCGGGAAAACTGGCTACACCGAAAGGATTTGACGATTACTATAAACTGCAATCCTTGACATCTTCGTTCAAAGAATCGGGTAAATTTTATACAGCTGTATTTTTTATCCCATCCAAGATGGAAGATTTACAGGCAATGGGAATCACAGTAGGTAACAGACAGCAGTGGATAGACAACCCCAAGCTAACGATCATCAATCGTTCATCCAGAAAAACTTCGGGTATCAGCATTAAACATGAGGACCGTTATATTCCGGTAATCATAGATAAAGTGGAAATGGGTTTTTAATCCTGCATGGATGCCAGTCCATCCAGCGTACAGCAACCAGAAATAAGTCATCCCCTTGCCATTTAGTTCAAAACGGCATATCTGAATTTTCAGCAGACAAAATCATATATTATTATTGCCGATAAAACGATATATTAGGCGTTTAATACTCGCATTGTGTGAAATGCCTACGTTATCGGAATAACGCAGTGTGAGACAGAATTTTACCATTTATAAATATAAAGAAGAGATATGCCGTTATCAGATTTATCAGGGCGAGTTGCATTAGGAATTGACATTGGGGGTACCAACACTAAATTTGGAGTTGTAAATCATAGGGGAGAAGTCCTTGAAAAAGGAAAAATAAGAACTGATGCATACGAGAAAGTTGAAGATTTCATCGATGCTTTGGCCGAACAAGTAGATCCGTTAATTGAAAAATACGGTACGCGTAAAAACTTTGATGGAATAGGAGTAGGCATGCCTAACGGAAATTACTACAAAGGGACTACAGAACATGCGCCTAACCTGCCATGGAAGGGTATCATACCTTTCGCGGCAATGATGAAAGAAAAATTTGGTTTACACTGTATTGTAACCAATGATGCGAATGCTGCTGCACTTGGTGAAATGCTTTTCGGAGCTGCACGCGGAATGAAAAACTTTATCATGATCACTCTGGGTACAGGTGTTGGAAGTGGTATTATTACCAATGGAAGTTTGGTTTATGGGCATGATGGTTTCGCGGGCGAACTGGGGCATACGATAGTAAAACCAGGAGGAAGGAAACATTGGAGTACCGGATCTGAAGGAAGTTTGGAGTCTTATGCTTCAGCTACGGGTATTGCCATTACAGCAAAAAAAATGAGAGCAGAATTTCCGCAGTCTTTACTGAACGGATATCCTGAATCGGAGATAAATTCGTTAACGGTCCATGAATGCGCGTTAAAAGGAGATCCGATTGCGATCGAGGTATTTAGATATACAGGACAAAAACTGGGTGAAGCTTTGGCTAACTTTGTGATGTTCTCTTCTCCCGAAGCCATACTTTTATTTGGCGGGGTGATTAAGGCTGGGGATTTCATTTTGAAACCCACCAAACTGCATATGGAAAGAAATCTTTTCCCGATCTTCAGGGATAAAGTTAAATTGGTTTTTAGTGAACTTGACGAAGCTGATGCGGCAATTCTTGGCGCAAGTGCTTTGGTTTGGGAAAAATAAAATAAAACTATACTGTGATCTGCCTCAAAATGATGCAGTGTATAGAGCAGCAATTCTTTGCTGAACCTGACTTCGCCTAAAGGAACTCATCCTTCAGGCGAAGTTTCTGTTTTATAGCGGTCGATCAATGACTGATTTATGATCATGCCATTCTATTTTTAGCGAATATAAAATAAACATTCAATGTTATCTTTTGTTGCATGCTTATCTACTTATATAAAACTATAATACATGAAAGCAGCAGTATTTCACAAACCGGGCGATATCAGTTATACAACTGTTCCGGATCCCCGGATCGAACTGGCAACAGACATTATTTTAAAAGTAACATCAACCGCAATCTGCGGATCAGACCTTCATATTCTTAGCGGCGCAGTACCGCAGACAACCGATATGGTAATGGGACATGAGTTTATGGGGATTGTTGAAGAGGTGGGTGCTGAAGTAAAAAATTTAAAAAAGGGAGATCGCGTGATTGTGCCATTTCCAATTGCCTGCGGTTCATGTTTTTTCTGTAACCATGGCGCATCACCGAGTTGTGAGAACTCCAATTACAAGCATTACGGACCTAACGGGGATTTGATGGATCAAAAAGGGGCGGCTTTATTTGGCTACACAGACCTTTATGGTGGTTATTCCGGCGGGCAGGCAGAATATGTTCGCGTACCGTATGCGGATGTAAGTCCGAGAATTATTCCTGATAATATTACTGATGAACAAGCCTTATTCCTGACGGATATTTTCCCTACTGGTTGGTCGGGCGTTGACTGGGCGCAGCTTAAGGGTGGTGAGGTGGTTGCCATCTTTGGTTCTGGTCCCGTTGGTTTGATGGCTCAAAAAGCTGCATGGCTACATGGTGCGAGCCGTGTTATTGCTATAGATCCTTTGGATTACCGTTTGGAAAAAGCAAAGGCTGTAAATAATGTGGATACTTTGAATCCGCATAAGGTAGATGTTGTGGCTGCTATCCGTGAAATGACGGCTGGACGTGGCGCCGATGTTTGTATAGATGCCGTTGGTTTTGAGCCCGAACGGAACCTGATGGATAAGTTAAAAGCAACGATTAACTTTGAAAAAGGCAGTATGAAAGTGCTGGAGATGTGTTTTGAAGCTGTCCGCAGAAGCGGTACGGTATCTATCCTTGGTGTGTATGGCAGCCCATATGACAACTTCCCATTATTCAGGATATTCGATAAAGGAATTACCATTAAACAAGGGCAGGCACCGGTGCTTAACCATATTGATAAACTAATTGAATTGGTGAAGGAAGAAAAGGTGGTGCTTGATGATATTATTACCCATACAATGCCATTGAGTGAAGTTTCTAAGGCCTACAAGATTTTTAATGAAAAAGATGATGACTGTGTAAAGGTTGTGTTAAAACCTTAATCCTTATATTTTCTGGTATACATTATTGACGGCGCCCTGCTTATTATTTAAGCAGGGCGTTTGTATGTTGTTAAGTTTTTATATACCTGATTTCATAATCACCTCCCGTAGTTTATCCTGGTGCTGGTCGCCCCATTCTCCAAGCGTACAAATTACAGGTATCAGGCTTTTGCCAAGGTCAGTCAAACTATATTCGACCTTTGGCGGAAGCTGTGGGAAGATCTTTTTAGTAACGAGCTCATGCATTTCCAGCGCATTTAGCTGCATGTTCAAAATCCGCCTTGAGGCGTCCGGAATTTTCCGCTGCAATTCACTGGGCCTGATGTGCCCCTGGTGGATAAAATATAACAGACGTATTTTCCATTTGCCATAAAGTACTTCGGCCAGCAGGTCGAGACCGCAGTTAAGCGACACCGGGATTTTCTTTTCGTATGCCATACGCAAATATAAAATTTTACCAGGGATGGTTGCATAGGGATAAATTTTTCCCTATGCGAATCGTTTTTCCGTACTTGTTACAAACAAGCGTATTGCCCAGATTTGTTCTATAAAAATAAAGAAATGGAACAGTACAACTTCAATAATGAATTATCAGGCAAAGTAGCATTAGTAACAGGTGGCACAAAAGGGACAGGAAAAGCAATCGCTGAAAGATTGTTGCAAGCAGGGGCAAAGGTGATTGTTACCGCCCGAAACAAGCCAGAAAACATAACTCCGGGCATCCACTTCATCGCGGCAGATCTGAGTACAGCAAATGGTACCGCAGAGCTGATTGATGAGATTAAAAAACAATTTGGCGGAATCGGGATAGTCGTTAATAATCTGGGAAGTTCAGAAACACCCGGAGGTGGTTTTAGTGTGTTGACAGACCAGCACTGGGAAGAAACTATTCAAGCAAATTTGCTCGCACCGGTTAGATTAGACAGGGGATTACTGCCGTACATGCTCGAAAAGGCTTCCGGTTGTATCATACACATCGCATCTATTCAAGGCAGCCTGCCGCTCTACGATTCTACCTTACCATATGCCGCTGCAAAGGCAGCGCTGATCAATTACAGTAAAAGCCTATCCAATGAAGTGTCTCCAAAAGGAGTAAGGGTATTGACTGTATCGCCGGGTTGGATCAGAACAGCTGCTGCGATCAGGATGATGGAAAGGTTGGCAGAAAGCTCGGGCAGCAGCGTAGAAGAAGCAACCCAGGGTGTGATGAATTCTCTTGGAGGCATACCAATGGGCAGGCCAGCTGAACCGGAAGAGGTAGCAGAATTGGTTGGGTTTCTCGTATCTCCGCGGGCAGGTTATTTAACGGGAACAGAATATGTGATAGATGGTGGTACGATACCGACAATATAAATCCATATCAGATGGTAATCTCTTTTTATTTTAAGATGTGGTGCTAGATTGCCACCTCAACGATCAGCAGCATGCATTGCTTTTTTCATGCTGCTGATGGGGAGGCATAAAGGTAAAGGGATGGCCTGGGATGTTAGCCAATGCATTATAATTGAAAACAGTTCTGGTCAATTGAAAGATTGTCGAAATTCCAATGGGGACAGTCTTGTTTTTGTCTTAAAGAGTTTGCTAAAAGATTGCAGGTGTTCAAATCCCAGTTCGTAGGCAATCTCACTAACTGACAGATTTGTTGTTGATAGTTTTTCTTTAGCCACTTCGATCAGTTTTGCATGCAGGTGCTGCTGTGTGTTTTGTCCGGTTAAAGATTTGAGTAAACTGCTCAGGTAACCGGGGGAGATATGTAAAGTTTCGGCAATATGGGCTATGCTGGGCAGACCATCTTTGGCCAGTGAACCGGTGCTAAAATAATCTGATAAGAAATCTTCCAGTCTGGTAAGTATCTCATGGCTTGCTATCTTTCGTGTGATAAACTGGCGCTGATAGAATCTTTCTCCATAAGTCAGCATTAATTCTAATTGTGCGATGATTACATTCTGACTGAAGCGGTCGATATTGGCATGGTACTCTTGCTCTATGTTGCCGGCGATGGTGGTTAGCATAGTCTCTTCTTTGTCGGAAAGGTAAAGTGCTTCATATACCGAATAGTCAAAAAACTCGTATTGTTTAATCGTTTTCGCCAATGGCGTGTTCCATAGAAAATCAGGATGGATCAGTATTATCCAGCCTTGCGGCTGATGTATATTGCCTTTTTCAAAATCAATACCGAATAGTTGGCCGGGGGACATAAAGAACAATACACCTTCATCAAAATCACTGGCTTGCTGGCCGTATTTAAATTTAGCGTTTGGTACCCTTTTCATCGAAATCGAGTAAAAATCAAAAATGAGCGTGATCGGACTTTCGGAAATCGGGCGGGTAAGCTGATCCATACGAACCAGGCTGATCAGCGGGTGCTGTGGTTTAGGCAGACCCGCTGCGCGGTGATATTCAGTGATGGTTTTGAACCGTAATGGCATTTGACTAGTCATGATACAATATACCTATTTGTTAGAGTAAACCTGGGCAAATTCTTTGGCAAATTCGGCCAATTTTACATTGCCCAACTTTGGCCGGCTGCGCTGAAAGTTTTCGAGTGTTTTACCACTATGCATCGTCGCTTGCATTTCTACTAAACTTTCAGCTAGCTTCTGTGGCAATTTTGCCATTTTTAATCCCTGCAGCATTTGTTTATCTGAGATCAGTACCCATTTTAGCCAGGGCTTGCCAATAGCAGAGCCAATTATACGGGCTGCTTCATTACAGGTCATCTCTTCGCTGCCCACGTAGCGGATTGTTGTTTTGTCAGGTTGTAATACCAATTCTTCGGCCACTGCAGCGGCAATGTCTTTTGGCGATACAAATACCGTACGGTCATCTCCGCCGCAATTACCCATTAACAAACCGGTTTTCCCGCTCAGCAATGCCCAAAGTCCGGAATAGCGCAGCGTAAGGAATTTTCCAATCAGTCCTTTACCCTTTATCAGGTCCATTGATTGATAAAAGTTGGTGTAAAAGACAGCCGGCCGCATAAAGGTAACAGCAACGCCGGTCAGCGCATCAAAAACGTCCTCTACTTTTTCACCTTCCACCAAATCTGCTGCCCAGCCGCTCAATACAACTACACGTTTGATTTTCGCTTGTTGTAATGCCTGTAAATAATTATTGGCTATCCGGCGTAAATAAACAAGGAGGTCAGGTTCTGTAAAGCTCAAAGGGATCATGCAGTATACCGCGTCTGCACCTGCGAAAGTGGTGGTTAGAAAGCCGATGTCTTCAAAAGTACCTATGGCAGCGGTAGCGCCCAGAGATTCGATCTCAGTTTGTTTTTTCTTGTTGCTGCTGATTACGGTGATGGAATGTTGCTGTCCGACTAATATTTGGGTTAAGGGGTAACTGATGTTTCCCAGAGAACCAGTGATGACTATTTTCATAGGTTTTGGCGGTTCTTATGAGTTGAAGTAAATTCCCTTTTCCAAATCAGTTAGTAAGGTTGGTTTTGCGGGATGCCAGTTCAGGCGTTGCTGGGTAAGCTTGCTAGAAGCCGGGCAGTCTATAGCTGCAAAACGTGCGAACCAGCCAAAATGCTCATCTGCTTCTTCGGCCGATTTGGATACTACGGGAATATTAAGCCCTTTTCCGATTGCTTCAGCGATTTCCCTGAAAGTGATTGCCTGTTCCGCAACTGCATGGAAACGGGCTCCCGGTGTTGCATTTTCTACGGCTAACTTGTATAATTGGGCAGCATCCAGGCGATGTACTGCGTTCCAGCGATTCTGCCCCTCGCCGATATAGGCAGAGACACCTTTTTCACGGGCAATATTGATGAGGATAGGGACAAAACCCTGAAGATCGCCTTCGCCATGTACTGATGGTGATAAACGAACTACTGCGGCACGCACACCCAATGCAGCTGCGGCATCTGCAGCCTGTTCAGATGCACGGGGAAATGCCGGATGAAACGACGGAATAATATCTTCGGTAGCGAGTGTACCCGGGCTAACGAGTGCAGTACCGGAGGTGATGATAAATGGGCGGTCGGATCCTTCCAATACTTCTGTGATTGCATTGATTGCCAGTTTATCTACTTCACAAACTTCTGCAAATCTTGAAAAGTCGTGAATAAATCCAGTGTGGATTACAGCATCAGATGCTGCGGCACCACTCCGTAAGCTATCCAGATCTTCGAGGTCACCACGGTGAACTTCTGCTCCGGCTGTTTTAAGGGCAGCGGCTGCAGCATCTGAACGGGCCAGACCTAAAACCTGGTGGCCGGCATTAATTAACTCCTGCACAACGGCAGTACCTACGAAGCCTGTGGCTCCTGTAATGAATATACGCATAACTTATTTTCTTTGTTGATACTCAAAGATCGCTTGCATTCATTGGAGTGATTTAGCCATATCCGCTTTTGATTTAGCCAAAACCATAATTGCTTTATAATTTTTAGCGGATTGGGGACGACTAGAAGACTTAAATCGCAATATTGTTTTTATTTGAGCTCAAATGTCGCTAATAAGTTCATGTCTGGATCTATCTTGAAGGTTGCTGGTTTGGTTTCTGCCGGAAAGTTTATCGTTACCGATTTATCAGCAATTGCCAATGTTTGTTTTTGTCCGTCAATCGCAATTTCTAACGGTAAGCTGTAAGGTAGTTCTTGCTGCTGGTCTACCTGAATACTCACTATCTTTTTTGCTTCGTCATATCGCCATTTTACAGACAATGAAGGGTGACCGGCCCTGCGTAACCACTGGTCAAAAAACACTTTTAAATCCTTCGCGCTAGCTTTCTCCATTATCGCCTGTAAGTTATCTGTGCTGGCATTACCTCCGCTATAGGTTTTATAATAGGATTGAATGCCTTTCCAGAATGCAGCATCACCAATTTTTCGTCGTAACATATGTAAGGTCCATGCGCCTTTTTCGTAACTGTTAGCATTGAGCAATTGCATAAAGTTGTCTGTTACCGCACTGTCGATCACAGGAGTAAGACGTCTTTTTTCAAAAGCAAATATCTTTTCACGCTGCTGTCCCATTGCATTTTTAAGGGAATCTGCACCATAAGTATCTTCGGTATATGCATTTGTCATATAGGTAGCAAAACCTTCACTCAGCCAGACATGCTTCCAATTGTTTTCGGTAACTGCGTCTCCGAAATACTGATGTGCGATTTCGTGTGCAAATAAGGATTCTACACCGGGCTGCCCAACTGAGCTTTCTGAGTAAAAGATAGCGCTTGCGTTTTCCATGCCGCCAAACATGGTTTTCGATTGAACGTTAGCCAGTTTTTTATAGGGAAAAGCACCGATTTTTTTGTCGTAGAATGGGATGATTTTTACCGCATAGGCATAATCTTTAAACCCGCGGTCTTTATTTTCCGGATACACATAGCTGTAAACAGGGATACCCTGTACTGTGCCGGCTTGCTGGATAGCAAAGTCAGCAACACCAATTACCATTACTTTGGTGGGTAAGCTAACTTCTTCGCGCCAGTGGGTAAGTTTTAAGTGGTTGGCTAAGCTTGATTCTTTTATTTTTAAACCATTGGCAATAACCTGGTAATGATCTGGCGCTGTTACGATAAACTCAACCGGTGCTTTGTCTGATGGATGATCGTTACAAGGCAGCCAGTATTTAGCGCGGTTTGGCCAGTTATCGCCAAAGAATGTACGTTTCCCATACATATTCTTTGCAATGACCAACCCGTTTGATGGAATCCCGGCATAACTGATCATAAAAGTATGAACGCCGTTTGTTTTTGATTGAGGAGTGATCCAGATTTTGCTGCTGTCCTGTTTAAATTTTATAAGCTGATTGTTCTCTTTTACGGAAAGTACAGTCATTCCTTTTCCATCAGTTCCCTTATTGATCAGATCTAAGCTAAATGGGACATTTGTTTTTAAAAAGCTGACTTTCACCTCGGCCTGCCCTTTAATTTCATCATTCTGATCATTTAGCTGAATACTGAATTTGTATTGTTGAACATCGATCGGAGCGGGTGATTGTGCTATAGCAGAAAGGAGTGACAGGATTAGTAAGGTGGTTAAGCAGAGATGTTTTTTCATTTCGATGGGTATAGGATTAAGGGTAAAGGGCTTATGCTATTTTTAGATGGGGTGATTTAGACAATTCACCTTCCATTTTGTCCGTTTGAGTTATAAAACTACGATATCTATCACAAATAAACTGGACTTTTAAATTATAAATGGCTGAATTCTGGTGTAGTACGAGAATGAGGAATCCATTTTATAATTGAAAAACAAATCTATATCCAGATGAAACATATTGTGATTTTTAAGACCTCGGTACAGGACAATCAAGATCTTTATTCAATTAAAGATGTGCTTAATAATGTTTTCGGGGAAAAAAACTGGTCGATGGCATTGGATGATATTGATAAGATCCTGCGTGTGGTCAGCTATACGGCTTGCAAGGATCTGGTGATCCAGATTTTAAAAAGCAGCGGGTTTCAATGTGAAGAACTGCCGTATGACCTTGGTTAATGCATTGAACAAAGGTTAATTAGTTGTACATATTTAGCTATAAACAGAAATGTGGCTATTCATAAATAGGTTTTAACCAAAACAGGGGTGTATTGCAATTCGCAATACACCCCTGTTTGTTTTACGCTGCTATTTAAACAGCTTTACGAAAGGCAGAAAGGAAACAGAAAAATTCACGTAAGGAACGGATCCTATTTTATTCTTGATAAAATAATCGGTTGGTGTATCCGAACGTTTGAAAAAACGAGAGTTTGCGGTGGTGAGAATTCCGCCGCTTAGGCCTAAGATTAGTTTATTGGTTACCTTATATTCGAAAGTAGAGCCCGATTTGATTTCGAATGTACTATACATTGCATCTTCTGGCAGGATGGTGTTTTTGAAATCGAAGAAGAAATTACTTCCGCCCAATTCAGAGCCAAGGGTTATCCAGCTTTTCTTCGATAACTGTTTTCTTAAAGCTAAACGGGTTGGCAAATCAAGGATCAGTTCTAAGTCAGATCCTTTAAATTTATGCCAGTAACTGAAATAAGGCGCCGCAGGTATAGGTGATGAAGGATCGATAACTGCTATTAAACCCACTGTAATTTTAGTTTGTGCTGTCCGTTTTATAGGGAACAATACCCCGCCTGTAAAGGTAAACCGTTTAACAGAGCTGAACGCATCAGAAATTCCAGTAGCATTAGCCGTAAAGATAACGGGACGGTTAAAAAGAGAATCTATCCGTAAAAAGGAAAGTGTAAGGCCACCCACAGATTTATTAAAGCTTTTGTTCTCTGCTGGTAAAGCTGCGATAGTACTGGTCCCTTCGCTCAGATCGAAGTGCTGTTGAACATAGCTTACCGAACCACTAATCGTGTTTTTTCCGAACTGTGCTAGCGGCAAATTGAAATTTGATCTGATACGTGTGATCTGCGCTTTCCCTTCGTAAAAGTTGTTGCCATTGAATTCTGATTTTACTGTGGAATTGCCGATGTACTCGGCTGATATATGTGCCTGGCGCAGGAGCGGATACCTTGCGGCGGCTTCAGCTATATAAAAAGCCTTGATCGAATCGCCTGCTTTTTTCATCGCAATTTCTTTGGCAGTCTGGCTAAATGCGGCAGTAACAAGAGTGCTCAGTAAGGCGGTAAATATTACTCTTTTCGTCATGATGGAGGGGGATTATATGTTAATTAATGGGGTGCGGTTTTATTGAGGATTAGTTGCCAATACTAATTCTGGTTCTTTTTTCTTTTGAAAGCGGACGATCAGATGATCGATAATCAGGTACATAGAAGGGACAACAAACAGTGTCAGGATCATTGAGCTGGTCAGCCCCCCGATAATTACCCAGGCCATTCCATTTTTCAGCTCTGAGCCGGATCCGCTGGCCAGTGCAATGGGCAGCATACCGAGGATCATTGCTAAGGTGGTCATTAAGATGGGGCGCAGACGTTCCTTTCCGGCTTCTATTAATGCGTCTTTTACAGAGTGTCCTTCGCTTTTTAGCTGATTGGCAAAATCTACAATCAGGATCGCATTCTTAGATACCAATCCCAGTAACATGATCATCCCGATAATGGAGAAAATATTAAGGGTTTCCATAGAAAGGGCCAGGGCAAGTAAAGCCCCGATCAGAGCTACAGGGATAGAGAACAATACGATAAAAGGGTATATCGCATTTTCATATAAGGCCACCATGATCAGGTATACCAGTACGATCGCGGTCAATAACGCAATTCCTAAACTCCCGAATGCATCGCCCTGGTTTTTAGCATCACCCAGATACTCGACGCTGATCCCTTCAGGGACTTTAACTTTTTCGAGTTTCAGTTTAATATCTGCAGTTACTGAACCTACTGCGCGGCCGGTTACATTAGCATTCACCTTAATGGAACCCAGGCGGTCACTGCGCTCCAGTACGCTCTCGCCAAGCCCTGAGGAAACAGTAGCAAACTGGCTGAGTACAAAGCTTTGGCCGTCGTTATTCGTAAATGAAAGGTTCCTGACGTTGCTGATGTCTGACCGGTTATAGCTGTCCAGACTAATCAGAATATCGTATTCGTTGCCCGATTGTTTAAACTTTCCTTTGTCGTTACCGCTGAACGCATTCTGCAATGCACCACCTACGGTAGCTGCGTTGATGCCCAGTAAGGTCATTTTTTCCCTGTCGAGGTTAACTTCAATCTGCTGTTTCTGGTTTTTTACGGATAGTTCTACAAACTGGGTGCCTGGTACAGTGGCAACCAGTTTTTTATATTCTTCTGCTACCTGGCGTACCGACTTCAGGTCTACGCCTTTAATGGCAATCTGTATCGGTGCCTGGCTGCCAGACCCTGCAATCGAAGTAGGGGAGGCCGTTACTTTAATACCGGGTATAGCGGCACTCAGTTTCCGCTGCATATCAATTCCGAAATCTTCGGCAGTGATGGAACGTTCAGTCTTCTCTTTTAAAGTGACCGTGATTTCTGCCAGGTTACTGTTATTCGTAGACCCGGCAACGCTGCCACTAACAAAACCGATGCTCGAAAATACGTTAACTACTTCCGGTCGCTCCATAATCAGTTTCTCTGCTTGCTGTGTCGCGATATTTGTTTGATAGATGGAGGCTTCCGGTGCCAGTTCCAGGTTGATCAGTAGTTCTCCTTTATCACCCGCAGGGATAAAAGCAGCTCCAATAAAACCCAAAGGCAGCAAGGCAATAGAGGCGATAATGATTATGATTACACCAGATAATAACCAGCGTTTTTTGTGGAGAACGATCGCTAATATTTTTCCATAATCCTCTTTGAGCGTATCGATCATTCCCTCAAAGCCCAGGTTAATTCGTCCCCATAATGTTTTTGGGTCCATCACTTCAATTTTACCAAACCTGCTGGCGAGCAAGGGAGTAATAGTGAAGGAAACGAACAAACTCATCAGGGTAGAAATTACCACTACCATAGAGAATTCTTGCAGCAGTGAACCGATAATCCCGCCAGCCAGTGCCAGCGGTAAGAAAACCACTACGTCGACAAGGGTAATTGCGAGTGCTGTAAAACCAATTTCATTACGTCCGTCTAATGCTGCCTTTCGCTTATCGGATCCCATTTCGAGGTGGCGGTATATATTTTCGAGTACCACAATCGAATCATCTACCAGGATGCCGACCACGAGGGATATGGCCATCAATGACATCATATTGAGCGAAAAACCAAGCAGGTACATCCCGATAAATGTTGGGATAATAGAGGAAGGCAAAGCAACAAGCACAAACATAGAACTGCGAAAGCTGTGCAAAAAGGCAAGCATGACTATGCCTACAATAACCACTGCGAGTCCTAAATCTTCCATTACCGCATGTGCTGATTTTAAAGTATAGTCACTCTGATCGGAGGAGATATTAAATTTAATTGCCTGGTCTGCATATTGCTTTTCTATTTCCAAAAAGCTGTTTTTAATCCCTTCACTTACATCTACCGCATTGGCATCACTTTGTTTGATGATTTGTATACCGATAGATGGCAAACCGTTTATATGGTTAATTGCAGTGGTTTTTGCAGTTGCATCTACCACTTCTGCAATATCTTTCAGGTAAATACTTCCGCCCCCGGGTTGTTGCTTTATGATGAGTCCGCTGATCTGGCTGATAGAGTTTACGTTCGCATCAAAGCGGATCGATACCTGTTTGTTCTGGGTTTCGATCTTACCTGCCGGGAACGACTGGTTAGCATTATTTATACTTTCTGTAACCTGTGAAATGGCTAATCCGTATGCTTTTAATTTGGACTGATCAATATTGACCTGGATTTGCCTTTCGTCGCCACCAATAATATTTACCTGCCCAACACCCGGAACGTTTTGCAGGATGGGCCTAACTTGTTTATCTACAAAATCATATAGGGCTTTAGGTGCAGTTTTCGCGGTGATACCGGCACGAACAACGGGTGTTTCTTCGAGATTGATTTTGTTGACCACAGGCTTGTCAATATCATCAGGCAGGTCATTCTGGGCCTGGTCTGCTTTACGCTGGATGTCCCGTTCTGCTTTATCGATATCAGACCCGCTTTTCATCTGGACGGTTACTTGTGATACACCTTCCTGGGAAGATGAACTGATCTGGTCCAGCCCTTCGACCGAAGAAAAAGCGTCTTCCAGTTTTTTGGTAACCGAGGTTTCTACTTCGGAAGCAGAAGCACCGGGATAAAGGGTACTGACCGAAACTGTAGGTACCTCTATTTTAGGCAGCAGGTTGTAGTTCAGTTTAAAATACGATTGCACACCAAAGAGGATGAGCACGGTAAAAATTACCAGGATTAATAGGGGCCGCTTAACGGCAATTTCTGTGATTGACATTACAGGTTGTTTTATTTTGAAACACTTACTGGAGTACCTTCTTTAAGATTGATCTGACCGGAAGTCACCACAATCTCGCCTTTGGTTAAGCCTTTTTTGACCTGGATCATGCCTTTCATTTCGGCACCGGTGGTAATTGCTCTTTTGCGTACCACATTATTCTGTACTACATATACGGAGGCATCTTTGGTGCTTTCTGTTAAGGCTTCGCGAGGGATCAGCAATATATTTTGCGTAGTTTTTTTGCTGAAATCTGTATAAACGAAAGTGCCTGATCTTAATAAAGTCTGTTCGTTGTTGGTTGCGGTGATTTCTACGGTATAACTGTGCGTTTCGTCGGCCTGGGGACTGATAAAGGTGACTTTTCCGGTGAAATTCTTTCCAGGATAGGCGTCGACTGAAATCTTAACATCCTGACCTTGTACGATCTGGTATACCTCGTTTTCGGTCACCGTAACTTCTATCTTTACCTTAGTAAGGTTCACTATGGTACCTATATCAGCAGCGGCATTTACAAATACACCTTGTTCAACTGGTTTTGTAGCTATAATTCCGCTGGTAGGTGCTTTAACGGAAGCATCAGACAGCTGTTTCCTGTATTGGCCGGATTGACTTACCGCATCAATATAATCTTGCCTCACCGTATTCACTTTTTCTTGTGTAGCTGCTTTGCCTTCGAGTAGTTCCGTGTAGGTATTGAGGTCGTTTTTTAGCCGTTTTACATTACTTTCCGATTTTTGGAGATCAAGCTGTAATGCCCTCGAATCCATTACTGCCAGTATCTGACCCTCACTAACATGGTCGCCCAGGTTAAACCGTAATTCCCTGATAATGCCGCTTGTTGCAGAAAGTACTTTCGCTTCCTTAAAAGGGGTAACGCTCCCTGTTTTGATTAAGCTGATTTCCAATTGCTGCTCCGTTACATCAGTTACCTTTACCGGTATCCTGATGTCGGTCTGCTTCACTGGTGTATTTTTCTCGTTTATTTTTTTCTTATTGGTGGCGAGCTTATAAATTATTAATGCGAGGATTAAAATAATAACAATGGCCAGGATGTGTTTCCGTTTCATTTTGTGTCTATAGTGAGGTATAAAATAATCTAAGTGTTCCGCCAGCCTTTTCCATCTCGATCCTGGCCTGGTATAAGCTATACAATGAGCTGAGATAGTTGTTCTGTGCTTCTTTAAGCGAATTTTGCGCAGTTAACCAATCAGTAAGATCGGTTACACCTTTTTGATATTGCAAATTAGTGGTGTTAAAGACCGATCGGGCAAGGGTGATGTTCCGTTTATCGTTCCCTGTATTGCTCTGTGCTTTGATGAGTTTGGTTTTTGCATTTTCGAAATCCAGCTGGTATTTACCATCATCAATTTTTAAGTTTTCTATGGCATTCAGGTACTTGTATTTAGCCTGGTTGGATTGTGCGTTTCTTTTAAAAAAATCAAAAATCGGGATATTAAGCTTCAGGCCAACAGCAGAAAAAGGGCTGAGTTCTTTAAATGCTGGGCCGAGGTTATCTCCAAAACCAACGGCTCCATAACGGGCGTAAGCTGTTATTTTGGGATAGATGCCGGCTTGAATTCTTTTATGGTCGATTTCCAATAATTTTGTATTTACCTGGGAAAGCTGGTAGTCGGTTAGCGCAGCGGCAGAAAAAGACATGCTGTTCAGCGTAAGTGCTGCAGTTGCGGTGGAATTTTCCTCTGGCAAGTCCTCCAACGGCAATAAACCGTTGATTTCGTAACCCATCTCGTATTTCAATTGGTTCTCTGCCAGTGTGATGTCACTTTCTGCGACACGTATCTGTGACACTGAATTGTTAAAATCTACGGTAATTTTATCAAGGTCCTTTTGCAACGTGACCCCTTTTTTAACCTGCAGCTCGGAAATTGCCATTTGCTGGCGATAAGTTTCCTGGTTCGCTTTAAGCAGGTTGAGTTGTTCGCGGTAAACAAAGATCTGGTAGTACGCCGTACTGATATTGTAAATGATGGTTTCCTGGCTTTTTTGCTGATTGAGTTCCGACTGCTGGTAGTTGTATTTGTTTGCCTTTAGACCGGTTAGCAATGATTTGTCAAATATCGTCTGGTCGAGCTGGGCGGTTGCATTGGTGTTGAACTTTTTGGAAAATGCAATCCTGGTATCCGTTGGACCAAATACGCCTGCCGGGATAATGGTTTCCTGGACCTTCAGGTTATCATCCAGTGTGCCTGTTAAACTTACACTAGGCAGATAAGCTGCTAAAGCTTCTTTCGCCTTTGCATCGGCTGCCCGTTTTTCGTTTTCGTAGATGGCGGTATTACGGTTGTTTTTTAGTCCGTATTCAATACATTTTTTTAATGTCCACTGTTCTTGCGCGTATATCGTGAGGGGCACGAAATACAGGATCAAAAGGAATAGTCTCTTATTCATAGCTAATTTTTCTCCATTTCAAAGGCGTATATGCCTTAGTGATGGTCACAAAATTGTATGTTAAAAGCTAACTGAAAAAGTGTTTTATAACCGAAGCGGACAAAATCAAACCTGAACAGACAGTGGTTAATTTGTGCCGGTAAGCCATTTAAGAAAAAGGGGAGTCCGTTCTTTGCTTACAGTAACTGGTTCATTGTAAGACACGGAAAGGTTAACCAATAATTTCCTGGAGAAATAGGAAGAAGCATCTACAACTGCTTTCCTGTTTACCAGAAACTGCCGGTTTACACGAAAAAAAGAAATGCCGCTGATCTTTTCCAGTTCATCCAGGTTTTTATTGGGATAAAATACTTTGTCCGAAAATGTAAGTAAATGGCAAATCTCATTTTCTATGTAAAACAATGCAATATCGCTGAGTTTTACCGGAAGGATTTTATCCTGGTAATACACAAGTATGGCTTCCGTTTTTGGCGGTTCTTTATCGGTGAAGATTTTGAGAATGGCATCGTATTGCTGTTTCAGGTTACCTTCCATCTTTTGCTTTAACTTTTTGTATTTATTAAAAGCAACTTCCAGGAGGTCTTTAGTAAACGGCTTCAGGATATAATCAATCCCATTTGTTTTAAAGGCATCCAGCAAATACTCATCGTAGGCCGTACAGAAAATAATGGGGGCAGTTATATCAATAGCAGCAAATATCTCAAAACTGAGCCCGTCGCCCAGCTGAATATCGCTAAAAATAAGGTCGGGCATCGGATTCACTTTAAGATAAGCGATTGCTTCCTTAACTGAACGCAACTGTACAATCTCTGAAATGGAGCCATCCAGCTGAAGAATAGTTTCTGCAAGGTCTTCTGCAGTAAGCCTCTCATCCTCTATAATAATAATCCGCATGGTACAAAGTTACGTTAACTGTGGATTCCAATATGCAAATTCATTGGTGGTTTTGTCCGTTTCAATCAGAAAATAGTTTTTTACTACCCTAATTATTCAGAATTTAGCGTTTCATCAATCAGCCTTTTTGCTGAAAAAGCGTTATGTATGACTAAGAATAGACTTCCAGTAAAAAAATTGTTGATTTCGAGTACTGGTCTGGCGGTTTTTTTATGTGTTTTTATATCGGCTACCGGGATCATGGAGGGGGGGAGCATTTCGGCCGTTGGCAGCAAAACAGTGTCTGTCTTTTTATCTTTTTTTTTAGTCAGTAGCGGCAATATCGGGCTGCTTTTGCTTTTTAAAATTAAAGATCTGGCAGATTGGAAAAAAAAGTCGTTAGGTATTCATTTGCTTAGTTTTCTGATCAGTTTTATAGTAGTGGCTAGTTTCTATTTTATCAATCATTATTTAATTGTTAACCATATCATACCTGCCTACCGGGAGACTGTAATAGAGGGCTACTTTATCAGTTTATATTTATTTATTCAGGGAATTTTGATCAATACCTTTGTCCTGTTAATACAGGGTTTCACAATTGTACAGGATGCGAACGAGAAAGCGCGGGTAGAGAATTTATTGTTAAAATCTGCTAAATCTGAAGCTGCTTATGAGTTATTACTGCAGCAGATCCACCCGCATTTTCTTTTTAATGCGCTTAATATTCTAAAAACATTGATCAAAAAACAGCCTGTAGTAGCAGAGGATTATCTGGTCAGGTTATCCCATTTTCTACGTTCCTCGCTGTCTCAAAATAAAAGCGGGAAGTCGCTCTTATCAGAAGAACTGAAATTATGTACCAACTATCTGGAAATGCAGAAGATAAGATTTGGGACAGCGCTGACTTATAACTTTGATGTAGAGGGTAAAGACGATACAACCAGCGTACTTCCTGTATTTTCCCTGCAGCCGTTATTGGAAAATGCAATTAAACATAATGAACTGACGGAAGCAGAACCACTGCATATTGAGGTAAAACAGGATGGAAGCTGGATTACAGTAAGCAATAATGTGCAGCTAAAATCAAGTGCCGCTTATTCTATGGGGAATGGGCTGACCAATCTTGCTGAACGGTATGAACTGCTGAGTGGCGACCAGGTGATGATCAGTAATACGGGAAAGACTTTTTCCGTAACGCTCAAGATCCTGAAAGGAAATACTTAACGATTGTCTTTATATTAAGAGCTGTTTCATAAAACAGGTTCTCCTTAAAAGTCAAAAAAAGCTTAAGTCCCGCAATTTATTCGGGACTTAAGCTTTTTGACTGATCTGTAGATCAGTTCTTAAATCTCTGCTTATTTAAATATGAACTTTCAACCTAACTACTGTTTTTTTTAATGGTCGGTTCAGCGTTTCTTTTTAATCAATCGACATTCACAGCAATGGTACCAAGTCCTTAGGATACAGCCTTAAAATTAATGTGACCTTTACTTGCATTCGCTTTAACCAAGTTTGCAGTACGATTGATCCATCACCCGAATTTTATGTTTATTGGAGGATAGTGTCTATACTTTGCAGTTCCTCTTCACTAAAACTTGTATTTTCCAGTGCTTTGATAGAATCCAGTATTTGCTCAGGCTTACTGGAACCAATTAATACCGAAGTGATCCGTTGATCCCTTAACAACCATGCTAGAGCCATTTGAGCTAATTTTTGCCCTCTTTGCTCTGCAAGCACATTGAGTGCTGCTATTTTATCAAGCGTATGATCAGTGAGGTGGCCTTCATTTAAAAACACTCCGCTGGTTGCCACCCTCGAATCTGCCGGGATACCATGCAGGTATTTATCAGTTAATAAGCCCTGTGCCAATGGAGAGAAAGGGATACATCCAATACCTTCTGTGCCCAAAAGATCTAAGAGTCCGTCTTCTACCCAACGCTCAAACATAGAATACTTTGGCTGGTGGATTAAACATGGCGTACCTAGATTTTTTAATATTTTGATTGCCAGCTCAGCTTCTGCAGGACGGTAATTAGAAAGGCCCACATATAAAGCTTTCCCTTGTCTCACAATCAGATCCAGCGCGGTCATGGTTTCTTCAAG
>Ga0247815_10000844_pt1 | contig 23715 bp, 30 predicted proteins | sample UWRJL194509B1_FD_181014 | JGI IMG/M metagenome (GOLD analysis project Ga0247815, IMG submission 181014) | Plant litter microbial communities from Arlington Agricultural Research Station in Wisconsin, United States - UWRJ-L194-509B-1 | ecosystem: Environmental > Terrestrial > Plant litter >...
GAGTGCGGTAGTCCGGGCGAGCGTCGGGTGTGAGCTTGGACATTAGTTCTTGACGCAGTGCCGCTTGCGCATCCGGGTTCGTCGCTAGCAGCCACAGGGTCTGCAGGAGCAGGATCAGTCTCGAGCTAGTCCCGAGGACAGCAAGCTACACGTACCCATGCGAGGCCTGAAGCAGTCGTCTGCAAGACCAACCAAAGTCAGCGAGCTGGCGCCATGAGCAACATCCTGACATACCTCGTGCCCCGCTCCCAGAAAGGTTAGCACTTGATCCATCATCTGGTCGTCGTTCATCTTGTACGCTGTCTCGTCCTTGTCCGACATCCTCGCCCGTACCAGCAGACTCATAATGTCCCGCTTCGCCTCAACGTCCGTGACACCCACGACGAGCGCCTCCCGCATGCGCTCATCCAGTACATCTCTCGACACACGCTTGATGGTATGCATCGCGTCAATCAGCATCCCAACGCACTTCCAGCTGCTCCCTGGAAGCCACATCCAGACGTTCCGGGTGTACCACCCGAGCTTGCTGAGGATGTACGACTCGAAGAATGGAATGTGGACGAGGATGATGAGCCAAGTGAGGTTCCAGCCGGATTGCAGCGAGACTAGGTTGTGGTATGCGGCGGCGAGTTCGTTGGATGGGTTGTTGAGTGAGTTGGAGTCGTATCCGAAGGCCGAGCGACATATGATGTCCAGTGTGACACGGGACATGAAATCGTAGGTGCGGAGGACGGTGGAACCTGGCGTCGGCGACGAGTTGAGCTCGAGGTTCATGATATCGACAAGGCTGGAATAGGTGTCAGCTCATAGCGGCTTGACAGCAGAAGTATGTGTACTTCTCAATCGGTTCGTGGTACAGCTCGGCCTCTGCGTTCGGGGTGAGCCTTCTGCGCAATTAGTTTCAAGAGTTACGCACGGGCTTGCAAGTGTTGAATGGAAAACGCAGGCAACATGGCCTTACGCATCATCCGGTGCTCGTTGCCCGTGACAGTCAAGAGCCCGTAGCCAGTGACGAGGCCAAGGATCTTGCGCACGTACGGTGGCTGTTACAATGTCAGCACCTGCTCATCCCGAAGAATGTAAAGACAAACCCGTGGATTCTCCACCCAATCTTCGACCATGATCTTGTGCAGCGACTCGGGTCGTAGAAACATCAGGCGTTCAATACCGATGGGACCAACAACGCGTACGGTTGGTCCGTGTTGTTTGACCCATTCAAGCTGCGCGGTTCCGACATCATCGAGAACCAATGCGCGGGCCTGACCGACAAGAACAGATCCGACGCTAGGTCCGGCTACGTGGCGGAGTGGAGAGAAATACCGGGGGTACAGGTAGACGGTGTAAATGAGGCGGGCGACGAGTACAGCTGCGGCGACGAGGTCAAGCAGCTGCTCACCAGCGACATACAGAAGCTGACGCACCAGAGATAGCGACGACAACATGACCTCCGCGGATTGAGGAAGGCAAAATGCCTGATAGGTATTCATTGAAGAGGGAGATGCCCATATCAAATTGAACGGCGACGTTCGAGACGATCTGTGGGACAAGTTCTTTGGTCTTCAGAGATGTTATATGTAGCGGAGCTGCTCGAGCTGCGGAGGCTGCAACGGTTGAGATCCAGTCATTGCGGGGGCCGGGATATCTGTGAGATCTTGCACCTTTGCCCGGCACAGGAAAATTGATATGCAGAAAAGCACTAGATATGCGGCCAAGTCTGAGCTGGTGAAAAAATTGATCCTATTTGTGTTATTCAGACTGAAGGATTTCAAGTTCTTAGTGGCTGGCGGTTGACGGGGGCCGGGCAGACAGTGAACCAAACAAGCATGCAGGGTCCGCAGCACCATGGCATCATCGTTGGCTGCAAGTCAAGAAAGCGCGAGCGGGACACGAGGCTGTGTCAAGCGAATGCGGCGGAGTCCAAGTTTACGAGGCAGAGGTGTGACTGCGTCGGCAGCAGCGGTAGCCGCCGGCCTCCGACCAACCCTCTATCTCCACTCTCAGCTCAAAGTCTTGGCACTGTACCTGAATAGGCGATGAGCGCCGTTTGTCAACGTACCCGACATCGGAAAGTTCACAAGCCGACAGCGGTGATTGCCCGAAACAACCGTTAGCGGCCCTGCTCGGATAGTGTGGCTACCGCGTCGGAGAAAACGGCCCTCAGGTCAATGTGTATCGGTTCTACTGCGACTGATATGTCCACTGGTTAAATAGCTGCTTATAGGCGGCATTGGCTTTTCTTGCTGTTTCACCCCGGTAGTTGTTTTCGCCGCGAACCACAAATGTTCTTCGATCAACTTCCTCTGGGTCCAGCTCAGCTTGCTGGTAACACTGCTCTCAATTACGACGCATGGCAGCAGACCTTTGGTCAGGCGTGGGCGGCGTACACTATCTCTGGTGTAACAGGGAACCAGACGTACCTGCAACAGCTCATTGAGGAGCAGCTCCCTTCCGCCATCCAACAATACGGCGCGGGCTGGCAACCTGCGTTTGGTCCGATTGCGTACAAGGAGTACCCCGATGAAACAGACACGACCGCCGACAACGTATGGTTCGTCTCGCACAATCCATCCGTGGTGTTTGAGGACGGGAACTCCTACTCTACCTATGTAGTAAGCGTGGCGGGAACGTAGAAAACTCCGGTGGACTATCTCGATGACCTAGACGTCGGATCGGTCGTCGACCTGGATGCTTGGGCGGCAGGAGACCTCGCTAGCATGCCGGACACAACGCACCTCCCGGACAACAGCCAGGCTCAGATATCCTCTGGTATCGCATATGCGGTTCAGCGTGCCATTACCGCCGCCGCTCCATACAACACTTCGGGGCCACTCAACCAGTGGCTCGCAAGCGTGAGCCTGAGCGCGACGAGTCCTACAAAGTTTATCTTCACTGGCCACAGCGAAGGCGCGCCGATCAGTCTCGCTCTTGCATACCTCTACGTCACAAGTGGAACGATCAAGCAGAACTCCAACGTCGGAGTTCGCTTCTTTACCCTTGCGGGGCCGAGCCCAGGAAACCAGGCGTATGTCGACGCGGTCGAGTCGTTGTTCCCGCCTGTGGTGCCTGGTAGCGCGCCGTCGTACGGTGCGTGGAACCTCAACATCGTCAATACACTTGACATCGTGCCGTATGCCTGGTGCTGGGACAAGTGGATGTTCGGTCCGGGCTGTCCTCCATCCAACATGCTCTCCCTGTTGAACATTCCAGCCATGTATGGTGCAGCAGGATCGGTTTACGCGAAGACCCTCGCCGCGGTCTCCGCACTCATCGCGTCGTCCTCAACGGTGAACACTTACTATTACCCACATCCGTATCAAGCGTTCACTGGTACGCCACCCACGACTTTACCGAGTGATTTTGACGATTGGGCGGGGATGGCATGGTGCCAGCATGTTCAGGGTTATTGTATGCAGTTCTTCGGCAGTCTGACCACACCCCCATGCCACACAGCTTTGAACGTAACACCTGACTGCCCTTATTAAAGAATATTCTCTTTCTTCCATTCTTCTTCGTGAATATAGAACTAGAACTACTTCTATGAATATAACCTGCTTCGCCATTTGACTTCCGTGCATGGCGCCAACCAAACCCATCGCAGGTGACTTGCCACTCGGTACCAATCTGACTACTTGAGGCTGGCCCAGACGAACGACTCGTGTTGAAACTAAATATGTGTAGTTTGTAGTGATGCAGGGTGATCAAGCAGGCAGTTCGCATTCCGCTTCATACCTCTCCCTCGTGCACCTTCATTGTTGCAATTATAACACAGGATTGCTCCCGCACACCCATGGTGGGAGCAGAGAAGCTTCTTCTTGACAGATTGGGCGGAATCATGGAGTTGTCGCTGCCGTTGCCGGTGCAGCCGCCGCAGGCGTCACATGATTCCTCGCGCCACCCTCCACTTTGGCAACCCGCAAGGGCTTCGAGACGCGTTGCCCTCCTGCTACCATCAGCTTGCTGTGTGTATCTGTGCGCGATCTGCTTATTGAGACTGTGCGCGCTGAGTCCATTGCACAGCGTTGCCTGAAGGCACGTGCGGACAGCAAGGATGCCAGTTCTCCAGAATACGACCTCGTTACTAGACTTACTACCAGCTCTCACCGTCGGCAATGTATTATTGGCGTTTGCGGGCAAGTTCTCTCAGCGTATACTCGTGCCAGCCACTCATACATAATTCCACCCACAGCTTTCGTCACTGCACGTCTAGTCTATGCCATTTACTTGTACCCTCGCTTTCTGTCTCCGCTTCGGAATCTGCCCGGTCCGCCATTGGGAACTGTGTTCTGGGGCCAGGTACGTTCAACACCGCAGGTTCTGCAGGTGATCCAGAACACTGACGTTCGTCCAGACTCAAGCCATGATCGGCGACGAGTCTGGGATCCCCCAACGCGAATGGGTCAAAGAGCACGGTCCGGTTGTGCGCGCAGTCGGTCCTGTCGGTGTAGAGCGTCTCATCCTCGTTCGTCCGGAGGCCATCCACAAGATTATGGTTGAGGATTGGGCTGATAATCCGAGGGTGTGTTTGCCAGCCTATCCCGGGCGCTCGGTGCGAGTAAGTCCTGACTTACGCTCTCCTCAAAGCCGGCATTCATGCGCAAGGTTTTGGGTATCGTGACGGGTTATGGTCTTCTGACGGTGGCGGGTAACGAGCATCGCCTGATGCGCAAGGCCATGCTGCCAGCTTTCTCCATCCAGCACCTTCAAGCTCGTATGTATCGTTGCCTCCACTTTCATCATTAGACTCAAGGCACATGGTCCATTCTAATAGAGACCGAATTGTACTATGAAGCAATCGATGGGTGCGTCTCGCTATTCGAAGTCCATGCATATTGTTGATCCCACAGTTTCGGCATAGGCTTGTCGACATCATGAAAACCGAACTCGCTTCCTCGAAGACACCAGGCTCATCCGTTCTTCACATGTACGATCTCATGTCGCGTGTCACCCTGGACATCATCTGTCTCGCAGCCTTCGGCTATCGTACCGACTCACTGCACAACCCTTCAAACGAACTCGCCTCCGCGTACCATAACCTCATCTCACTCCAATCTGGTCTAAACCTTGCGCGGCTTATCCTCATGGTCAACATACCTGGTTTCAGCAAGTTCGTTCTTTCGCGGATTGGCTGGCACACCCGCAACATCTGGCAGTACATTCCCAACTTCGGGGTACTGGGCATCCTCGTCGATTCCATGCATCGGATCAAGGCGGTTTCGAGAGCAATTCTTGATGAGAGGATGCGAGAGGCCCAGGTGGTTGGCCTGACGGATGTTGAGGCGAAGCGAGACATTATGAGCTTGCTCGTCCGCGCGCGGATGTCAGACAAAGATGAGACGGCGTTCAAGATGAACGACGACCAAATGATGGACCAGGTGTTGACTTTCTTGGGAGCTGGTCATGAAGTGAGTCGATATCTCGTGCTCACTCCGTCATATTGCTGACTGGGGACCGCTCTGAGCAGACAACTGCTTCGGGGCTTGCGTGGGTACGTAACCAACAGCTAAAACGCGTGCATACTCTCGCTGACGACTAGTGCTGGTATTATATCTGCAGACGCTCTGGCTCCTGGCCTCTCACCCTGAGGCCCAGATGAAGCTCCGATCTGAACTGCTTTCCAAACTGACCTCCGAGACTCGTCCCGATTATCGTACACTTACGAAGGAGCTTCCGTATCTCGATGCTGTTGTGTAAGTTGATGTTTAGTCCTTCGCCCCGATGGGCCACTGAGTATTTTCTGCAGGAATGAATCCCTCCGCGTCATACCGCCGGTCCCTATGACCTTCCGCAAGACTACGCGGGAGAGCATAATCGACGGTGTTCGAGTGCCGAAGGACACCCTCCTATACATTCCCATCAGGGTACAAAATACATGGACAGGAGCCTGGGGCCCTGACGCCGAAGTGTATGTCGCTTCGCGCGGCCTGTTACGCTGTCCGACGATGGTGAGGGACTGATAGCTGTTTCGTTTTCAGGTTCCGTCCCGAACGCTGGCTCGACGGATCGCCAACTCTCAACGGGCCTGGGATGACCTTCATTGTAGGTCCCCACGCCTGTATTGGCAAGACGATGAGCGTGGTTGAGATGAAGGCTGTGCTTGCGTGAGCATCACTTTCTGTAGCCTTCAAACGGAATACTCACTACGCTGCTTAGACCACTCATTATGAACTTTGCATTTGAACCCGCGTTTGCGGGACAGAAGATGCAGCCAACGACGGCCATCACGATGAGTGCGTATTGGCCGGCCTTCTCGGTAAAAATACAAACATCTTACTCATCTGTCTAACATCAGAACCTGCGGACAACATGCCACTCCGCGTCACACTTGTCAACAAGGGGTCTTTGTAAACCTGTTGTTTCACGTTAACTGCAACGCCGGATCCTTTCGATCGTGCTCCACCATCAGCTTCCAAACTTCTCAACCGAATTTCTTGTAAACTGTGTATTTGATCTAAAACCGAATGCATATCTATTTTCTCTTCTTCGTTGAGGCACGATGAGACAGCGAACTTGAATTTGTGGTCCGTGTCGAACTCCGACCATTCAATCAGTCTGCTCTTCGCCGTTCCCGTGCCAAAGCGATGTAAGCTGACGCACCTCAGACTGCCGGCTCGCCAGCCGGAGTACACGGCTCCCACTTTTTACTATCTTTCGTGGCAGATACGTATTTCGGATCACACGGCGTGCAAGGACCAAAGCAGCAAGCTCACATATAACGCGCAGAACGCGGACCCACATATCCCGCTCTGTGTCCGCGCTTCTTCAATCAGTGTATTTGACGCGAATCGCGCATGGGACCGAGTGTTTCGACAAATGGGACAGATGGCCGAACGCTCCGATGTCACCCAGAGGTGCAACGCGAGAGACATATATAAAGTCTCACTCGAACCAAACGATGTACGATGTCGCCAACGCTGTAGCTCACTATGGTTCTTCTTTACCTTTCCCTCAGCCTTGCACTCGTTGTCTCCACACTGGCGGCATCGATGCTACAACGAGAGGGCTACAACTCGCTCAACACTCGTGCCCCCGCACCGTACAACGTTTACCAGCAAATCTTCGGCCAAGCATGGAGCGCATATGGTGTTTCCAACATCGCCGGTACGCAGGAACAGCTGCAAGAAATCATGAACAAGACGCTGCCTGGCCTCCTGCTCAAATACGGCCCCGGCTGGACCCCCGCCTTCGGTCCAGTTGTCTACAAGCAGAACGCCACCGACAACACGACCACCGCCGACAATGTGTGGTTCGCGTCATACAATGCCGCTCTAGTGTACGAGAATGGCACGCCCTACCCAACGTTCGTGGTCAGCGTCGCAGGAACTCAGCAAACACCGCTCGATTGGGTCAACGACGCCGAGGTTTCCCGGGGGGTGAATACGACCGAGTGGGCCGCGAGGGGCTTTACCTGGAAGCCAACCCCGTCGGTCGCACCGGCAGGCTCTACATCGCCGTGGATATCCTATGGCGTGGCCAACGCAACTTCGCGTGTGGGGGATACTTTCTCGCCGTATACCCAAACCCCACTCCACGAGTGGCTTTGGGCCCAAGGAGAAGCAGCACGGCGCACGCGGCGAGAGACGAAGGTTCATCTTCACCGGCCACAGTGAAGGTGGAGCCATCATCATGGCACTCGCCGACCTATTCGCTCGTACTGGCAGGCTTCGCAATGGTACATATGTCGACACTCTGATTTATCCAATCGCAGCCCCGAGTACTGGCAATAGCTACTACGTCAATGAGATCAGCTCGATGTTCCCGTCGACCACTCTCGCGAGCGGTCAGCCGGCGTACGCAGTGTGGAACCTTAACATCGTCAACACGCTTGACAGCGTTCCATACGCGTGGTGCGCACACTTTCCAATTGGTGACGACGACGATCCTTGCTTGCCAGGTGTCAGCGGTACAGAGCTCAACTTGTGGAATATAGTCGGACTTTACAACGCGACGACGAACACGACAACAGACGTTTTAAAGGCTGTCACAGGGCTGACCGCTCTCACCTCCGGCCCGCTCAGTCCAGGTTACCTCTACATTCCACACAAATTCTCACCTTTCACCGGCCCTCCGCCAAAGGGAGTAATCCAAAACGATACGCAGTGGGCGGACGTCGCCTGGTCTCAGCACGTTGAGAGTTACTGTCTAGAATACTTCGGCGGCATTACATGCTAGTTTAAGTACTACTTTGGATAGCTGAAGGCCTGATGACCGTTATTGTTCTCTGGGTTCAGTGTATTCCGGCAGATTAATTCATAACAAATTCTTCGACACATCGATATTGCCAAAGCCTAGTGTGATATCGTGACAGTGGCTACATTAGCGAGGCTTCATGGATAGTGTGCTCAGCGATCCGTCTCATCTCGTCGAACTGGGCCTCCTCAAGCCGCCTGCGATTCGTCTCGCTCACTCTACTGCCATCCTTCCTTTCAATAGCCTGCTGGAAGGAAATTGGACCGCCCCATTCACCGTATATCTCGTTCAAAGTGGGTGATTGATTGACCGCCACATTTCTGCGCGCAGTCAATCGGTATTCCATTGCGACCTGACATGAATGGAGGACAACTTGCCCTCGGCTTCGAAGTAGACTTTGTTGCGGCGCTGTCGAACGGGTGCAAGAAGGTTACATGTCGGATCTGGCGAGCGACGAGCAGCAACGTCAAAGAGATGATTATGACAGCTCTCCAGGTCGTCGTTCACACAAGACCCCCTATAAAATATTCTCGCCGAAAGTACCGAGTCAACGAGCAACACATTTTCCACCGGGTTTTTCGCTAGAAATACTGTTACTCAACTGAGCAAATACTCTATCGAAAGTACTGAGCTACTACCACTGTGCCAATACCAAGAAAATCCGAGCTCGGGAGTTGCCTGGCATTTGCCAGGCAACCACCGAGCCAAACCTAAGATGGTAGTATCTCAGTATTAGCTGGGATACGAGTTGGCAATTACGTACTAGAAAATACTGAGAACAATCCACCTCAACCGTAAGTTCTGGGTCGGGTGCGTATTTGGTGCTTTCCCCGTTCTTGGCGTCTCTATTGGACGACGGTGTCGTTTCAAAGCCGTTTTCTGGAGACTGCTCGAACGTTGATGGTGCCGAGACGGGGAGCCGAGCCAAGTCCTTCTCAATGTCGATGGTCCTCCATTCAACACGTTGAGCCGTGACTGGGCGATGTGGCGTAGTATTAAGATGCTGAAAGCGAGAAGAAGACGCGAGCTTGTCGATGATACTATCAGCGAGTGACGCTGCATTTGTACTCGCTCCGCCACACCTGGCTGCATCAGATCTTCCATCGCATTCTGATATGACATCTTCCATATAAGCCGGAAAATTGGCTAATATTTGATAAATTACGTTGAGGCTGTACCTCGAAGCCGCGCCGGGCTAATTATTTGAAAGCGGCGGAGGTCAAGAACCGACAACCTCGGATTGTTCATCAGAATTTGATGCGACTTTTGATGCGAGCCAGATTTATTTGATCCGATCAAGACCGGAGCCGAATAGTGTGTAAAGCAAATACCATACATATAGTGCTTCAATTGAGCTTTGCTGGCTGGAACCTCAAATTGAACATCGGGCGGCGTTGACATTATAGCAAAGCACATAGGCCATTATGATACTCTTGAAGGGGTAAAATAGTATCTAGTTGGATCTTTAAGGGGATTTGACTGCGCCTCGAGTGATCCGATAGTCTGTTATGGATACAACACAACACGACGCGGAGATTGAACTTCAGAGCTTGATCACGTGCAAGCACATTTTATTCCGGAATCCTGGATCATCGCTGTGTGCGTGTTACAAATGAGTGACTTTGCCTCTATGGGCGATATATACAGTTCAAAATGGGGTGTAGCAAATAGAGAGGAAGGTCCCAGGGTTTTACAACAGAGCCAGCAGTGTACTGAAGAGAATGGTCAGGCCGAAAATGTGCGAGATGGCGTGGGGAGAAATAGCAGAGTCCTCTGGCTGTGAACTAGGATTGTTGGGGGGAGGCGAGATATCCGTTCCAGGAACTGTCTCGGCCGTGGTCGATGGCGCGGAGAGGACGGCGTAATCCAGCATGAGGTCGGATGGGGTACCTCCCTCCTCAATCACATTGGTGATCACCAGTGTATGCTCAAGCGTTTCATCGAGGCCGGTGACGTTTGCAATGAGTATATCGTAGAGAGTTTCGCTGCAGCCTGTGTCTGGCGCTTCCCAGCGTGGGTGCTTCGTTCCGTCCACAGTGATGTCGAACACGCCGCGGAAGAATGAGCCAGTGCTCGCGATAGGACCTGGGCAGATCACAAACGCCTGAACGCTGGAGGCCTTGAACTTTAGCGTGGCGGCGCCGGTGGAACTGAGGTCGCGCCAGGAGTTCTTGTATGCCTTGCTCGGGTCGGGCTGGATGAGGCACTCGGTGCACGGGCTTGCGGCGCTGATGGCACCGAATGGACCAGAGAATGACCAACCGGCGTCGGTGTCATCGACGAACGTGCCGTTGAGCGGACGCTGCGACTTGGGGTCCGTCGTAGAGCTGTTGCTCCCAGGCTGTTCGACACCGGCGGTGTTGATGACGACGAAGTCTAGAATGAGATCGCTCGGATTACTTGCAAAGCCGCTATCAGCATTGGATATGACAGCGCTATGCTCTCCTGCTGTGAGGCCTTCTACGCTGAACAGCAGTTGATTGTATGCATTCTGTGTGCATCCTCCAGCCGGACCACGGAAGTCGGGAACGCTGACTGCGCCTCCATCGATGTTCAGAGAGAACGCCTGCAAGAACTGGCCACCCTCAGCGAGCGTCCCAGGGCAGACACCGTAAATGTATAACGCGGTTCCTGCGAATGATATCGTTGCGGTACCGCCGGGAGTGCTGAGTTCATGGTACGTTCCCTCGTGAAGCTGCTCAAAGTCGAACTTTGTTGCGCAAGCTGCGCATGGAGCTTCTTTGGAGATGGCGCCCCATCCGTCAGAATATAATATTTGAGGTGACACGTCGTCGAGGGTGACGAAGTCGGCACCGGTCTGGGGCGCCGGTGAAGGCGTCCACGCCGATGCAGGCGGAGGTGTCTCACCGTTGTCATCACCTGGAGTTTCAGGCGAGTCTGGCGGTGGAGGAGCTGGCTGAGACAGGCCGCCCGTGTCGACGACAAAGAAGTCGATGACAAGGTCGCTTGGAAGCGCACCCGCTGCCGCACTCTGGAGGTTGTTGACGGTGAGGATATGTTCGCCCCTGCTGAGACCAGTGACCCTGAAGAGCATCTGCTTGTATACGTTGCGCGAACAACCGCCGGCGGGACCGTTGAAGCTGCCTGACGCCTTTCCATCAACCGCGAAGGAGAATCGTTGACCAAACTGACCACCGGCTGCGAGCGTCCCCGCACACACACCGTATAGCCAAATGCCGGTACCAGCGAATGTGACGGTCGCGCTTCCTGCTGTTGCGATCTCGTGATACGATGCACCCTGCAATTGGTTGAAGTCGAAGCTTGTTGCACACGATGGGCACGGTGCGGCGCGGCTGATCGCACCCCAGTTGCTTAAGGGCGAGTACGCGATGGCTGGCGATGTGTCGTCGAGAATGATGAAGTTCGTTCCTGTCGGCGGAGCGGGAGAGGCGGGAGGAAGGGAGGGTGGCGTTCCGCCGGTGGCTGGTGGACTCTCAGGAGGCGTGGGAGATCCAGGCTGCTCGCCTGTCGACTTGACGACGAAGAAGTCGATAACAAGGTCACTTGTGAGGACACCCCCTTGGACGTTGGAGACAGTGAGCGTATGATCCGCAGAGGCCAGACCCGTCGCACGGTACAACAGTTGTGAATAGACGGTCGAGCTGCAACCACCAGCAGGGCCGTTGAACGACCCGGCCGGCTTGCCGTCCAGGTTGAAAGTGAAACTTTGCGCAAACTGTCCGCCTTTCGGAAGTGTTCCTAAGCACCCAGTCAGCACTAGCCGATACATCCAAGGCAGGAAAAAGAAACGAACCTGGACACGCGGCGTAGACGTAGACCTCGGAGCCACGGAAGGCAATGCTCGCGCTGCCTTCGCCTGTGAGTTCATGGTAAGTCCCATCATTTAGCTGGGCAAAGTCGAACTGGGTGTCGCATTGCTTGCACGGATTTGCCTCGCTGATCTGACCCCATGATGGACCCTTGTAGGTGACCTGAGCGGCAGCATCGTCCACGCGAATGTAGCCAGCGCCACTTGGTGGCTTCGGTGACGCGGGCGGGTTGCTGGGAGGGGGAGGCGTCGTTGGATCCGATGGCGGGTCTTCTGGGTCCTCGGGATCCGCTGGTGGTGTGGTTCCGGCGTCGACGACCGCGAAATCAACGATGAGGTCACTTGCGCCGCCACCGTTGGTAACGGTAAAGACGTGATCCCCGGCTGCGAGCCCTGTGCGATGGAATAGACTGTGCGCATAGACGAACTTGTCACAGCCGCCAGGAATGCTCAGCGAACCCGCAGCTTTTCCATCAAGCGTGAATGTAAAGTTGCTCGAAAAGATGGCAAATTCGCCACCTTCCAGAGGAATTGGCCCGGGGCAGGCACCGAATACGGCGATGGACTTGCCGCTGAACCGAAGCGTGGCCTATGGCGAGTTCAGCATGTGCAACAACAGGTAGTCAGACATGGTCTCACCGTGCCCACACCGCCAGCTTCGTGCCAGCTCTTGCCTTCAAGCTTTGAGGGGTCCGGCTTGACCAAGCATGCTTCGCAACTGGGGCGTGTCAGTCAGTTCGGCGTTGTAGAAGATAGCGACAGAACTCACATGCTACCTTCCGTGAAGCTTCCAAACGCCGTATCGTACTTCCAAGCAGCATCTTGGTCGTCAATGCGCCTACCCGCAGGGATTGGGCCAGACGAGATTGGATTGCCGGTGGGAGGCGGTGGAGGCGGTGGAGCAGCTTGGCACCGCGTCAGCTACCAGTAGGTACCGCACAATCAGCACTTACCAGTCGTATTTGGCTCGCTAGAGGTCGTCGTGGTGGTGGCTGGCGGGGAAGTGGTCGTTGTTCCGGCGCCAGTGTCGACAACGGCAAAATCGAGGAGCAGGTCGCTCGCACCGCTACCGCCATTGGTGATCGTGAACGTATGGGAGGATGTTGCAAGTCCGGCACGCTCGAATACACGGGCAGAATAGACGTAGTTCTCGCATCCAGCGTTGTCTATGATGCTCCAGCTTCCAGCGTCCACGCCGTCAATGGCAAAGCTGAACTCGCCAGAGAAGATCGCAACACCACCATCAGGAAGCGGAATCTTTCCAGGGCAAACAAGGTAGATAGACACTCCAGTGCCATTGAAGCTGAGTGTTGCACTTGCACCAGCCGCGGAGGCTTCGCTCCAAGTAGCGGCATGTGCCTTTGTACGGTCTGGCTGAACCAGGCACGCGTTGGGAGCACAATAGTTATCCTCAGAGCGGCCATAGGTGCCCCAGCCGTCACTAAACTTCCATTGGTCCGAGTAGTCGTCGATGATAGTGTACTGAGGGCCCGTGGGAATCGCAGATGGCCCGGTTGGTGCCGCAGTCGGCGCGGCAAGTGCGCCGCGAGCGAAGATCGAAACGAGCGTGAGGAGATGCCAGCTCTTCCAGGTTGGGCGCGCCATAGTCGCCGTCGCCGTCCCCAGCACACAGGGCGTTGTGGAAGTGGATGGGAAGAGAGGAAGAGGCGCGATGTGGCCGGAGGATCAGATTCACGGCGGGATGACCGCGTGCGAGCCATGACGCTAATTGAGAGCCCGCAATAAAGACAAACATCCGTAAGCCCAGGGGCTTCGGGCTTGCATATCATCGCCGTGACAGGCATTGGACCGATCATAGAGCGGCTCCGGAACACACGGGCGGAATCCAAACACCACCGCGACGGGAACTTGCAGGTTGAGGAAAGGAGTGTTCAGGTACATCGCCCTGATGCCTGGCCGCAGGGGTTGTCCAGTTGTGCAAACACTGAATGCATTGCAGTAATGCGGCTTCCGTATTCGCATCAGCGCAGCGTGCTTCTGGTCAGAGAAAGGAAGAGAGCTGTCAAAACATCCGGCAAGCGGAAGCTCTCGGCAGTACCCAACCACATGTTAAGTAGTCCCCAGCACAGCAGCGGAATTCAGTGCAGCATAGCATCATGCTCCTTACACAAAGTCCTGCGCGTTTGTCGCACCGCCGGCTCACTCATGCGTGAGAAACCGAACAAGGTTGGGTCATACACACCAGCTCCTCGCGGTCCAAGGCCTGACGAGCTTGTAACAGCTGTGCTCGGCCAAGTCCAACAGCAATATGAGCAGCATATGCTGTACCGAATCGTCGAGTTGACCGTGTACGTAACGAAGAAGGACGAGGCGACATCATTCAGCCATCTGAAAGCTTCGAATTCCTTGGCCGAGTCTGACGTTTCCTTAGCTGTAGTACAGTGTCCCAAGGTAATCATACATTTGCTTCAATCTCGACCCCAAGTTGATAAGACGGACAGGACAGGGAGGATGCAATGATGGGATGGTGCGGATAATTCGATAGCGTGAGTGCGAGGATAGTATGATAAAAAGCAACAAAGAGAATGAAATGAAATATAAAGAGAGGATAAAGAAAAGGATAGCGAGAGAATGCTGGTCCATGAAGATATTTCGACCGGGAAGAGGTAAATGCGAGCAGAATCGAAGTCCAAGCAAACATGTGGAATCATCATCTCCTGGTCGCATCATCGTATGCAGGCGGAGTTACATCAGTAGCCGACGGGACGGTTGACCAGTTCGTGCCCATCGTGCTGCTGTTCGGCGTTGTATCATGGCTCGGGCTCGGAGCGGTACTTTGCTGCTGGTTCCGGCCACCTTTGCGGTCTCTCGTCCACCCCACGGTTGGGCCAGTTGCGGGGGATGTTGGCGAGGTCGGTGATGAGATGGCATGTACAGATTGAGTTGTCTCGTGGGCGTTCTGTCTGGACCTGGCCGAGATAATGTGCAACGCGGCCACGAGCTCAGGATCGTTACCAGCGGCCTGGACACGAGATAAGGCCTCCGCTGCCGGGTCCGGAGCTGTGCAACAAGCGTCTCGTCAGTTACGGAAGCCTCAACGCAGACTGATGTCGCAAATAGAATACTGAATGGCCGAGATGGGGAGATCGACATGCCGCTGCCAAACGGAGCACGCAAAAGAAGATAGGGGGCAAGTGGGACCGGCGAAAACAATCCGGAATCTGGCAGACAGAATATTGGCAGGGGACTCACGTGGAGCGTAGACCTTCAACGGGATACTGCTTTCGTTCCCAGTAATGCTAGACGACTGGTAGGGTTTCGGTTCCGCTGCTCCTAGTTCCTCTGGATAGCCACACAGGTGGTCAATATGAGAAACACAGCCGGGCACTAATGCGCACCTTGCCGCTGAATGCGCCTCCTTCGTTTCATGATGAGGAAAAGAACACCCGCGAGAAGAAGCAGAACCAGAACTAGGACGGGAACGACGATTGCCGCAACGGGCAAACTGCCCTTCTTCGGCGGCTCATCGGATGGGTCTTCGCTGGCAGTGGTGCCAGACGACGAGGGTCCATTGCCGTCGTCAACAACAGCAAAGTCGAGTAGGAAGCTGCGCGCGAGCAAGAAACGAGATGAGTATGTGTGCTTGCAATGACCAAGGAATAGGGGGAGGATGCGCACTTGCTCGAGTCCTCATCCGCGTTTGTAATCGCTATCGAATGCTTTCCCTTTGGTAAGCCCGTCACGTTGAAAATGGAATACTGGTACTTGTATGTATCACAGCCAGCTGGTGTGGCGTGAGCTGACATTCACGCCCGGCCATCGCTTGGTCAGGATCTGGGACTCACAGGCTTGCTCTTTCCACTCTTTCTGGGCCACTCCATCAAGCGTGAACGTGTAGTGTCCAACATATACCCCGCCCTGATGTGGACCTGGATGTTTGAACGTGAGGGAGGGCTCTTGGTGTGTGCTTGAATGCTCGTACCTGGGCATATGGTGTACACCGTAACACCGACACCCTCGAATGTGAGAGTTGCCGTGCCTCGCTTGACGCAATCACGCCAGGTTCCATGAAACGCCTGTCGAGAGTCGGGCTGACTTGTACACTCGTTGCATGGTGCTGCGGTACTGACAGACCCGAAGTAACTGACTGGCTCGAACGACCAGGCATCCTCTGTATCGTCGATCGAGATATTCTTGGCTTGTGAGACGACGAGGGACGAGAGCGCGAACGCGATCGCGAGGAGCTGCGAGCGCGGAGCCATCGAGCGATGACAGGAAGGCAAGGCTTGCCCGAGCGGAGTCAGTGACAAGAAGTCACGGAATGTCCGCGCATTCGCTCTAGTGCGCGCCGATCATGAGCCGCCGGTCATCAATGATCCCTGTCCGTGTCACACGGACTGGCAACGTCCATCGGCATCTTCCTGCAAACTCTTTTCAGTCGGCACTCCTAGTGCAGACATCCTAGGCTGATATTTTCGACTCTGCAGATGTGGCGCACCCCAGCTAGGGTGTTTTCCTCGGTTCATCCCCGAGTATAAGCCGCTTGGTCATCAACTCCCTGGCTTCGTCAGTTCCCCGCGTTGTTTCCCTTCCAGCCCTGAGGATGTTAGTAGTGTTAAACGTTGTCTCGCTTGTCATCATGGTTTGCACAAGGCACTCGCTTGGTGTATGAATGCTGAACACAGAGTCGGAGATCAATAAACCGTTGATAAACCGGCGCCGGGTGACCAACACTGTTCGGTGGCCACTGTCGCCCGTAGGTCCTTCTCGCATCTATACCCGAGCTAGAGTCACTGTCATGGCGAACGGACACCGGGTTTGGATAGCTGGATGCTGATTCGAAAACTAGTTGAGTCTCAAGTACGTGTACCTGGCCGACGCCGGGCAGATGTCGCCCTGCTCCAGGGGGGCGTGTTTTCAGCTTCCAACAGCCTCCTGCCACAAAACCGGCTGTCAGAACTGACTGGGAATGGACTCTCAGGTCCCATTGCTGTAATGCGGCTGAAACTGGCTGCCACAGGCGGCGCATGTTAGAATTGCTCCTTGTGCTGACACCGTGACAATCACCGACACGTTGAAAGAGCGATGGAAAGACTGAGGCTTGTGCACCATTCTTTCCACGCTGCACCGCTGAGAGCTTTAAATCGTGACTGAGGATTTCGTTTGCACGTGGTCTGCTGTGCATGCGGGATTCTGACCCTCTTTTAAACCACCGTTTGCAACGATTTGGCATCCCAGCTCTGGTCCGGTACGTCTGTCTACGCTGCTGCTGTTTTGCCTGTTCTTTCTTTTCCCCTCCTTATCCAAATTTCAGCAAATTTCAAACTCAGCGGGAGCTTGAGCAGCGAAATTACGACTTCACTCCTTATAAGAGCCGCAGCACAATCAACCCCGCCCTCAAGCTTTCAACCCCGGCCAGCCTGTACTCAGGAAATTGCGAACATGGCTGCTCGGAATCAAACCAACTGCTTTTAACCACGCCGGTTCCGAGCAAACTCTCGTGACCAGTCCGGCCATTGACCGCACAACGTGTCACGGAAGATAATCTGTCGATCTGTTCACGCCACTACCACGCTTCTCGCATAACTCAATTCTTATCTTTTGCCTCTTCGCGGTAACTGCGCGAGCCGACAGCGTGGGATCAAGTTTTCCAGCCTTCTCAGAGTGCTTCAGTGAGAAGGTGCCAAATACAGTAACTGTTGATTGCACAGCTGCAACGTGACCCGATGTGCCTGCAGGCGCACCCGCCTTATCTTTCCGCCACATCGTCACACCTTGCCAGTAATGCCGCTGACATTTACTCTCGTGCCACATGCTGCCAATGAGGTACAAGGCATCACGCCCATTACACCAGAGCTGCTGCTTCGACAGGCCGCACATGAGACCTTCAAAAAGAACTATTCATCAATGTTCAGCTCATCTTTCGGCGACAGTGATCAGAAGCATCTCCTGATCGGTGATCATGTCGGCTCACCAAACGGCCTTGTGAACACCGTGCTGGTGGCGCACAACAAGCACCACGCGCTGGTGCTACGTCCAGACGACATCTGGCTTGCGATCGTGAGCCAGTTCTCGTTTTTTGTCAACAAGCACGCCGAACAGCTGCGTGGCCGCTTCGTCGCGCACGAGGGTCAAGAAGAAATCTCCCTCGAAGTTCACCCGCCTGCACTTTTCGATGGCGCGTATCTTGCGCCAAGGTTTGTGGAGGAGTTGAGTAAGCACGTCACAGACATCGGGCTGCGCGAGTGGATTGTGCCAGACTTCAGTACGACCACAGAGACGGACCGAATCGTCGGCTGCATCATCCTGATGGGGACTACGAAGAAATATTTCTCGTATGAAGCTCAGTGTGACTGTGGCATCCCAAGAATCACGCTCGAGGGTACCCGTGCCGACTGGGAGGAGGTGCTGCGGCGTGGTGAACGCGTGTTGGAATACGGTGACGAGTGCGTGCTGTGGCATCGCATGCTCATGCCCATTCTCCGCCGGTTCGTTGCGACATTCGACGATCCTCAGGTCGAGAAGAAAGAGACGCGCGAGTTTTGGGAGAACATGATTCAGTACGAAGACCCTGGTAGTGGCCAGCCCTACATAAGTGGCTGGCTGACTGCATTCTGCATGTTCGACGCAGATGGAAGATACACAAGTTACCCGGTGAGATTTAAATACTGCGAGCTGCGATCCATGGTGGAATAACTGACGACAGCACAAGTCTTTGAAGCCCATGATGGACGGTGTCGGCTACCCTCCTGTTGACATTGAAGATATCCCACCTGCCTACGTTACTGTTGACATCGATATCAACAACGCCGGAAACCGTTACAAGGCCATGATCCTTGCAGGAGTAGCCGCCGGACGTGTCTCTTCAAGCGGTGACACCAGCCTGTCTGCCTCCGGAAACCACGATACTGTGGCTCCGGCTGCCGCCTATTGGCTCTTTGACAAATTAGGGGAGGAATAGACGGAGAGGCTGGCCGAGGGGGAAGGGAGACGATGAGATCAATTGGTTGTTGAACACCCTAACCCAACCACTGCTTGACGCAGGCGGACATGTTCCCATCTTTCCAATGATCAACAACAGTAGCCTGTGTAGCATTAAAAGAAAAGTCAAATGTAACTCGCTTTTTCCTTCGGCAACTTCCATTTCTTCTCCTCCTTCTCCCAGCTTGCAACCTCGTGATGGAGATAGCGTTCAAAGTTTGGCCAATGGACATTTGAATGCAGGCCACCCTTTCGGGATAGTAGTTCCAACTGTCATTGGTGACCATTTATGAGTAACCTAGGATGCGTTCATGTGCTTCGCACAAGAAGCATCGGAAGCACCACTTTTAGTCGGAAGCGGAACCCTGGCTGTGTGTCTTCACACATCCTTTCCCTCATGGTCGGCGTCTTCTACAGCGCACTGAGCCTCCTCGTTGCGATACCGCTCGGTGTCAAGGCTCAAATCCCATCCTTGCACGGCTCGACGTCCCTAGTCCCAACAGGCGACTCCTTCCACCTGACTTCCCTAGTTCGCATATTTGTCGACACCAAATCTGCACACGAAGGTGATCCCAGCCTTTTAGACTTTGCGCGCACATTCCAGCGCGATCTGGCCAGCGTAACAGGTTGGCCAATTGCGCCCGTTCAGCTCGCAACATCACATCAGGTGACATCCCCCAACCCCAGTGTTCCCAGCGTATACCTCTCTCTTAAAGCGAAGTTAAACTTTACATACCTCAGTGGGGTCCCTACTGATGAAGGGTATGAGTATGAGATCACGAAAAGACGCTATGCGATACGAGGCGTGGCACCAATCGGCGTGTGGTGGGGAACAAGAACCTTGCTCCAACAGGCTGCTCTTGCGCAACAGCGTGGCCCAGGTATCACCTCAATTCGGATTCCTTCAGGAGGTGGAACCGACACACCGGGCTGGGAGGTTCGCGGAGCGATGCTTGACGTTGGCAGGCACTTCTTCACGACAGCATTCCTCGGTGAGTACACTCCCGAGGCAGTTTCCACTGCTGATACATTCCTAGGAGAGCTATGCGCATACGCGTCGTTCTTCAAAATCTCGTCACTTCACTTGCATGCCTCTGATAACCTGTGGGATCAGCGCTTTTTATATGGCAAGGACCGGCGAAAGCTCTACACCGGCTTCCGATTCCGCCCAGGCAGCAGCTCGCCGAATTCTGGCCTGATACCTCCCGAGGCACGGAACCAAACTTGGACTAGAGCTGAATTTGAAGCTCTCCAGACGTCATGTTCCATGAGAGGTGTCAGTCTTGTCCCTGAAATCGACTCGCCAGGCCATTCGCTCGTGTTCACGAAATGGAAACCGCAGCTCGCCATGTCTGGCGCTCCTGACAACCTCAATCTCTCGCATCCTGAGACAATTCCGACCCTCCAGAGTGTCTGGCACGAGTTCCTTCCGTGGTTCAGCAAGAGCAGCGAGGTTCACATTGGGGCAGACGAGTACGATCGGGCATACGCGAGCGTGTACAATGGCTATGTCAACGACATGGCCTCGTACATCCGAGCAGAAAGCGGGAAGAAAGTCCGAGTCTGGGGCACGGGTATGCCTCCTGCATCCGACAGCTCGACGATCAGCACGGACGTGACAATCCAGCACTGGAACTTTCCCGATACCATTCCCGTGCGGCTTCTTGATCAGGGATATCGTGTTATCAACTCCGAACAGGCGTTTCTTTACACCGACGGCAAGACCTCATATGATTATGGAGCACAGTTCCCGTTGGAGCTGCGACCGGAATTGTTCTGGCCTGAGGACCCGTCGAAGCCCGCATGGCAACCGAACGTTTTCAGCTTCGACGACGCCAGCAACAACACAGACCCGGGTCACCCTCAGCTTTGCGGTGCCATAATGGCACTATGGAATGACTGGGGCAACAACGCCACCACTCCGCTCGAGATCTATGGACAGCTGTCGCGGAGTCTTGCGATGCTGGGTGAACGGACGTGGGCAGGCGCAGGTCATCTAGATCGGGCGACATTCGAGAGAGATCAGCCAAAGCTCTCTGCCGCTGCTCCTGGCCAGAATCTTGACCGGCGTGAAGGGTTGAAACCTGGTCAGACCGTGGTGCGGTTCCCTGGGCCGGTGCCGAACAACACTCCACACTCAGCTCAACCTCGTCCGTTGGCCCACCTTACACCCTCAGCTTTTCAGTGACGTCTTTTTCTCACGAGGGTGTTCTCTTTGAAGGACCGGACACGCGTCTGCATCTCGCGAACCTTACATTTGAAGACGTCGCGACGGGAACCTTCTTCCCACTTGGTCTCAACGACGCACGACCACTCCCGCTCGGCGTCGAAACCCGGGTAACTATTCAAGCGAACGGAAATGCGACTTGGGCAAGTACCTCTCGTGGTGGCTCCGTTGAAGTTAAGTTTTGGGAGACAGAGCTCAGTATCTGGGGGTTCTACATGCAGCGGGCAAACATGAGTTTTGCAGCCCCGGCGAGTCGGATCGGAACGCGAGGTTTCCGTGGTCTCATCAGAGACATCACGCTGCAGGCGTTGTAAAATAATCACACAATCCGAGACTCTCTGCCTGTTACTCGAGAAAAGTGTCCACGTTCACTCATGCACTAGCATAGACAACATTATACCGATCCCTCAACGGCCTATCATCCCCAACCAACCTAATAGTATCCGTAGGCATCAACAACATCAACCGATTCTGCCCATCACGACGTTCCAGCAACCCATCCAACAACCCAGCCAACTCGTCCGCCTGCACCTCCAACCTCTCCGAATCGTCCGGTCTCGGCGCAATCTCGACACACTGCAGCTTCGGCGCCACAATCCTCGGAATGACCTCCGGTCGAGGTGGTGGCCACCTCGCAGCCGGTTCCGCCGCCAACTTGGCCGGTCGCAAGACGAGGGTGCGACACGTTTCGAGCGGACCGACGTGTTGGAGCAGTCCCAGCGTATCTTCTGCTCTCCCGAGGACGAAAGCGAACCGTTCCACCCTTGCGATCACGCTTGAGGGGAAGAAAGCCGCAATGTCCGCGTCATCGGCCCACCGGTCTGTTAAGAAACAGTTGCGCTGTTTGCTACCCGGAGGCGGTTTCACGCGTGTCCCGCGTGTGGTGTTGAGAGGATCGTAGACGGCTCGCATGGCGCTTTCGGGTAACGGGTCGCGGCAGAGACCGACTTCGAGTTCGAGCGGACCGCGAGGCATGCTGTCGAGGAGAATTCCCACTTCGTACGCCGACCCATCGTAGATGGTGACTTCTGGAATCGAGCTGAATATAGATGCGGGGAGTTGAGAGACGAGTGTGGGTTCGCGACGGACGACGGTGATGCGGAGGTGGGTGAGTTGTCTGAACGCTCGTAAAGTCGCAAGTCCAATAGGACTGTTCAGATCGACACATTGGACGTTACACCTTCCCACAGAAAGTCGCGTCAGAGTAGGAAAATGAAGTAACTCGGAAAGGTTCCAACGATCGCGACTCGTCCCGCTATGCACGTAACTGTCCAGATATCGTAGAGCTCCCACCCCAGCATCGGGCATCCTAACAAGATGCAACCGCGCTTTCTTGAGCGTCGGACAGTCGCCTCCCAGTATGTCCACGGGAAGCACACATTTCGGATCCGCGTGCGTGCGAAACATGTCGAGGATCAGACTCTCGAGAATCGTCGCCGGTCCGTCGAGTGCGGTACAGACGACGGGAAAGAGTCTCGCGGGGACGCTGATTTTGAGTGTGACGATGCGTCTGCGCTCGGGTGCGAGCGCGGGAATCACCCGGTCTGAGATCGTCGAGGCAGCCGCGGGGTCGGTACTCCGGATCTCGACATCGATCATAAGGCCGCCGTGTCTGCTCGAGTTGAGCCGTGCGAGGAACAAGTTGACTGCGTTATCAGAGTCGCGCTGTATTCTGAGCACTTTCCAGTAGGCGGGGCATTGCAGGGTCAGACTGCGCCAGAAGCGGTTGACTTGAGCGAGCACCAATAGCTCGGCAAGATCAAATTTGTCCAGGATGGCAAGTTTGAGCTCGTCGGGAAGGTGTCCCCAGTCTAGAACCGAGTCGTAGTCACTATCCATCTCCTGAAATACTTCTGGAGAATCTAACGGGAAGATGCGAAGAACAGGCCAATGCGACAGCAGTGGAAGAAGGACAAGTTAGGAGCGGCTCATCCCGCTAAACATGAACTTTGGCGCCAACAGCTTGGCGTAGAACCATGTCACATTAAGCGAGTGAAATCTACAAGAATGAAACAAGTTCTTCGCAGACTTTCCCGGAGGTCATTCACGTTCTTGCGGGTTCACAAGTGTCAAAAGCTGACAAGGCGCGTCAATGTTCCCCACTTGTCACAACGAAGCACCAAGCATCTCAGATTAGATCCAACGATGCTGTTGTGATCGCAATTCAACCCACCAAGCGCGGACTCGCAGCCCATCACGATGCTCATTGTTTCCTGATCAATGAATGCCCCCACCGCCACCCTCGGGGAAGCAACGCGCAGCTGACGATGGTTGTATCATAGCATTAGGGATAGCGCGGCCAACCTACGCCGAGCTGGTCGCAGTCGGGACTTGGGGACCTCGGGCTGCTTCCGAGATGACGAAGAGGATATTATCGCTGATCCATCACGCGTCGGGGTCCTTCTGTTCAACGCGACGTGGGCTTCGAAGATGATACGGTGCGCGTGTGATGAGGAGCAAGACACCGGCTGGCAGAAAGTACAAGCGCCGTGCTCAATAGCGCGCATCCCTCGGTACGCCTCGAGGCGTTGAAAGCAGCGACGTCTAGATTTGACGTCTATGTGAAGTT
>Ga0247815_10000845_pt1 | contig 23711 bp, 43 predicted proteins | sample UWRJL194509B1_FD_181014 | JGI IMG/M metagenome (GOLD analysis project Ga0247815, IMG submission 181014) | Plant litter microbial communities from Arlington Agricultural Research Station in Wisconsin, United States - UWRJ-L194-509B-1 | ecosystem: Environmental > Terrestrial > Plant litter >...
ACTTCTTGTCGTGGATGCACTATCTTCGGCGGTACCTGCCTTGCCACTAGCATAATTCAAACCATATAGCCTATGAGAAATGTTTCCGAGTTACTCATCCTTCATTGCAGCACGCTTCGCGAGGCCATCCGCCTGCTTGTTATGCTTTGGACGCCGGGTGAGTTGACCGTTAACGATAACATTGCTACAACCAGAAGATCACTCACCTCGCGTCGAACATGAACAAACGCAACAAGAAGACCCCGGGATTCAAGAGACTCAAGTTGTCCCACAAGCGTATCCCACAACAAGAGGTTGGCCGGGACCTGATCCACTGAGTTCCTCCAACCGTTCCGCTGCCATCTATCACCGGAACGATCAACACACCACATCGCCACCGACGCGTCTATATCACAAGCACTCACTGATCGTACCATATACGCACGCCTTTCACCACATACTCCGAGTCGCTGATGATGACGTGCTCGTACGTTCGGTTCCAAATGAAGTCCTCCCCGGCCTCACCAACGAGACCCTGCAGCATTTCCAGCGCCGCAAGCGCCGCGATGAGTTCAACACTCTGGCTCGTGTATCTGTCCTGCTGACGTAGAGCATCATGATGTTGCGATGGTTTCTTGGACTTTCGTTGCTTGCGGAGTGTTCCACGTGCAATTCCGATACCAGCAGTCGCAGATACGGTGCCGTTGCCACCACACGCTCCGTCGACGTAGCTGATCAGCCAGCGGTGGCGGCACGCATTTGGCTGAAGGGGCTTCGCCCGCCGCGGAAGGTTGCTTGTGTGTTCGTCGCAACAGGTGAGATAGTATCGGCCGCAAGTGTCGCAAGTTTGGAGCAAGCTAGGCTCGACGAGCGTTACACCAGAGACACTGGAAGCATCGCAGAACACGAAAGCGCGATCAGATATATAGTTCGACATGTTGGTGGCGGCTAAGAAAGCTGGCGAACCGCGCTGGGAGATCTTGCCGTTTATGAGTGAGACGTGTCTGTCGGACCTCTAATGTCTGCGGCATATATGGCTAGATTGCATGCGACGCCACACTTTTCGAAACCGATGCGGCATAACGCACCAGATCAAGTTCAGTTAAGGGAAATGATGAAACAGTGGCTGCTCAACGTGTCGAGTTGGATTTCTAGTCTCGACAGCAGCGTAAGAGTACATACAGGCGTCACCAGATATACGAGCAACGTCAGCGGGAGCCTGTCACAGCGGAAGGCAGGACGGAAAGAATAGATGTTCTGTCAGACAACCGAAGAGCCAGACTCGCGGACGCACAGTATCGAAACTTGGGTTTCAGGAAGGTTTAGGGAATTTGGAGAGTCAGCGCGCAGAGGACGGATGTAAGAGGGATGGCGCGGTAAAAAGAGCAGAATAAGGCGACAAGAAACGGCGAGGCAGCAGACTGCGATCAGGAGAATTTGGACGATATCGAGTCTGATGCTGCGACGGAGACGACGTCAGCAAGGGCTCGAGGGTCAACAACAGGTACAACGGCCATGCGGCCGTGCCGGAAGCCAGCAGGTGCCGCAACGGCCGCACCAGATAAGCCACGAATCGGGAAGTATAGACGTACCGCTGCACGCGGGCTGTCGGCGCATGACATCAAAGGTATCGGGCGAAATAGAGCGGGCACGACTGCGAGGCAGAAATAATCGCACATATTATCCGACGGCGAGTGGAAGCGGTCGCGAGAAAGTAAGCGAGATCAAGATATTGGGAAGCGAACGAAGCAGCGGAGGCAAGATGTTAAGGGACGAGGGATGAAAAGGGTGGGGTAGGCGGGTGGGAGTTGACGAGGGTTCGTATACAGTCGTGCCGCGAGACGCAGTGGTCGCACGGGGTTCCACACTAATGGAAGTGCATGTGGCTAAGGAACATGGTGAGGCCACGCTCCTTGATCCATGGCAACGGCACACGTCGAGTGCGGAGGTCCTTGATAAACTTCTTCTTGGTCGGGAACATAACCTTGCGGAGGGCGTCGACGCCGTGGCCACGTTCGGCGATGTAGTCGCGGACGTTGATGAGCGCTTTGGACTTGAGCATTGCGCGTGCAGAGCGGGCCGACTGCGGAAGCGGACCCGCAGCAAGGCAGATGCCGAGTTCAATGAGCATGGCCTGGAGCAGCGGAAGGCGTTTGGCGTCGGATTCTATAGGGTCCTCGAGGTAGCTGCGTGGCCGAGAATAAGAAGGATGATCGTCAGCCGACTTTGCTTCTTGGTAGGGTAGAATTCAAACATGTGCGAGTCCACACTAACCTTGTTACGTATGCCACTGCGGCGTTATAGAGAGCATCCTGGCCGTCCTCGTCTTCGTCCTCGACGACGACCCCGCGGGCTCCGAAGCCCGTGCCGACAGTCTCGGCTGCGAATCCAACGGATTGAATGTGGCGCTGATTCGCATTGATTCCTGCCTTAATTGTCGCGCCGCGCGGGGTCGGGGTCGGTGGCGACGGCGTAGGCGAGGGCGATGGATAAGCCTCTGCAGCTTTGACGCTAGCCACTGCTGGAACTGTAGCCGCCTTTGCCTTGTTGTTACGACGCTTTCGCGACTTTGCGGGGGCTGCCGGCGCGGCAACCGGGACCGCAGCAGTAGTGACCTTGGCTGGCTCTGCAGGTTGCTTAGGTGCACGAGCTGGCTTTGAGGTCGAGACAGGCTTCGTGGGGTGGGTTGGGGTCGGGGTGTGAGGGAGTTGGTCGCGGGGCAATGTGTGGACACGTGCAGCCGCCGGTGGCGCTGCGACAGGCGAGACAGTGGCGCCAACAACGACTGCAGCCGGCTGGACCTGGGGCAGCAGCTGGGTAGTACGCGGGCGCGGCGAGGTGATGAGGATAAAATCGTCCTCGGTTGCAATGTCACTGAATGTAGCGCTGAGTGTTGGCCGTCTATCAGCGAGTGGACTTGTACTCGGTGCCCTTGAAAGCGGCGTGAATACAATCTCGTCATCGTCCGACTCTGGCTCGACAAATACGGGCGACATCGGGTCTGAGATAACGCTGAACTCGCTCATCGTCGACACCGAAGACGCCAGACGCGGCCGCTGGAAAAAGCCGTTGTTGGTGGACGCAGTGGCCATGGGTGTTGAGAGCAGTTGTGTGTGCGAACAAAGTGCGTAGGGTGAAAATATATAGGACAGAGGGCGTGGCGAGGAGTGATTGGTGGGCTGGGTGCTTGACGGCTGGTTAGTTCATTCCCTAGCGCAAGGTAGAAGGGCAAGCCAGCGGGTCCGGCCGCGGCCAGGTGCGGCAGTGGCTGTCACACGGAACCTGCGATGCGTAACAAAGGCCCATTTCTGCATATGGCCTAACCTCTCTCTCCGCTGCAACGTTCAAGGACTCGCATCTTGCAATTTCCCACAGTGATCGCGACAAGCTCATTTCACGGCCCGGAGTCGCCAGCCACCGTGCTGCTTTCCCGCCCCCTCTCCGCATGGAGAACTACCGTCTTTTCATGACATCCACGTCGTAATTACCATAGAAATGCGCCGCCAGCATGGACTAGGCGCCCTTCTCGCAATGCCCGTCTCCCGGCCCTGGTTCGCCACAGTGTTTCCGGCCCGCATGCGTGCCTTCCCTATCTTGGATTGAACTCGAGTTAGTACGCGAGCTATAAACGGCCCTTCAGTTCTCACCACCTGCTCTCAACCTCGCGGCCGACCCGTCCTAGCACGAACCACTCCTGCACCGGAACCTGCAACTTCAACGATGAACGGCCACGACCAGGATAAGCTTGAAGGCGTGCTCGACCGCCGCTTTCATTTCAGTGGCACCGACGAGCTCTTCCAGCGGTGCAGCGGATGTAACCGCTTCTTGGCACGCTGCTCAGGCATACATCCTCGCGTGACGCATGAGACCGGGACTCAGCTCTCGCTGCAGGTGCCACCCGTGTGTCATCACTGGCCGGTCGTCTTGGTGGATGGAGTCGTTGTCGAGGCAGGCACCACCGAGGCACGCGGAGGCATCGGCTATGTGTACGGCACGGGTGCGGAAGACCAGGAATCGTTGCGTGTGGACACGGAGGGCTTTGGGTTCGGTGTTCCGACGGCCCAAAAGGTGGAACTACTCGCGGCGATCTTGGCACTCCGCAACTTTGAACAGCGAGAGCCAGACGAAACGACTTGTGCGATGGACCAAGGTGACAACTTCAACGGTGGCGCTGAGATTGTTGTTGCGTCGAACTCGGAGTATCTGACTCGTGGTATCACCGAGTGGTTCCCGAGGTGCGTACCCAGTTCATTTGTTGTCCCCATGGCCGCTGACTCTATATCTTGCGCAGCTGGCGCAGGAATGGTTTTAAAAGCGCAGTAGGAACCACACCAGCCAACTTGGACATGTTCTGCTTGCTCGATGAGACGATCAGCCGGCTCGAGGACCGGGGAGTTGCTGTCGGATTTGTCATCTCGCGGGAGGTGAGGATGCTGATAGATCGAGACAAAAGATGTACTGAAGCATACACAGCTCAACATAGGGACACGTGTTCTGGCACGAAACGGTGCGAACAGACTGTAGACCTACGAGGATTTGGCCGTGCAAGTGCTGTCGCGATTTTTGGCGACTCGGAAGCCCAGCCGAAGCATTGTCGTTATCTGTGAACTTTGCCCACAGTGATAAAATAGCGAGAATAAATATAGTTGTCGAGGAGAGTGGCGAGCAGTAAGATAGGATTCAAGACGCGCAAAGGAAATCAAGTAAAGCGAGCGCTCAGCGGAGTACAGTCTGTACGATGCATCTGATCGTTCTCCTCCGGACTCCCCGGTCGATTCAGGTTCTATACTAGCGCCTTGAAAATGGCTTGCAGCTACTGAACGATCCTACTTGATGCCTAGCTCACCCGGTATTACCCTAGACTCGGACGACCTGCATGATTCGGGTTTCGGACCTATCCCGCACGCTATCACACTCGCTCCTTAGTTTGCGCATTGGTGTCTTGGTGAGATCAATCAAGTTAGCCTAGAATTTGATTGACCTGTACCAATGGAACAAAACTGCGTGACCGAGGATCGCTCTCAGCCATCACCCAGCCGCTCGCCTTTTCATCTCGCCACACTCGACTGCGTACAATGAGTCACCACGACGGACCCGAGGGTGTACACCAGCGTCGCTTCCACTTCTGCGCGAGACTGGGTGGCATCTATGAACTACAGGACCTCTTCCAGGTGTGCCCCAACTGCGAGCGCTTCTTTGCCCGCTGCTGCCATCACGATCTTGAGGCTCGCGCACCGCAATCGGGTTCAGTTCGACAGCAGGAGGAACAAGTGTGCCATCACTGGCCAGTCATCTTCACCGACGGCTCCTGCCTCGGTAACGGCACTTCCACCCCGCGCGGAGGCATCGGCTACGCACTTGGCGCGAAAGCAAACGACCAATTTTCACTGCCTTTTGATGTAAACGAACACGGATTGGGTCCTCCTACCAGCCAGATGATGGAGCTTCTGGCGGCCATTGCTGCAGTGGACAACTTCAAGAAACGCTGGCTCGAGGGCCCACACAGAGCCGTCGAACCAGACGCCAACTTCACCGGAGACGTTGAGTTAGTAGTCGCGGCGGATTCGGAGTATGTGGCGATTGGCATCAGCGAATGGTATCCCGCGTTCGTAGTCTATTTCACTCATTCGTTGACGGAACTGGCTGAAAACTTCCAAACAGCTGGCGTGACAACGGTTGGAGAAAACAGAGCGGAAAGCAGCCGACTAATCTGGAACTTTTCCACGTGCTAGATCACACAGTCCGTCAGGTCGAGAATTTGGGCATTGCTGTTGGATTCGTCCATATTCCGAGAATGGTGAGGATGCTAGAACCCCGACAGCAAGACGAGACTGATGCGCTTGCAGTTCAACACACTGGCCGACAATCTTGCGAGGGACGGGGCCAACATCGTTTTGAATGAGTAGTCCTGACTTGGTAGTCACCGTTGTGCGACGTTCTGCAAATCGACTACCATCCATGTGCTCTCTCCGTAGCGATTGTGTGACGAGAATCCAGATAATTTGAGGAAGAGAGAGTCTTGTGGACGACGTGAGATTTGAAAGAAGGCTAACCAGCGCTAAAGTTTAGCGGAGTTGGCCGCGTGCCAGGATCATGTGAGCGCTCTCTTCCAATGTTGCCGCACGGTGTTTGCCATCCAGGCCGGCTGCTCGCCATTACCCGCATATCTCTCCCTCCTTCTCATTCTGCGCAATGAGCGACGCCATCGGCCCGGAAGGCGTACATAGGCGCGGCTTCCGCTTCTGCCAGAGACTTAAGAACGTTTACACCCTCCCCGAGCTTTTCGTCGAGTGTCGCACATGTAATCGCTTCTTCATACGCTGCTGCGAGCGCGAGAACGGTGCACATTCAGTTGCTCCACGAAGGCGGGACGGGAGTCCGTGTCATCACTGGCCTGTTGTCTACACCGATGGCGCATGCCTCAATAACGGTGCACTCAACCCGCGTGGAGGCATTGGCTACGCATTTGGCCGGGACAATGATGACCGCATATCGATGCCATGGGATTCTCGAAGATCTTTTGTTATCAATTCTGTTACGAGCCAGAAGATGGAGCTCATCGCCGCCATTCGTGCACTTCAAGACTTCAAGAGACGCTGGCTTGAAGGCCGAGACAGGGCCATTGGGCGAGATGCAGCCTTCACTGGTGACGTTGAATTGGTCGTCGCGACGGATTCCCAGTATGTGGCGACAGGTATTACCGAGTGGTTTCCCGTGTCCGTGGTCTACTTCTCTCATAGGTGCTAGCTGGCGGATGCTGACGGCTGCCCGCAGCTGGCGTAACAACGGCTTCAGAGACCGCAAAGGAAAGACACCAGCCAACACGGAATTGTTTTACACGCTGGATAACGAAGTAAATCAACTCGAAGCTTCGGGTGTTGCGGTTGGCTTCATTCACATCCCCAGAGAGGTGAGAACGCAGGGATCTCGCCGGTCAAAGTGGCTGATACATGCGCAGATTAATACCCTGGCCGATAGCCTGGCGAAAGACGGGGCCAACAGAGCTCTAATTCAGGAATCCGAGTCCTGACTTTAGCAGCGCCGCGGTTTACTGTGAACAAAGAGCTCAACCCAGAATGCCCCGAATGTAACATCGCAAGCATCGTGTTCATTCCGGCCCTCTGTATAAAAAGTCTCGTCGCGGGTACATGCAAAGAAACCGCTGTTGCGTCGTGGTCAGCTAAGCCCGAGATGCGCTCGGCGAGGAATCAACACACCGGGCCGACATCCTCTCGAACTTGCCAATAGGGACCGGTCCGCTGGAAAAGTTGCGCCGGTAGGTGTAGGCCATCACGAGGTTGTAAAAACCTCGTATCCTGCTTCCAACGTGCTCCAATTCTCGGCCTGAATGCTCAGCTGGTCGACCGAGTGGCGCAACAGGAGCGACATGATTGAACGCGTGTCACGGAACGACGGTTGTCTAGGCTCGGAGCTGCAAGCTAACTATCAGGCGGCAACTCTACTTCGTGCAGATGGTGGACGTACAAAGTGGCGATCTCGATGCCCTTGCTGCTACCGAATTTGGCCGACATGCAGAGTGTGCCGACGGGCAGTTTGAACCTTGCAATAACCGTGCCAGTCCCCCCAGTAATAGCCGGAGATGGCAGACTCGCGGTCTCCAAATCCCTGTTACGGCAGTCAGAGACAAGCGAAACATTAGACCGGCGGGGAACGAACAAAGAGACGCATCCTTGGAATACACAGAGACGCGGTGCGCACAAGACGCAGGGTGGTAGTGGCCAACGAGATCGGATCGACAACTGTCGGAAGTCAAAAACGATGCCGTCACAGGATATTTGAACGGCAGACTCACAGAAAGGGCCGGTAAAGACGAGGAAGGCGTGATACTAGAGCAGGGACGTCGCTGCGATGCGTGCGCGCCCAGGCAGAGATGGCTGATGTTGTGGCGCAGCGACTCGTGATACGGGACGCAGGAGTGGATAAGATTAGCGCAGTAGCAAGTCGCTGTGGCAAGAGGGTAAGGCTTGATTTAGCAGATTCCATTAGCGCGACGCGTGCTGGGCCAAGAATGAGGGACGAATGGTGTCCCCTCATACCATAGTGGTGTCTAAAAACAATCCTTGGCGTGAGTGTCAGGTGGTATGGCGACTGGAGCGTCAGGTTGAATGACCGTAGACAAAATGAGACTGCAGCGACACACCGTCGGACATGACGTGGACCGTAACAGCCAGGAAAGCGAATTGGAAGAAGAGATAGTGTCACGAGTGTTGCCGAACGAGAACGGGGTGATATGGGCTCTGCGATAGTCCGAGGTATCAGTTCAATGAGAACTAGACCCACGTCGTGAGATGAAAACGGTCAAGACCGATTCACCGCACCTTGTCGTGGGAGAGGTCCATTGGACGTGCATCGAGTACGCGCCTGAAAGCTGATGAAGATCGCATGGAAGAGAGCTCACAAGAGTGTGTCAGTGTGAATGAGATATGATGTGAAAGAGAGTACACGCACCGCTTGCGGCTGAGAGCTGGCGCTAGCACCTGGTTTGAGCAGGGGCGCGACGCCAGCTCTGACCGAAGCCGAGAATGAACGAAACCCCCCGCTCCGAATAGGAGCTCGAAGGCCGGTTCTGAAGAAGAGGGAGACAGGAGAAAGGAACTACAACGCCCGCTATGAATGGAAGCTAGAACACCGGTTCTGGAGGGACGAGGAACTACAACGCCCGCTATGGATGGAAGCTAGAACGCCGGTTCTGGAGGGATAAGATGGAACGAGAACGCCCGCTATGAGTGGAAGCTCGAACGCCAGTTCTGGATGAGAAACGAGAAAGGAAGTATGACGTCCACCCTCGATGGCACCAGTAACAGCATGGGACGAGAACGAAAAGGTGAAGCATCGCGTCTCGAAACGAGCCACGGAGGCAAAGGAACGCTACCAGAGATTCGAACTCAGCTTTCACGCGACGCGTCGCATTTCATTCTAGCCAATAACCCTGGAAGCACGAGGCCGAAAGCACGGAGATCAGAGACAGCCACAGAACATCCACAACCACCACTCACGCTCATTGGGCCGGTACAAGAGCTCAAACACCGCCGTATGAGCTCGACGCCTTTCAGTCGTGACGGTCGTCGAAGGTGAAGCTGGTGGCAAGCACGTCGCAACCACACGCAAGAAGTGTCAGATGTCGCCACTGTGTAGCCAAAGCCATGTGTTGCACCTGTAGCCTGGTCGCGCCGGCTGTGCTCTGTCGTGGGCGAGGGACGGCGGAAAGAAGAAGAGCGAGACATTGGGGCTCCATCCGGTTCCAACCGTCGTTCCATTTCCCGGATTTCTTTTCTGTCTCCGACCTCGGCAGTGGTCACGTGTCATCGCGTTCGCTTCCGTTCCAAAGAGCAGAGGCTCATCATTTCGACGTACGAGATCTCAACAGCCCGCGAGTTGCGACGATCGCAAGGTCGCGATCGCCAGCTGTGATTAGCTCACCATCGCATCGCTCGGTGCCGCAGTTCGCCTGCAAAGTCCTATTACTGGCCTGGAACTGTGTGGAGTGTGGTTAATTGATGACCGCGGATAGCTCCGAGTTGCCATTTGCCGCATTGTTCTCGCCCGATGGACGTGGAGGAAGGGCACCATTCGAAGAGCAGCGTTATATGCGACGACGACTTTCGCCACCGGCTGGTAAGGCGATATCCGGCGATCCGCGAGAGGCCACTGAAGACAGTCCCTTTCGTCTAATGATCAGTGCGCGATGAACTTCAAAGCCGAATCCACAGCCAGCAGAAAGTTCACGAGGATGGATTCTGCGTCGTCAGCGACGAAATGCACATCTGTACACCGTTCTTGACATAACTTCATGCATTGAAGTACCAAGTCAAGTCAGCTTGCGTCGTGGTTTGCCTGAATGGACGACGTACTTGAAAGACCTCCGGAACGCTCAGCGACCCAGACTGCCAAGTACTCGTCACTGTTCCCAGCGCCGGAAGACACGCCAGGCCGAGCATACCACTACCGTTCTTTTGCTCATGTTCTGTTGGGTCAAGCCAAACCTCGCCGTTTACGAGAGTCTGAGGCGCAGCTTGATTAGCGTCTATCATGTCTCGAGGATAGATGCGACATACTGCTGAGCAGCTGGTAACCAGTCCAATCATTTCCACACCCGCATGTGCGAGAGGGGTACTTGCTGCGATACTCGCGGCGGCAGGGACGCCGGCAAGTCCATCCGCCTCAAGGACCGTCACAAAAACGTCCAGTGAACTTTTGGGCAAAAGTTCCAAGCGAACTGCAAGTAGAAGCGCTTGATGTACAAGTGTTGCAATCGATCTATCTTCTGCGTCCTGCAATGCTGTCGGTCAGATTTTGTATGGAACGCATACCAATTAGTGGCAGAACACACCTTGTTTGGAACGCGCCGCGTCTTTGTAGCGAACGGCGCAAACTGGACCTCGACATTTAGATAGCCCCTGCTGCTTTATGCAACGTTTTTGAGCTGACGAGGACCGTAGCTGCGTCGTATGATCCATGAGCTCGGTTATCACGAAGCGAAACAACTGAAGTTCGAACTGACACGGCGCACGCGATTTTCGTTCTCTCAGTCTCGATGTATGCGGAGCCATTTGCTTGAGTGATGAGGCCAGTCTGCAGATCTGCCCAAGTGATGTTGAGTCACGGTCTGCACGATCGCGCGACGCGTGAACTTGAACGCACAGATCGGTCGAATGTCCCGCGGTTGCCGACCAATGCGCATACTCAAGAAAGCAGATACCGCGCCACCAAGCTCGTATTCTTAGACAAGCGGTGCGCTGTCCTCGGGACCAGTGATGCGGCGATGGTCAAATGTCATTGCATAAGAAGAGGGGAAAGGAGAAATGGGTCCACGGTTTCAAAGACCGATCTGCTCCCGATAAACATCATCCGGGCTTCAAGTTCACAACCTTCGTGGTTTGCATCACGGGGATTGACAAACCAAAAAATGATGTTTCTTCGAGGGCTGATACGAGGTCGCACAGTGCGAACCAGAGATCAAACGGCGTTGGAACAGATCACACGATGCTCGATCGTGAGCTAAGAGTGTAGGAGTTGGACGTTCACAAGCTGACCGGCGGCAGATGTAACCAACATAGATTGCTTGCCGTACCCCCTGCTCTTCGGCTGACGTGCATGTGTGAAAAGGAGGGACAAGTTCTTTCTCCGTGGCGAGTTCACAGCGAGAATAAAGATGATTTAGGGGAGTGTGTACTTTAAGGGTGTTATGTTATCTGAGAAAAGTCCGAGTACCGTGGACAAGGAAGTGCCAGTCGCGCCAGGAGCATATACGAAGCGGTCCAAAGCATCCTTTGTCGCAACGTTGCTGTACGATGTTTACCCTCTGAATCGGCCGCCAGCCATTAGCTGCCTCCCTCTGCCTTCGCCCCATTCCGCGCGATGAGCTGGCACGACGGCACTGAAGGCGTGCATCGGCGCCGCTTTTACTTCTGCGGGTGGCTAACTAGCCACTATGACCTGCACGACCTCTTCCTCGAGTGTCACATATGCAAGCGCTTCTTTGTACGCTGCTGCCAGCACGGGAGTAGGCAGCATGCGTCGGGCTCCGGTGTCGTTCGACGGCGGGACGGAAGTTCGTGCCATCATTGGCCTGTTGTCTACACCGATGGAGCCTGTCCGGGAAACGGCACATCCACCGCGCGTGGGGGCATTGGCTTTGCACTAGGATCCAGCCAGAGCGACCAGGTGGGGATATCCTTGGATTCCGAGAGATGCGGTTTCGGTCTTGCAACGAGCCAAAGGATGGAGCTTTGCGCGGCCATTGCTGCACTTCAAGACTTCAAGAACCGCTGGCTTGAGGGCCCAGACATTGCCGTCGGACGGGATGCCGGCACCGTTGGAGATGTTGAGCTGGTAGTCGCGATGGACTCGGAGTACGTGGTGAATGGTATCACTGAGTTGTTTCCTATGTTCGTGGTCTGCTTCATTCATCGGCACTGACTGACGAGTGAGTGCCCACAGTTGGAGCAACAATGGTTGGAAGACCAGGAGAGGAAAGATCCCAGCCAACCTGGGCTTGTTTAAAATTTTAGATACAGCAGTCAGTCAAGTTGAGGCTTTAGGCGTCGCGGTTGGGTTCATCCACATTCCCAGAGAGGTGCGAACGCGGGGATCTCTGCAGCCAAAGCGGCTGATACATGCGCAGATTAACACCCTGGCCGATAGTCTGGCGAGAGGCGGGGCAAACAGAGCTCTAATCCAGGAATTCTGAGTTCAGCAGCGTCGCGGTTTACTATGAACGGAGAGCCCAACCCAAAATGAGCCCAAATTGTAACATTGTAAGCATCGTGTCCACTCCGGCCCTCTGTATAAAAAGCTCCAAATCAGAGATAAAAATGTTTCGTCAAGTGTGTGCGAATGAAGAGATAAGATCTGGAGAGTAGGTTGAGCCGCGATCGCGGAGTTGAGACGCGCGTTTGCCCGAGAACGCGTAGGCTCCGCCGCTCATCTCATCCTCCTCCGCCTCGAGCATGTCGCGTTTCAGCCCATACACCGAGAACGGTGGTACTGTGCTTGCCATCGCAGGCGAAGACTTTGCAGTTGTCGCAGGTGACACGCGCCAGACCGAGGGCTACAGCATCCAGACGCGTTATGCCCAGAAGGTCTTTCGCCTGTACGCATGAACCACTTGCTATTTCTCCACTGTGCTGTGTTGACGTGAGAGATCTGTCATGTTCTTTTGGATCGCCCCTGCTTTCATCGATGATCTATGTGTGCGATATTCGATCCGACGCGTCGCCTCATGCGCGGTGACCTCGCCTCGGGCCACAGGAACGACAAGGCCGTCATCACGCTGAACGGCATGCAAGCCGACTGCTCTAACTTTGTCAAGCGGCTCAAGCAACGCCTCGAGGTTCGTATTGATCTACAATGTCTGTTACTATCTGCATAACTTACGCGCCGCGCGTCTCCTCGCTTCGGCCTCGCAGTGGTACCGACACGCACACTCCAAGGACATCCCACTTCAATCGCTCGCACGGCTTATCCAGACGATGCTTTATGGCAAGCGTTTCTTCCCGTACTATGCGTCCGTCATCCTTGGTGGCATCGACGAAGAGGGCAAGGGCGCTGTGTACTCGTTCGACATGGTCGGTAGCTACGAGCGTGAGAAGTGCAGAGCCGCTGGTGCCGCGAGTGCACTTGTGCAGCCGTTCTTGGATAATCAGGTGCGTCTTCTGAGTTCGGTATATCAATGCAGGCAGGAGTGTTGATGCTTTCGTTTGAATGCCTGGGGTTAGGTCTACTTCAAGAACCAGCAAGGCGACCACCCAGCCCATCTTGATCTGCCAACCATTCTTGCACTCGTCACGGACAGCTTTACCGGTGCGACTGAGCGACACATTGAGGTTCGTCCACTACCATTCTCCGCATCGGCAAACATTCGTTCTCATTGCTAACTTTGCTTGCACTTTGCAGGTCGGTGACGGGCTAGAGATGTACGTCATCCTCGCGGCGGGCCGTGCGACGGCCGAGCTAGTGGAAGCCACTGGTGCCAGGGAGATCACGCAGGCCAACACCACAGGCAACAGAGTGTTTGTCGTGCGGAGGGATCTGAAGCGCGACTAAGAGAAGGCAGTACGTTGGGCTTGTATCATCAGAGAAACGACCAATGAAGGCTAGGTTCTCAGTGTGTTGCCTCGCGTACATTGAGCGCACTTGCGATCGAATGTTCAGCATGGATGTGACGAATCTATCCGGATTCAGTGGCGCTGAGCGCTCTGTGAACTCGTTTCTCCTTCTGCTTCTCCTTCCTCGTCCGTCTCATGGTTCTAACGGGGCATCTCAAACTCACTCACGATTACACGATCAATCTGTGGCCACGCTGGTGTGGCCTGTCAAAGCTACATCTTCTTAACACAAGCTGTTGCTCCGTGTTAACCCATCAACAATGCGCCAGCGTTGTGCTGGTAGTATCCCAGTGAAGACATGTTCAAGTAAGCGCCCAATCGTCGAGGCAGCACTCACACCCGACTTTGAGGACGGCGAGGGCATTGAATGATCGACATTGACATTGACGGCATTATCTCTGTATTCTGAGCAGTACTACATGGTCGCCGCGCACATACCGTTATTCAATGAGTATGATGCAAATCGCGTTGAACCCATCGCCACGACGGCGATGGTCGCACGAGACCTACTGACATACTTTCTACAACCGAGTTTTGTTCTTGTGACCCCACCTGCGACTCGGACAGCCCCCATAGCGTGCTATTTATACTTCAGGAGAACCTTGAATCACCGACCCCAACCGGATTTCATGGATGCTTCGTGTCATTTACTGGCCATTGCGGGGAGCTCGAACGACTGAGGACGATCAAGAGGTCCAGTATCACCGGCCCTGCCCACTGGTGCTCACTGTTCTGTTCAAGATGCTGCCCCGACATGCATCCAGCTTCTGCTTAGGACTTTCTCTCAAAAGCTCGCGTCGATTGCGGGAAAGAAGTAACCGTGGAAGGCGCAAGATCGGCACCGAGCTCAATCAAATGACGCGCATCCGGCACAACAAAAGCCGGTTGCAGCGCGTCAGATAGCTCACTCTTCTGCCTTGTCCTCTCACCATGGGTGCGTTCTCGAAGCTGCTCCCGACCATCGTCGTCTGCTATGGAATTCAAGTTCTCGGCGCTCTGTACGCCATCCCTGCCCAGGACGAGCTGTTCTACGACCTCTTTGGGTGCCTCACCTTCCTTTCTGCTGCTGGGTGGTCGCTCTACGGGCCCGCAATTAAGGCTGTATATTGGGACAGGCTTCCCGCCGCTACCTTGCCACCCATCACTGCATTTGCGCCGCGCCAGATCATCATGACCGCCGGCCTGGCTTTGTGGTCTGTGCGCCTAGGCTCCTTCCTCTTCCAGGTGTGCAACCTCGACCTTGTGTCCATTAGTCTTGATCTGAAGCTCTTACTCCTAGCGCGCTTTGAAGAGCGGAGGAGACTCTCGCTTCAATGAGATTAAGAAAAGCCCTCTTCGGTTCTCCGTCTCGTGGTTCCTTCAGGGTGAGCCATATTTAGGGCATGGTGCGACTAACCTGACTGAAAGTTCGCAGGCACTTGGGCTCTAGTTGTTGGAATGCCTATCTACTTGGTGAGCTTGAGATGCATCATCTCTGCTGTTGAGCGAGTACCTGACAGCACTTCGTCGACAGATGAATATCATACCACCAGGCCGACATGCCGCGTTTTCGCGCCTTGACATCGCCGGTCTCGCCATCGTCGGGAGCTGTGCCATCGTCGAGGTCGTTGCAGACAGGCAGAAGACCAACTGGCGCGCCCGCAAGAACGCTGGCGAGCACAATGAAAAGTTTATCTCTCATGGACTTTGGAGCCTCTCAAGACACCCGAAGTCAATCCATCCTCACTCGCGTGCGAGACAAAACACTAACCTTCATCCCCTACAGCTATGTGGCCGACATTGGCATTTGGACTGGTATGTTCCTTGCCTCGTTTAGGACCACTCGGGCTGCGTTTGGCTACGGTGGCGTGGCCGCTGCGGCGCTGAGCCCGCTCCTCACTTATGGTCTGCTTCGCTACGTGAGTATTGATGATTGCAGCGAAGATAAATATCCAGACTAAATTTCTGAGCAGCTGTCGGGTGTGCCACCACTGGAGAAGGCAGCCAACAAGCGTTTCGGCGATGACCCAGCCTACAAGGCCTACGTCCAGTGCGTTCTTCAGTCAGCCCTTGCGATCTGAAGTCTAACCCGACTTGTTCCTTGATATAGACGCACCCCGGTATTTTGGCCTTGGTGGAAGTCCTGAGTGCACCTGCGAGCTGTTAGAATAAATAGGCCGCATTGGATTCTGCGTTGCGAGCATTGGTCACAATCCTATTGAACAAATAAACTCCGTTCGTCTCCGTCGGTGGTTGTCGTGAACATTAACAGCTTTGCAACCAGACCCCAAGCGTTTTACAAGTATGTATCATGAAATCACCTCAATGCTCTGTGGGTGTGGTCTCGCTGCGGTTCGTAAAAGGAGGTATTCGCCGTGTTGTACGTCGCCGGACCCTCAAATCGCATGCTAGGAGAATGTATAGGACCCACATAAACGACCATCAGACCCGCCACGTGGTTCATTGATTGTGAAAATTTATTCAACACCCTGTGGCCCAGTGGCCAGTCTGGAGCGGGCAGTTGTGGGCTTGACAAAAGACAGCCTCTGTAACTCGCCTAACAAGGGGAGAGAAGTTGTATACCTCTGACGTTGATGTTATTGAGATTTGGACTGTGACAAGGTCGAGAATGTCGCAAATGCAGGTAAATTCGGAAATAGTCGGTGCCTTATTATGCCTGGGCTCAATGAGGGTGCGTGACTCTAGCTAAATCCGACGAGCTGAATAATGAGAGTGAACGGGCCGAAATTTAGAGCCCTGGTTCTAGATCGGCGGATAGTCAATCAATTTAGCGGCTAAATGATTCCGAGCGAGATAATTTAGTCTCCGCTTCAATACGTGTTGTTCGCTAAACGTCTGGCGCACATTGCCGCTTACCCACACAACCAGCCCTCGACAGTAGCGCAAGCTCCTAGGCGATCGCGATGTTGCTACCAAACTCAGACACACAAGAATCTTACACGTCTACCTCGGAATCTGCTCCCAACAGTCCGCAAGCGATGAGCGAGGTATCAAACGACATGGAACCTCCATCATATTGGACCCAGAACAAATTCCTCAAGGACGCTGAACGTCAATTGATGGATCGTTGTTGGGACTTCAGCTGTGATCAAGTTGCGGACATGGTCAGCCCGCGCTTGGCTGATGATAAAACGCTCCTCATCAATGACCCACGGATCAAAGCCGCTCTCGCGGCTGCGCCATTGCCGGCAGCTCCTATTTTGGTGCCTGACAGGGAATCGAACTACGAAATATTGGCCAATTTCATCGATGAAGTGACCAAGATTAGTGACACCATCTACACGGAGGTGTACGAAGACCTTGGCCTCGTCGAACCCGCACACCGCTGGCGCCCGCGCCTGGTGTTCCGCAGATATGACGAGACGACGGCTCTGCAATCTGACGGCCCGGTAGCGATGGCGCCCGACAACAGAGAGCCCGCCACCGGCTTCCGCACTGGCTGGACTCTCATCGAGGTTTTGAATGGACGGCCCGTTTGTCCCATCCGCGTGCCAATGGAAGTCGGAACCAGTTGGTACGACATTCTCCTCCACGCCGCGACGTATGCCACTGCATGTCAGTCCGCGACCCCGCTTCGTCGGTTCGTGGTGTGCCTCGGCTTCAACTATGTCAAGAACGAGTTCGGTATCTTCATCTTCCACTCCGGTGGTGCTGCGGCTTCAGAGCATATCGGCTTTGACGCGGAGGAAACGCGTCGCTCGTTCCTCAGGTTCATGCTCGGTCTTGGACTGTGGCAGAATGCATTGGACGCAGGCGACGTTCCATTCTTTACCGGCCTCACCATCTGGCCACTGTAGTTCGCGCCTGGCGACGATCAATTCTTGGACCAATACCGTCTAGCTTTGTGGTGAAGTTGTTAAATTTTTGTCGGAGCAGCGCGAGCACTGCGACATGTTGATAAGGAAGATGCTGATCAGCCATCGTGGTGTTTGTCGGCGCATTCGTCGATTCCGTGTGTTTTACTGCTGGACTGTGTCTCTACTTGTACTCGCTTATTAGCTTTGAACTGATTTTCCAAGAGAAAGTTTTTCGAGTTCCATGAAAGTTCAGGCCCGATCTGAGGCTCGCGCCTTCTCCTTCATGCTGTCTCAGCGATTTGACTTGCTATTCGCCCCGCAATTTCTGTCTGAAATACTTATTTATCGGGTTCAGATCTCGTTCTATCCACCAGCCCGTAACCCGAGTATCCTCAGTCAGCCTGACCGATGACACTATCTTTCGCATTCAAGGCCATCTGACAACACCCGCAGAAAACGGGAATTCGTTCGGATCGTAACTCCAGTTCATTGTCCAATGTCAGAACTGTCTCTGTGTATGTTGTCACTCTGCTTCACGACTCCTCCTTCTTGATGCTCGTCACGCACGAGCCATCTGCAAGCTGCACGCATGTCGCCTCGCTGCTCCTCCTACTCTCAGCTGTATTCTCCAAATCCTGGTCGTGGATTGATGGAAACGACGGAACTTCCTCCAAGGGAATGGAGGGTTCGACCATGTCGGACGCAGCGTGATGACTGTGATGGTTTCCGGGCTGGGTGACACAGAGTGCCTCGATGAAGGTGAGCTCACGCTCAGAGTCCATGGTGTCCGAGCGGGGCATGCGAGGACGATTCGAGAGACTAGTATGCACCGGGGAAGGGGCGGAAGGAACGGCAAATGTGAGGTTGCCTGAACGGATGTTGGGGCCGATAGAGTTCGAGGAGGGTTGTTGCGGGTCAGTGCTCAAATCAACTGGCGAGGCCCATGGGTGCGAGTCGGTCTGCCAGGGCATCTGCGACATGCGGGTATTGTGAGCAATCGAGTGTTGAAGAGGTTAGTAATACATACCGTGAACTCGATGGTTGCACCAGAGCCGTCATCTGGTCCCAAGGCCTCGCGACCATGCACCGACTGCGCGTGTTGCCGGAGGTACCATCGAACGTTGAGCGCGCGCATGTACGAGATTACGTAGAGCTTTGCGGTGATCACACCGCAGACGATGGCGAGGGGGTGAAACTGGATGAAGCAGAGGAGGTGAGCAGGATGACGGTGAAATTATACTGTAGATGCCCAAAGGGACGCACATGAGCGAACCAGCCGATGCCAGCAGCAAAGCGAGCGACTGTTGGGAGAGCGGCTGCTTCGAATGCAAGGTAACTAACATGGCGGAGGAGAGCATCGGCGGCTGGGAGTCCCGTCTTCCACCTCTTGAAGTTTAAAATGACTGGTAGGTGGTTCAGGGAGATCTCACCAACGAAAGCGGTCTGTAGGTACTCACGGACGACAGTAATAGAGACATCAAGGACGATAGGTACGATAACGAAGAAAGGGACTGGGAAGGCGTTAGACAGTGCATATAGGCGGAATTCCCACGACGACACACTGAGTGCGGTGGGTTCCTACAAGCAATTTAGTACCAACTCTTCTTCCCTTGAGCTGGATGCGAGCTCACCCAGATGACGAAGCTGTTCGAGCGAGGCACACCCAGCTCGGTGCCATACACGATCTTACCCCAGCCTCCACGAAGAGCAACGGACTACATGGCATAGTCAGAACAGATGATTCAATCTTCGCACATCATTTATCTCACCATGCAAATGTTAACTGCTGCTTGCCCGAGAAGGAGAACGATGAGGTAGGCCAGAACGTAGACATTGCGCGCTGCCTGAAAACAGAAGGTCAGCTTGACAGATCAAGTGTCGCGGAAAACTGAATGTACCTTCCAGCAGCGTTTGATGAAGAATATCTGAACTAGCGAGGTGACGACAACGTTTGTCAGGATCTCCGAGGTACGTAACTTGAAAAGAATACTCGTTAGCTTCGGTTGGCAGACAGATGCCGTTCAGGCCCACCATGTGACGCGGCTGTACCAGTCGCACATTAGTAACGGTATATTTTAGCACGATGGTGGCTCACCCAGTCTGCGGAGTTGCGTACGAACGTCCAGCTTTTGACAATCTGGCACACGGTCTCGAAGACGCAGCAGGCCATGATGAGCGTGGTGTACCCTCGCAAACCCCACCACCGGTCGCGCGCCCAGCCCTCTGCGTCTCGGTTGTTCTGATCATCAGAGCTGTACCCGAAAGTCGTTGACATCCCCTGTCGTTTGAGGTGTGGCAACGACGACCGGCGCGGGCCGCCAGTTGAATGCCTGTGGTGAGGAGTGCGGGTGCTGCTGTAGTAGGTGACGAGTTGGGCGAAGATGATGCCTTGTAGAAGGGTGATGCCGAGCGCGGTCGCGAAGTAAATCGCCATGGCGTCTTCTACCTTGTTGCTGGTTGGCATCGTGTTCGCCGAAAAAAGAGCCTATGTTGAGGTACAAAACTTGAGGAGCAACAGGGGACAAAGAGCGGGTTGAGCTGGAGTCCTGGAGTAGATTAGCGTGCGAGGCTGAAGTGAACACCAGCGCGAGTGGAACACCAGACGCAGTTGAGGGGGAACCACCGGCGAAGAAGACACAGCGCAGAGTGACAGGCCATCTTATAGCTCGGACCCGGCCGCCGCGACGAGGATCGAGGGTCTTAGAGGGTGGCGTAGATCGCGGGGTCAAATGATCAGCGGTGCCTTCAGCTGCCGGTCTCCCATCGACCTCGAACAGTGACATCGAACCCAGTACGAAGATAGCCAAGTCCTCTAATCGAGATTTAAATTGGAAATAGAAGAAGAAAAGGGAGGAAAGGAGGTACGTGAGCGGCCAGAGTGGGTATTGACTTAGAAAAGTAGCCACGACTGGCCTCGGCGTTTAGAACGGCAGTGGCGCCGGGTACCGTTAAATGCAAAGGGCGTGGCTGAGCCTGTGCACAAGTTTGAATTAGCCCCCTTCACGCTTTCAAACATCGCGCATCGTGAAGAAGTTGCCTGGCACCGGGATGTGGCGTAACAACCTCGATAAGCCTTAGCGGGGGCTGCCAGAAAGAGACCGGGTCTCAAACAGCAGATCATACGGTTTCAGCAGCTGTCTCCGGACAAGCATCAAACGGCAGGGGTAGGACGTGTTCAAGGCATGACCTCTAGTGTTGCTGCGCGGCAGATGAGACCATCCCGATCTCGAACCTTCACGAGACAGCTGAGGCGCATTGCCGATCTGCTATACGTTGCATCAGCCAAATGGTACGAAACGTGCTCCTCGGAGACGTACGCTGCCTGGAACAGGTGAAGACACTTAGCCACGGACACCGCGCCAACACCGAAGCCTCGACCACGGCTGAGCGAATAGCTACTTGTTGTCAGGTAGCCAACGACCTTGCTCTCGGACGGGAGGGATTTTCCGAGCTGTCATCGAAAGGTGAGCATTCATAGTGCTTCGAGTACTGTTGTAAGCATACCTCTGTCACAGCTGTGCTGTCGACATCAAACGAATCTGCCCGCTCCGCTTCGAGCGCCCGAATCCAAGCATCCCGCTCTTTGTCGTCCTCCATGAGATATATGAGGGCCATATCTCCTGGAGCGCCTTTGCTGATCATGTTGACCCGCACAGAGACAAGTGCAGTGCGAAGCAACTTCTCGCTGTCCAGACCGAGAGTCGGGAGTCCGCGCTTCGCTCGGCCTTCTGCGATGAAGCTCTGGACCGAGCCTTGTCGAAGAGCCTTCTCTGCACCTTCGCCTCGTAAAACCCAATAGACCGGCCCGTGTTCAGCTGTCTTGTTGTCAGCTCCCGCACGCTGCGCCGGCACTTCCCCAATCCGTGGTCCCTGAAGCCCAATCACAGTTTCCCAGTCCGGTTCAAACGGACTGCGCACGCCTCGCCTCTCATAGCCGACCCGCTTGGCCTTTGGTTTACGCAGCCATCTCGCCCGATCCGTCTCACCGCGCACCGTCCACCATTCACGTCCTGCAGTCGTCGAGGGGTAGTCGGCTGGGAACACACGATCGCCTGCCTCCGCATACTGTGTCGCACGTTGTCGGAGCGCTGCAACGCGTGTGCCGGTGAATACGAGCGAGAACATGAGTGCGGCTCCCCAGCCGCGAGGCGCCAGTAGGAGCCAGCCGTGGTGCGTTGAGCCGATACTACGCTGAATAAGTTGGATGGGTATGCGCGAGTCGTCCGCTGTGGGATCGAGTTTGGTTCCTGGGATAAGGTTCTACGCAAAGAAGTTGAATCATCAAAAGTTGCAGATGTATGTGTAAATACTCACCTTCTGTCTTCGAGCGTCCAGGTCCTTCTTGCGGAATTTGGGCTTGTGTAGCATGTCGCGCGCTAATGGGTCCCAGAGGTCACTCTGAGCCAGGTCTGAATTGGGCTGGAGGACAACATCCACGGGATCATCGGATATGGGAGCGTTCTTAGGAGGAAAGCTACGTGAGAGTGAGTTGGGATGTTCTCATCTTGATCAGCACAACTCACAATAATCTCGGGTCATGGATTGTCAAGCCTGCGATCAAACCCGGCGGTACGGACGCCACAGTGCTGAGCTCAGGAAGCATGTCCCAGAACTGCAGAGAAATTAGCAGACTCCTGTGCATGGAAAGTCAGACACACCTTGCGCGCCTTCTTGCTTGATTTGATCCAGTCCGGATTCAAAGCCCCTGCAATGACGCGACTGCTCTTCGGGCCCATGACCTCAAACGCCACAATTTCGTCGCGAAGGTCTGCGATCTCGATGTTACGGTTCTGTGTCCCTCGCAGCGTCTTGCCTGTAGCTTCTGTGACCGCAGCCCATGCCTCGTTGAACATTGCAGGGTGAACACGAATCCAGACAGTCCGTCGCAATTCGTCCGTTCCAGGACGCCAAATGACTGTCGCTGGGCCGATGAGATTGTTCGGGTACGCTTCGCAGCGATAGAGGGTGGTGTTGCACGTCCGAGAGCCCACGGTATATCTTTCGGCAGCGGGTGAAACACCTTGAACGTCGGCGATGCGATACAGAACAAGTTTGAGGAGGTCTAGAGGGCCAATCGCCTCAATTATTCCGAAATAGGATGCGTCGTGGAGAATGGCGTCGTGCAGAGCTGCCCGATGGGATGGTCGAAATGCTTTGGCAGTTGGTGTCTCTGCCTGTGAACGTAGGGCCAGGTGAGCACAACCCCATCACTGATATATATATAATTCCTCCTGACCAGACGATATCCCCAGAGATTGGCCATATGCATGCGCTTCGCGTGCCATAGGTGAGTTTCGAGCCAAGTCTTATCCTCTGCGGTGCATGAGAATGGAGGCCGATCATCAAACACACAAACACGGACTCTGTCTGCGCAAATACTCTTCAGTCTTGCTTATTCGCTTGGAGAACCCCTTCTTTGGTATCTGCTTCTTCGGTTTGACCGCGTCGCCAATCTACACCTCATTGTTAGTTTCCTCCACGAATAGTCGCGATCAAGCATTAACCTCAGTGCGAGCTCGTTCCCTGTGGGGTTTTGGGACACGCCGGTGGTCGTGGCTGGCAGCTCTCCTCCTCATGTGGCGGGGGAGCGTTTGGAACACGCGGTGGGTTGCACCATCTCTGCTTCCCTCGTCAATTCGAGAATCTATGCTGAGATACTGTGTATACCGTGCGTTCTTCATCGCGCCTTCCATCGCGTTGATTTCAAATGCGCGTGCCTAAGTGTTAAAGGTTAATTGATGGCTTGGTCGGACATGCGCAGCCAGAATGCTCACCTCGACGAACTTTTCGATGCTCACAGTGGACGGAAGTGCAACATTTTGGACAGAGATGTGCCTGGCATCCGCAAGCCTGACTTTCTTCCTGTCGCGCCCTGATCCTAGCTCGCCTGGCGCGGCCCGTTTCTTGCCGTGAGAGTCCATCGTGAGTATGATATGAAGGCAAGAGCGGAGCGCGCGCCGGCGGTTCCCGTTGGCGCGAAATCACCTTGACCTCGTTCCTCAATGTCGTTCGCGGCAACCATCGCGCGCCGGGCCTTTTCTTCTTCGCGTGTTGCGTTTTCAGATGCTGTAGCGGCTGCTCCACCCGTGCGCAGGCCAGTTGGCGGTGTCCGCGGCGGCATCATTGGCTTCTTGGCTGGCTTCTCCGTCGCATCAGGGTTTGCGGCATACCAGCTGTTAGAGGAGTATAAAGTGGCGTCGGCAGCACTTCAGTCCAGCATAGAACAGCTGCAGGCCAACACGCAAAAGGTCAGTCTGTGCCTGCCTTGTACATTTACTCAAACCGATGCTCACCTGGGTTTGTTTAT
>Ga0247815_10000846_pt1 | contig 23707 bp, 30 predicted proteins | sample UWRJL194509B1_FD_181014 | JGI IMG/M metagenome (GOLD analysis project Ga0247815, IMG submission 181014) | Plant litter microbial communities from Arlington Agricultural Research Station in Wisconsin, United States - UWRJ-L194-509B-1 | ecosystem: Environmental > Terrestrial > Plant litter >...
CGCGCCGCCGAGCGGGCGGGATTCACCGCCGCCACCTTCGAGGATTCGCCACTCCCGCCCGGGCAGAGCTTCTCCGGAGACGGGCGGGCCTTCTCCGGAGACGGGCAGGCCTTCTCGGGAGACGGGCAGAGCACCACGGCTGGACGAGGTGGCCGCGGCATCATCGGCCGGATCGAGGCGATCCAGCGTGCGGCCTTTTCCGCCCCGCTCACATCCAGTCTCGGGCTCGTCGCCGTCGCTCACGCGGTCTACGGGGAGCCCTTCCACCTGTCCACACAACTGGCGACAGTGGACCACGTCTCGGATGGGCGCGCCGGCTGGCTGGTGGGAACCGATGCCGATGCCGCGATCGCCGCCGAGTACGGACGTGCCGCCGTATCCGCAGAGCAGGCGATCGCCGACGCCGCGGATACCGTGGAGGTGTCTCGTCGGCTGTGGGATTCGTGGGAGGACGACGCGGTCATCCGTGAACGGGAGACCGGCAGGTACTTCGATCGCGATCGGGTGCACTACGCCGATTTCACAGGGGAGAGCTTCTCGATCATCGGCCCGGCGATCGTGCCGCGGCCGCCGCAGGGGCAGGTGGTGGTGTTCGCCGAGGGCGCCGTGGCGGCGCGTCTCGGCGCGGACGTGGCCCTCGTAACGTCGATCGAGCAGGCCGCAGACATCCGCACCGAGGACATCCGCACCAGCGTGCACCGCACACTGCTGGAGCTCGAGGTGGTGCTCGATTCCGCCGGCGTCAGCGCCGCCGATCGACTGACGGCACTGAACGCGCACGACGCGTGGACGCCGACGCCGCGCGCCCGGTTCGTCGGTACGGGCGCCGAACTGATCGCTCTTCTCACCGAACTCGCCTCGGACGAGGTCATCGACGGCGTTCGCCTGATCCCTGCGGTGCTCGACGTCGACCTCGACGAGATCGGTCGCGGCGTTCTGCCCGAACTCCGGCGCAGAGCGGTGTTCCGCTCGCCCGCGCCGGGGCAGACCATGCGGCAGTCTCTGGGGCTCGAGCGCCCGGCGAACCGCTTCGCCGTCGACGCGCCCGCCGACGAGCCAGGTGCATCCCATCATTCGACCGCAACCCTCGAAGGAGCCAGCGCATGAGCAACGGCACGCGTACCGCCACCACCGATCCCAGTCGCCGCCGGCAACTACAGTTCGGCATCTTCTTCCAGGGCGTCAACTTCTCCACCATCTGGTCCGACGCCGCAAGCGGTTCGCAGACCGATTTCGAGAGCTTCCGCCGACTGATCACGACCGCCGAGCGCGGCGTCTTCAGCGCCTTCTTCCTCGGGGAGGGGCTGCGCCTTCGCGAACACCTCGGTCGACTGCACGACCTCGATGTGGCCGGCCGACCGGATGCGCTGACCCAGCTGGCCGCGCTGGCCGCGATAACCGAGAACATCGGCCTCGTCGCCACGCAGAACACCACCTACAACGATCCGCTCGACCTCGCGCACAGACTCGCCAGTCTCGACGTGCTCTCCGGGGGACGCGCGGCATGGAACATCGTGACCACCGACAATGCGTGGACGGGAGCGAACTTCCGTCGCGGAGGTTACGCAGACCACGCGGACCGCTACACCCACGCCGAGTTCGTGGTCAACACCGCGAAGGCCCTGTGGGATTCGTGGTCGGACGATGCCATCAGCGCGAGCCGCGACGCCGACTCGTGGGCGGATGCCGAAGCGGCAGGCGAGGTCTCAGAACGCGATGCGTACTTCGCCGTGCGCGGGCGCGGTCGGCTCCCGCGCAGCGCCCAGCAGCATCCGGTGCTCTTCCAAGCCGGTGACTCGGCCGAGGGGCGCGATTTCGCCGCCCGGAATGCCGAGGTGATCTTTTCGGCTCACGGTGTCTTCGAGCCTGCCAAGACCTTTGCCGCCGACGTTCGGCAGCGCACGCTGAAGGCGGGGCGACCGGCCGACGACCTCAAGATCTTCCCCGGACAGGAATTCATCATCGGCGACACCGAGGCCGACGCGATCGACAAGGCGCGCTGGGTGCGCGAGTCGCAGGTGAGCCCACAGACCGCCATCGCGTTCCTCGAGGCGGTGTGGGGAACCGACCTGTCATCGTTCGATCCCGACGGTGGGCTGCCGGACATCGACCCCGTGCAGGACGAGACCGGCGAGACGCGTGGTGCGGGCTTTCGCGGTAAGCGGCCTCGCGAGGTCGCCGATGGCTGGCGAGCGATCGCGGCGGAGAAGGACCTCTCGATTCGTGAACTGGTCATCCACCTGTCGTCGGGGCGTGGCTTCGTCGGAACCGCTTCGGGGATCGCCGACCAGCTTGAGCCGTTCGCCGACGAACACGCCGTCGATGGCTTCAATGTGACCCCATGGCTGATTCCGTCGGGGCTCGACGACATCGTGAACCTCCTCGTTCCCGAGTTGCAGGAGCGCGGGATCTATCCGACCGAGTACGCCGGGTCGACGCTGCGCGAGAACCTGGGGCTCCGGCCGCCGCTCAGCCGACGTGAGGAGCCCGGCCCCGCGAGGTTGCGCGCGTGACCCAGCCGCGTCAGTTGGACCAGCCCAGTGCCGACGTCAGTGCCAGTGTCAGTGTCAGTGCCAGTGATGGTTCGAGAGTAGAAATCATCCGCGTACCGTGGGATGACGGGCGAGCCGTCGCCCTGCGTGCGGCGATGGACGCCGAGATCTCGCCCCGCTATCGAGACCGATTCGCCGACCGCGATCCCGCCGAGGCCGCACGACTGTCGGCGTCGTTCGCTATCGACCCCGACGACATCGTCTCGACGCTCGTCGCCACAGTGGACGGCACACCGGCCGCCCACGCGGCGTTGCGCAGGCTCGGCGACCAGTGGGAGCTGAAACGCCTGATCACCCTTCCCGAGTATCGGGGGAGAGGGCTCAGCCAGGCGCTCATCGCAGCCGTGGAGGCGGATGTCCGCGCGCGCGGCGGTTCCCGTCTGGTCTTGCAGACCGGCGATCGCCAACCCGAGGCGGTGAGCCTGTACCTGAAACTCGGGTTCGAACGGATCCCGACCTATCCGCCGTACACGGTCTTCTCCGGATCGAATTGCTTCGCGCGCGACCTCGGCTAGCAGGTCATTTCGATCCCTTCTTCGCGCTGGGGGTGGGCGTAGTGTTCGAAGCATGCTGATCCTCGTCATCGTTCTGCTCGCCCTCTGGGTCATCCTCTCGATCGTCGGATTTGCGATCAAAGGGCTTCTCTGGCTCGCTCTGATCGGCATCGTCCTCTTCATCGTCACGCTGATCATCGGGCTGGTGCGGCGCAGAACCACCCGTAACCGCGGTGTCTAAACCGCGGTGTCCGCGCCACCATGGCTAGCCCGCGGCGCGACGCGCAGGATCCCGAGGTCCTGGCGATCGCCGAGGCGTTGTACGGGCGTCCGCTCGCCGAGTTCATCGAGCAACGGACGGCGGCAGTGCGCGGGCTCGACACGTCCGTGGCCGCTCCGGTGCGAGCACTGCGTAAACCATCGCCGGCGGCGTGGCTGGTCGACCAGCTCGTTCGTGCCGACGCGGCAGACGTCGATGGCGCAATCGATCTCGGCGTCCAGCTGCAGCACGCACAGGCGGAAGGGGACAGCGATCGCATTCGAGAGCTCAGCCGACGCCATCGGGACGAGGTCCGGCGACTCACGGAGCGCGCGCGGGAGATCGCGGACTCATCGGCGGTGAAGGCCTCCGCTGCGGTGCTGGATGAGGTGGCGCAGACGGTCTCGGCGGCGATGTCCGACGCGGGCGCTGCCGCGGCTGTTCGATCTGGCCTGCTGGTGCGCTCCCTTCGCTCGACCGGCTTCGAGCCCGTGGAGGTGAACGACGCTCTCGCCCTGGCCGGATTGCCGATACCAGAGCCGACGGACTTCGCTTCATCCGGATCAACGCCGTCCTCTTCGGGCAGCGCTTCTTCGTCGGGTGACGCTTCCTCGTCGGAGAAAGCACAAACCCGGGCGGCTGCGAAGCGTGACCGTCTCGCCGAGGAACGCCGCCGCCGAGACATCGAACGGCAGCGTGCGCGACTGCAGGGTCAGCGCGACCGGACAGTCTCCGATGCAGACCGACTAGCGCGCGAGCTGGACGACCTCGAGCGCACGCTACGAGAGAAGCGCGCTGCGCTGAGCGCGGCGCGTGACCTCATAGTCGATCTTGATCGCCGCCTCGACGCGCTGTGACGGACGCCTCTCTTCTCCGACGCAACTCGCCTCGAGACGCCACGGGGGTTGACCGATGGCCGCCTCACGGCGACACTCCAGCCCATGAGCGATCAGCGACCCACCCCCACGGAATCCGCGAGCACCGATTCCGAGAACACCGAACCGCAGGCAGCCGACCAATACCACGACGGCAACGAGCGCGACATCGCCGCCAAGCAGGAGCGACCCGACGAGAGCGCGGCTTTCGACGACGCTGAGATAGACAGCGCCAAGGTGCGTGTGCTGCCGGGCACCGGAGGACCGGATGACGTCGGCGACACCGAAGCGGAGCCCGACGACTACAACCGCACCGGTCACTGACCCTGGAGACTGACCCGTGGACCTGGACCAGGCGGTGAGCGCCGTTCGAGGCTTCGAGGGCGTCGTCGACCTGGCCCCGGAGGAGGGGAGCGAGTTTCCCCCGATCGCCTGGGGCGATCACTTCTTCTATTACTCGCCCGATGGCTCGGTGCCGCAGAATAGGCAGCCATTCGCGACCATCGTCACCAAGGACTATCCCGACGACGCGCAGTCACAGCTCGATCCAGGCGGTCGGTGGCGGCTGAACATCCACGTCGGCCGAGCATCGCTGCGGGAGCTCGTCGGCGAGGTCAACGGCGAGGTCGACGGAGCGAGCGATTACTCCGAGACCGACGTCATCCTGTCGCACCCTGTGTACGGGCCGCTCGGCTGGATCGCGGTGGTCAATCCCGGGCCTCGGACCGAATCGGTCGTTCTCGAACTACTCGCTGCGGCGCACCGGGACGATCTCCGACGGGTCGAACGTCGTGCCTGAACACAGCGCCGGCATCCTGCCCTACCGGGAGCGCGAGGGGCAGCTCGAGGTCTACCTCGGCCACATGGGTGGCCCGTTCTGGTCGCGCAAGGATGCGGCGGCCTGGTCAATCATCAAGGGCGCGGTCGAGGAGGAGGAGACCCCGCTCCAGGCGGCGGTCCGCGAGTTCGCCGAGGAGACAGGCCTCGCCGAGCTCTCTGCTTACCGCTCGCCGACGGATCGAAACCTGTCCGCACACGTTGTGCCCGATTACGTTCTGCTCGGAGAGTTCCGTCAGCCCTCGGGAAAGCGCATCACCGTTTTCGTCGCGGCGGTAGCCGACGTGCCGACGGAGATCTCCGGCAACACCTTCGACCTGGAATGGCCGCTCCGGTCGGGGAAGGTACAGAGCTTTCCCGAGATCGACGCGGCGGGGTGGTTCGACCTCCGTACGGCGCGGGTCAAGCTGGTGCGCGGTCAGGTGCAGATCATCGATGCGCTCGAACGGATGCGTGTGGGACTACCCGAGTACCCTGCAGATCATGCCTGAGATGTCGAAAGACGAGAAGCGCCACGATCAGCTGACGACTGCCCCCAAATCGACGGAGGCCGACGCCGCGCCACGCATCGAGGTGACGAAGGTCGACGATCACACCACGCGCATCGACGTGGCGGAAACCGCAGCGGTACGCCCGGGCAAGGCAACACCCAACTCAGACTGACGGAGGAGGTCAGCCGCAGATACTGGCTACTCGGTCGCGTCAGCGAACAGCGCGGCGTACTGTCCGTAGCCCTCGTCGCCGAGTTCGTCGAGTGGAACGAAGCGCAACGCCGCCGAGTTGATGCAGTAGCGAAGCCCTCCCTCGTCGATCGGGCCGTCTTCGAACACGTGACCGAGGTGGCTGTCACCGTGGCTGGAACGCACCTCGGTGCGGCGCATCCCGAGAGAGGTGTCGGAGTTCTCGATGATGTTCTCGGCCGACAACGGTTTGGTGAAACTCGGCCACCCGCATCCGCTGTCGTACTTGGTCGTGGAGGCGAACAGGGGCTCACCGGAGACGATGTCGACGTAGAGGCCCGGCTCGTCGTTGTTCCAGAACTCGTTGTCGAACGGAGCTTCGGTCGCCGCCTGCTGGGTGACGGCGAACTGTTCGGGGGTGAGTCGGGCGATGGCCTCGGGGTCACGGGTGTATTCGGGCATCTCGAGCTCCTTCTGTGCAGCGCCCTCGACGCGAGAGCAAGCATCCAGTCTCGCGCATCTGCCGCGCAATGCCAGAGTGTGTCGTTCAGGGGCTGGCGTGTCGGCGCCGGCACTCGTACCGTGTGGCTGTCGGCGCCGTATCGTGGCGTCGACGGATTTCCGCCATCATGCTCGCCGCAGCTCGAGGAGACCACATGGACCTGGGTTCGTACGCCAACTACCCCTTGCCCGACACCATCAAGAGGGCCTTCGAGGTGGAGACAGCCCAAGAATTGGCCGATCAGCTCGGCGCGGAAGGGCGCCTCTCTCCGACAGTGATGCTGGAGGGCGCGGCCGCGTTCAGCGCCTACCGCGCCGGCAACGTGGATGCCGCTCGGTCATTCCTCAAGACCCGGCTCGGTCTGACCGACGCCACGATCGACGACGCGTTCGCCCGCCTCGCCACGGCCTGATCGAACCTCCGCGGGCGGCCCTGAGACAGCGCCGGCCTGCTTCGGGCGGAGCTGCATCAGGAAGTCGCCGATCACCGAGGCGATCAGCTCGGGACGCTCGCCGACCAGATTGTGGCTGGCGCCCGGCACAATGCACAGCTGCGCACCGGGAATGGATGCCGCGATAAGCAGGCTGTGATCTGGTCGGATCGTGTCGCGATCGGCCGACATCACGAGTGTCGGAACCCCGATGTGCGCGAGTTCGGCCCGGTCGATCCTCGGCTCCGCCGTCCAGAGACGGAACAGCTTGTCCAGCACCACCTGGGCATGGTCCGGCCCATCGGGGGAGAGGGAATCGTAGAAGCGGCGCTCGGCGCTCGGTTCGCCCACATCCGCTCCGGGCGTGACGCGGTCGAGCACGAGCGCTGGGGCACTCTGGGTTGAGCCGGTGAACGCCGAGGGGTCGAGGTTCGCGCTGATCGCAACGAGCGATCGCACGAGGTGAGGGTGCTGAATTGCCAGCAGCAGTCCGATGATCGCGCCGTCGCTATACCCGATGATGTGTACGGATTGCAGCCCGACCGCGCGCAGGTACGCCACCGTCTCCGCCACCCCTCGGGCGTAGCCGTACTCGCCGTCGATGTCAGCGGAACGTCCGTGACCGGGTCGTTCGAAGGCATACACGGTGTGATCGTCGGCGAGGGCGTCGGACTGGTGGCGTAGTGATTCGAGCGAGCAGAACCCTCCGTGGAGCAGCAGAACGGGCTCGCCGGAGCCGACCACCTCGTGATAGAGGTCGGCTCCGTCGATATTCAGGTACGGCATCCGCTTATTCCGGGTCGCTGGGGATTCAGACCTTTTTCGCGCCGCGCAGGATCTTCGCCAACTCGACCATGTGCTCGGCCTGGGAGGCGTAATCGAGCGCCGTGTCGTTCCAGGCGTACACCTGGCCGGCCGCAAGGGCGGGGTGACCGGCGAAGGTGGCCTGGTCGAGCAGATCCTTCTTCTGGAAGCCTTCGACGTTGACCAGCAGCACATCGCCGGTCATCATCTGGACGGCGTTCTCCCAGCTGTACTTGTCCCAGTAGTACTCGCCGTCAGGGTGGATGTCGGTGAAGTCGACGCCGAGGCTGCGATACAACTCCGTCTCGGGCTCGTCGCCCGGCTTGACCACGTAGACGCCGTCGGCGTCGGCGTACATCTGGGTGACCTCGAGCTTCGACTCTTCGGCGGCAGCGGTCAGATCGGCGGCTGCAGTGTCGTACGTCTTCTTCGCGTCGGCGATCGTGGCGGGATTCGCTCCCAGCGCCGTGGCGAGCTTGTTGACGCTCTCGATCACGTCACTGCCTTTGCCACCGACCTTGATGGCCACGATCGGAGCGATCTTCTCCAACTGCGTCTGCTGTTCCTTGTCGGCGAGGCTGTAGTACGGCTCGTCTTTGCTGATCGTGCCCTTGCGATCGGTGGGGTAGACGCCGGCGACGATCAGGTCGGGCGCGGCATCCGCCAGCTTCTCGAGGTCGATTTCTCCGTAACTGTTGCCCACGATGGCGGTCTTCGAGAGGTCGTAGTCGTCGAAACGCTCGTCGGACTTCACCTTCACCCGGCCGAAGACCGCCACCGGCTCGACGCCCGTGCTGAGCAGCCCCAGGGCGTAGTCGGCATAGCTGGCGATACGGGTCGGCTCGTGATCGAGGCTGACCGTCTTGCCCGTGTCGTCGGTGAAGCTCCAGGCGGCATCGTCGGCAGACGCGCCGCCGGATGCCGAGTCGGAGGTCGCGCTACAGCCCACCAGGCTGACGATCGCAAACAGGGGGGCGAGCAGGAGGACGGAGCGGCGCGCGGCCTTCGAATGAATCACGAAACGAAGGTTAGCCTAACCTTACTTCCCGCGTCTAATTCGCACTGGGCCAGCGGAAGCCGGATGCCGCTTCCGGTCGCAGAGCGGGCACGACCAGCGGACTTCCACTGCTCGGATCGGGCACTACCGTCGCTTCCAGATCGAAGGCGGCACGCAGGATGTCCGGGGTCAGAACCTCCCACGGCGGCCCATCCGCGAGTACTCGGCCCTCGCCCACGACGACGAGCCGATCGGAATACCTGCCCGCTAGCGACAGGTCGTGCAACACCATCACGACCGTGGCGCCACGCTCGCGGTTGATCGATCGGACCAGTTCCAGCACGTCGAGCTGATGACTGAGGTCGAGGAATGTGGTCGGCTCGTCGAGCAGAATGGTGGGCGCCTCCTGCGCCAGCACCAGGGCGATCCAGGCGCGCTGCAGTTGACCGCCGGAGAGTGAGCCCGCATCCCGGCTCGCGAGTTCCGAGAGTCCCGTCGCGGCGAGGGCGGCGTCGACGACTTCGGTGTCGCGCGGCGTCCATGGCTTCAACAGGCTCTGATGCGGATGCCGCCCCCGCGACACGAGGTCCCGCACGCTGGTGGCCGAGGGGGTGAGCGGCTTCTGGGGCAGAATCGCCAGCCGCCGGGCGACCTCCCTGGTCGCAAAGTCGCGCACGGGTGTGCCATCGAGCTGCACCACGCCCACTGTGGGCTGCACGATGCGGCCGAAGGCCTTGAGCAGCGTGGACTTTCCGCTGCCGTTCGCCCCGATGAGGGTGGTCACCTTTCCGGCCTCGATGCTCAGGTTCAGACCTTCGAACACCACGGAGCGGTCGTAGGCGAGCGTGAGCCCCCGGGCCTCCAGCGCCGGTACCGTGCTCGTTCGTGCTGGCGGCGGTGTCGTCATCCGTCCCGCAGAATCTGTTCGCATGTGGCTCACCGGGTCTCCCGTTCTGTGCGTCGAGTCAGCAGCCAGATCAAATACGGCGCGCCGATGATCGCCGTGATGATTCCGACCGGTACCTGTCCGGGGAGCACGCCGCGAGTCAGCGCGTCTCCGCCGGTCACGATGATGGCGCCGACCAGGCCTGCGGCGAGGATGGGCGGTCGCCCGGTTCGGGCGAGACGGCGAGCGATCTGCGGGGCGACGAAGGCGACGAACTCGACCGGTCCGCTCGCCGACACTGCGGCGGCAGTCAGGACGACGGCGCAGGCGATGACCACCAGCCGATGCCGCTGCACCGCCACGCCCAGGCTGGTCGACACCTCGTCGCCGAGTTGGGTGAGCTCGAGGTTTGTCGACTGCTGGAGAGCGATCGGGGTGATCACGACCAGACAGACGAGTACCGGCCACACGCTGGCCCATGACACCCCCGACAGGCTGCCGACGAGCCATTGTGCGGCCGCGGTCGCGTCGGTGATCTTCGCCTGTGCGATGAGGTAGCTGGTGATGCCGCCGAGCGCCGCAGTGGCCCCGATGCCGATCAGGATGAGGCGGTAACTATCCACCCCGCCGCGCCAGGCGAGGCCATAGACGATCGCGGAGCTGATCAGGGCGCCGAGCACGGCGACCAGTGGCAGTCCGAGCGACAGCAGACCGGCACCGACCGAGTAGCTTCCGCCCGCGAGGACGATGGCAGCGACCGCGCCGAGGCTGGCCCCGGAGGTGACGCCCAGGATGTCGGGGGTGGCGAGTGGATTGCGCGCGAAACTCTGGGTGAGCGCGCCGGCCATTCCGAGAGCGGCTCCAACCAGGAGGCCCGCCACGACGCGGGGGAGTCGGAGCTCGATGACGATCAGCTGTTGGCCTGGCGTGCCTGCCCCCAGCAGGGTGCGCACGGCATCCGGGATCGTCAGTGACGACGAACCGGCAACGATACCGAGCACGGCGATCACGAGCGCCGCGATCACACCGATCAGCGTGACGACGAGCACCCGACGCTGTGGCCGCCTCGGCGAGATACGACCGCGATCACGGATCATAGCGTCACCATCCGGGCCTTGCGCACGATCGCGATGAAGACCACTCCGCCGACCACGGTGAGGACGACGCCCACCGAGACCTCGGCGGTGCCGCCGATGAGCCGACCGACGACATCGCAGGCGAGCAGCACACACGAGCCCACCAACCCGGATGCGGGCAGCAGCCAGCGGTGGTCCCCGCCAATGAGCGCCCGCGCGACGTGCGGTGCCGTGAGCCCGACGAAACCGATCGGCCCCGTGATCGCGACGGCGCTTGCCGTGAGCAAGGTGATGGCGGCGAGGCCGACGACGCGCGCCCGGATGAGGTTCTCACCGAGCCCGCTGGCGAGCTCGGTGCCGAGCGCGAGCGCGTTGAGTGAGCGGATATTCGCCACGGCGAACACGATTCCGACCACGGCGAAGGCCACGGCGGCATCCACTCCGGTGAGTGTTCGACCCGAGAGGGACCCGATCACCCAGATGCGATAGGCGGCGAGAGTGGTCTCGTCGGAGAGCACGAGAAACGACGTGAACGCAACGAGCAACGCCGACACCGCTGTTCCGGCGATGGCCAGCGGCACGGGACTCGACAACCCGCTGCCGAGGGCGGCGACCGAGAACACGATGACGCTGGCCACGACCGCGCCCGCGAGAGCCAGCCACAGCGTGGCGAGCACCGAGCTGGTACCGAACACGTAGACGCCAATGACCACCGCGAGTGCGGCCCCGGCCGACACCCCGAAGATGCCCGGATCGGCGAGCGGGTTGCGCGTCTGCCCCTGCATCACGGCACCTGCCACGCCGAGGCAGAATCCGACGAGCAGACCCAGTACGGTGCGCGGCACCCGGGATCCCCAGACGACCGCGCCGGTGTCGCGCGACGGGTCGATCAGCGCGGTGAACACCGCCGACGGACTGATCAGGTTGCTGCCGAGCACCAGACTGAAGACGGCGACCACGACGACACCCATACCGAGCGCGAGCAGCACGAACGCGCGCGGACGGGCGGCGGTGAGCGATCGAAGCACCAGGTAAGCGTAGCCTCACCTAACTCCTGCGATTGGCCCTAGGACTCAGCAGCGCCGCACCGACCCGTTGCGCACGCGGTCGGAACCGCCCGTGGTCAGGCGGGATCGACGCGCAGCGTCGTGCTCTTTGCGAGTGGGCTTATGATCGAGTTCACCGCGTCGCTGGCTCCGTATTTGCGCGTATAGGCGCTGTCGACCTCGTCGTCATGTGTGTCGTCCCGGGTGAACGCGACATCCTTCGTGACGCTTCCGGCTTTGACGCGACCGAGGTCGCGCTTTCGTGCTCCGCGGTACCAGGCTGCATCGGGTCCGTTGACCGATCGCACGAAGATCTCGTCCCCCACCCGCACCTGCCAGATGACGACGAAGTCGTGCAGGGTGTCGTCCTCTCGCCTTCCGGCGATCTGCATCTCATCGGCGCCGTCGATCTCGCGTAGCTCGTGATCCGTCCACGGTTCCATGGTGTGATTCCCCTCTGGTCAGGTCGTGCGGCAATTCGTTCACCGTCTGGTCCGACGCTAGGCGGTGCGGGACCGCCCGCGGAAGACCCTTGCAGTACCGGTCGTGGGCCCCTCACAACGCACGTGCCGAGCGTGCCGGAGTTCCGGCTCTGGCGGGCGAGCGTCGTTCGTGAGAGCCTCGACCGATGACGAGGTTTGCGGTGGACGCCGACACGGCTCTGAGAATAGTCCGCGAGTCGACGGCCATCCCCGCGGCACACTCTCTCGTCGCTCCGAGCGTGATCCGCTCGCAGGTGCTGTCGGCGCTCTACGCCGCGATGCGCGCCGGATCGGTGGACGAGGCCGACGCTCGCCGTGAACTGGACAGGTTCGCCGAGCTGAAGATCCGGCTGCTGGGCGATCGTGTCTCGCGCATGACGGCCTGGCGTATCGCCCGACAGCTCGACTGGGCCGACCCGATCCCCGCCGAATACCTTGCCGTGGCGTCCCTGCAGGCCGACGTCCTCGTCACTGGCGATCCCGGGCTGCGGGCCGGCGCGGAAAAGATGGTGCCGCCGGTGACGGTGGTGCCCTTCGAGGCGCTCACGCTGCCTGCGCGCGCGACCTAGGCGGTCGAGTCATCCGCGAACTCAGCGTCTCGTATTCACGGCGGATGGCCCGAAGCGACGCAGCAACCGTCGTCGAGGAATCGCGGAATGCTGCCTGCAGGGTACGCACGGAGATACCGAGCTGTCTCGCGATCGATGGCCCGTTCAGCGCGGGGTCGTCGCGCCGCGCGGAGATGATCTGCATGGCGCGTACCACCGCCTGCTGCCGCGACGGGATCACGAACGACTCGTCGTCGACCCGCTCGGCCGCGGCGGCGGAGACGAGGCCCCGAATGATGATGGCGATACAGAGGCGGTCGCCCACCGAGGACCGTGTCGCGTCGCCACGCGTCAGCGTCGACAGAACGGATGTCAGCCCCACCCCGATCCCGGAATCTGCAGGTATCGGCCGCAGCTCCACCACGCTCTGCTCTGCGGCGGTCAGCCACACGGCATATCCCAAGTCCACCGTTCGACCCGAGTGCCCACCGAAGACTGTGATCTGCGCTCCCACGATTTCGAAGCTCGGAACGACGTCAGCCGCACGATCCTGCTGGACGAATCTCACGCTCACCCGCCGGGTGGGGAGCACAGCACCAGTCACCCTCGCGCGCCTTCCGAGCCGAGTTGCCGTCGTCTCCAGACGGAGGGCGTCACACCCTCGCATCCCTTGAAAACGCGGATGAAGTGGGTCGCGTCGGCGTAACCCACCTCGTTCGCCACTTCAGATACCGACAGCGCGGTGGCCACTAACAGCGTGCGCGCCCGATCGATCCGGATCGAGCGGATGATCTGCCCGAGAGTCTCGCTCGAGTCCTCGAACGCCGCGTGCAGGGTGCGAACCGATACGTGAAGCGCTGCGGCGACCAGTCCCGTCGACAGCGTGATGTCGCTGGCGTGCCGCTCGACGTAGTCGCGCGCTCGCCGCGCGAGCACCGCCCGAGAACTGGCGTACTCCTGTCGTTCGCCGCGCGCCTCCCGAGCAGCCAGCCGCATCGCGTCCACGATCGCCCGCGACAGGGCGACCCTGCTGTTCGCACTGAGACTTTCGAAGTGCGCGTCGGTCGTCGCGAGAAGAGACGCCACCATGTCTCGGCCGACCGACCGTGGCCCGCTCGACGCGGACGTCGGGCCATCCGGAAGCCCCGTTCCTCCGAGCGCGGTGGTCGGCACCTGCACGATGATCGTCGAGAACTCCGTGGGATAGACGAACTCGAACGGTTCACTCACGTCATACACGGCCAGTTCACCCACTCCGAAGCGGCGCTGGCGTCCGCTCTGCTGCAGGATCAGAGATCCCGACCGCACCAACTGCAGCTGGGTGCTCTCCAGGGATGCCGGCGGCACCTCGTCCAGCAGCGCGGTCACCACCTGAGGCACCGACTCGATCCTGGACATCGCAAGACCGCCGAGAGGAGCACGTGACATCCGGCGGTATGCCGGCGCGTTCCGCAGGGTCTGCGCACTCATCTGCACGAGCGCGCAGGCGGGGTTGGACGGTAGCAGCACAAGTCTCCAGACGTTTCGGATGACTCCACCAGGATCACACGGCCCGAGCGCGAGCCGGGCCGCGCGATCGTGGCCCAGTGCTGCCCACGCACATGCCGCAGCGGCCGAACCGCGAATCGGCATTTCGTGCAGACATCTCGACATTTCGCGCAAAACCGCCACGAGCAAATCGCGCACCGCGCACAGTGATGCGATGACCTCAGCGAAGCTCGCTCCGACCGTTTCCGCGTGGGCGCCGATGGCGATCACCGCGTTCCGGGTGCTCTGGTTCGCCCAGCTCGGCAGCAACATCGGAACCTGGATGCAGACCGTCGGCGCGCAGTGGTACCTGGTCGAGGGTGCCGCCAGCGCGGCCGTGATCGCGCTGGTGCAGACCGCGAGTCTGGCCCCCGCCGTGATCTTCTCTCTGCCCGCCGGAGTGCTCGCCGACTCGCTCGATCGCCGCAAACTCCTGATCTGGGGCTCTGCGGCCAGCGCGGTCATCGCCGCAGGGTTGACCGTCGTCGCGGCGCTGAACGGCCTCACCCCGTGGACGATCCTCGCCTTCACCTTTCTACTCGGCATCACGTCGACGCTCACGTCCCCCGCCTGGCAGGCGATTCAGCCCGAGTTGGTGCCGCGTGCACTCATCGGTGCCTCGTCCGCCCTCGGCGGCGTCACCGTCAACGGAGCTCGAGCGGTCGGCCCGGCGCTGGCCGGCGTCATCCTCTCCCTGTTCGGTGCGCCCGTGGTCTTCGGTATCAACGCACTGAGCTTCGTCGGCGCCGCGTTGGCATTGCTCTGGTGGAAGCGACCACCGCAGTCGGGGCTCGACGACCGGGAGCAGTTCGGTGCGGCCCTTCGCGCCGGCGTCCGGTACGTCGCATCCGCGCATCTAGTGCGAAGAATTCTGCTGCGCTCCGCACTGTTCGCGCTGCCCGCGAGCGCGCTGTGGGCGCTCCTGCCGGTGACAGCCACACGCCTCGAACTGAGCTCCAGCGGTTACGGCGTGCTCTTGGGAGCGCTGGGAGTCGGCGCTGTTCTCGGCATCTTCGCTCTCCCGATCGCGCGCAAGCATTTCAGTGACAACGTCGTCATCGCGGCAAGCGCAGCGCTCTTCGCCGCCGGCACGGTTGCCGCGGCATTCCTGCCGTTCGTCGCGACGCTCATTCTGCTGGTGCTGGCAGGGCTCGCCTGGATCGGGACGCTGACGGTGCTCAATGCCGCGCTGCAGCTCACGCTCCCGCAGTGGGTGCGTTCCCGCGGCGCGTCGGTGTACATCCTCGTCTTCATGGGCACTATGGCGGCCGGCTCGTTCGTCTGGGGTCTGGTCGCCGAGTGGATCGGGACTCCCGCGGCGCTGGCCGCATCCGCCGCGCTCCTCGTCGTGGTCGCTGCGAGCATCCGAATCGCGCCCCTCCTGCCCGGCACCGGAACCATCGATCGCACCGTGGGGACTCCGCTACCCACACCGACCCTCGTCATCGACCCGACGCCGTCCGACGGCCCCGTCCTCGTGCAGCTCGCCTACACCGTCCACCCTGAGTCCGTCGCAGAGTTCCGCTCCGCGATGGTGCTGGTCGAGGGCTCTCGTCGACGCACCGGCGGGGCGCGCTGGCGCCTCTATCGCAGCGGAGAGGTGGTGGATGTCTTCCTCGAATCGTTCATCGTCCCCTCCTGGGGCGAGTGCCGGAGGCAACAGTCCGAGCGTCTCACCGGACGTGACCGGGAGATCGTGGCGGCCGCGATCGCATTCTGCGCTGGCGCTCCCACGGAACAGCACTTCTTTCCGAGCTCTCCGAAGACCACCACCCCATGAGAAAGCAGACCGAACGATGACAGACATCCCCTTCGACCCCCTCCACTTCGCCATCGTCGCACCGCGCACCTTCGAACAACTCACCGTCGGAGAGGTCTTCCGGGCGCCGAGCCGCACCCTGACGGACGCACACGCCTCGGCATTCCAAGCCGTCTCCGCCGACAATCACCCGGTGCACTACGACGACGTCTGGGCGAAAGCCCATGGTCACAGCGCACCCGTGGTGCACGCACTCCAGGTGCTCGCCTTCACGGCTCCGGGCGCCACGCTGTTCCCCCACATCATCGGCGAGGTGTTTGTGGCCTTCACCGGCCTGTCCGCCACGTTCCTCAGTGAGGTCCATGCCGGCGACACCCTGTACTCCCAGCTCGAACTCACCGCCCTCACCCCAGACGGGCCCAATGGTGTCGTCACCGCCTCGGTGACCGTCCACAACCAACGGTCAGAGATCGTGCTGTCCGGAGAACACCGCTATCTCCTCCGTCGCACGCCCGCCAGCGCGACGCCCTGAACTCATCCCTTCCCTCGAACATCCCTGCAACAGAAAGAAGCACGCAATGTCTGAAACCCCCACCATCGTCTTGATCCACGGCGCCTTCGCCGACGGCGGCAGCTGGGCTCCCGTCACCAAGACCCTCCTCGACCAGGGACACAAGGTCCTGGTCCCGCCGGTCTTCAACCGCTCGCTGATCGGTGACTCCGCCTACATCAAGTCGTTCGTCGAGCAGATCGACGGCCCGGTCATCCTGGCCGGACACTCCTACGGCGGCGCCGTCATCACGGTCGCCGGTGTGGCTGCGAACGTGGTCGGACTCGTCTACGTGTCGGGCTACGCGCTCGACGAGGGCGAGAGCCTCGGCGAGTTGCAGGGCCGTTTCCCCGACTCAGAGCTCGCTGCCAACCTCGTCTACTCTCCGTACCCCATCGAGGGTGCTGAACCCGGTACGGATGTCTCGGTCAAGATCGACTCCTTCCCCGCGGTGTTCGCCGGCGGACTCGACCTCGAGGTCGCCAAGGTCCTGGCGGTGTCCCAGCGCCCGCTCGCGGCAGTGGCGTTCTCCGAGAAGGCCTCGGTAGCGGCGTGGAAGACCAAGCCATCGTGGGGCATCGTGTCGGCGAACGACCACACGATCAACCCGGATGTCGAGCGCTTTGGTTACAAGCGCGCCGGAGCCCGCACGGTGATCGAGCTCGACGCGCCGCACCTGGTCATGCAGACCAAGCCTGCCGAGGTCGCCACGTTCATCACGGACGCGATCGCGGACCTCGCCTGATCATCGACAGCGCGGGCTGACGAAAGTCGAGCCGGAGAGGACGCACGTCCTCTCCGGCTGCCCACCTCTCGCCGGCGTGAACGGGAATTCGCCGGCATCGCAAAGGCGCGGCTCCAGGGTGATGCCTATCGTGGCGGCGGCGTACCGTGCGTGCCATGACGACGGCGCAGGTGATCCTCATTCGGCACGGCGAGAGCGAGGCGAACGTCGCAGCGACGGCCGCGGAGGCCGCCGGACGCGAAGAGATCGCCGTTCAGTGGCGAGATGCGGATGTTCCGCTCACCGAGTTGGGACGCCACCAGGGGACCGCCGTGGGAGACGGTCTTCGCGACGCTCTGGGCACGAACGTGACAGACGCCCGACTGTGGTCATCTCCCTACCGGCGAGCTGTCGAGACCGCTGAACTCGCGTCCGGACTCGGGGCGCAGCTCGCACTCGACGAGCGCCTTCGAGACCGCGAGCTCGGCATCCTCGATGCGCTGACCCTCCTGGGGGTTGAACGGCGACTACCACTGGAGTTCGAACGACGACGGTGGCTCGGCAAGTTCTATTACCGGCCGCCCGGAGGCGAGTCCTGGGCGGACCTGGCGCTGCGCATCCGTTCCTTCGTCGGCGATATCGACTGGACAGACGATCGACCTGTGGTCGTCTTCGCCCATGACGCGATCGTGAGCGTGTTCCTTTACGTGCTTCTCGGACTCACCGAGTCGGGGCTTGCCGAGCTGTTGACTGGACGGGCAGTGGCGAATGCGTCGATCACCACTCTCCGGCGCGGACCCTCGGAGGGCTGGTCTCTCGAGGGCTTCGCGCAGGACGCCCATCTTTCCGACGCGGGTCTACCCGTCACCCACCATCAGGGAGTCGATGATGTCGAACCACGTTGACCCGATCACCGTCACACCGCGCCTGCTCGCCACCCTCCCCATCCCCGCGGCTGACGGAACGAAGAAGGCTCGGGGAGACGTCGTGGTGGTCGGCGGGTCACGACGATCGCCGGGGGCCGTTCAACTCGCAGGAGTGTCGGCGCTCCGCGTCGGTGCAGGGCGCCTCACGCTCGTTCTGGGGGAATCGGTCTCCACCGTTGTGGGAGCGGCGGTGCCGGAGGCGGGCGTGGTCCCTGTGGCGGAGACCGCGTCAGGACATGTGCGCGGCGCCGGCATCGCTACCGCCGCCGATGACCTGGGGGGAGCGGACGCCGTACTCGTCGGCCCGGGACTCGACGACATCCGCGAGGCGCGAGCCATGCTCCGTCGACTGACTTCACTGCTCGATTCGAACCCTGTAGTGATCGACGCCTACGGTCTGGGCGCCTTGGCCGGGATCCGCAAGCGTCCTCGCACGGAAGCCGTGCTGACGCCGAACGTGCACGAGGCGGAAATACTGCTGGGTCGCACGATCGACGATCTGGACACCGACTGTGTCGAGATAGCTCGCCGTTACCGTGGGGTCGTCAGCTGCTTCGGAACCATCGCGACCCCGGATCGACGCATCTTCCGGGTCGTGGAGGGCGGACCCGGCTTGGGCACCTCGGGCAGTGGTGACGTGCTCGCCGGCGCCATCACCGGCCTTCTCGCACGTGGGTGCGACACGACCACAGCCGCGGTCTGGGGAACCTATCTGCACGCTCAGGCGGGGGCGGCACTCGCCGACAGGGTGGGGTCGGTTGGATTCCTGGCGCGTCAGATCAGCGCTGAGTTGCCAGCTGTGCTGGCGAGAGCGACGGCATCCGTCTCCGGCCGCGGTTGATCACACCGTCACTTCAAACGGCGAGCGGCAGTCGTTCCGATTCGGCCAGGAACCGCATCACGGCGTCTGCCGACCCGAGCGGCGAGCTCGCGCCGGTGTCGAGCACCAGATCGGCTTTCGACGCCAGCCACTGGTGAGCGGCCTCGTAGACGGCCGCGTTGTCGAGACGCCATTCGCGAGCGCCGACCTCGAAGTCGTCGTGAGTGATTCTCTCGAGCAGGATGTCCGGCTCCGCATGCACCAGCACGTGGCAGACCGTCACGCCCCGCGCACCGAGCTGCTCCTCGATCTCAGACCAGTACGCCTCGTTCAAAACGGATTGCACGACGATCACAGGCGCCGCCCCGGACTGGCTCAGTTCGGCCGCGAAGGCGGGCACAAGACGTCGCCAGGCCGGCAGGTCTTGAAAGTCGTGAGGCGAGTCGGGCATCGAATCTCGCAGGAGGAATCCGATGTCTTCGGGGTCGAAGAGCGGGAAGCCCGAGATCTTGGCCAATGCGGTCGCGAGTGATGTCTTTCCAACGCCGAATGGTCCGTTGAGCCAGATGAGCATGAGTCTCTCCGATGACGATAGGGCGGTACGAGGTGTCGCGAGCAGATCTCAATTTTACCGTCGACGAGTATCTTGTCGGCATGGACGATGCGACTGACGCGGAGAGCTCAATACAGCGCCTGGCGATCACCGGGGGAGCGGGACGAATCGCCACTGCGCTGCGAGATCGGCTGACGAGAACGCGACGAGAAGTCATGCTGCTCGACATCCGCGACCCATCACCGCCCGCAGACCTCGATCGCGGTGAGACGTTCCACTCCGTCGGCCTCGACGATGTCGACAGGTTAGCGGAGTTGTTTCGGGGGATGTCGCTGATCGTGCATCTCGGCGGCCTGCCGACCGAGCACAGCTGGGAGGAGATCCGCCGGGTGAACATCGATGGAACCTACGCCGTGCTCGAGGCCGCGCGTCGGAGCGGCGTGCCGAGCGTCATTCTGGCGAGCTCCATCCACGCCGTCGGCTATCACCCGGTCGATGCTGTCGCCGACATTCCCGTTCCGGCCCCACGACCGGACAGCTTCTACGGTGTGAGCAAGGTGGCGATGGAGGCGCTCGGCAGCCTCTACGCCGACCGATGCGGGCTCCGAGTGCTTTCGCTGCGGATAGCGAACTTCGGCGAAAGGCCACATGGGCTGCGTGGCCTCTCCATCTGGTTGTCACCCGACGACATGGCGCGCGCCGTCGAATCCTTCCTCGTCGACACGACCCCCGGTCACCGCATCGCCTGGGGAGTCTCCGACAACACACGCCGAGTCGTCGACCTCAGTGAGGGCAGAGCATTCGGCTTCGAGCCGGCGGATGATGCCGAGCGCTACGCCCACCTCGTCGCGAACGAACCCGAGCCCGGCGACGAGCTGCTCGCGGGTGATTTCCTCGCACCTGGCCGAGAGCCCGGAGAGGAATTCTGACGCCGGAGCTACGGGGGCGATGGGGCGACTGCCGATGCTCCTCGCCGGTCAAGCCCTACAGGAACGCGGTCGGGCGGCGTACCTTGCGGGCTAGTAGGAAGCACGATTGAGCACCTGACGAAGTGGACCGCACGATGACGAATGACAAGCAGCCCCTCGACAACGACGAATCCAACCTGGGCACCGACGGCACGATCCCGAATACCGACGACGGAATCGCCGTCGGGCACGACCCCGACGGATCGCACTTCAATCACGAAGAAGACCCAGACCCCGCGGGCGACGGAAGTCCGACGAAGGATGCCGACTAGCCCGGTTCGGGCTGGGTGACGTCCGAATCGCTTTCGGCGAGGTACTGCGCGGAGATTCGCCGGTAGGAACGGGTGAAGAAAGCGCCGGCGGCAGCGAGCACCATGACGAGCCCGGCGATCAGGAATACGAGCGCGATGCCGCGGCCCTCGCCCGAGCCGAGCAGCCAGCCGAACGTGTCGTTGCCGGCATCCGTCTTCATGTAGGGGATGACCAGGAATTGCGCGATCGGCGCGATTAAGAAGGCAGTGATGGGCGCGGCCGCCGCCTCGAAGGCCTGCGCGAACCCGAACACCCTCCCCTGGGTGCGGAACGGGACGATCTTCTGGATGACGGTCTGTTCGGAAGCTTCGACAGCCGGGATCAGCGTCATGTAGAGCAGGATGCCGCCCGCATAGAGCCACCACCAGTCGCGAATCGTGAACAGCGCGCCGAGCAGGCCCATCACCATGACCAGCATCAGCATGGTGCGGATGGGGTTACGTCCGAGGCCGAACTTCGCGACGAGCAGACCGCCGATGATGAAGCCGGTGGATGTCACACCCAACACGATTCCCCACAACTCGACCGGGAACAGCTCGAGGCCGTACGGATCCATCAGCGCGATGTAGACGCCGCCGATGAGGTTGTTGAAGGTGGAGAAGATGATCAGCGCGAACAGACCGGTCGCGGCACGGACGGCACTGATGCTGCCCCGCAGATCGACGAAGGCAGAGCGACCGGCCTCGGGCACCGGCTTGTCCTCAGGGATGCTGAGGAGCATCAGGTGGGCCAGCGCGGCAGCAGACAGAACGATCGCGATGACCAGCGTCCACCCCATCCCGAGCAGTCCGATCGAGAGACCGCTGAACACGCTGGTCACCAGGAACGCGAGCCCCTGAACCGTGCCGACCATGCCGTTCGCGTTGGCATGGCGTTCGACCGGGACGAGCAGCGTCACGGTCGTCGACAGCGCGATGTTGCGCATGTTCTCGACCACCGCGCCGAACAGGATGATGCCGGAGAAGACCCAGAACATCGGACCGCCCAGGTCGAGCAGCACCGCCTCGGGAAAAAGCAGGTAAAGCCCCCCGGACACGGCGAAGGCCACCAGCGTCACGGAGCCGGCGAGGATCATCACCAGATGCTTGCGGTGACGATCGACGAAGGTGCCGAAGATCATCGAGAAGACCGCGACGAGCAGCATGTACGCGCCACCGATGATCCCGGTGGCCAGCACCGACCTGGTCTCGATATAAACCCAGAACGTCAGCGCGAACCACAGGTAGCTGGTCGTGACGTTGGCGACCGCGGTGTTGACGAGCACCTGCAGAAATGTGCGCATGCCACCGACCGGCGGCTCGCGCACCGGCTGGGTGTTTGATGCTTCGGAAAGGTCCTGGGTGGGGTCCATCGGCCACGTCCTCGTCGACAGTTGCCCTTCGATTATGGTCGCCGGGCCGCTATCTCGCGATGGCCTGTCCGGAAAACGTCCTGGTGCTGCTCAGGAGCTGGTGGGCGACGCACCGGTGCGCACCCGCGCTCGACCCGCCTGTCTGATCCGCGCCCACACGCGAAGCCAGGGCAACTGCGCGGGCCAATGGAGCACGATCGAGCGGAGGCCGCGCCGCAGCCGCAGCCTCATCCCGCCGCCGCTGAGCGGGCGCGACGAGATGCCCACGTGCAGGTCGGCCGAGTAACGGATGCCGTGGGGGCCGAGATGGAATGACAGGTCCATATCGTCGTGAATCAGTCCATCCCGACGGTGGACCTCCGCGCTGACCGACCGCCAGGCGCTCGCGCGCATGGCGAAGTTCGATCCGAATAGGGGAGTGTGCCCGAGCGCTCCCGCGACCAGCACGAAATATGCACCCAGGTACAGTCGTGCGCCGACTCGCCGGAGCGCGCGGGGGCCATCGACGAAGAGAGCTCCGCCGGTGACCGCAGACGTCGTCGGATGTCGATGAAAGTACTCGAGCACGCGCGCCGCCCAGTCGGTGCTGGGCACTGAGTCCGCGTCCAGTCGTCCCACGACCTCCCCTCGGGCCGAGTCGTAGCCGGCTCCTGCCGCTGCGGCGATGCCGGGGGAGCCCTCTGTGATGACGGTCGCTCCGTAGCGTCGCGCGACATCCGCGCTGTCGTCGACCGACCCGTTGTCGACCACGATGACCTCGAAGATGTGCTCGGATTGCGCGGCCAACGCACCCAGACAAACCGCCAGCGCCGTCGCGTCGTCCTTGACCGGGATGACGACGGAGAGGCGAAGGTGATCCGCGGTCATGCTCAGTTCTTCAACTGAGCCGCGCGCTCGGGGACATACCTGTACAGCTCGCGGGCGGGGCGGTCGTAGTCGTCTGCCGTCGGACGCGGCGGCAGTTCGATCTCCTCGGGTTCGATCGTCTCGTAGTGGATCTGAGACAGCAGATGACTGATCACGTTGATGCGTGCCGACTTCTTGTCGTCGCTTTCGATCGTCCACCACGGCGCCTCGGGCAGGTCCGTCACGGTGAACATCGCGTCCTTCGCCCGGGAGTAGCCCTCCCATTCGGTGATGGAGAGAAGGTCGGTATCCGACAACTTCCACCGCCGCATCGGGTCGTGGAGCCGGGACTCGAAGCGTCTCTGCTGTTCGTCGTCCGACACCGAGAACCAGTACTTGAGCACGATGATGCCGTCCTCGATGAGCATCCGCTCCACCTGCGGCACCTGGTGCAGGAAGCGTTCGTACTGCTCGGGAGTGCAATATCCGAGCACGTGTTCGACCCCAGCGCGGTTGTACCAGGAACGATCCATCAGAACGATCTCGCCGGCGGTGGGCAGCTTCTCCAGATAGCGCTGGAAGTACCACTGGCCCTTCTCCCGCTCGCTGGGCTGGGGGAGCGCCACAACGCGAGCAGAGCGGGGATTGAGGTACTGCATGATGCGTTTGATGGCACCGCCCTTGCCCGCGGCATCCCGTCCTTCGAAGATGACGAGGATGCGCGCGCCCGAGGCGACGACCCACTGCTGCATTGCAACCAGCTCGATCTGCAGCCGCTCGAGTTCTTCCTCGTACGACGCCTTTGACAGCCCGGCGTGCGACGACGCCCTGTGCTTGTGCCCGTGCTTGGCCATCGTGGTTCCTTATCGATCGCGCGTTCTGGGTGCTCCCGGGCGAGCTGGA
>Ga0247815_10000847_pt1 | contig 23697 bp, 19 predicted proteins | sample UWRJL194509B1_FD_181014 | JGI IMG/M metagenome (GOLD analysis project Ga0247815, IMG submission 181014) | Plant litter microbial communities from Arlington Agricultural Research Station in Wisconsin, United States - UWRJ-L194-509B-1 | ecosystem: Environmental > Terrestrial > Plant litter >...
CACAAAGTGGCATCTCGAGGGGCGCCGAACCCCACACGCCTCGTTATCCAGGAGTTCCCGCGCGACGGCGGTCCGAGTACTCTCGCGGCATGAGCAAAGCGGGCCACCACAAAACGGCAGACAGCGACAGCACCAGCCACAACAGCACCGGCCACGACACCGCCGCACACCACACGGGCTGGACGGCGGATGTCCGCGACCTCCTGCGCGTCACGCCCGGGTTCGACCTGGCCGCGGTCGACCCCGCTGGCGCGCCCGGCTACCGCACCGGAAAGCGCGGCGGGAAAGTCGCCGGCGCCGCGGAGCTCGCCCGCGACGCTCAGGAACTCAACGACCTGCAGGAACGGCTGTTCGCCGAGAGTCGGTATGGCGGCACCCGCTCACTGCTGTTGATCGTGCAAGCCATGGACACCGCAGGCAAGGGCGGCATCGTCGAGCATGTCGTGGGCGGCATCAGCCCGGAAGGACTCAGCGTCTACGCCTTCAAGAAGCCGACCCCCGAGGAGCTCGAACACGACTTCCTCTGGCGGGTGCGCGCACATGTTCCAGCACCGGGCATGGTCGGGGTGTTCGATCGCTCGCACTACGAGGACGTGCTGATCGGCCGAGTGCGCGCCCTCGCGCCCGCGGAGGAGATCGAGCAGCGTTACGGCCAGATCGTCGACTTCGAGCGCGAGCTCGTGGAGTCCGGCACCACCATCGTCAAGGTGATGCTGCACATCAGCGCCCAAGAGCAGAAGGAGCGGCTCGCCGACCGTCTCGAGAGGCCGGACAAGGTCTGGAAGTACAACCCGTCCGACCTCGACGAGCGCGCCCTGTGGCCCGAATATCAGCGGGCGTATCAGATCGCCTTGGAGCGGACCTCGACGACGGATGCCCCGTGGTTCGTGGTTCCCGCGAATCACAAGTGGTACGCGCGCATCGCCGTCCAACAACTGCTTCTCGGGGCGCTGCGCGACCTCGACCTGCAGTGGCCGACCGTCGACTTCGACGTGGAGAACGAGAAGGCGCGGCTCGCACTGTCCAACCCCGCCTAGTCAGTCGATCGGGGCGAGTGCCTCCACGATCGGGCGGAACTTCATCCGGGTCTCCAACAGCTCACGCTGCGGCACCGACTCGCTGACTATGCCCGCACCGGCATATGCGGTGATGGTGTCGTCGCGCACCTGAGCGCTGCGGAGCGCTACCGCCCACTCTCCGTCGCCATCCGCGCCGATCCAGCCGACGGGGCCGGCGTAGCGCCCGCGGTCGAAGGGCTCCAGTTGCTCGATCAGCGCGAGCGCCGTCGCCGTCGGTGTGCCGGCGACCGCAGCGGTCGGGTGCAGGGCACGCACGAGGTCGAGAGAGGTGGATCCGTCGGTCAGCTCGCCCTCGATGTCGCTCGCCAGGTGCCAGAGGTTCGGCAGCTTGAGGGTGAAGGGCTGCTCGCTCGCCGTGACGTCTGCGCTGTGTTCGCGCAGCGAGGCGAGCACGTTCTGCACGGCGAACTCGTGTTCGTCCTGATCCTTCTGTGAGGTGGCGAGCGCGACGGCCGCCGCCTGGTCGCTCTCGGCATCCGTTCCCCGGGCGGCACTTCCGGCGAGCACGCGCGCCGACACCGCGCCGCCGTCCACGCTCACCAGGGTTTCGGGGCTCGCTCCGAGGAAGCCGTCGACGCAGAAGGTCCAGCAGTCGGGGTAGCGGGTTCCGAGCGCATCGATCACGCGGCGGATGTCGCCCCCGGCTGGCAGCGTTCCGATCAGTTCGCGCGCCAACACCACCTTGCTCAACTCGTGCTCGTGGATGCGGGAGACCGCCGCGGTGACCGCGGCGACGTAGCCGTCGGCGTCGAGGGAACCGGGCCGCAGCACGACGTCGATGTCGTCGCCGAACGGTACCGCGGGCGGGGGAGCGGGGTGCCCGGCCCCGACCCGGGTGACCCAGCTCTGGTCGTGGTCGCGACCGACGATGAGCTCGGGCACGATCAGCACACTGGTCTCGGCGGAGTGGTCGGAGAAGGCGAAGGAGCCGAGGGCGAGCAACCCCGTGCCGGTGCGCTGGAGCGGGTCGGTGATCGTGGCGGCCGCCACCAGCGAGCGCCAGGCGGCCGCGGCATCCGTGAACCGGGTGGGCCCGCAGAATTCGAGGCGCACGGCCTCGCCGATGCCCAGCAGACCGAGGCCGCGCCGCGACCAGAGCAGCGGATGCCGCCGGTCGAGCATGGGCACCAACGGCCCGGGGTCGGAGATCTCGGTCGTCGTGACCCGGAGTGCGGGAGGGCCGGCGGGAGCGGGTGAGGTGGCCACAGGCCAAGACTAATCGTGGTCCGCTGGAGGCCCGGTGACGCCCAGCTTGCCTCAACTAGACTTGTGTGGTGGCCAAGGCAGATCTGAGCAAGCAACCCGGCGAGGTAGCAGCGATGTTCGATGGGGTCGCGAAACATTACGACCGCACCAACGGTGTGCTGTCGATGGGCAACTCCCCGATCTGGCGCGCTGCCACGGTTCGCGCCGTGGCACCGAAGCCGGGTGAGAAGATCCTCGACATCGCCGCGGGCACCGGCACCAGCTCGGCCGCCCTCGCCAGGTCGGGTGCGGATGTCACTGCCGCCGATTTCTCCCCGGGCATGATCGAGGTGGGTCGGCGTCGTCATCCCAAGCTCACCTTCGTGCAGGCCGACGCGATGGCCCTGCCCTTCGACGACAACAGCTTCGACGCAGTGACCATCTCCTTCGGTCTGCGCAACATCGAAGACCCGAAGAAGGCGCTGAGCGAGATGTTCCGCGTGATGAAGCCGGGCGGCCGCCTGGTGATCTGCGAGTTCTCGAAGCCGTCGCGTGCCATCTTCCGTGCCGGATACACCGCGTACATGCGGTTCGTGATGCCGCGCATCGTCGGCGCGACGAGCTCGAATCCCGAGGCGTACACCTACCTCGCCGATTCGATCCGCGACTGGCCAGACCAGCAGACCCTCAGCCAATGGATTCGCGGAGCGGGCTTCACCCGCGTCGCCTACCGCAACCTCACCTTTGGAGTGGTCGCTCTGCACCGCGGGCACAAGCCGCTGAAGACAGCCGTCAAGCGCACGCGCAAACCGAAAGAGACGACCACACAGTGACCCCGAGCGTGCCAACCGCCCGCCGCAGCAGCCTCAGCTCGGCGCTCGGCCTCGGCGAGAAGCTCTTCTCCTCCGCGAGCGAGCGTCGTTTCGCGAACGCCATCGAGACCGGTCTCGACGCTGTGGAGGAGGGGCTCTCGCACGAGATGTCCTTCGCCGACAATCTTGCGGATGTCACCAGCCGCTACCTCCTCGACGCCGGCGGCAAGCGCGTGCGTCCCACCCTCACTCTCCTCACCGCGCAACTCGGGGAGGGCAACAGCCCCTCGGTGATCGCCGCCGCGGAGGCAGTGGAGATCACCCATCTCGCGTCCCTGTACCACGACGACGTCATGGACGAGGCGAACATGCGCCGCGGCGTTCCGACCGCGCAGGTGGTCTGGGGTAATTCGGTCGCCATCCTCACCGGCGATCTGCTCTTCGCCCGCGCCAGCAAGCTGGTGGCGAGCCTCGGCGAGGCGGCGATCACGCTGCAGGCCGACACCTTCGAGCGCCTCTGCATCGGCCAGCTGCACGAGACCGTCGGCCCTCGCGACGGCGAAGACCCGATCGAGCACTACATCCAGGTGCTCTCCGACAAGACGGGCTCGCTCATCGCCGCCGCCGCCCAGATGGGCATCATCTTCGGCAACGCGCCCGCGGAGTTCCGCGTGCCGGTGACCGTGTTCGGCGAGAAGATCGGCATCGCCTTCCAGCTGATCGACGATGTGATCGACCTCTCCGCCGAGCAGGAGGAGACCGGCAAGACGCCGGGCACCGACCTGCGCTCCGGGGTTGCGACGCTGCCCCTGCTCTATCTGCGCGAACTCGCCCAGACCGACGCGAACGCCGCGGCCCTGCTCGAACGCATCGAGCGCGACGTGACCGCGGCCCAGTTCGGCGCCCCCGGCGAGGCCGAGATCGACGCAGACATGATCGCTGCCATCGCCGAATTGCGCGACCACGAGGTCACCACCCGCACGCTGGCGGAGGCACACCGGTGGGCTCGTGAGGCTGTCGAGGCGCTCTCCCCCCTGCCCGACGGCCCGGTGAAGAAGGCGCTCACCCGCTTCGCCGATACGATCGTCGATCGTTCGCACTAGCTCCCAGTCCGCCGGGCCGAATCCGCTTCGCCCTCCGCTACGAAGGACCACCATGACCAAACTGAGACTCGCCATCGTCGGCGCCGGTCCCGCCGGGATCTATGCCGCGGACATCCTCACCAAGACGGAGAAGCATTTCGACGTCTCGATCGACCTGTTCGAGCAGCTGCCGGCCCCCTACGGTTTGGTCCGCTACGGCGTCGCGCCAGACCACCCGCGCATCAAGGGCATCATCACCGCGCTTCGGGATGTTCTCGACTCGGGCCACATCCGTCTGTTCGGCAATGTCGACTTCGGTCGCGACATCACCCTCGCCGACCTGAAGAAGCACTATCACGCGGTGATCTTCTCCACCGGTGCGATCAAGGACGCGCCCCTGGTGATCCCCGGCATCGACCTCGAGGGCAGCTTCGGTGCGGCCGACTTCGTCAGCTGGTACGACGGTCACCCGGATGTTCCGCGCACCTGGCCGCTCGACGCGACCGAGGTGGCGGTGCTCGGCAACGGCAACGTGGCGCTCGACGCCGCCCGCATGCTCGCGAAGCACGCCGAGGACCTGCTGCCGACCGAGGTTCCGGCGAACGTGTTCGAGGGTCTGCAGCACTCTCCGGTCACCGACGTGCACGTCTTCGGGCGCCGCGGGCCGGCCCAGGTCAAGTTCTCCCCGCTCGAGCTGCGCGAGCTCGGCGAACTGCGCGACGTCGACATGATCGTCTACGACGAGGACTTCGACTACGACGAGGCGTCCAAGACGGCAATCGCCAGCAACAAGCAGGTCTTCGTGATCGACAAGGTGTTGAACCAGTGGCGTGCGCGAGAGACCGGCAGCGCGTCCCGGCGCCTGCATCTCCACTTCTATGCCAATCCACTGGAGCTGGTGGGAACGGATGCCGTGGAGGCGATCCGCTACGAGCGCACGAAGCCCGACGGTGAGGGCGGTGTCGTCGGCACCGGAGAGATCCGCGAGATCCCGGTGCAGGCCTTCTACCGCGCGGTCGGGTACTTCGGGTCGCCACTGGATGGCATTCCGTTCGACGAGAAGCGCGGAGTCATCCCGAATCGCGAGGGTCAGGTGCTGGACGATTCGGGCGAACAGGTGCACGGCGTGTACGCGACCGGCTGGATCAAGCGCGGCCCGGTCGGCCTCATCGGCCACACCAAGAGCGACGCGATGGAGACCATCAAGCACGTCATCAACGACGAGGCCAGCTGGTGGAGCCCCGCCGAGCCCGACGAGGCCTCGATCGTGGAGCTGCTGCGGAGTCGCGGGGTGGAGTTCACCACGCTCGACGGCTGGCACAAGCTCGACGAGTTCGAGCTCGCCCAGGGCGCCGCTGTCGGTCGCACCCGCATCAAGGTCGTTCCGCGCGACGAGATGGTCGAGATCTCGAACGCCTGACGTCGCCGTCGGGTGAGCAGCGGTGTTACTGCACCGCCGCGGTAAGCCGTGCGGTGTTGTCGAGCACCTTCGAGCGCCGCGGCCGCTTGAGCCATTCGTCGAGGGTGATCTCGATGCTGTTCTCGCGGTAGCTCTGCTCGATCTCGCGCAGGCGGTTCACCGCCTCGCGGCCGTGCAACATGATCGAGATCTCGAAGTCGAGGCTGAACGAGCGCATGTCCATGTTGCTCGAGCCCACCACGGCGACATCGTCGTCGATGGTGAAGTGCTTCGCATGCAGCAGCGTGGGCGCGCGGAACAGCCAGATGCGCACCCCTGCCCGCAGCAGCGCCTCGTAGTAGCTGCGCTGCGCGTGATAGACCACGGCCTGGTCGGCGACCTCCGAGGCGAACAGCTGCACGTCGAGTCCGCGGTACGCGGCGTTCGTGATCGCGTACAGCATCGAATCGTCGGGCACGAAGTACGGGCTGGTGATGATGACCTTGCGCTGGGCGCTGTACACCAGAGCGTTGAACAGACGCAGGTTGTTCTCCAGGTCGAAACCGGGCCCGCTCGGCACCACCTGGGCATCCAGCGCATGGGGCAGTTTCGGTCGCGTCGCGTTCGGGGTCTCGCGTAGCAGCAGCTCGTTGGTCTCGCTGTACCAGTCGGTCACGAACAGCGCGTTGATGCCGGCCACGATCGGCCCCTCGAAGCGCACCATGAGGTCTTTCCAGTGCAGACCGCGACGGATGTTCGCCCGCTTGTTGTAGCTCGAGTCCACCAGGTTCTGCGACCCGGTGAAGGCCTCCTCGCCGTCGATCACCACCAGCTTGCGGTGATTGCGCAGGTCGGGGCGCTGGTACTTGCCCTTCAGGGGCTGCACCGGCAGCATCAGCCGCCACTGGGCGCCGATCGACGTGAGCTTCCTGATCGTGCGGCGGTAGTGCGGCGACCGCACGGAGGCGATGTGGTCGAGCAGCACGCGCACGGTCACCCCGCGCTTCACCGCGGCCTCCATCGCGTCGAAGAACGGCGCCGTCGTCGTGTCCCACGAGACGAGGTAGAACTCGACGTGCACGTAACGCTCCGCGGTGCCGATGGCCTCGGTCATCGCCGCGAGCGACTCCTCGTATTCCGTGTAGAACTTGGCCGTGTTGCCGCCCACCAGCGGCATCGAGCCGAGGGTGCGGTTCAACTCCACGATCGGCTGCAGCCAGCTCGGGAACGTCGCGTCGCGGGTGACCCGATCCATCCCTTCGGTCGTCTCGAGGATGTAGGCGTTGATCTCCCGCTGCTTCTCGCGACGCTTCTTCGGCAGCTTCGTGCTGCCGACCAGCAGGAACAGGATGATGCCCACATAGGGGATCAGGAAGATGGCGAGGAGCCACGCCGTGGCGGTCTGCGGCTTGCGGTTCTGCGGCACGTAGATGACCGCGAGCACGCGGATGATGATGTCGATGACGAGCACCACGATCGCGTAGGTGACGTCGAAGCCCTCACTGGTCACGCGCTAGCTCCGGCCGGTCGAACTCATCGGAAGTTGACGAACTGCAGGTCCACGTCGATGTCGGAGCCCTTGAGCAACGCCATGGTCGCCTGCAGGTCGTCGCGGCTCTTCGAGGTGACGCGAAGCTCGTCGCCCTGGATCTGCGACTTCACGCTCTTCGGTCCCTCGTCGCGGATGATCTTGGAGATCTTCTTCGCGTCGTCGGACGAGATGCCGTTCTTGAGGGCGATCTCGATGCGATACTCCTTGCCCGAGGCGAAGGGCTCCCCGGCGTCGAGGCTGCGCAGGCTGATGCCGCGCTTGATGAACTTGGCTTCGAGAACCTCGAGCACCGCCTTCACCCGATCTTCGGAGGAGGCCTTGAGCAGCAGCTTCTCGCCGCTCCAGTCGACCTCCGCGCCGACGTTCTTGAAGTCGTACCGCTGCGCGATCTCCTTCTGTGCCTGGTGGAGGGCGTTGTCGGCCTCCATCTTGTCGACCTTGCTCACGATGTCAAAGGTTGGATCAGCCATGCCAGCAGTTTAAGGGGAGCGGCCAGGCATGATGGGGGAACCATGCCACGAGCCGCCCGCGTCATCCTCATCGCCGCCGCAGTGGTCGCCGGTCTGGCGCTGCTCGCCGCGATCGCCTTTCTCGCCCTGCCGGAGCGCACGCGCCAGAAGGTGACGGATGTCGCGGGCCAGCAGCAACCCGTCGCCCGCTACGCACCGGCGGCTCCCGTGACCGTCGCCAGCACCCCCACCGGCCCCGGGATCGCCGGCCTCGCCGACGCCAGCTGGCTGGATGAGACGGCGAAGGCCACGGGAATCCCGCGGCGTGCGCTGGCCGCGTACGCGGGTGCGGCAATCGACAAGCAGCAGACCGATCCGACCTGCGGCATCGGGTGGAACACGCTCGCGGGAGTGGGCGAGATCGAATCGCACCACGGCACCATCTTCGGAGGCCGCATCACCGCGAACGGCGACGCCGTTCCCGCGATCTTCGGGGTGGATCTCGACGGCGTCGGCACCGCGCACGTGCCCGACTCCGACGGAGGGGAGTTCGACGGCGACGCGGACGGCGACCGCGCGGTCGGCCCGATGCAGCTCATCCCCCAGGCGTGGCGCAACTGGCACGGTGACGCGAACAGCGACGGCGTGCAGAATCCGCAGAACATCGACGACGCGGTGCTGGCCGCCTCGTCGTACCTCTGCCGAGCGGGCGGAGACCTCAGCACGGAGAGCGGATGGCGTACCGCCGTGCTGGCCTACAACGCCTCGGAGCAGTATCTCGCCGACGTCACCCGCAACGCGGTCGGCTACGCGCAGGATGCCGGCTGACCCGGGCGTTCAAACCTGGCCCGCGAAACCTGTATCCTTGAACAGCACGTTGGCGGGTCGCTCCGTCGAGCGTGCGGGATATGGCAAGTTACCCAAGCGGCCAAAGGGATCTGACTGTAAATCAGACTGCTACGCATTCGGGGGTTCGAATCCCTCACTTGCCACCACCACAGGGCTCGGTCACGCACCGGGCCCTCGTGCGTTAACCGCCGTATGCACGTCTCACGCTGGGAGCACAGGATGACCGCACGCCACGGTACGGAGTCGAACAACACCGACGTGAACAACACCGACGAGTTGCTGGCCATAGCGCTCGCGATCGCCCTCGAGGCCGGGGACCTGGCGAGCGCGCGCAGGGCCGAGGGTGTCGAGGTGGCTGCGAGCAAGTCATCCGTCGAAGACATCGTGACCGCGGCCGACCGCGAGACCGAGGCGCTGATCCGTGCGCGGCTGCGAGAGCAGCGGCCCGACGACGGCTTCTTCGGCGAGGAGAGCGGTGCCGAAGCGGGCACGAGTGGCCTCACCTGGGTGGTCGACCCGATCGACGGCACCGTCAACTTCCTCTACGGCTTTCCGAACTACGCGATCAGCATCGCCGTGGTCGCCGGCGAACCCGACCCGGCAACCTGGACGGCGCTCGCCGGTGTGGTGCTCAATCCCGCCAGTGGCGAGGTCTACACGGCCACCGCCGGGGGTGGGGCGTATCTCGGCGAACAGCGGCTTAGCGTCGCCTCGCCCGTCGAACTGTCTCAGGCCCTCGTCGGCACGGGGTTCTCGTACCGCGCCGCGGTTCGTCTCGAGCAGGCCGCGGTGATCGCGGGGCTCATCGGCGAGGTGCGTGACATCCGCCGGATGGGTTCCGCCGCCCTCGACCTGTGTGCGGTCGCGGCCGGTCGACTCAACGCCTACTTCGAACGCGAACTGAACCCGTGGGACCAGGCCGCCGGGGCTCTCATCGCCACCGAGGCCGGTGCGCGGGTGAGCGGTCTGCGCGGTGCGCCGCCCACCTCGGCGTTCGTGTTGGCAGGCGAACCGAGCGTCGCCGCCGAGCTCGAGAGCGTACTGCTGCGCCTGGGCGCCTGAGCGGGGATCCCCCGCTCGAGACCCTGGGAAAATTATGCGGAAACATGCTCTCGGTTTGCCGCACTGGGTCAATTGACCTACGCTTTATGAGTTCGTTATAAAGACTCACGCTGATCCACCCCAACGTTTTCCGCTGGGCGGTTTGGATTCATTGCTCGCCGTCCACGAAGGAACCCTGTGATTTTTGCTCCATCGCTCGCCTGCGCTCTGCGCCAGACGACCCCGATCGGAGTGGAGTAGGGATGGCCTTCGACTGGAGCCTCGACGCTGACAGCGCAGTAGAGCCGAACATCAACGACCTCACCGGTGGCGACGCCTCGATCGTGGTCGAGCCCGCCGGACTGACGCCGGTGGATGCTCCCGCGCCGCTCCCGACCCGCCGCTCGCTTCGGCTGGCCGCCGCGTCCGAGCCGAAGACGGTTCGCGCCTCCCGGCCCGTTCCCGTCGCACAGCAGGCTCCCGTGGCTCACGACACCGTGACTGTCGAGACGGTGCCCGACACGGTGTCCACCGCGACAGACATCCTGGCCGTCCTCACCGCGACGCCCGCCGTGACCTCGCCGATCGTGCCAGCTGCGGCTGCGCCATCCGTCGACCCGGAGTCCGCCGTCCCGGTCGCGACCGTCGAGAAGCCCGCCGCCGGGGCTGCGCAGCCGCTCACGCGACGTGCTGCCCGCATGGCCGCGATGAACGGGTCCGTGCCCGCAGCTCCCGCCGCCGGCGCTCCGCTCGCCAACCCGCGGCCGACGTCGTCCGAGCCCGCGGCGTCACGTCGGGTCGCGGCATCCGCTCGCGCCCCCCGCGCCGTTGCGCGCCCCGCGGGCCGCGCCCCCGAGAAGACGTCGAAGCGCCCGTCGCTGCGGCGCATCGTGCCCAAGGTGATCAGCGTGAGCGCCGCTTTCGGTGCCCTCGGGCTGCTGGTCGCAACCTCGCTGCCCGCCAACGCGTTCATGACCTCGGCGTCGGATGTCGACCAGACCTCCATCTCGTCTCCCGGAGCCGTGCAGAAGATGGCCGCCGTCGACGCCAAGTCCGTCGTCGCCGAGGCTCCCACCCGCGACAGCTACACGGTGCAGACCTCGACCGACCGCTTCCGCACCAGCAACTCCGCCGACTGGTCGTACACGAACGACCCGAACGGCACGATCCAGTGGCCGTTCCCGGTGCAGGTGCCGATCGCGACAGGATTCGGCCCACGCCACGTCGCCGGTTGTGGCTTCTGCTCCACATTCCACCTCGGTGTCGACTTCGACCCGGGCATGGGTGCCCCCGTCGGTGCGATCGCCGATGGCGTCGTCACCGAGGTCGACCTGAACCCCGGTTCGCCGCTCGGAAACCACGTCACCATCGAGCACACGATCAACGGCCAGAAGGTCGAGAGTGTCTACGGTCACATGATCACCGGCTCGGTGCGCGTCGTCGTCGGACAGGCCGTGACCGTCACCCAGATCGTCGGCCAGACCGGCAGCACGGGCAACTCGACCGGCGCCCACCTGCACCTGGAGATTCACGTCGGCGGCGTGCCGATCGATCCATTCGCCTGGCTCAAGGCCAACGCGAACTGATCCTGGCGCCTGGACGATTCCATGCGAAAGTAGCAATTCGGCCAGATCCTCGCTAGCCTTTATGAATCTGTTACCTGGCTTTCGCCGGTAGCCGCGCAGATCGCCGAAGAATAAAGGCCGCCTCCCTTTGGGCTGGCCGATCGCCTGAGGAGCACCCGTCATGTTCATTTCCGTCTGTGACGCTGCGTGCACCCCGTGGCATTTCCTGTCCGCCGGAGTTCGGTAGAGCGTGGGGCGCGTAGACGACGGTTTCGACTCGGCCACAGGCCCGGGCGAGCAGCAGCATCTCACCCGGCGTGAGGCACGACTTCACAACACCCAGAACGTCCAGGGCACACCGGTCACCCGCCGCGCGGCGAAGTCGCGCCGTCGGCCCTCCGTGCGCGGCCTCCTCGCCAAGCTCGTTCCGGTCGCGGCGATGCTCTTCGTCGGTGGTCTGATGGTCTCGACCTCGATCCCCGCGAGCGCCGTCTTCACCGCCGACAACTCCGCTCTCCAGGTCGAGCAACGCGCGGTTGCGTCCCCCACGCAGGGAATCGAGGTGGCCGACTCGGTCGTGGCCGCTGCCCCGGCGCGCGACTCGTACACGGTCGAGCTGCCCAAGCCCAAGATCATCCCGGTCCTGGCCTCCCGCTCGGCCACCGGCATCGCCGGCGGCTCGTACACGAACAACCCCAACGGCACCATCCAGTGGCCGTTCCCGGTGACCGTGCCCATCGCCAGCGGATTCGGCGGCCGTCAGGTCTCCGGCTGTGGCTATTGCACCACCTTCCATGAGGGTCTCGACTTCACGCCCGGTGTCGGCGTGGAGATCCAGGCCATCGCCGACGGCGTCGTGGCGAAGGTCGAGTCGGGCGGAAGCTACGGCAACAGCGTGTGGATCGATCACGTCATCAACGGCCAGCACATCGTGAGCGGTTACGCCCACATGCTCTCCGGCTCCGTTCGCGTCGCTCCCGGGCAGGCGGTCACCGTCGGCACGATCGTCGGCCAGGTCGGCAGCACCGGCGCCTCCACCGGCGCTCACCTGCACCTCGAGATCCACCTCGACGGCACCCCGATCGACCCGTACGCCTGGCTCAAGGCCAACGCGAACTAGCTTCCCCCCGGGTGCCGTCCACCCGACTCCTCTGCATCCTCGAGCCTGCTCCGCGCGGTTTGAGGGCGCACACGACGGAGCGGCGGATGCCCGGGCACCCGCCGCTCACACCGTCGCCGCTAGGCGCGCAGCCAGACCGTGACGTCGGCCGGAAGCTCGCTGCCCTCGAACGCCTCCGAAGCCAGCAACACCTCGCCCGCGGGCAGCGCGACCGGTGTCGCGCCCGCGTTGGCGATCACGGTGATGCCGTTGCTGCGGAAGGCGACAACGTCAGCTGAGAAGTCGTGCAACCACTCCAGCGTGCCGAAACCGAGGTCGTGGTCGCGACGGAGGCGGAGGGCCAGCTTGTACATCTCGAGGGTCGAGCCGGGGACATCCGTCTGCCGGTCGCGGGCGTACTCGGCCCAGTCGGCAGGCTGGGGCAGCCAGCTGTTCGCGCCGGTGCTGAAGCCGTATGAGGGGGAGGCGGCCTCCCAGGGGATCGGCACACGGCAGCCGTCGCGGCCATAGCGCTCGCCCGCGGTGCGGAACCAGGTCGGGTCTTGTCGTGACTCGTCCGGCAGTTCGATGACCTCGGGGAGGCCGAGCTCCTCACCCTGATACACGTAGGCGCTGCCCGGCAGGGCGAGCATGAGTCCCGTCGCGGCACGAGCTCGACGCAGGCCGAAGGCGCGGTCGGGGATGCCCTCGGAGCGCGGGCCGAGACCATGCCCCTGCGGGTTGTCCGCCGTGAGCGCCAGTCGGGTGGCGTGCCGAACGACGTCGTGGTTGGAGAGCACCCAGGTGCTGGGGGCGCCGACGCTGGCGAAGGCATCGATCGACGTGTCGACGACCTGGCGGATGGCGGAGGCATCCCACGGCGTCTCGAGGTAGGAGAAGTTGAAGGCCTGCTGCATCTCGTCGGGGCGCACCCAGCGGGCTAGCTTGCGCAGCGGCTCCACCCACGCCTCGGCACAGAGGACGCGGTCACCGGGGTACTCCTCGAGCACCTGATGCCAGTCGCGGTAGATCTCGTGCACGCTGTCCTGCGCCCAGTACGGCGCCGTGACCGGATCGTTCTCGTCGACGATGAGGTCGAGCGGCACTCCGGCTCCACCCATGCTTCCGCCGTCGGCGGGCGGCGTATAGTCGGGCAGCCCGGGGGCCTTCATGAGGCCGTGCGCGACATCCACCCGGAAGCCGTCCACGCCACGGTCGAGCCAGAACCGCAGGATGTCGCGGAACTGGTCGCGCACCCACGGGTCGGTCCAGTCGAGGTCGGGCTGCGAGCTGTCGAACAGGTGCAGGTACCACTGGCCGGGTGTGCCGTCGGGCTCGATCACCCGAGTCCAGGCGGGGCCGCCGAAGACGGACTCCCAGTTGTTCGGCGGCAGATCGCCGCCGGGGCCCGAGCCGTCGCGGAACATGTAGTGACCACGTTCGACGCTGCCCACCGGCGATGCGAGTGCAGCCTGGAACCAGCGGTGCTGGTCGGAGGTGTGATTGGGAACCAGGTCGACGATCACGCGCAGCCCCAGCTCGTGCGCACGCTTCTCGAACACGTCGAAGTCGGAGAGAGTGCCGAACAGCGGGTCGACGTCGCAGTAGTCAGAGACGTCGTAGCCGGCGTCCTTCTGCGGGCTGGAGAAGAAGGGTGAAAGCCAGACGGCATCCACCCCCAGGTCTTTCAGTGCCGGCAGTCGTTCGGTGATCCCGGGGAGGTCGCCGATGCCGTCATCGTTCAGTGCATCGGAGAATGAGCGCGGATAGATCTGGTAGATGACGGCGGAACGCCACCACTCGCTGCCTGTAGCCATTAGAAAACCCTATGGCATCACCTTCGCGGCGATGAAAGCGGTTGCACGGGTGCGTCGGGGCTACGCTCGATGTCAATGGACACGGATGTCCGCGAATCCCGACGACTTGGAGACACGCGGATGTCCCTCGCCCCGCATCACGACGGTTCCCCCCTCTACGTGTCCGAGGCCGACCCGGCCCTGGGAGATCGCGTGCGGGTGCGGGTACGCATCCCCGGGGACTTCGGACCGGTCGCCACCGTCCACACCCGGTCCAACCCCGACCACGAGCCGCGTTTCCAGGTGGCCACCAAGGTCGCGACCGCCGACGGCTGGGACTGGTGGGAGGCCGAGATCGAGATCGAGAACCCGGTGCACCGCTACCGGTTTCTGATCACGCTCGAGAGCGGCAAGGCGCTGTGGCTGAACGCGACCGGTCTGCACTCGATCGAGACGGTGGATGTCGAGGACTTCCGGCTCGTCACCTGGCCTGCCGCACCGGAGTGGGCGACCTCCACGGTGATGTACCAGATCTTCCCCGATCGTTTTGCTCGCTCTGCGGAGGCGGACGGGCGCGAGCTGCCGGCCTGGGCCGAGCCGGCGCAGTGGACCGACGACGTGATCTATGTCGGCGCCGACACACCGCGGCAGTTCTACGGCGGCGATCTGCTGGGCATCGAGCAGCACCTCGATCACCTCGTCTCGCTCGGCGTCACCATGATCTACCTGACGCCGGTCTTCCCCGCCCAGTCGAACCACCGCTACGACGCGCTCTCGTTCGACGAGGTCGACCCGCTCCTGGGCGGCAACGATGCGCTGGTCAGCCTGGTCGAGGCGGCGCACGAGCGTGGCCTGCGCGTGATCGGAGACCTCACCTCGAATCACAGCGGCGATGCGCACGAGTGGTTTCGGGCATCCCACCTCAGTCCCGGTGCGCCGGAGAGCGAGTTCTACTACTGGCTCGACGCCGAGCAGGCGCACTACGTCTCGTGGCTCGGGGTGCCGAGCCTGCCCAAGTTCAACTGGAACTCGTACGAGTTGCGCCGGCGGTTCATCCACGGCCACGACTCGGTGGTGTCGCGCTGGCTGCGTCCGCCGTACTCGCTCGACGGCTGGCGGGTGGACGTGTCGAACATGACCGGCCGCTATCAGGAGCAGGACCTCAACCAGCAGGTGCGCCGGATCATCCGCGACACGATGGTCGACGCGAACCCCGACACCATCCTGCTCGGGGAGTCGACCAACGACGCCGCCCCCGACTTCGACGGTGACTCGTGGCACGGCGCGATGACCTACGCCAACTTCACCCGCCCGCTCTGGGCCTGGCTGTCGGAGCCGGGCAGCCCCGCGCCCGGCGGCATCGGAATGGCTCTCGGACGCGTCCCCACCTACACCGGCCAGGAGTTCTACCAGGCGCACGAGCGCTTCACCGCGGCCTTTCCGTGGCGGGTGCGGCTGCACAACATGAACGCGCTCGATACCCACGACACCCCGCGCTTCCGCACCCATGCGCTGCCCGGCGTCGTGCCGGTCGCGTTCGGCCTCGCGGTGACGCTGCCCGGAATACCGGTCGTCTTCGCCGGCGACGAGTTCGGGCTCACCGGTGTCGACGGCGAACACTCCCGCACGCCGATCCCGTGGAGCGAGGTGGATGCCGCTGCCGAGACCATCACGGAGTACAGCGAGCTCATCCACCTGCGCACCGGGCATCCGGCGCTCAACGGCGGCGGCATCCGCTGGCTGCATGTCGGCGACGATGTACTCGTCTTCGTGCGAGAGGCGGCGGAGGAGTCGGTGCTGGTGGTCGCGGCGCGTGCCGCCGTGGACGTGACCCTGGCGACGGATGCCGTGGCCGGCAGCCCCGCGACGCTCTACGGGCAGGTGGCGGCCTCGACATCCGCTGGCCGTCTGCACCTGTCGACCACGGGCCCGGCGTTCGGGGCTTTTGCGCTGCCGGGGGTCGCGCTGCCCGACTTCGCCGAGCCCGGCACGATCCTCGCGCTCGAGCTCCCCGCCTGATCTCCTCTCCTCCCGTGAGTTGCATGTTTTGGCTCTTCTCAGGCGCTCAGAACAGCCAAAACCTGCAACTCAGTTCTGGAGGAGGGTCAGGTGACGGCCGACGTCAGGAGGAGCCCTCCGCGGATGCTATTCTCTAACGGTGCCAAAACGGCTGCAGGGAAACCTGTGTGCTGATTTTGCCCCCTTAGCTCATTGGTAGAGCACTTCCTTGGTAAGGAAGAGGTAGTGGGTCCGATTCCCACAGGGGGCTCTCGTATCCCGGTTCGCCGGATGCGTCCCGGCGGGGTAGCTCAGGTGGTTAGAGCACACGGCTCATAATCGTGGTGTCGCGGGTTCGAGTCCCGCCCTCGCTACCATTCGAAGCGCTCGGCCAGTGGCCGGGCGCTTTTTCGTTCCCCGGGCCCTGCTGCCGACACCGGGCGCAGACGAGCGCGCGCGCCTCGCCCGACGACGCCAGACTCTCTTCGTCGCAATTACTTGACACCGTCAATAAACGAAGTTTAGGGTGGCTCTGCACCCGCCGACTCGCGAACGTCCTCCCTGCAACGGCGTGAAGTTAGCGCGACAGCGGTGTCGCGAGCAAGAAAGAAGATCGATGTCGCTCTCCACAGAACCAGACGCAATACCCGTCGTACCAGTGCGTCCCCCTCGTCGTCTGCGCGGCGGACGCCCGCTGAATGCTCTCGCGCCGTCCCATCGTGGCGACGCGAAGATGGCGTGGTTGCTGATCGCTCCGGCTGCGATCGGGTTCCTCGTGTTCGCCGTGTACCCGACGCTGCGCGGCATCTACCTCAGCTTCACCGACTACCGGCTCTTGAGCGCACCCGTGTGGATCGGGTTCCAGAACTTCATCGACCTGGTGAACGACTCCACCTTCTGGGCATCGCTGCTGGTGACCCTGTACTTCGTCGTCATCGCCGTGTCGCTGACACTCATCGCGTCGGTCGTCACCGCGGCGATCCTGCACCGGGTCACGGAGTCCACGCTGCTTCGCGGACTGATCATCCTCCCGTTCCTCATCTCCGGGGTCGTGGCGGCGACGGTCTGGTCGTGGATGCTCGACACCCAGCTCGGCATCGTCAACGTCGTCATCCAGCACCTCGGCGGCGACGGCGTCCGCTTCCTCACCTCGCGCGAATGGGCGATCCCTTCGCTCGCACTGATCAGCGTGTGGAAGAACATGGGATACACGTCGATCATCCTCTTCGCCGGGCTCCAGGCGATCCCGCCGTCGATCTATGAGGCCGGGCGCCTCGACGGAGCCAGCGAACCGAAGATGTTCTTCCGCCTGACGCTCCCGCTACTTCGGCCGATCCTCGCGCTCGTCGGGGTGCTGAACGTGATCGGCGCCTTCCAGGTGTTCGACATCGTGTCCGTCGCCACCAAGGGAGGGCCGGCGAATGCATCCCTGGTGCTGCAGATGTACATCTATCAAAAGGCCTTCGGCCAATTCAACTTCGGCTACGCGTCGGCGATGTCCCTGGTGCTGTTCGTGATCCTGATCGTGATCACCTTCCTCCAGATGCGGCTGCTGCGCGCCAACGAATCGGACACCAACTGATGACCGCGAGTATCGCCAGGACACTACCGATCGCTCGCAGCGCGAGGCGCAGCAAATTCACCGTCGGACGCGGAGTCGCGTGGTCGTATCTCGTGATCGTGGTGCTGGTCACGGTCTTCCCGTTCTACTGGATGCTGCGCTCGGCCCTGTCGAACAACTACGCCATGATCGCCGACCCCTCATCGCCGGTGCCGGTCGGATTCACGTGGGGCCCGTTCCTCCGTGTGCTCGGCCTGGCGAGCCCACAGGCGGCGATCGCCGAGGGCGGGTCGGGGGCATCGGTGCCGATCCTGCACTACCTGCTCAACTCGGTCATCTACGCGACCATCTCGACGGTATTGATCGTGTTCTTCTCGACGCTCGCCGCGTACGCCTTCTCGCGACTGCAGTGGCGCGGCCGGGAGTTGGTGTTCGCGTTCTTCCTCGCTGCGCTGATGGTCCCGGGCATCCTTACCCTGCTGCCCAACTTCGTGCTGATCAAAGATCTCGGCCTGCTGAACACCTTCGCCGGCATCATCCTGCCGGGGGCCCTGTTCTCGGCGTTCAACATCTTCTTCCTGCGGCAGTTCATGCTCGGCCTGTCGACGGAGATCGAGGAGGCCGCTCTGCTCGACGGGGCCGGCAAGTTCCGGATGCTCTTCGGCGTCACCCTCCCGATGACCAGCGGCCCCATCGTGACACTGACGATCCTCGGGTTCATCGGCGTCTGGAACGACTACTTCTGGCCGCTGCTCGTGACGAGCGATTCCAGTGTTGCTCCACTCACTCTCGGGCTCGCCATCTTCAAACAGTCGTCACCTCAGTCGCAGCCCGATTGGGCCGGCCTGATGGCCGCGACCCTCGTCGCGGCGCTACCGATGCTGATCCTGTTCATGATCTTCGGAAAGCGGATCGTGAACTCGATCGGATTCTCAGGGATCAAGTGAACGATCCCGCAGCCACCCGTCTCCACCGCACCACTGCCCGCATGATCTCCACCCGCATCATCACCACCTGCACCATCTCCACCCGCACCACCCTGGCGCCAATGACGGCGACAGGGTCAACAGAACAGTGAGGAACTCATGAAAAAGCTCCGCATCATCACCACCCTGGCCGTCATGGGACTGGCCGCCGCCGGTCTGGTCGGCTGCTCGAGCGCCGGCTCCGGCGATGGAGGCAAGACCACCGTCAACTGGTGGACCTGGGACGACAAGCAGGCCGCGGCGTACAAGCTGTGCGTTCCCGGCTTCGAAAAAGCCAATCCGGACATCACCGTGAAGGTCTCGCAGTACAACGTCGTCGACTACTTCACGAAGCTCACCGCCGGATTCGTCGCGGGAACAGCTCCCGATGCCTTCCAGAACAGTGTTCCCAACCTCGGTCAGTACGCCGGCCAGAAGCAGATCATGCCCCTCGACGACTTCATCAAAAAGTCCGACTACGACATGAAGAAGTTCAGTGTGGGTGTGGGCTCGTGGAAGTACACGGACGGCAAGCAGTACGGCCTTCCCGTCGACTGGGCGGGCGCAGCCATCTACTTCAACCAGGACCTGGTGAAGGCGGCGGGAATCAGCGACTCGGAAATCCAGAACATGACCTGGAACCCGACGGATGGCGGCACTTTCGACAGGATCGTCTCGCACCTGGCGATCGACAAGAACGGCGTGAGAGGGGACGAGGCTGGTTTCGACAAGAACAACGTCAAGACCTACGGCATCGGCACCCTCGGATCGAGCGACCTCAACGGTCAGACGACGTGGAGCTCCTTCGCCTCGACCACGGGGTGGCGCCTCGGTGGCGATGTTCCGGCATGGCCGAAGAACCTGTCGCTCGACAACAAGGACCTCGCTGACACGCTCAACTACATCCGCGGGCTGGGCGACCGTGGTCTGATGCCGAAGTTCGGTCAGTTCACCATCTCCTCTGCCGAGCAGATGGGTGCGGGATCGGTCGCGATGGCCGAGGACGGTACGTGGAACGCAACTTCGCTGACGAAGGTTCCGGGGCTGAAGGTCGGCATCGCTCCCACCGTCGAGGGACCGAAGGGCCGCTCGATGATCAGCAACTCGAACGCCGACAACATCTTCGTCGGCACCAAGCACCCTGAGCAGACGTGGAAGTGGGTGAGCTACAAGGCGTCTGCCGCCTGTCAGACCGAGGCGGGAAAGACGGCGACCTTCCTGCCGTCCATCACCTCGGCACTGCAGTCGACCGTCGACTACCAGAAGACGCAGGGCGTCGACATCTCCAGCTTCGTCAACGGCTTGAAGGACGGCACCCTGTACCCGACCCAGCCGACGGTGAACGGCCAAGAGCTGAACGACACCATCCAGCCGATGTTCGAGGCGTTCTTCAACGGTGAGACGTCCACCTCGTTCCTCAAGACCGCGCAGGAGAAATCCGACGAGATCCTCGCCAAGAAGTAACTGAAGCGACCGAAGCGGGCGGGGAGATTCCCCGCCCGCTTTTGTGCTCATGGGCGGCGGACGAAGTCATCGAGGAATGGAATGAGCACGCCAACGCTTTGAGCTAGCTATGACCTCGTCACCAGACCGTCGCGGCTGGCTCGGTGTGCTTTCCGTAGCACTCGGCTCGTTCGTGCTCGTCCTCTCCGAATTCCTTCCCATCGGGCTGCTGCCCGCTATCGCATCGGGACTTCACGTGAGCATCGGCACGGCCGGTCTCATGGTGGTTGCTACCGGCCTGGCCGGTGCTGTCGCGGCACCGGTGGTGACGGTCTTCACTTCGCGGGTCGACCGCAGGGTGGTGCTCATCGCGCTGTCGGTTCTGCTGGTCGTCGCGGATGGGCTTGCGGCGCTCAGCCCGTCATTCGTCGTCCTGCTGATTGCTCGTCTGCTGCTCGGCATCGCCATCGGCGGCTTCTGGGCGATCGGCGCCGGCGTTGCCGGGCGGCTGGTGGCGCCGGCATCCGTCATCCGGGCCACGTCGTTCATCACCGCGGGTATCTCGATCGCGACGGTCGTCAGCCTCCCGCTCGGGGCATTGGTGTCATCACTGGCCAGTTGGCGTCTCGCCTTCGTGATCGGCGGCGGGTTGGGTCTCGTTGCGCTGGTGCTGCAGCTGATCCTGCTGCCGAGCATCCCTGCGCTTCAGCGCGTGCGCTTCACCACGTTGGGTACCCTGCTCACGATCCCGCGCGCCCGCCTCGGGCTCATCGCAACCGTCTTCGTGTTCGCGGCCCAGTTCGCGGCGTACACGTATGTCGCCCCCTATCTGAAGCAGATGGTCGGAGTCGGGCCGGAGACGGTGACTCTCGCGCTGCTCGTGTTCGGCATTGCCGGAGTCGCCGGCAATTTCGTGGCCGGCGTGACGCTGAGCCGATCGGTGATCGGCACCCTCAGTGTCGCCAAGTTCGTGCTCGCTGGTGCGGTGGTTCTGCTGCCGCTGCTCGCGCACTCGGTGGTGGGAGTCTTCGTCCTGCTGGTGGTGTGGGGAATCGTATGGGGCGCGCTTCCACTCGGCGCTCAGACGTGGATGGCCGGAGCTTCGCCGAGCGGCGTCGAGAGCGGCCTCGCCCTCTTCGTCACCACGATCCAGCTGGCGATCGCCGCCGGATCGGTGCTCGGCGGAATCGCCGTCACGCAGCTCGGACTCGCGGCCGACTTCTGGCTGGCGGGCGGCGTTGCCGTGATCGGCGCGATCGTGCTGATCACGCTCGGCTTCCGCCGCTCCAACGCCATTCCCCCGGTGAGAATGGCTACCGGGTCGGTGGCCGTCATCGATTCGGATGCGTGCCTGACCCGCTGACCCTGGCTACGTCGCCCGCGAGAAGTCCGTGGGGGACATCATGACCGATTCGATGCCGGCGACGATCTCGCCCCCCTCGATGGACTCCGCCTTCGCCGCCTGCCACGCAGGGTCGGCCTGGAAAGCCGCCCAGTTGAGCGCCGGGTCACCGTCGTGCCTCAGCACATAGATGAGCGTGTCGGCATCCGAGTCCGAGACCCAGTAGCCGAGGCTCACCATGCCGTGGGTGGCGAAGATCGCATCGGTGTGGTCGCGGAATCGAGCGAGTAGCGAGTCCATGCGACCGGGGGTCGAGCGATAGGTGCGCAGTTCGAAAGTCATGGTGTGACCGTACCGAACGCACCGCAGTATCGGGAAGGGGGCGGGGGCTCGGCGGCGTACGCTGGCCTCCAACCGATCGTGCCGCTTCAAAGGAGAAGCCGTGGACGCAGCAACAGACGTCAGACGGGTGTCGCCCTGGCGGGTCGGCGTCGTCTCCGGCATGGCGTCGTACATCGACGCGGCCGCCATCGCCGGGTTCGCCGGAGCGATCGTGATCTTCCAGTCGACGCTGAACTTCACCGCCGTGGAGATCGGCGTCACGGCGGGCGTCCTCACCGGCGGCATCGCGCTCGGTGCCGTGACGGGAGGGCGGCTGGGGGACAGGTATGGGCGCAAGCCGGTATTCATGGCCACGATGGCCACCATCATCCTCGGGGCAGTGGCGCTGGTCTTCGCCCCGTCGTTCGCTGTCGTTCTGGTCGGTGCGGCAATGGTCGGGTTGGGCGCCGGGGCAGATTTACCGGTCTCGCTCTCGACGATCGCCGAGGCGGCGGATGAGCGCAACCGCGGCAAGATCTTGGCTCTGTCGCAGATTCTCTGGGTCGTCGGCATCATCATGAACGGGGTGATCACTGCCCTGGTCGCGGATCTGGGAAGAATCGGCACCGCGATCATCTTCGGCCACCTCGCCGTCGCGGCCATCGCCACCTTGATCGCGCGGTTCTCGATCCCCGAATCGGTGTCGTGGACCTCCGCTCGGCGGGAACGTGCGGAGGGCATCCTCACCGTGCGCGCGAGAAAAGCCGGGGTTCGCGAGCTTGCGCGATCGCCATACGCGGTGCCATTCGCCGCGCTCATCGTCTTCTACTCGCTGACCAATCTCGCGTCGAACTCGGTCGGGCAGTTCGGCTCGTTCGTCGCCGTGAACTACGGCGGAATCCCGCTCGGAGTGGCGACGGTCGCAGGGTTGCCGATCGTGCCCGTGGCCATCGCCTCGTCGATCGTGTTCCTGCGCATCGCCGACCGGCCCATCCGTTTCGCATTCTTCAGGGTAGGCGCGTGCCTGCAGGTGGCGTCGCCGCTGTTTTATGTCTTCTTCGGTGTGCAGCTCTGGACGCTCATCGCCAGCGGAATCGTGACCGCCGTCGCGTCGGCCTTCGCCTTCGAAGGCATCATGAAGATCTGGACGCAGTCGTCGTTCCCCACCCTGCTGCGAACGACGGCGCAGGGCAGCATCATCGGCGTCGCGCGACTCGCCGCGGCGCTCTTCGCCGTGGTGACACCGACCCTGCTGCAGGCCGTCGGCGTGCGCGTCGTGTGGGGCATTCTCTCGCTGCTGTGCGCTGTGGGAGGCCTCTGGGCATGGTCGGTGTTCCGCACCCGGGATCGGCATAGTGAATTCGATGCCGAGACCGCGATCGTGCCGGATGCGGGAGCGCATACGGCTGTGCAGACGGCTGCCGCGCCGGCTGGAACTGCCGGCTCAGCAGCGTAACGACAGAACTAAACCGGCGCCTAGCCGGTGTTCTGCAGCCCGGCGGCGACCCCGCTGACCGACAGCAGCAGCAACCGCTGCAACTCCGGGTCTGCGGCGGAACCCTCGGGTGCGGCTCGCAGGGCCCGCAGGGCTCGCAACTGCAGCAGCGATAGCGCGTCGACATAGGGGCTGCGCATCTTGACCGCGCGCTGCAGCACCGGGCGGTTGGCGAGGAGGTCGCCCCCGCCCGCGATCCGGATCACCCAGGAACGGGTCAGGTCCATCTCGTCGAGCACGAGCTGGGCCAGGTCGTCGCGGTCGCCCAGTGCGAGGAAGTGACGGGCGATGCGGTCATCCGACTTGGCGAGTCCCATGGCGACGTTGTCGATCATGGTGCGGAAGAGCGGCCACTCCGCGTAAGCGGATGTCAGCAGCTCCTCATCGCCGACCGCCTCCAACGCGCTGCCGAGGCCGAACCACCCGGCCAGGTTGATGCGGGCCTGGGTCCAGGAGAACACCCACGGGATGGCGCGCAGGTCTTCCAGCGACTCGACCGAGAGACCGCGGCGGGCCGGGCGGGAGCCGAGCGCGAGCAGGCCCACCTCCTCCATGGGCGTGACCGTCGCGAACCAGGGCGCGAAACCCGGAGCGTGCACGAGCTCGAAGAAGCGCGCGCGGGAGGTCTCGTCCATGGTGGCGGCGACCTCGGCGAAGCGGGTCG
>Ga0247815_10000850_pt1 | contig 23637 bp, 26 predicted proteins | sample UWRJL194509B1_FD_181014 | JGI IMG/M metagenome (GOLD analysis project Ga0247815, IMG submission 181014) | Plant litter microbial communities from Arlington Agricultural Research Station in Wisconsin, United States - UWRJ-L194-509B-1 | ecosystem: Environmental > Terrestrial > Plant litter >...
TTCGTTATAATCTGTGGTTAACTTTCCGAATGCTCTGCTGGTGCACATTCCTTTTTTGGGTTCCAAAACGGATTTTAACGGTATGCAACTCTCTCCCCATAGCTCCCGCCACATTCTCAAGCCCACGATGGTCATATTGCTTTTCACCCAGTCCATAGGCAATTCTCTGAACTGTGCTGCAGTTTCGATTCCGCCCTTTATAAGCTTATGGGCAAACTGTCTTCCGACTCCCCACAAATCTTCAACCGGATAATCCGCTAACGCATTGCTTATCTGCTCCTCGGTTTCCAGTACCATCACTCCATTATGCTTTTTAGAGGTTTTGTTGGCCACTTTAGCCAGAACTTTAGTTGGTGCAATGCCGACGCTTATCGGGATACCTGTATTGTAAATTACGGTTTCCCTGATCTCCTTTGCATATGCGTTGAGATTGGCAAATCCATTAAGTCCCAAAAAACACTCATCAATGCTGTACACCTCAACATTGGGCGTGAACCTGGCTAGATTGGTCATTACCCTTGAGCTTATATCGCCATACAAGGTGTAATGGCTGCTGAATACGGCAATGTTATGGTTCTTAACTTCTTCTTTTATTTTAAAGTATGGTGCGCCCATAGCAATGCCGCATGCTTTTGCTTCATTACTTCTGGCAATTACGCAGCCATCATTATTACTCAGCACAATCACGGGGACACCGTTGTATTGCGGTTCAAATAGCCTGTGACAGCTTGCATAAAAATTATTACAATCTGCCAGTGCGAACATTGGTTTGCTTTGAATGTGGTAAACAAGTCCAGGTAACAGCTCCGAAAACAGTTATCTTCCTGCCTGTGATATTCAGGCAAGCATCCATACCGTCATTAATACATAAATAACTTTGCTCACCCTTGATCAGCAGTTTTCGGGTTAACCATTCATCATCCACGCAGCAAACAATCAGCATTCCGGATGATACTTTGATTGATTTATCAACGATAATGATGCTACCCTTCATTATGCCGAAGTACCTCATCTGTTCATCGTCCGCCTCGAAGTAGAAGGTATTTGTTGGATCGTTAACAATTTTCTGAGCAATATGCAGCCGTCGCTGTTTGTAATCTTCGGCAGGAGATATAAAGCCTGTAACGCGCCCGGGATTATCTAAAGTGTCGATTAAATTATTCTTTGGGATTTCGAGTTCTCTGATCATAAGCTTTGAATTAGGTTGTAAAAATACTAAATAAATTAGCAATACGTAAAGCTGTTATCCACATCGATGTTAATAACTTAGCTGCGGCCTTAATACATTTCAGATATGTCGGGGTGCTTAATCGGTCTTTAAGTTCATGTTTTAAGCCTTTTTTGTTTTTAGCCATCTCGATCAATAAACAAACAAGTTGTATTTATAAATTAAATTTGCTAATTTAATTAGTATTTTTAATATTTGATTTATGAAACTTGAAAGTGGTACTTATTAAACGATTCAGACGGATAATCATAATAAGGTTTTTACCTCGATGGCTATAGTTGCGGAAGCTAAGCGGTCAAATTGTTGGCTTTATAATAAGCTTAGTAACACCTGGTATACACCAGAAGAATTCCATGCTAAATATTCGAATTCGGCAGACCTGAATTTTAATTAGACTTTCCTCGAGCATGTTTCAATAAGAAACCCAGGCAGGGCATAGCTGCCTACCACAAAGTTTTGGATAACCAGCATGCAAAGCTTGAAAAGGAAACGAATGAATTAGGGATTAGGGGAGAAGCATTTGCTCGGCGAGTACCTGAATACGATCAGGATGAAGCAAAAGATAAATTCAGGTAAAACATCTTGATTTAGATATGGTTATATAGTTTAAAGGCACATCCCATGTTTACACTAGATTTTGAAATGTACCATTGTAGTACAACCCAGCCGGTTAAAGTCCATATCAATGTGGACGATGAATTTTATTTTACCTCTATCGATGGTAATTTCAAAGGCTCCTTTATCCTGGATAAGGATGTCGAGTGGGGCTATAGTACCGAAGATCTAGAATTAAAGGAGTACATGGAAGGTATTTCGATGTATTTGAGGGATGCGGATGCTAAACACCTATTGGCCGATATACTAATGAACAGGTATGGAGAGAATCTTATTAGCTTTCAGTTTACTAACGATGATATACTTGAATTAGTGGCGCATAACGATACGGATTTAGAAGACTTTGGAAGCTGCATTAAGGATCATGTTTATGATGATGTGAGCTTTGAATCTAAACTAAGTGTTGTTTTAAGCAAAGAGGGTGATGATCACACCGTAGATTTTGATATTAACTAGTAAAAGAAAAATATGGATAGTAGTAAAGTAGCGGCATTGAACGCAGAACTTGAAGCAAAGCAAAAGAAATTTGATGAAGCTGCCGTTGAATCGTTTTGGAGTGAAAATGGTGAGCTGATCTATGTGCTAAAGGAAGGTCATGATTTGGTGGAGTATAGCAACATTTTAAAGTATATTCTTGAAACCAACGGTGTCTTTGAGCATTCAACCAATGTTAAAGTGACACATGCGGATCAAACTCATTTTCAGGTTTTTAGCATAGGGGAAGATTCGATCCATCTGGATGGTGAGTTGAATGATGAGCAAAGTGATATTGATTCCAACGCAATAAGCGGGTTTGAAGATTTCTTAACACACCCCGAAACACCTTCAAAGTTCAGTGCAGAGCGCAACCTGGAGTATGTATTGCCTGAGGAAGTTAATTTCGAGGTGGTGGCCTCTGATATCGATAAATTCATTACCAAAACGATAAAAAGAAATAAAGACTTTAGTATTACCCTGGTATGCGGTAAGGATAAGGTGCTGCTGGAATATCCTGCGATACTATAGTGTTAACGTTAGATTATAAGTTAGACCAGGATTCGCTCCCGGTTTGCATCTATCGAATTGTGCAATTGCGGTCTGGTGAACCTTATCAATTCTATAGTGGCAACACGATCATCGGTTGTATAGACAAGGTGGATAATAAGTGGCAGCAGGTATCAGGCCGGGAGACTTTAGATTCAATCGTCGAATCAATGGGAAGATTTATTGAAGTAAATACGTAAATTAGATTATGGATGCAAATAAAACGCCTAATAGCCGTAGTTTTTATGGCCAGCAGTTAGCCAATAACATTCAGGAGGCTTTACCTCAAGCTAAAATTGAGTATTTTGGCGGTAATGTTTATCTTTATTTATCACAGGCGATTGGTGAAAAAGCTAGCTTAAAAGGTTGGCTTTATACCCTCCTGGAATCATTACCAGAGATTGACCACCCGCTGGAAAGGATTCAGTTTGTGGTTTATGAAAACAATGCACTTAAGCTTATCAGCGTAATTAATCCGTCAAAGTTTGACGTTACAGCATTAGATAAGGCAATAGGGCGTGGTTTAGACTTTTCCGCACCACCTCCGGCTGCCTGGGAGCTTGAGCCACTTCCGTTAATTCATTCCTATTACACGGAGGAAGGTTGGCTGAAAAACCAGCAAACAAAATCTAAGAAGGATAAGCAAGTAACCTTTGATGATGTTAAAGATTTACCAAATGTTAAGCCGATCTTAGATCAGATCAGAAAAGATGGTATTGATTTCTAATCTGCTTTTAACCTTCTTGTATTAATGCTGTCACCAATTTATACGGTAATAATTTTATTGGTATATTAGTCTACTAAATTAGTAGATATGGCGAAGATACTGGTTGTAGAAAACAACGAAAGTAATGCAAATGTTATTGCTTTAATCCTCGAGTCAAATGATTTTACGGTGGATTGTATTGGTGACAGTTCGCTTCTGAGTGATAAACTTGCTTCATTTCGCCCGGATTTGATTTTGATGGACGTCCAACTCGACACGGATGATGGGAGGGTTTTGTGTGATTCAATCAAAAATCACTCAGACATTCCAATAGTTTTAGTTACAGCTTTGCCTCCTAAAGAAGTGTCAAAAGTCCCATGTAAAGCCGATGATATCATTTATAAGCCATTTGAAATGGATGAGTTGATCGAAAAAGTTGAGCATCAGTTGCTTTAAAAGAATTAAAATAAAATTTTTAATAAATGAATGCTTTTAATCCATGCCGTATGGGCGCATTAAACTTGCTTCCCGTGGATTTCCCTGAATACGCCAATCGGAATACTTAATAAGCACCTCTGTCTAAAAACCATTCTGCCTGAGATCAAAATCGTTTCACCATTGGGTAGTTCTTGATCTGCAACTATTCTTTATATTTCAAAACATATTTATAGCTATTTATACAATCGCTGGCTCTCTACGTAGTAGGTTTTACGAGAGCCTTTCTGGTGGATCAATATGTCTTCACCTTTCTTTGTCGTTTTGGTTTTAGGCAGGTGTATTTTTAGGAAGTCCCTGTTCTCGCCTATGATTAAATCGTCACTGGCGTTAGTGAGGTTCTTTATCTCTTCGGTTAATACCTTATGAATGGATTTAGCTAAAGCTTCAACTTGACGCGCTGGAATAGCATTGGCAGCTGATAGGGGAGATATCCCTGCATCATAAAGAATTTCATCAGAATAGCTGTTGCCTATACCTCTGACAATCTTCTGGTCAAGCAATACTGTTTTAACATCGGTTTTCTTTTTAGCAAGAATACCTTTCAGCCACTCCGCATCTATGTCTAAGGCATCAGGTACCTTAGACTGCGCTGGGTTTAAAGTAGGGGTGGCCTGTTTTTGCCAGTCTGTTAGGAATAAGGTATCGTTTGTAAATGCTAACTCAAGAATAGGAAACTTAATTTCTTCATCCTTTTTCTTCAATCTGATCTCACCATGTAACATTAGGTGAATACCAAGCATATTCCCGCCTGCAAATTCGAAGCGCAATTCTTTACCTTCCCTGTATACTGATTTTAACTGGTGACCGGCAAATGCAGTTGTTAATTCGCTTTGTGTGGCATTGCTTTTTTTATCAACATGAAGCTTAATGGCATTTAATTTATGATGGGCAAGCTTTTTATCTAGATGGCTTGCCATAACGGCTAAGTCTGGTAATTCAGGCATATTGGGTGTTTTTAACGATCAAGAATATACGTTAAAACCAAATTATGTTATTGTTGTTTTATCAACATGGATAATAAAACGAAACAAGACGGTCGTGATGATTATAAGGTAGATTTAAACGATGTAAATGAAGTTGCTTATGCTGCAAAGCAGGCTGGCCTTACGCCAGGTGGATATAAAGAACTGGCTAAAGCAAGCGGAAGCTCCTCACGAACAGTTATTGCAGAGTATATCGCTAAGCACAAATCTTAGTTAATGCCATTTGGGAAGAGTACCCGAAGTTAACTTTAAGGTGAAAGCTAGATCAGATCAATGTCTCACAAATTAGGTATAAGCAACTGCGCTACGTTAGTTAAAGAAATTCGAATGTGCTTTTAATGAAATAATATAATTGCTGCTGGTTGCTAATCAAAATCCCACTACCAAAACTATTACTGATAAAGAATGTTTTTTAATTGCAGGTGTGAGAAGCTTGCATCAATCTGTTTTGATTGAGAGCGTTAATTAAATTATGTTGGTGGATTCCAACAGAAAAAGGGTAAGCATTAAGTTGTTTACCCTTTTTGTTATTTATAAAAACTATTCCAATTTGTTTGAGTTGGAGGATTAAGAATTGCCATCGCTTATCTCCACTAATTTTAGAATTTTATCAGCACTTTGCCAAAAGGCCTTTGCTCTATAAGATATCTTTGAGCCTGGGCGACCTGCTCGACATCGAATACCTTTGCAATCAATGGACGGAGCTTTCCTGCGTTGAATAATGGGATTAAATCTTTCCATTCTTCTTTTTGTGCACCGCGATCGAACCATCCGTTCAAGCTGGCTCCACGCATCTGAAGGCCTTTCCATACAAAATCGGTAATCTTTGCATTAAAGGTCATCCCGGCCGAATAACCAATGGCAACCAGAATTCCGTTTCTGCCAAGTGAATGGATGGCCTCGCCAGTCAATGCTCCTCCTATACTATCAATAACAATATCGACTCCTTTGCCATCGGTAATCCTAGCTACACCTTCACTGATGGTCTCCATAGACAGATCAATCACGTTTTCGATGCCGAGATTTCTCGCAAATTCTGCTTTCTGTGTGCTTCCGGCAGTAGAAATGACAAGCGATGCACCCAGGGCCTTCGATAGCTGGATACCTGCATTACCAACCCCACCACCAACACCAAGCGAGAGCACGCTTTTGCCAGGCTGAAAATCTGCTTTATTCAGGCAGGCCTTGGCTGAAAAAAAACTCACAGGGAAAGCTGCGGCCTCTTCAAGGGAAATATCTGATCCAATTGCAATCAGATCATCGGATTCCAACGCAAGATATTCCTGCCAAACACCGTCGTAGTAGATCCCGCGTACCTGGCCATCTTTCCTAAAGCAGGAAATCATCACTCTAGTACCCGCCGGAAATTCTGCATTTCCCGAAACCACAACACCAGAACCTTCATTGCCCAGAATTATCGGATCGCTCTTGGCACGCAAAAGACCTAGTCGAACGCTATTGTCTACGGCATTAACTGCGGCAAACTCTACTTTAACAAGCAGCTGCCCCTCCAAAAGTTCTGGCTTGGGTTTATCCATAACCTGTAAGACATCGTAGTCCCCATTTTCCTTAAATTCTATTGTTTTCATTGTGTACTTTAATATTATGAAATTTATAACTGCCGGCAATCGGCAGTATGTTCTATTCAAATTTAGCCAATCCCAAATGCCCATATATGTACAGAAGAAGTTAAATCTTGGACAGATAATCGAATTTGTGTTTTGGTTGTTTGTGAAAAGGCTTCGCAAGTCTTGATCTGGGTAAACGCTCAGTCCAAAAGAACTGACACTAACAGTTAAAATAATATATCATCCGGTGGGGCGAAATTTTTCAAAGCAGGATGACGGACATAAAATTGGCGAATGCTACAATCCCGAGCAGTCCTGGGTTAACAATGCAAATTTGACCATGCCTTGATGAGATTTCCACAGAAAAGGATGTCGGCACATCCATATTTTCTTAAGTTCATCAGAAATTGGTGCTCAGTCGGTTTTGATTGAGCTTAATCCTCCAAGCCCCAAGATACCGCTTTTGAAAGCGTAGCATTTCAGGATGTGTAAAAACGGCCAGAAGGCTATTTTGTGTCCGAACGGTTTGCCGAGTTGAAAGAAAGCTTAAGAAAAAAAATACAACAGATGAATGCAATGAGGAAACCGAAAACAGATTCCAGGGCGTTTGAAGCTGAAAAAAGTGCTCCAGCCGATACCGTACAGGTAAAAATAAACAACAAAGCTAGTTTCATTTCAGATTTTATTGAATTTTAAAGTCTCTGGGGAGGTTGAGCATGTTATAGTGATGATCAAAACATGGATGGCCCTAACCGGACCATCCACTTTTGGTTTAGCGGATATATTCGCTTACAAAATAGGCCGACAACCCCGCTTATGGTTGTGCCGATCAGCCCTTGATAAACTCCAGGATATCTTTATTGATTGTCTCCGCCTGGGTTGTTGGCATCCCATGAGGAAAGCCGGGATAGGTGATGAGCTTGCCATTTTTCAACAGCGCAGCAGCCCTCGGTGCCTGAGCGAATGGGACGATCTGGTCATCCTCCCCATGCAGCACCAATACAGGAATTTCCACAGACTTAAGCTGTTCGGTAAAATCAGACTCTGAAAATGCCTTAACGCCTTCATAATGGGCCAATACTGATCCCATCATTCCCTGACGCCACCAATTGTGCTTAATTCCCTCGGACACAACGGCGCCCGCTCTGTTCCAGCCATAAAAAGCCATCGGGAAATCATAATAGTACTGTGTTCTATCGAAACCTGTTCCTTTTCTGATATCGTCAAAAACAGAAATTGGTACGCCTTCCGGATTACTTTCTTTTTTGATCATCACAGGCGTGATAGCACTTATTAAAATAGCCTTTGCAGCTCTTGCTTTTCCAAGCGTAGCCACATATCTCAACGCTTCTCCGCCACCAGTGGAGTGCCCGATGTGGATCGCATCCTTAAGGTCCAGTGCCTCGGCGAGCTCGGCAACGTCCGATACATAAGTATCCATGTCATTTCCACTAGCGCTCTGTCCTGAGCGGCCGTGACCGCGCCTGTCATGTGCAATCACCCTGTAACCCTGTTCAAGGAAGAACATCATCTGCGTATCCCAATCATCAGATGACAGCGGCCACCCGTGATGAAATACGATAGGCTGTCCCTTGCCCCAATCTTTGTAATAAATCTCTGTTCCGTCTTTTACTTTGATGGTACTCATAGTTTTTTTGTTAAATGTTTATATAATTAAGTATTAAGCATTTTTAAACACACCTGCTTGTTCAATCTCATTCCTTATCACCACGAGCCGGCTTTCCATTAGAGCCAAAATCCATGCCTTAGTTTAATTGTTTGATTTACAGATAAATATGTTTTTTTGTTGGTTATCGTCCTTGCGATATATGGTAAAAATGCTTTTTGCAAAACGAACTGTCGCTTCGGGCGGCAAATACTCCGTCCGGATTCAACTATATGTAACGGCCACCCAAATCATCATCCAAAAATCAAAAAAACATTTTATAAAATCTTTTCCGCTGCCTGTTGGTTATCGTTTCATGAAATGATTTAATTTCAGTTAATTTTTAAAAACATGACCTCCATACATTCAATCAAAAACCACTTTTTTGTAGTCCTTACCTTGGCGTTTTTCTACGTAGGCGCGTCTGCTCAGGAGAGAGAACAGAAAAAAATACAAGGTGCGATAACCACGCTCTCCGAATTTGGCAAAATGAAGGAGTCAATACCCGCTGAGCTCATCTCGGTAACCCAGGGAATCATCATCGTACCCAAACTCATCAATGCAGGTTTTGTTGTCGGCGCAAAAAGGGGAAGGGGATTAGCCATGGTCAAAAAAGACGACGGCACATGGAGCAATCCGGTATTTGTCACCATTACAGGAGGAAGTGTCGGACCACAGATTGGTGTCCAATCTGTAGATCTAGTGCTTATATTCAAGCATAGCAGCAGTCTCACCGATATTAAAAAGAGCAGTTTCACGCTGGGGGGAGACCTTTCGGTCGCAGCAGGCCCGGTAGGAAGAAGTTCGACAGCCAGTACCGACTATAAGCTTGATGCTGAGGTTTATTCCTATTCCAGAAGCAGGGGGCTTTTTGCAGGTATATCGCTAAACGGTGCCTCGCTTGCCATCGATGCTGCCGCCAACGAGGACTTCTATGGCAAGGGCCTATCCGCTAATAGCATCTTTTCCGCTGCAGCAAGCAGTGATGCGGATGTTCAGAAACTAAAATCGGCGATCAGTCTCTTGAAGTAACACCCAAAGATTACCGGAGCTTCGCATATGGTGCCGCTCCGGTTTCAACCATACCTAATTTACCCTAATTTCTACAATTTTCCTGGCGCATGATTCTGGATTTTTGTCCATAAAAAATGCTATGGAAAAGCTTACCAGAAAAAGGACATTTCTTGAATTCCTACCGATCAGCTTTTTTGGAGGAGTGATGGGGCTCACAGGGCTGAGCTTCTGCTGGAGGGTGGCCCATAAAATCTGGTCCGTTCCGGCACAGATTGGCGAAGCCATCGGCGTGCTCGCCATCGCCGCATTTTTGGCAATGAGCATGGCCTACCTTTTGAAGCTTTTTAAGTTTAGGGCATTAGTTAAGGCGGAATTTTCAAATCCTGTATCGGTAAGCTTTTTTGCCACATTTATTATTTCTCTTCTTTTGTTGCCGGGCATAATTAAACCATATTTTCCCACCTTCTCCTTTGCGCTCTGGCTTATTGGTTCGATATCGATGTTCTTTTTTGCACTGCACGTAATCCGCAAATGGCTGGATAATCAACAGGCAGCCGAAAATGCAATGCCTGCCTGGATCCTTCCTGTAGTAGGTACTCTGGATGTTCCCATCGTAGGCAGTTCCTTCAATGTGCAAGGAGCGAGGGAAATCTGTTTTCTTTTTTTTGGGATCGGGATATTGTTCACACTTATTTTATTTCCGATTATCTTCTCTAGGCTGATTTTTCAGCCACAGCTTACAACTGTGTTACAGCCAACCATGCTCATTCTCACAGGACCATTCGCCTTGGCTTTTTCTGGCTATTCAGCGCTTAACGGCGGTCAGGATATGTTGAGCACTGTATTCTTTTATTTTAATATCTTCTTGCTTTGTATCCTGATCAGCAAAATTGCACACATCCCGAAAGCCTGCCCGTTCAGGGCGACCTGGTGGTCAGTTAGCTTTCCGCTTGTTGCCGTAACCATTTCAGCCCTACGTTACTCCGAATATCGGACGGATTTTCCCCATACAATCCTTGCCGCAATGCTTCTCGCTCTCAGCACTGCAATAATAGGCTATCTGCTCTTCCGGACCTTGTACAGTATAATCACCGATACCTTTGATAGTTAATTTAATAACCAGATGATCTGCTCACTTAAAAAATGAAACACAATGCAAGAAAACCAACCAAAAACTCCGCTTAGCGATCACCTCGCCAACGAAAGAACATTTCTTGCCTGGGTAAGAACAGCTATCGCTATAATGGGCTTTGGCTTTGTTGTAGTAAAGTTTTCGATCTTTATCAAACAGGTTTCACTTGCAGTGAGCCGTCCGCCACAGAGCCATTCATCCTTAAACTCCCATCTAATTGGTATAGCTCTGGTGGCCCTGGGCGCAGCCATGATCATTTTTTCTTATTTTCGTTATGAAGCAACCGCAAAAGCTTTGGACAGTGGAAAGTATTATAATCCGATGCTATTGCTAAAGATTTCCGCACTGGCAATTTTTTTGATAAGCTTAGGCCTGCTGGCCTATCTACTGCTCTCGATATAGCACACTCGGGTTAAGGGAGTTTGATGGCAACTTGTTTTACTTCCCTAATATCCCCCGATAAGATTTCAAACTTAATGCCTTGCAAGTGCAGGACTCCGTTTTTGTCAACATTTGCCGCCTCCCCGGCGATTAACTCGGCAAGGGTAAAATACTTTTGTTCGTAAGACCTCAACCAATTCAGAGAAAGTTTTTTTCTTATGCGCTGCAAATGTATAAAGCCATCGGCCATCCAATGATTGGCTGATTTTGGATAGAAATAGGAAGAATAATCCTCAAGCTCGGGAATATCCCCGAAAATAGCCTCCATAATGTCTTGCATCGTAAGTATCCCGATGTGACTTGCTTGTTGTGTTACCAGCGCGAATTTTTTCATATCCCGATTGAATTCCGTAAGATTGTCCAAACGGGGGTCTCTTTTCGAACCGAAAAGATTCCGCTAATACAATCCTGCCAAACTTCACTGTTATGGAGCAGAAAATTTTTTGTTTCCAGAATGCCGATAAATTCTTTTTTATTTGGATGGTAAACGGGAAAATTGGAATATGGGCTCGTTTTAATGAATGCCTGGACCATGTCCCTTGACCAATCCAAGTCAACCTTTGCGATAATGCTGATTGGTTTCATGATACGGCCAGCGGTAAGGGTATTCAAGGTGAAAACATTTTGGTGAAGCCAAAGCTGTTCCTTTTGAAGTGTTCCCTGCTGATAGGCAGTTCCCAGCATCTTGCGGAGTTCCCGCTCTGAAATGTTCTTTTTATTGCCGCTTTTAATGTGCAGCAACCCAAGGATTTTATGGGTGGAGAAAGTTAATATCTTGATAAAAGGAAAGGCAAACCTGGCAAACCAGCTTAATGGGGTAGCGACCCAAAGCGCAGTTCTCAATGGTACTTGCAGCGCGATGGATTTTGGTACCAGCTCCCCAAAAACAATTGAAACATACGTGATTAGACCTACACCAACCATTAGCGAGATGATATCAGAGAATGCATTTCCTAACCCCAAATATTCCAGTAACCTTTTGATCCCTTCAGCAGCGACACTTCCTCCGTAAATGCCCTGCACAAGCTCCAGCAAAGTACTGCCCACTTGTATGGTACTCAGGAATTCCTCTGGATTTTTGATCAGTGCGAGTGCTTTTTTGGCCCTCGGATCATCTCGCAGGTTATCCTCCTCAAGTTCGGTTTTGCTAACCGAAACCAAGGCCATCTCCGCAAGAGAAAAGTAGCCATCCAGAACAATAAGGAAAACAATGATTAGCGCAGTCATCTGTATTAAGGCATGACTGCCGCTTTTTGGTTCAGTATAAAGGTTTTTCGTTTAGCTAAAAATTCTTTATTTAAGTTTTGCACCGCAAACAAATCCTTCCCTTGATAACGCGAATATCGATAATTGTCACCTGCGTCATTTTCAACAACCTCCAGGCTTGATATCTCTGCTGGCACAACACCACCAAACCATTCTGCATCCCCTTTGCTTTTCCAGGTAAACAGCATCAGCACTGCCCCCGATTTTAAATTCGAGTTTGCCCTGGCGTTTTCAAGGGCTTCTGGATTTCCGTAAAGAATACTCTGCGTTTTATTGTTAATATCAGATGAAGAAGTAATCACTTTCATTTTCTCAATTTCCTTAAGGAACCTATTCGCAGCATTTTGCTTCACTGGTTGCATTTCGATTTCATCCTGCCTTCTGCAGCCGTGATTAGTAAGCAGCAGGAACAAAAGAATCCCCATTCTGATCTTTTCCATATACTAGAATTTTATTGGTTTTGTAAATACATAATCACTGCCCTTAAGGGGGATGTGGCAATTCACGCATTCGGTCGCATAGCCAGTATTTTTTCCATACGGAATCAGTGCCATTGTTTTAAATCTGGCCCATCCCCAGCCGGCCGTTGATGAATATTTTTTATCCTTTACCATAAACTCGACCTGCTTGAAGCTTCCAGTCAATACTATCCCGGATGAATCCAGAACCCTATCCCACATCACTTTAGCAAGTACAGCGCCTTGCGGCCAAGGATTAGTCTGATTTTCCCTGACGGCCTTAACTGCCACAGGGTTTCCAAATATGATACGCAGGGAGTTGTTATCTAATCGATCTGTGATATTGATAACCTCCCAGTCCCGATAGTCAGGATAGTAGGGGATGCCGGTCAGTGTTTTAGGCGACCCGTTTGCGACCGGACGCTTGGGCACCCAGTTTTTGAACTGCATCTCGGCATTTTTGATCAGATCCGCACTCGAGGGGCGATTATCGATTAACCCTGACACATAATTTCTCAATATTTTTAGCTCAGCAGAGGAAATCCTGGCTTCATGGTGCATAAAAAGATATTCGCCCGTAGGCATGCTCCCCAATTCAATCTGGTTCAGGATCTCAAAAAGTTTTCCCTTCTGTTCATCCTTTCCCATCACGCCCCATGCCGAAAAATTCAGTCCCGCCCTGCCATTCTTTATATCCCCAACGACCTTTGAATATACCGGTTGCAAATAGTCAAACCAGGAAAGCCTGGTTTGGTTTGAATGGCAGTCGTAACAGGATTTCTTGAATATTACCGAAATCTTTTCCGGGCCTGAGAATTCTGAACTTGCCACAGGGGTATCTAATGAGGGTCTGATCCCCTGTAACATCGCAAATGCTACGCTGAGTACAATTAATACCTTAACAGTTCTATATTGTCCTATATGCTTTTTCTCTTTCATAATTTCTATGTTTTGTAAAGTTCCCTCATCCACTTTTCTGACATTAAAGGCTGATTTGCGTAGCTAGGGTAAAAGTTCCTTTAGAAGAGGCCTGCAGCTCGCCGATTACAATTGGCCTGGTCTGGTATTTAAATGAAATTTTAGCATGGTGGCCATCCAGGTAGACATTCCCACCAGCACTCCAGGAACTAAAGACTTCATTTCCATACCGCTCAAATTTTTGAAGGCTTAGCTCTGCGAAAGGCTGAAGACGTATCTTTGTAAGCCACTCTTTTGGTAGAAGCAGTCCTGCCTGGGTAAACCATGTTTTTCCTGTGCCAATAACCGGCGCAAGGTTTCCAAAGCCAGCCTGGGATGCCTGGCCAAGAAATGCTGGATCCTGGGCAGCATTCAAATTCATAATCGAAACATTTCTCAGATAGTTTGGGCCAAAATCATAATTGAAGAAAACACTATATCCTGTAAACGCCATCTTTTTTGAGCCCCCAAACGGCATATCCAGGAATGCATCTACCGCCCAAAGGTTGATATCGTGCCTGATTAAAGTAGAATTTTCGGAATTACTCGCCTGGGTGATTGTTCCCTCGCGGCTTGAATAATACCCAGCTCCGATGTTAAATACTTTTTTTTCTCCCAAATAAGTGCCCACCGTATAGGGAAGGAAATTGCTTTCTTTCTCTAGGAACTGCCAGCTGGCATATCCGGTGGTGGACAGTTTTCCTGGCGCATTGTTATCAAGTGCATAGTTAATCTCCTTTCCCTCTCCAGGGTAAGTAACAGGAGCGGAAAGAACAGTAAATGGCTTGTTTACCGCCCATCTGTAAGCCATGCGTCCAATGTTTCCTTTAAAGTATACGCCTATCTGCCTGGCAAACTGATCTGATAGATCCACCAGCGGCCAATTCACTAGGGGCACGTCCAGAGCGAGATAGGAGGAGGAGCTTGATGTAGTCATCCTGCTGATTCCCATCCAATAATGTAGCCCTGTTCCAATATAAAGCGAAGCTTTTTTTAACCTATTGCTTTCCGGATCCCTGTCGGGAAAGATTGCATATTCATTCCAAAGCTCATGTACATACAGCACAGGTTTTTTTCCCAAGGTTCCATTGAATGTTGCTCCACCATTACCAGTATTTCCACCTCCTGCAGATCCGCCGCTGGATATCGTCTGGTTGTCGATTCCGATGTTTGCCAGGATCAGGTATCTGCTTCCAAGCTGACTGTAAGTAAGAAACCTGAACTGTCTCAAGCTAAAATCGGTTACGTTATTTTTCGCAATTCCATTGATCAGTGTACCTGGATTAAGTTCAGTGCTCCTTGCCCAAAAGGTTGCCCAGGTACTAAACTGGATATATTTCCTGCCAGTACTATCGAGCTTTACCCGCATGCCTTCCTTAAACTCCGGCTCCTGGCGCTGTGCGCTTAACTTTAAGAAAAGCGTGCAGAAGAATAGGCCGAGCATACATGTTCTGAGATAATTCATAATCAGGACGTTTATTGGTTACTTTGATTTTTTGTATTTTACCGCACTACCCGTCTCTTTAAGCATCAGGGCTCCGATAAAGGCCAATATCATTGTGATTAGGAATAATGTTCCGGCTTGCTGAAAATGGGCTGCCGGATCCTGGGAAAGGCCTAAAGTCTTGCCAAAAAGTTTGGCGAAAATTGGACCGATCATGGCGGTGATGCTAAAGGTTATAAAGTTTTGCGCACCCGTTGCACTTCCCTTTACTTCGTCCGGATTAGCTTCTTTGATCACCGAATAAGGTATCATCGCTGCGCCCGAAGCCGTACCAAATATTAGCATCGTAACCATCACCGGCATAAGCTGCGGAAGAAAAAGGAGCTGAAGATACGCGCAAAACATCACCAGAACCGCAAGCTGTAGAACAGGTTTTCTTTTCCCAAGCTTATCTGAAATCCATCCCAAAAGCGGGCAGCCGATAACCCAGCCCATAGGCACCATAGCACAGGTCAATACTGCCTGATGGTAACTCAACGCCCGATCCTGCTGAAAAAATGCCACCCCCCAGGTCATCGCAAAAATCGTCGTCGGTGCAAACAATAAACCTGAGATAATCCCTGTAAGGTAGGACTGGGGATTCTTAAAGACGATTTTATATGGTGCAAAGATTCCCTTGAGTCCACGCCCATCCTGAAGAATATTTTCTTTTGGCGTTATGATGTAAAGCAGTACGCAGATCACCGTAGCAATCACTCCGGAATAGATCCAGAAATCTTTTATTGTAAGTCCAGCCTGAATCATTGGCGCAATTACAAACTGCCCGGCAGACCCGCCCAACATGCCCACGCATTGTGTAAAACCTATGGCTGTAGCCAGGTATTTTGCCTTGAATCCATGGGAGGCTAGGTATACGCAGCCGGTGAAAGCAAATGCAGAACCCATTCCTTGGAGAAGCCTTCCGATATCTCCGGTAAATGCATCAGAAACGCTAAAAACGAAGCATCCGGCCGCCAGAATCAGGCAACCTGCCGCAATTGCAAACTTTCCCCCGAACCGATCCAGTGCTATGCCCGCAATCAAGCTGGTAACTGCATAGGTGTAATAGTAGGTTCCCAATATTGCACTTAGCCTAAGGCTGTCGACATGAAAATTCTCAGCCAATTCTTTCAGCATCACAGCAGGAGCAGAACGTGCAACATATTCTATAAAGTAAAACAGGCAGCCAAGAACCCAAGCAAGTATGAAAAGCTTGCTCAGGTTCTTTTGCCCCGTAGGATTATTTCTCTCTTCCATGATTTAAATATTTAGTCAAAGATTTCGGGAAGGTGCTTATAATTGCCCTTGACAGTGTCCAGTACATCCTGGAACTTTCCGCCAAGCATCATCTTAGTCATCGACACTGCCATGCCAGTAACCATTTTAAGTTCAATCTTAGGAGGAAGCGATAACGCCGCAGGGTCGGTAATTACATTAACCAATACTGGCCCTGAATAATCAAAGGCTTCCTTTAACCCCGATTCAAGTTTCTGAGGGTCGTTAATCGTAATTGCCCGCATGCCCATGCTCTGCGCAACCATTGCAAAATCCGGATTGACCATATCTACCTGAAAATCCTCCAATCCCTGCACTTCCATTTCAAGCTTGACCATTCCAAGTGAACTGTTGTTGAAGACAATCATTTTGATAGGCAACTGATACTGTTTGATTGTTGCCAAATCACCCATTAACATAGAAAGCCCTCCGTCACCGCATAGGGCTACCACCTGATGGTCAGGTCTGGCAAGCGAGGCACCAATTGCATGCGGCATAGCATTGGCCATGGATCCATGGATGAAAGAACCGATCATTTTTCGCTTGCCGTTGGCTTTGATATACCTGGCGCTCCAGACATTGCACATTCCGGTATCACAGGTGAAAATCGCATCCTCAGAGGCAAAGTCATTAATTAAGGAAGCTACCGCTTCAGGATGTATCCTATCAATCTTGCCCTTATCCTTGACGTAGGTCTGTAAATGCTCTTCTACTTTTTTATAGACATGAAGGTGCGCATCCAGAAAACTACTGTTAGACCTTCCTTCCAACAACGGTATAAGCGCCTGTAAACTTGGCGTGATATCACCATGTAAACCCATACTGAGCTTAGTCCGTCTTCCCAGATTCTCGGGCTTAATATCAATCTGCACGATCTTTTTGCCAGTAGGATAAAACTGGGTGTATGGAAAGTCTGTCCCCAAAAGGATAACCAGGCCACTCTCATGCATGGCGTGGTAGGCCGAAGGCAGCCCAAGCAAACCTGTCATGCCTATCTGAAAAGGATTATTGGGCTCTATTGCCATCTTGCCCCTGAAAGAAAATCCTACGGGCGCTTTTAATTTTGCAGCAAGTTCCACGACCTCATCATGGGCATCTGCGGCACCTATGCCGCAAAATATGCATATCTTCGATGAGCTATTGATAAGCTTAGCGAGTGCTTCAAGCTCATCAATCGCCGGAATAACGGAGGACTTGGGGAAATAATTTTCGAGCGAAGAGTCAATTCCAGACTGCTCCAATGAGGCTACGTCTCCTGGGAGCCCAAGCACAGCTACACCTTTTTTATGGTAGGCATGCTGAAGTGCCGCCTGGGCCATTCTTGGTGCCTGCGCAGCCGTGTTGGCCACCTGCGTATAATGACTGCAGTCGTCGAAAAGCTTTATAACATTCGTTTCTTGGAAATAAGCACTTCCAAACTCACTGGTAGCGCAGGTTGCAGCAATCGCAAGCACAGGCGCTCCCGAACGATGGGCATCGTAAAGCCCATTCACCAAGTGCACATGGCCTGGTCCACTGCTCCCTGCACAACATGCGATTCCGCTAAGCTGCGCATCGGCGGCTGCAGCAAATGCACCAACCTCTTCATTGCGGACGTGAATCCACTGAATTTCCGGTCTATGCTTTACCGCATTATTAAATTCGTTTAAACTATCACCTGTTATTGCATAAACACGTTTTATGCCAGCCTTGAGTATCATCTCAACAAGCTGATCGGCTACCTTAGATCTCATATCTTAATTTTTTTGTTGAATTTTTATTGACATTTGCTAATTGCGTACCAATACCATAATACTCTGTTTAACAGGTTATTAAGTATTTTTATTTGTTTTATATTCAGCACGAGCGTGCGTGTATTGACATCCGTCAAACGATATATCGTAATAGCACTTGCAGAATTTTATATAATTGCGGCTTCTTTCCCTTTTGGAAGATTGATCTCTTTAAAACCAATGCCGGATACCTGCCCCCAAAACCCACTCAATAAAAGATTGATCATTGTTCTCTATCCTGAAAAATAGCCCTGGAAATCGTAGCGAGGCAGGCCACCAGAAACAAAAGAAAAAGAACCGATGAAAATGAACCAAAACCCATAAGAAAGCCAAAAATCATGGGACCTATACCATAGCCCACAAAAAGGAAGCAACAGCCTAGCTGTACTGCGATCTGCGCCTTATGGGAATTCCCCAATCGGCCAACTATTCCAAAAAATAGCGGCTGGGTAATGTTGTAGCCAACCGATAGAAGCGCTATAGCGAGAAACGTAAGCCATGGCGTAACCTTCAGCATGATAAGGGTAATGCAGAACCCCAGGATTCCAAGCCCCATAAATTCCATTTTGAGCCTGGAAGGACCTTTGGAAAAAATACCCAGAATTATAACCAGTATCAATCCCGGGAGGCCGAAGTCGAGCAGGAGCAAGCCTACGGGAATTTCTCCCAGGCCATATCTTGCCGTCAAAACTGTGCTCGTCCAAACAAATAGTCCCGAATGAAATATCCCGTTCAATAGGATAAACACTAAAATACACAGGTTTCCACCTTTGCAGGTTTCACCCAAATCTGTTTTTTTCCATGATCGTATTTTTCCCGCTGCTCTGGCCTTGTCCAGTATCCGAGAAGAAGAATTATACACAAAAAGGCAAAAAACGGCCGCAAGTAGCGAAAAGATTAGAAATTCCATTCTCCATCCCAAAAAGGGATACAGTATTGCCCCCAGCACAGGACCAAAAGTCATTCCTGCCGCCATCCCAAAAACGATGATCATAATGGGAAAGAACCTTCCTGCAATCGAATAATTCTGCGTGGTAAAGCGAAAACTTAACGGGAGCAAAGCGCCCAGTGCCAATCCGGTGATTATCCTGCTGCCAATCACACAAATTACATTTGGGCTTATTGAAATTAGAAATGCACCAAGCGCAACCGAGAACGAGGTATAAAGCGCGAGTTTTCGCTCGCCGAGCCAAAAGGTCAACTTTCCGCTCATCAGGGCCGATAATCCTAAGGGAATGGTAATCGAGGGGATTATAAGCGCCATCAATCCACTGTGATCTTTTAGATCCAGTGCCATATCACCGATTATCGGAGCCACCATGTAGATCTGAAACATCATCAAAAATGCGGCAAGTGTTGATCCGACTGTCACCCAAAATGCCACATCGGATTTAAGGGTTATAAGCCTATTGTATAGTGTATTTACCATTGTCGGTTTATTTTCAAATTATTCAGATTCATATCATTCTCTGGCCCCCTAGATTAGCTTTCATATTGTTTTAGGTATTTTTTCAACAATCCCCTTGCTTTATGAATTCGGGTCTTGACCGTTCCTATAGGCAGATCAAACTCCCTGGCAATTTCATAGTATTTATATCCCTCGAAATATCTTTTAAAAGCATTTGCATAATCCTCAGGAAGACAGGTTAATGCCTTTTGAATGTCGGCAATAATGAATTTTCCGGTAACTGTATTTTCAACCGACCCTTTGTATAGCTCATGAATCCCCTGTCTATCGGTCTGTACGATCAGATTTTGGGTAGCACTTCGGCGGCGGTACTCATTGATAAAGGTGTTTTTCATAATCACATACAGCCAACCATGCAGGTTGGTACCCTCCTGAAAATTATTATAAAATCGTAGCGCCCGGAGCATCGTATCTTGGACCAATTCCTTGGCATCATCAATATCCCTGGTCAATCTCAGCGCATGGCCGAAAAGAGAGTCATGGTGGCTCTGTGTCAGCGTGTTTACTGCATTGTTTTCCATATTGTTTATTTATATTCTTTTGGTGTAATGTTTATTTGCTTACTGCATCAAAAAAGCGAAATCGGCATTTCGAAATTCCAGCACAGGTGGGCTTAGTGGTTCATCGGCCAGCAATAAGCCCTTTTTGCCACATTCAGTCTCGATTGCATGCAGGTACTTGTAACTGCCGCTGAGCTGATCAAAGCACAGGTCTATAATTTTGATGGTGAAATCCCGGAAGATCGGGTAGGGGTCCTCATCGTTACAAATGATGTTACGGTTTCTTCCGATTTGAAAATCGACAACGTAACCTTGATTGTGTAGTGAGATAATGCGCTTTGTGATTTCATGGTTCACCAAGCGTCTCCTTGCGAGTGTATTTCCTGCAATTTGCATAGCTGTATTCCATTATGTAAAACCTATATTTTACATGGGTATAGGAAATATTGTGCCTGTTTTTTATGTTATTGATAATCAATTGTTTAAGTAGTGTTGATGCCCTTTTCTGCTCACGCAGATTCGTGATTTGGTAAGCTCAAACCGATATATCGTTTTCTGCTACAATACTTTAGCACCATGGAGGGCTATTATCTCAATAGTTTTCTCCGATCAAAAAGTGTATGAGAGATGCGCCGTAGCTGAAAACCTGGTACCAGGGGTGAAGGTTATGCCCTCAACCGGCTGCTCACCTTTAAGTCTGGTCTCCTCCACGAATTGTGATTCTTTCCATCTGACATTAAAGAGATTGTTTACCGTTAAACCGAAAGCGAGTTTTTTTAAAGTATAGTTTAACACCAGATCATTTATAAAATAACCCTCGGCGATCAAACTATAATCTTCATTGGCCGCTCTACTGGCTAGATATCTATATCTCAAGCCTCCTCCAAACCCACTTTTTAAGTTATAGCTGACCCCACCCGTACTGCTCCATCGAGGTGCCAGAGGTATATAGTTCTGCCCAGTTTCCCCATCCAATGAGCGCCCATTTGCATAATTCAGGTCTACATCCAGGTAAACCGCTCTTATAGGCTGATAGCGGATAGACAAATCTCCACCAACCCTTCGGGTCCTACCACTAAAATCAATCGTACCACCATCTCCCCCATATACAAACTCCTCTTCGAGATAACTGTACCATAAAGTCGTGCTAACGATCATCTTGGGCAGAGGCTTAATTACAGCGCCGAGGTCTATACCATAAGCGGCAGGCAATTCCCTTCTCGAGGAGGAGACTACTGAACGGGCATCATTGCTGTTGAATCCTTTTCCCAAAGAAAGGAAGGTCTGAATCCGATCATTGAATCCATAATTTACAGTCATTTTCGGACTGAAGGTGCCGTTTTTTGCCCTGTATATTCCTCGACCGTTGAATGAGCTATCCCCTTCAAGCTTGTTATTGTATGAATAGAATATCTTATCATATCTGGCGCCGATATTTACGTTAAGTTTCTCATCTATCCAAAGTGTTTGAGAAAAATAGGGGCTAATGCTATACTCGGAAATATCACCTAGCTTCACTCTTTGTAACAGGGTGTAACGATTTAGGGTATGAGAAAGCTCTGTATTATTGGTGAAGTCAAAGCGCGAGCTAAGTCCCGCCTCGCCCTTTGTTTTTAAGCCGCCCATTCGGGTGCTGAACTTATATACCCCGTTATATCCCAACAAATTCCTGGACTCTCTTTGTCTGATTTCATCACCATTTTCCTCATCATTTAAAAACAGCGTGAAATTGGAGAACAGGTCAAAGAGGTATCTTGAATAGTAAACTTGGTTGCTCCAGAGGGAACCATTTCTGAATTCAGTTTTAATAACTGCATTTATGTTGTATCGCGATGTTTTTCCGCCCTCGTTGGGGTCGATTGCCCCAAAATATCCCACCTGGCCGGATTCGACTGCCCCTTCCGGAATCTGACCGGATGCGTTCCATTTCGTGGAAAATACCGATGCAGTGAGGGAAAGCCAGCTATTTGTTGAAATCTTTCCATTGTATTTGGTGAAAAAATTAAATCTGTTGAAATGTTGCGGGTTCTCAAAATAGGCATCACTATAGCGGTATTCTGATGCCACATAGAAATGTTGTCCTTTGGATCTTAGTTTTTCGCCGAAGATATTGAACATCGCCACCCCCCGGAAAGTATTGAATTCACCAGCCTCCGCTTTAAGTAAATTATCGACGCTATTTCTGCTCCTATAGTCCACCCATCCGCTTACTGCAAGGTCACCTTTGTCAGCATCAAAAACGCCTTTTTTGTAGTTGATGTTCTCAATAATCTCTGGTATGATAAAATGGCTATCTGCATAGCCCTGACCATGGGCATGCGAGACCATGTTGATAGGCATACCATCCATACTCAGTGCAACATCTTTACCATGGTCATTATCGTATCCCCTAAGGAAAATCTGCTCCGCTTTTCCTCCTCCCTGATGCTGAGAAATGAACAACCCAGGCACCATACGAAGAATCTCCTGGGAATTCGATACCCCGCGAGAGGCGATGTCCGTCATCCCAATCGCATGGTTTGGATTGGACGATGCCGAGGAAATCCTCACCTCACTAAGCTGTGTGTGTTCAGCCAGTAAAAATATGCTCTTTCTTCTTAAAAATTCTGCTGGAGAAAAACTCCTTTTCTGGTATCCGATTGCCGATACGGTAATTCTTTGAGCGTTATTGAATAATGGTAAAATATTAAACGAACCGGTTTCCGAACTCGTAAAGCTTACGTTTTCAGGTTGCACAACGATCGTCACGCCCTCAAGGGGGAGCTTGGTGAGGCTGTCAGAAAAGAAAACCGTTTTTATCTTACCCTCTTGTGCCATCGCCGATAGGCTCATTAAAAATAGCAGCAACATTGTTATCTTGGATCTCATAATTTCATTGTTATATTAGTGTTCCCTATATCCAGCAGCACAATAAATTATTTTATGCTCAATGGATTTGCGATCCTGCACTCCAAAATCTAATCCAATGATCTTCGTGTTGTAAATCAGATCGTTATAGTTTTATTGGCTTATTTTTCGGCTCTTTATATCGCCAATTGGCAATCAGGATATTTGAGATCGCTACCATATTTGAATTTTGAGCATTGATTTTTAGGCGCTTTTGATTGAAACTTACATCAAAATCTATGATACATACTATCATCCAAGGGTATACTGTTTCTATTTTTGGTTATCGGATTTTGGCCTACAGAGGTTTGCCTAAGTGTCTGCAGGCCAGATGAAAATAATAGTAACCAAACAAAGTATATCATTTAGTTAAACAAAACCAGCGTTTATGAAAGAGGAAATATTAATAGTCGAAGATGAATACATCGTTGCCGACCATTTGAAAAGATTTTTGGAAAAAGCAGGGCATAAGGTTTGTGGAATTGTCTCTTCCTATAGTGAGGCTATCTCGTTTATAGAATTGCAAACTCCTTCCTGGGTACTGCTCGATATTTGCCTTAACGGTGAACGCTCGGGTATTGACCTTGCACAGCGTCTATCAGAACTGGATATTCCCTTCATATATCTTTCTGCCAACATGAATCAGAAAACGCTGGAAGACGTAAAAAAAACAAAGCCCTACGGATTCATGTCAAAAC
>Ga0247815_10000851_pt1 | contig 23636 bp, 31 predicted proteins | sample UWRJL194509B1_FD_181014 | JGI IMG/M metagenome (GOLD analysis project Ga0247815, IMG submission 181014) | Plant litter microbial communities from Arlington Agricultural Research Station in Wisconsin, United States - UWRJ-L194-509B-1 | ecosystem: Environmental > Terrestrial > Plant litter >...
AGACTTTCTTTCATCCGCTCCCGGCTGTCGTGCAGGCAAGACTACCTCATGCAGCGTCACTGGTACCGGAGCCTTGTTCCCCTTGCTCGGACGATCGTACCCGAACATATTGGGTCCTCGAAACTCAAACTCGGGTTGCGCGTCGTTGAGAGCTTCGAGTGGCATCGGCGTATATTGCACGGCAGGGTCATATGCGGTCGGGTGGCTGGGCTGAGAGCAATGCGTTGTGGTATGTGCTACTCGCTTACCCTCGATGGTGGAATCGTAATGCGTGATTTGGTAGAGGTTGTGCGTGTAGTCGTACGGAAGGCGATAGTCCTTGCCGTCTACGTGAGTTGTTTGGATCGTATTGTGCGCAGTCGGCGTGGTCGCGGTCGCGGTACGGTCGAGGCGATGGTCATCTGCGCGTGCTGCGTCCTCGGGCCTCGTAGCCTGCTTCTTCGAAGATCGGCGGACGAGGGTCTTGACCTGCTTTGGTAGCGAAGTGGGTGGATGTGGCTCGGTTAGAGCGAGCGACTCATGGTGGCGACTCTGCTTGTGTGCGTGCGCGAGCCTCGCAATCCGCTCTTCGGCATCAAGTATCGAGAATTGAGATACGTCCCGCTTGTGAGCACGAGGTTGATAATACATGTGGAGGGCTGAGTCCGGCGCAGACGCTGCAGGAGTGGAGCCATGCGCGAGCTCCTGGGCGAACTGGTGCGGTGTCTGTCTGGAATCTTGGGTATGCCAGTCTCCGTGAGTGATACTGTTTGGTTGTGTGTTGTGTCGCTTTGGCTCTATCTCTGGCTTTGGCGCTGCGTGCTGGATACTGCTGCTGTCATCGAGGAGGGCGAACCGCACATGGCTTTCAAGGACCGCGTGGACGGGCTTGGGATGCTTCAATGCCGGGGCAAGCACAGGAGCAGGCATTCCACAGGTCGAGGCAGCACCAGTGGGAATGGGCGGGAGCGGACGGCGAGCGGGTTTAACCGCACTAGAAGAAGAAGCATTCGCCGCCGTGGCGTTCGGCAACATCGAAATGGGCAGTGGCAAAGGACGCATTCTGTTTCTCGGTTCTCAGGTAAGGGTAAGAGGGAGAGTGTGCGTTCTGCACCGGTCGGACCCGTGTCGCCATTCGAGCGTAGTATTCGGTGCACAATCCCGCCCGAGCGAGCCAACCCAGATGTGGCAAAGTCCACGACAAGTGTAGAACCTCGCGTTCCACGTCCTAAAGCCAGCCAATTCGTATACGAGAGCTTTTGGCTCAAACAATTTTCACGGGCCATTGCGCAATGGTTGGCGCTGAAGCAAAATGCATGAGCGAGCCTGAGGCCGAGCTGGCCTTCGCCTCGTCTCGTCGACGAAGTTCGACGCTACCACAACCTGACAAACTGGTACTACCGGGAATTGGACAGGCTCATAGAGCTTAGGTATTGGCGATTGCTCGGAAATGCAACGGTGGTAGGAGGAAGAGTGTGGTGTGAACTCCGGCGGGCGCCTGTCGGCAACAACCATAGGTCCAACCTGTTCATCTGAACAACTCAGAGCCATCAGTTGAAGCTAACTCCAGAGATAGGTTGCCGTTATTTGATTGTCCAATTCATGCTACATAGCTTACGCCGAGCCGTCTCCGAGGTAACGTAGCTTGACCTCACGTCCTGCGAGGCCGACCGCCTTCACCACCTGGTCGTCTCCTGGAACCAGGTCAATCGCCTGGTCGCTCCACTTGACCTCTGCACCGCTGCGGTCGGCAACATCAATGACAATGCCTTTGATGGGCTTCTTTGTGCTCAGCGTCAAACTCTCCCCATCCGTTGCGATGGTTGCGCTCAAGCCGAGCTTGTCGACGGGCGGAAACACGATGTACTTGAAGGGTTCAGGCCTGTATGGAACGCGGATGAGCTCAGGTCTCACTGGAAGGTGTCTAATCACGCACCAGTTAGCGTAACGTGCTAGGGTAGTGCCATCCTTTGCCACGATGCGCGCAGACAGAATGATGTTCTTGGCAAGCTCCGCCTTACTAGCTCTGATTGGCTGACCAGGTAGCTGACCGTTCCATAGCTCGGTCGTCTGGTTCGGCTTCAAGACAACCTCCTGGTCGAAACCGTCCGTCCAACCATCGTCTCGGTCCAAGTCGAAGGCGGTCACCTTCAGCGTCGCATGGATCTCATCGAGCGAGAAGTTCGAACCCCATATTTCGATTTTGGTCTCCGTGACGAAGTTGGCAGCGGTGTGTTTGTCGGCATACGTGGTCTGATCTTTGCGCGTCATGCCGACAGTAACACGGCTGAGCTCGCGCGCAATGCTGAAGTAGGCCGGCTTGGGTCGAAGGAAGTAGTCGACGATGGCCCACGAGGTTACCGGCCAGCAATCGTTGATCTGCCACACGAGAGCGCCTGCCGTGTATTCGCGACCAGGTCCCTTCCAGTTGCGGCGCCACAAGCGGTACGCGCTGGCCAGAGTCTCCGCCTGCATGATTTGTGTGTAGTAAACGTAGCTAGGTGTCATCATGAGCATCTCAGCCAATGAAGGGCCTCAAACTTCCACGTACCTCTCGATGTCGAAGGCGTGCTTAAAGTTCTCCATGAGATACAACTGGTGCGACGATTAGACCCTTTGGCGGGAACAAGGAAGATAAGCCCACCTCCAACCGACGTTCGAAGCCATCGGCTTTGTTGTGGTTGACGACCGACGGCGACTGCGGATACCGTTGTGTCACATCGCCCCCGAGCCAGTAGTCGACCGTTCGGATGTCTGGGTAGCCTTGCCTGAAGTATACACGTCAGAACTCCAGTTTCGTTTATCGGCCAGCCCACGCACATGCCAAACTCGGAGACGAAACGACCAGAGAGTTGATCCCAGCTGGATATTGGATGAGTTTAACGAGCAGCAGATCGCAACCTGTATCAACGCACTTGTGCCATGGCTCCTGCGACCCGTGCCAGACATTCCCTAGCACCAGCACGTCAGCTTGAATACAACACTGGCAATCCATCCTGCACAAGCTCACATTGGTGCAAATCGCCATATTCACGATCGGTAGTAGGTTTCCCGTAACCGCTGTATGGCGATGCGCGGTGGTAGTGGATGTCCGATAGTTTCGCAACTGCCTCAGGAAGAGTACGCTCGTAGATGTGCCGCGCGGGGAAGTTCGTCTTGCGGTAGTCGGACTTCTCATCGTCATAATCGAGCTCAAGCTTTAACTGTTCCGCCACCTGGTAATCTGACTCCTTGCATCAGTACGAGAGTCACGGCAAATTCGAAGGATATTGACCTTCGTTGTTCCCAGCTGCAGCAGTGCGTTAGCGAGGCCGTTGAGATATATGAAAGAGTGGACCCACCAAAGATGACAATAGACGGATGATGGCGGATCCTTGTGATGTTAGCCTCGACTTCTTGGGTGACGCGGCCAAGGAACTCGTCGTAGGCGGGGTCTGAAGACGGATGGTGAGTAATCATGCGGGTATCGGCAACTCGCGCAGCGCTCACACTGCCCACAACCAAACATGAAGTCCTGCCAGACGAGTAAACCGAGCTCTGAAATACCCTTGAGCGACTAATATATCAAAATTCAGCTTGAAGAAGCGAGTTACCATCGCAAATGTCATAGAAGACATCCGCTTCGTAAATACCACCACCCCAGACGCGCTGCAAGTCGAACTCAGTTAGCCAGTTGAGAGTGATTGATTGATTCGGGTACAGACAATCATGTTTTGGTTACCGTCGACCATGAGCTGGAGCCACGCGCGATAGCGCTCCGCAGAGACCCTAGGATATGATGAGATTCGTGGCAGGCCGTCAGCCAAAGAACGTACGTTGTCAGGAATGAGTCTTGATATCGGCGCTTCAGCGTCGAAAGGTTTAAAACGCAAATTACCCACCAGCCGGAATCCAATTAGAGCCTAAGAGCAAGCAGAGTCAGTAGGTGCGTCACCATCCAGACAGGGGCGACACACCTCCTGCAAAGATTCTGATGCCGTTGACCTCAAACAAGAAGGTGCGGCCGTCCTGGTCAACAAGCGGGTCCTCAACAACACGCACACGGCGCAGACCAAATCTGTCTGTCTTTGTATCGAGGACGGAACCGCTCTTTGTGGCCCAATGTCAACTAAAAACTTTTCGGCAATGGTTGAACCACTCACGGCATCGAGCAACTGAACTTTTGCTGTGTACAATGGTTGTTTGCCATATCCTACTGGATACCACAGCTGCACCTTCGACTTGTCCGGCGTGAAGTTCACGCTACCGCTACCCTCTTTGTTGAGTGCAATGTCGCTGCTCTCAACGGTCGCGCCGTCTGGACCGTCAATGACAACCGTAGCCTTTGCCGCCCCGGGGGTCGCAGAAACGGCGACACTGATCTTTGCACTGAAATCCTCATCGACGGGTGCGGAGATGCGGATGTCGGAGAGGCGCGAGGTGTAGGCGTGAAGGTGGATGGGCTTCCATGGACCGACGGTCATCAAGATCGGGCCCCAATCCCAGCCGTAACTGCAGGGCTGATGTTAGCTGGAGAGGGGGAAATGTCGTTTGATATGCGCACTTGTACTGTGCCTTGCGAACGTGAAGTCGACTGGAGTCGCCGTTCCACAACCCCAGTTTGCCATGGGTTTCTTCAAGCGCCTTGCCCTACATGTACCATCATCACTGTGAGAAACAGGAGGTTCCCATGCTGGCAGAGACAACAAACCTTTAAATACGTGCTCGGGAAGTCAATGACCAGCTCGTTCGTGCCTGCCTTGGCTTGGTCCTTGATCGACACCCGGTACGGCACGAACTGGTTGTTCGTCCTATATCACTCGTCAGAACCGTGTATTCCATCCAGAGGCATTTAAAACGTACTCGAGAATCGTCGAGCCGTTCTGTATACGTGTAACATACGAAAGTTAACGCGATCGCCACCAAGTCCTCTCTACACGCACAAGTTTCACCACCGCATAGGTGTCGAGCCCGTCGAACACCAGGTCGAGGTTGTCTGCCGCAAGCTCTTCGGAGGAGACCTCGAGCTTGAGCTTGAATGTCCAGTCGGTCTCGCCCACCCCTATTTGCCGTGCGTGGAAATCCTAGTTAGCGAGCGCGTGTCTTCGCCATGCGGCAATTTTGCCCACACTGAACATCCCATTCGTTGAGACCGATGAACTATGCAGTGTGAGATACCCGCGTGAGCAGGAATTACGCAGAAGAGAACGAGGAAAGGGAGGCGTACCGGATCGGGGATCTGCTTCGTCTTGAGCAGCTCAACGTGCACCGTCGTCGGCAGCGACTCGATCGGCGTCCAGAGGTCGCCGCCCGTCCGCGCAAAAATCCAGCCGTCGTTGAGAGTGCGCATAGCGTGGGAGAGAGGTCAGCGAGCGTGCGACGGCCGAGGTCTACTATAAGAGGCGGAGGCACCGTCACCGGGCCGGGTGATCGGCACTGCAGAGTTCCCGAAGAATCGCCAGCGAACCTCCTGCGGCATGACAGCGTTCGAATACTGGAATTCGAACCGTTGCAGAAGCTACATTGAAGGTGTCATCAGCTGACGTCGGTTCATCGAGAGCGAGTTCGCCACAGTCGAGGAACCTTCCACTATGACAGGATCGCGATGCTACCGAGGACAAGCTGCCGGTGTTTCTCCTGCTAAAACGGCACTCGGCAGTTCCGCGCATAATCTACTGACCGCGCCCTGACGCTGCCAAGCTTGGTGTGGTAACGAAGCGGCTGGGATCGGTGAATGCGGTCACTCCGAGCCGACCCTAAGGCATCTGACACGGGTCTCCAGCTGCCATATAGCTCGACGAATCGGTGAGTTGTGTGTATTGATTAATAGTGTCTAGCAACTAGATAGGTCAACACTAATATGCGAGTGAGATCGAGGTGGTGAAGCATGCGTACAATCTACTTCGTTCAGACGTCGTCAAGCTTTACGCTGCCTCAGCAACATCAACGGGTACTGCCTGCTCCTCAAACTTTTGAACCTGTTCCTCCACCTTCACGGTCGCCGCGTGCTCGGGGACCAGTACGCCATCCTCGCCCTCCGAGGCTGACCCGTCGGCTGACTTGGTTTCTTTGTCCTTCGCGCTATCCTTCTTCGCTGCCGGCTTCGGTCGCTCCTCCAAGCAGCGCGCGCAGAGACATACGAAGCTCCAGCCAACTGCCAACTGCTTCCTCCGACGGAAGCAGCACTCCTCGGCGCTTTCTCCTGCCTGACGGGCGACTTCGACGTAGGCCATGGTGATCTCTTCGCCCTTGGAAATGCTGCGCGAGGCCACGAGGTGCAGGTTGTAGTCGCCGTTCGGGAAGGTCGGTCGGACGGATGGTGTGCAAGAGTGGGTGAGCTGTGGAAGAGGTGAGTGGAAGAGTATGGGAGAAACTGTGACAGGTGGGACGTACGTATGACGAGACACGGTACAGCGCCGTACCGACTTGCCTCTGCGTCCCCAGCGGCGTCCGCGTCCACTCGAACGTATCCTCCTCCTTTGTACCGTTCTTCCGTGGCCGGTCCCGCCCACCATTATAGACGACGCCAATGCCATTATACGCCACTTTGCCCTTGAATGTGTTGTACTGCTCGTCCGTGAGCAGCTCTTCGCCCGCGTTGAGCGCCGCGTCCAGAACCGCCTTGCTAAACTTGACCTCCTTATCGTCTGCGTGCACCTCAAGGAACCGCAAGCGCTCCAAGTGGTCACCGAATGTGTAATCGCTGCCGTACGTCCCCGCATCTGGCTCAGGCAGAACGGATTGCGGCTTGTCGAGTGGGCGGAGGGCCTTTTGGGTATCGCTCATAGTTTGATGGGTGAAAAGACGGAGGGCGACGAGGGAACGCGAAATGCCAGATTTCTTCAAGTGTTCTGCGAGGGCTGCTTGAGCGGCGCGACGAGGACCTGGTGCGGGGACGTCATCGAAGCCGAGTACTGGAACAGGCTCGAGCGAGAAGAGGAGAGAATGATGTTGGTCGTTAGCGTGAGCCTTGCAGCCGGGTGAGCAGTACGCAACACCGAGTGGGTCATCTTCGAGGGTGAGGGCAGTGACTCCAGACAAGGAGCGCATGCATTGTGAGCAATGAGTGCCTTTGCCTTCGAGATCCATGTCAAGTGCCGAGGCCATGGGGAATTCCTGATGAAGCAAACAAGATGCAGCATCTGTCAACTATAGTCACTCGCACATCTGCTGCTGCTTACTGTGTAGATCGTCTCGCCAACCGCAAAGTCTTTGGTTGCGACAAGGACGTTCTTGAGAACTTTACCCCTGGGGCTGTCATCGACGGGAACCTGCTTGACTTCGACATTCATCGACTTGGGCGGGAAGTGCTCGTAGTACGCTGTCGGTTGAGACATCGGTTTCAAGTTCTCCAGAAACTCATAACTGGGCGAAACACACCTTCGGCGCGACGCTTGACCTACAAAACACACAACAGCACATTGTCAGAGACAGTTCAAACTTAGAGACGAGCAATGCGCGCAAGCAAAACGAGCAGCAAGAGAAGGGTATTTGCTTGCGATTGGAGAACGGTCTATGCAGAGGAGCTGGGTACAGAGGCAGTAGGCGAGTTGGTACCAGTCTCCAACTTGTCGTAGGATTCGGAGAAACCAGACTCAGATGGCGGGCCAGTGGCGCGGCCAGAGGACGGGGCACGAGGAAGATCGTCGTCGATGTCGTCAGAGAGCCCGCCGGGGACACCACCAGGACCCACCTCGAACGTGGTGAGCTTCATAAGGATGTTGAAGATAGGTTCCGGCACTGTCTTTTGGTAGATCATGATGAGCTCGAGCGGCGCCGGGTAGACGCGAAGGCCGCGGTAGAATGCGAGTGCCGCTTCGAGGTATGCCGGTGGTCCTAAACGTGACAAACTATGTTAGACTCTGCGCAAAATCGACCGTCATCGAATCATACCGCGTTGGCTGAGAAGTTCGCCGTTTGAAATGTGCTCGCTGAAGTAGGCCTCACGCTCCTGGGTCGAGTTTGGCAATGGTTCTGCCTTGAGTGCATCGAGCGCAGCTTGAATAACCGCATCTGTGACCGGGCCAGACGGCGAAGATGGTGCAGCAGCTGCAACCTGGTCTTTTGCCTTGCGAACACGCTTTTGCTCCTTCCCTGCATAACATCCAGCGGGTCAGCGCGCGGCTCAGAAAAAACGGCAGACAAAGTGACTGACGCAAGTTCTTTCTGAACTCGATGTCGTTCCTGCGCTTGTGGTCGAAATAGACCGCATATGCGAACAGGCCGCCCAACACAGTAACCGCCGCGACCGTGACGAGCGTGGTGTTCGGAGTGCTCATGCTCGAAAACGAATTCGGCTGGACAAGAAGGAACGGGCGGTTATCGGAGTTGAGTTGGGCGTCTCGTCTCCACTGTCGCGCCGAGCCGTGCGGCTGCGGTCGGGCTCCTGTCAACTGAACCGCAGCACCCAACACCTTATCCTCTCACCATGTCTCTCCAGGATATCGAGGACGCCTTCGTCAACATCACTATCGATGACCAGCCTCGTTCAGCGGCCACTGCCACGTCGCAGGCGGCGAGCGAGCCCAAGACTGCATACCAGCACTGGACTCAACACAGTACGTCGTCTGTTTCCTCCTACCCACTTGAATACGTGTTAATTTGATCTATCTAGACGCTGCTCAGACGAACGATGATGAAGTCTACATGTCCGTCGTCCCCGCTATCGCCCTCGCGCCACAGAGAACGCGTTCGCTCACGTGTGACTGCAGGTTCCGCTCTCTGCAGAAGCTCTACCCAGGCCACCATATCATCACCATGCAAGACTACGGCGGCGCCAATGCCATCCTCCAGTTCCCGGAGGTAAGTTGGTTTGCCTGGTTTGCAAGCAAGTTGCACGAGACTGACCCCATGGCGCTCATCTAGGTTATCGCAATGCCGGTCGACAACGAGGACCAGATTATTCGCGCATCCTTCATCTCATTGCCCAGAGCCTCTGATATTCCTGGCGTTGTCGCTCGCGAGCACGTGTTCGCTGTCTACACACTCTTCTGGAAGGTGGGTGATTGCGTTTGCCCTCTGTTGCGGAACCGTCACTTCAAACTGCGGACCGCCTTGGCGGTCAACCTCCCGCCTCCTGTCTTCGAGCTGCGGGCCGCCTAACGGCCACTTTCCTATTGTGTCTTGAGCTGCGGATAAGCTAACTCTCGTCTCTATGCAGTCTTTCGAGTTCAAATATGTTGTCACACAAGTACGTGCCAACTATCCGCACGCTCTAGCGATCTTTCTCAGTAACATTCACTTTGCAGTATCTATACGGGTTCGGCCCGCGGAGATCGCATTACTTCATCCACAAAGGCACCAAGTCCGCTGTAGACGAGCTCATCGTCGCCGCCGGAGCTTTCGCCGAGAAGCTTCACAACGAGATCTGGGTTTACGATAACAGCTGGTGGGAGAAGGACGCTGGCCTCTACGCGGAAGTCCAGAGGGCCAACTGGAAGGATGTCATCCTGAAGCAAGAGTTCAAGGACACAATCCGGAACGATATCGAAGGCTTCTACACTCAGGAGAAGATCTACAAGGTTTGCCCTCTCTCTCCCATAATCACTTCGGTACGTTCGTTCTGACGAAGTTGATGGTGCGACATGTAGGACCTTGGTATTCCCTGGAAGCGCGGTATCATCATGTACGGCCCACCAGGCAACGGCAAGACCATCAGCATGAAAGCGATCATGAAGAGCGCGCCCGCTACCCCGCTCTACGTTCGCAATTTCAATCACTATGGTGGCCCCGAGATGGCAATGAAAGTGGTGTTCGCTAAGGCTAGGCAACTGGCACCATCCCTGCTCATCCTGGAGGATCTTGACGCGTTGATCACGTCCGGCACCAAGAGTTACTTCTTGAACGAGGTGGGCGATATATTTTGTGACGAACTTGAATTGGTGGCTCAACTTCGCAGGTCGACGGCTTGGACAATAACGACGGCATCTTGATCATCGGCACGACCAACTACCTCGAGCGCATCGACCCTGCGTTGTCCAAGCGCCCCAGTCGGTTTGACCGCAAGTTGTACGTCCGCTTGTTCCAGCTTCTCCCTCTCCAAGCTGACCCATTGCTTCAGCCTGTTCGACATTCCTGACACTGAAGAGCGCGCACTTTACTGCAAGTACTGGCAACACAAGCTCGAGTCTAACAAGGACCTCGACTTCCCCGATTCGCTGGTGCAGAGCATCGCCGAAGCCACCGACAAGTTCAGCTTTGCGTTCCTCAAGGAGGTCTTTGTCAACACGCTCGTGCAGCTCGCCACTGGCAGCGAAAAGCGGCCGTTCGCGGAGGCCGTCCTTGCGACAGCTGAGAAGTTACGCAAGGAGATCGGTTCTGAGGATCTCAAACAGACGATGCACGGGGCGGTGACGCGGGACGGGGTACCAATGGGTCAGGAACAGCAGAATGGTCTTCAGGGACCGCGGTTTGCGCGGGCGTTGCAAACGCACTTCCGCAGCCTCATGGAGCCATGATCATGCCATTTCGCGTGCTTCTGGACCATAAGAACTCATGTTTGCGACTGGATAAGTGAATGTACAATTTGATCTGGGTGCGAGTGGCTCTGTGGCTTAGCACGTTCATGCACATGCATGACGAACGGTCTTCTCTCCGCACGTCAAACGCGTGTCCTCGACGTCTCCTCACGTGTCATTTTTGCCGTCGACGCGATTGGAATACGATGGATCGATGGTGCGAGTTGTTGGCGTGTCGAAAATGGGGCCAGTCGGGAAGTCGGCCGGGCGGATACAAAAAGCGCGCCATCGTGAGATTGCACAAGATTTCTTAGCTCTCCCTCTTCCTTCCCATCCCTCCTCCCAACAAACTCTCCGATATGGTTACTTCCAGTGTCCTCGGGTTTCCGCGTATCGGTGAGCGCGCCTCAATAAATCTGGCCAGTTTTATCGGGCGTCGGTGCTGACCGTGTGGCGTTGTGTGTGCTCAGGCGCGAACCGCGAGGTGAAAAAGGCAGTCGAGGCGTACTGGGCCGGAAAACTCAGTGCCGAGGAGCTCCTCAAGGCCGCTGCCGATGTCCGCAAGACGAGCTGGACCTCGCTCAAGGAGCGCGGCGTTGACTCGATCCCGTCGTACGTCTCCGCTCTCGCTCACTCCCGTATCTCCTGCTTGTAACTGATCATGCGGCGATTTGATCTATAGCGGCGAATTTACGCTCTACGACCACGTGCTTGATCACTCGCTGTCTTTCAATGTCATCCCGCCTCGCTACCAGGGCCACAAGCTGTCCGATCTCGACATCTTCTTCGCTATGGGTCGCGGTCGCCAGGCCGAAGGCGTCGATGTTCCCGCATCTGAGATGAAGAAGTGGTGCGTCTCATCTAATCTCATGATAAAATGATCTTTATTTACTAAGAGAAATCGCTCGCAGGTTCGACTCTAACTACCACTACGTCGTGCCGGAGATTTCGGAGACGACCGACTTCAAGCTCGCCAAGAACCACGTTCTCGAGCAGTACAAGGAGGCGAAGGCTCTCGGCATTGAGACCCGCCCCGTCGTTCTTGGTCCGATTTCCTACCTTGTTCTCTCCAAGGCCGCAAAGGGTGCCAAGGCTGGTTTCGAGCCCATCCAGGCGCTCTCTAAGCTCCTCCCCGTCTACGAGGAGCTCCTCTCTCAGCTCAAGACGGCTGGAGCCACTTGGGTCCAGGTTGACGAGCCGATCCTTGTTCTCGATGCTGGTTCAAAGCTCGCGAGCGAGTACGCGTCGACTTATGCCAAACTTGCGGCCGTCGCACCCAAGATCGTGCTTACGACGTACTTCGGTCGCCTCGACTCCAACCTTGAGTTTGCCGCCAAGCTCCCCGTTGCTGGTCTGCACATTGACCTTGATCGTGCGCCTCAGCAGCTCGACTCTGTCATCGCCGCCGTCAAAGGCACTTCGCTCGTCCTCTCGCTCGGTCTTGTCTCTGGTCGCAACATCTGGAAGACCGACCTGAACGCCGCTGTTTCCCTCGGCAGCAAGGCTGTCTCGGCCCTCGGCTCGGAGCGTGTCATTGCTGCAACTTCGTCGTCGCTTCTCCACACTCCGGTTACCCTCGCCGGTGAGAAGAAGCTCACGGAGCAGCAGAAGGGCTGGTTCTCGTTTGCACTCGAGAAGGCTGGCGAGGTCGCTACTCTCGCTGCCGTCCTTTCGGGCTCTCAGGATGCCAAGGTCACTGCTGCTCTTGAGGAGAACAAGAAGTCGATTGCCCAGCGTCGTGAGTTCGAGCATACCTCGGACGATGCCGTCCGCAAGCGTGTTGCAGCTATCACGAACAAGGATCTCGAGCGCAAGAGCCCCTTCGCCGTCCGTGTTGAGGCCCAGAAAAAGCTCAACCTGCCCAAGTTCCCGACCACTACCATCGGCTCCTTCCCGGTAGGCCTCAATTTTACAACGATATTGCGTCCCTTGCGATGACTTACTTGTTTTCTAGCAAACCAAGGAGATCCGCAACGCTCGCGCCAAGCTTGGCAAGAACGAGATCACCGAGGCCGAGTATGACGAGTTCATCAAGAAGGAGATCCAGCTTGTCGTCGACTTCCAGGAGAAGGTTGGCCTCGACCTGCTCGTCCACGGCGAGCCTGAGCGCAACGACATGGTTCAGTACTTCGGCGAGCGCTTCAACGGCTTCGTCTTCACGCAGAACGCTTGGGTTCAGTCGTACGGCTCGCGTTACGTCCGTCCACCGATCATCGTCTCGGACGTCTCGCGCCCCGGTCCGGTTACCGTTAAGTGGAGCAGCTACGCGCAGAGCCTGACCAAGAAGCCGATGAAGGGCATGCTCACGGGCCCGGTCACGATTCTCAACTGGTCGTTCCCGCGTGTCGACGTGTCGCGCAAGATCCAGTCGCAGCAGCTCGCACTCGCACTCCGCGACGAGGTCATCGACCTCGAGAAGGCTGGCATCTTCGCCATCCAGGTCGACGAGCCGGCCATCCGTGAGGGTCTCCCTCTGCGCCGTGTTGACTGGGACGACTACCTCACGTGGGCCGTCGACTCGTTCCGCCTCGCCACCGCCGGCGTTGAGGACTCCACGCAGACGCACTCGCACTTCTGCTACTCCGACTTCAACGACATCTTCCCGTCCATCCAGCGCCTCGACGCGGACGTCATCTCCATTGAGGCGAGCAAGAGCGACATGAAGCTGCTCTCCGCATTCCAGCAGTACGGCTACTCGAACCAGATCGGCCCCGGTGTGTACGACATCCACTCGCCGCGTGTGCCCGGCGAGCAGGAGATCAAGGACCGCATCAAGGACATGCTTGGCTTGATCAAGCCGCAGCTCCTCTTCGTCAACCCAGACTGCGGTCTCAAGACTCGTGGCTGGAAGGAGACGGAGACATCGCTCGAGAACGTCGTCAAGGCAGCCAAGTGGGCGCGTGAGACTTACGCGTAATCGACGTTTGAAAAGGCTCTAGCGGTGGTGCTTCAACAGTATCGCGAGCCGTTGAGCTTGTATGGTTTTCATCTTCACCTTCCGGGGCTCTCCTCCCAGTCCCTCCTTCTTTCGCATCGTCTCTAGCGTTTCTCTCATCATGCATCATTGGCCTTCCACAGGCCCAACCCTACAACACAAACTCCATCGTCGTCTCTGTACCGATTTCAACAATCCTTTTCGCATCGCACTCCGCATCCTCCCTCCACCCAATGTACCAGTATGCAGTTCAACACCTGGCCACGGTAGACCGTCTCGCAAGCTCACGAGCGGCACCGTCCTGCTGAATAAGAATTCAACTTAGGGCATGTATGGTGTGTCGTGTGAAGAAGTTCTGGAGGGCTGGATGCACTCTTGTGTCGCACGAACTCTCAGCTATTTTGCCGAGCTAAGCGCGCTAAATCGTAAAGGATAGTTGAATCTCGTAACGCAGCGCCGTATAGTACAAATCAAACCTCCAGGCCATGTCAGGCGGCCGGTCAACTGTTCACCACACGCCAGTACCGGGAGCACCCAACCCACCGACGCTGTCTGTCGGAGGCGGAGAGCTTGTTGCCGGAGGGGGAGGTAGCGGATGGTTGTCTGGCTTCCGCCATTCAACCTATCGGGCTGGTCAATAGCGTGCAACAAGGAGAAGCGGAATCAACCACTGACCTTCTCAACGCGGACAGGCGGGTCAGAGTCGACTAGTTGATAGATATATGTGACGACGACGGGTCCTTGGATATCCATGAGAGCAAAAGAGGGGATAACGTCCCTGCGAGACAGCATGTGTGAGTTCGTGGTGCTCGAGCAGCATACATATCCTTGCGCACCCGTTCCATGCGCCTGTCCACGCTCCAGTTGCACTCCCGGGATTAACAAAGAACCTCCCGTCATGCTCGACGGCTTGTACGATGTGCGTATGGCCGGAGACGAGCACGTCGACATCCATCTATATCAGAGCGGTCAGACAGCAAGGAGAGTACAGCAGCGACACGAACCTGGCGCGCAACGGCTCCCAATGCGTCCAGATCACCAGTTGGCACAGACTGATGTCCGTGTATTACGCCAACTCTGTAAGAAGCGGCGCGCGTTAACTTCGTGTCCCACACAAGTTGGGTGAGGCTCAGGCGGACCGGATAGGAGAATGCGCCAGTGTGATCGAGAATGGGAACGAGGCGTCGTCGTAGTCGCCGCGGACAACATTGACATCTGGGCACACTGAGCGCAGGTATTCGTACGTCTCTTTGTCACAGATATTGCCCGTGCAAATAATCTGCTGGATCTTGCCAGGTACCTGTATACCATAGATGCATATGCGTGCCGACGCAAACCGGGCAGATAACAACAATGACACAAAGCGCGCTGCAATGAGCTGGAGTTGCTAAGGTGATTGAGAGCGCGACGCACGAGAAGCTTCTTGAACTTGGCCGGCAGGTCGTGTATCCTGCGAGCGCAGTAGTGAGAGAGTCAGGGCACATTCTCACGCCAAATCGACTGAACATGAACGAGCCTATCAGGAATGTGTAGGTCACCAATGACAAGAACGAGAACCATGGCGTGTGAGCGGGGTTGGAGGCGAGGGTGGCGGACCAGCAACTACGAGAATAAGCTGCGCGACTCGGCCAGGTCCGGTTCACGCGCAGTAACCTCAGCGCCCAACACTCAGCGCTAACACACTAAGGGCCTCGGTGGCTATTTATTGATAGTGCAAAAGATATATGGATACAAGATGTCGCCGCACTCTGCGCGGAAAGTCCGTAACCAAACCATATACACATCAAGGAGCAAGGAAACGCGGGTCCAGAGACTGAGAAGACGAAGTGGCCTGGCAAATCGGTAAATTATCAGTGTCATCGTTCTGAGAGGCAACCCACCTGTTCTGAATCAGAAGGAGCTGTAGACGGATCCTCTCGAGCAGGTCCTGGACCACGACTCCTGGACCGCGCGATCCGAGGCATAAAGCCTGCACTGAGGAGCTCGTTGTTGTTCCCTACACTGCGTCTTCGCCCATGACGCTCGACTCGCTCATTGGATGCCACAACGGATGTGCTTGAGGCAGGGTGCAGCAAGTTCTTCTGCGACGCGACGGCCTTGCTACCCCACTTGGTCTTGGAAAACAGCTCCTTTGCTACTGGGAGAACTGGGATGACCTTTTGTGTGAGCGCAATCTTGACCCAATCCTTCCACGTCGGGTCGGAGGGTATGAATTTTCCGACGAGCTCTTCGAACTGCAGCAAGCTCAGCACTCAGCGCGCTACGATAGACCTTACTTACGCTCGTCGTTTCGTTGAGCCACTTCTGCTCGCGCGTCGAGATAGCCGCCTCATTGCAGAAAAAGTCGTCGGTCTGTTGATGGGTCAGCAGAGTTGCAGATCTCCAGTACAGATCGACTGACCCTCGCGGACAACAACACGTGCACCTTCGGCACAACCACCCGAATGAAGGTCTTCGTCGCCGACCTCGAGCGCATAATCGACGCCTCGTTCACCTTGTCTGCTCTCCGATGACGTCTCAACAGGGTCATCTTGTCTTCCGCGTCGTTGTCCATGTCACCAGGCTCATTGAGCGTCGTCGTCGACCTGACTTTGTGAAGCGTTGGTCGGCCTGTGTCGCTGCGAAGGTTTGTATGAGACCGTGCTCTTGCCAATCCGCGTTCTGGCAGGCTGCCATGTCCATCGTTGGAGGCCGAACCACGCGAGCGAGGAAGAGTGGCAACTGAGGTAGCGAGTGACGACGACTGGTCCTCATCATCGGCATTTGTACCACCATGATTCCGCGCTGGCCAAACGTAATCAAGCAACCGCGTGCCGACCTCGCTCTCAATTTGCATGCGAATGGGGTGAAGATCCAACTGAAAGTTCTCGAAAATGGTGATGCCACCCACGGGAGGAAGAACCTTCCATTCGGCGTCGAAGAACAGATGTCGCTGCACACTCGTCAGTCACAGTGGCTGGGGATGCACAGCCTTAACATTACCTTGACCATGTGGTGGTTGGGCGGTTGGTCGTGTTTGACGAGAATTTCTGGCCAGATTGCTGTTGGCGAGCTGTGGAGTGCGCGCAGGTCCGAAACCACCAAGTGGCTGCTCGTCGAGCTATCCTGCTTATTGAGCCAGTTGAAGTGGATGCCTGACACGACAAGCTTGGCGAGCAGTTCTGCATTGTCGTCAAGCATGTTCCACGAGATCTCTTTGGACGAGGCCAGGAGTCGGAGACCAAGTTGATCATCGTGTAGGTCAGTGCTTTGAGCTTGTGCGGCGCCGATGGCGTCGAAGACGAACGAGAGTTCTTCTGCAAGAACGAGGATTTGTGCCGAGACAGCCAGCATGTCGAGCTGCTCCGTAGCGTCGAGCGCCTCATAGCGGAAGGCATAACCACGCTCTACTTGGATGAGTTGCCGGATGCGCAGCTGGAGATCACGAATGAGGTTGGCGGCGCCGAAGAGATCGGTGAAGTCGTAGGAAAAGAGGAACGTCTCCAGCTTCTCGACCCTAGAATGGTGACCTGCATCAGATACAAGGAGCAGATCGGTCACGACCGAGGAGATGGTCTGGAAGTTCTTCGATTTGGCGGCCACCGAAAAGCGAGGCATTTGGACGACGACAAGATCCTGAACAGAACTCAGCAACAGGAATGGTGGTAGCATCGCGACATACTGTCTGCTGGATCACATGCTGGGGCATGTTGGACGATGCATTCGCGAGAGGACGATTGCGGTTCATCTTGTCATAGTGCAATGTCATCTCGGTTTGCGGCACCAGGCGGTCGAAGTCACTGGACTCGCAGCGATAGTCGACAAGAACTTCAAGGGGCACGTTGTGAGTTCCCATGCCCGCTGCTTCTGGTCTCAAGCTCGTGGGTGAGAAGATTTGAAGCCCGTTGACCGCAGCGTGGTTCCTGAGCGAGCACCGTCAGTTTGGCCACATAAGATAAGTTCGAGTCTCATACCTGCTCATGATATGGCCTGTGATCGGATCGTCTTGGTTATGCACGTCCAGAATGTGGAAGTTCTGGAGCGACACGTCCGAGGCGGCGACGATGAGGCAGGCGTCGACAAACTTGTTGCTCTGCATAACGACCTGCGGCTTGATGACGATGCCATAGTGGCTTCTAGACAACGCTGCCTCCTCGCCCCAGCCATGCAGGGGGTCCGATGGTTGGAAGGGATCTGTAGGGTGCAGCATCTCGCTCTCCGAGGACCGTTCGCCAGCAATCAAGCTGCGAAGCGCGTCGACCGCGGAGTGAGGAACGACGCTGGGCCTTCCGCTAGGCTTGGCATGATCCCCATGGGGCCGGTCGTTTTCGAGAGCCATGTCCTGGATGAACTTGACTGCACGTGTCGCCAGCTGGAACTCGAAACCTCGCCTTCTGCGAGACGTCTGATAGTAGGTGTAGAGCAGCTACAGTACCTGTTAGCCGTGACGCTATCGGTGCTGTTGGGATAACTCACGTTGCGGTTGTGGTTGTTGAAGACAATATTGGGACAGTGTATCTGGTAGACGTTGTCGAAACGTTCCCATGCTGAAGCGTCGACGCTCTCCGCAGGCATGTAGTACATATCATGGCGGTCTGTGCCGTTTGGAGACTCCATAGTCGCGATGTACTTGCCAAGCAGATCGATCTTGCGGCTCAATACTTGCTCCAGGTGATCAAAAGACTCTCCCTGTCGAGGATATGAGCAACAGCATACCATACAGACAGCCATTCTTACATTTAAAGATCCGGCGTCTGGACCATAGCTTGAAGGTCGAGCGGAGATAGGACTGCTCTCGGCGCTCCGCGATGCCAGAATAGATGCAAGCTCGTCCGTCAGCTCTTGAACTCGTCTCTTTGCAAGGTCGAGTTGGACCTGCTTCGCGGCTACGGTGGACCGATGAGATAGTGTAGAAAAGCCAGATAAGGAACTCACAAGGTTCGTGGCCGAGGAGGCAAACGTGGGTGTCTTCGTTGCCAAACTTACTGACGTTGAGCTTTGCAGTCTCTCTGTCACCAACGACCCAGGGCTCGCGCCATGTACTGTGCTTAGAGTAGGTGAAGCGAGGGCAAGAGGCCAGATGCGAGAGGTAGGTGCGGGGTTTCTTATCCACAGATGTCCACAAGAGTTCCACAAAGTCGTCCATGTCGACCCACCGCGAGCGCGTGTCGTACGGTTCCATCTGCAGCCAAGGTTGGTGCGATTTGACGGGAGAGTCTTTCAGCGCAATAAGTTGCTTGTTTGGATCAGCGAACACGGCCGCCAGAAGACGGAGCTCGACCTCGGACAGTGTCAGGTTGGCTGCCGTGAACCGCTTGGTCCGTGATGCAAGCGGTGGCTTCCCAGCTCGAACAATCGTGGCCTCTTGCGACGACTGATGCAAGTCAGCCTCCAGATGCGCCACGAGCGCCTTGACGCCAATGAACGGAGTCTCGCCATTCCTCCAGGTGGTACGCGTGTCTGCTTTATAGACGTGTGTGATGAAGAGGTTGTCGATCGAAAATCGATACTTGAGGGATGCCAGTGCCTGACCGAACTTGTTGATTGCTGTTTCGATGTCGGGGAACAACTGACCGGTCCGAACGGGTTTTGTCTTCGTCGTGTCAAAGAGATGCCACCACCGCCAGAAGTGCAGGAAAGCCATGGGACTGAGGTAAATATTGCTGTGACTCTTTTGCGAGCCCTCGGACGCGCCGGCGGCCGATATCGGGCTAGTCAGCGAGAACGACATGTGGATAAAGTCGGAGCGGAAGCCTTGGAACGAGTCGTGCAACAGATGCTGAGACAGCGGTTAGCACGGAAGCATGTATCGCTGGTGTGAGCTCACAGATAAGGGATGTGGCGAATTCTATTATCTCGAGTTAGTAATTTGAGATGCGCTGACAGGCGGTAGCTCACCGGTAGGGATGAAGTGTCATCCTGTTGTGGCAGGCCACTGCCAGTCTGCACATGTCGCCGTCGCTGCCGTCTTATGGCCTCGCCCCCAGCAAGCGTCTGCACCTCATAGTGCCGTTTGAAGACGAAGTGCCGGCAAGGGCGGAAGAAGGCATCCTCAGGGCAGGTCGAGCATCTCGGCGCGCAGCTGCGCTCCAGAACGAAGCCAAGGCCCATGCGCACGCCATTCGTCAACTTGGCGCAAACTTTCTGTATACCTCGCTGCGACGTTCCGCTAGCGTTGGTGCCATCTGCGGGACCTTGACGTCGGGAGAAGTTGTCGAGAGACGGAAGAGATGCGGGGAGGCTGCGATGAGGATAGCCCAGTGTCAGCAGAAATTAGATGGCCAGAGGCTGACGTACTCAGGAATCAACAGTTGCATCGTGTCGCTTGAAACTTGCACCAATTCTCGTTCAGGATTTTCATACCCGAGCGTGACCGAAGTACCGCCCTGCCAGCGGAATGCAAAGCCAGCTCCGGGTCCGACAATTGAGTGAGGGTCGTGGGAGCCTGACAGCGTCAGATTAGCCTGTTGTAAGCATTTACTTTTGGCATCAAAGCGCACCCTTCAAGTTCAACTGAACTGGACCGGTGAACTGCACGCGCACTTGCCAGTGCATGATGAGCCGCAATTTATCCCAGAACCCAAGCTTGAGAGACGGATCGTCTGTTTCGCTCGTGAAAGAATCCAAGTGACGCATGACCTCCTGGACAGCCGGCATGAACGATACACCCCAGCCAAGGTGCGTCGTCTCCCGCGTCGTCACTCGTACCGTCGGCCGCGCGTACGTCTTGACCGGCATACCAGTCTTAGGCACCATAAACTGCAGCGCCGCTGCACCGTGCAGGCCAGCATTCTCCGGGACGACGAGGCTGATTTTGTGCTTGATAGAGGACGGAGGACCCATCTCCTCGCCGATAACAAGGTCAGTGTCAAACTCGAATGCCGCGACCGGTTCCGAGTGCTGTGGCACGAAGAGTAGCGGAACGTTGTAGTCACGAATTTGACAGCTGCCGCGCATGAAAGATGCGTTGATGTGCAGCGGTACCAGAAGCGAGAATTGTGTATGCGCCGGCAGTCCGTCGCCAGTCTCGGCGAGAAATGCCGCAAGCTGCTCGCGATTGAAGTTCGGTTGTGTGAGATGCACCTGAAGACCAGAGATCTGGGTGCGAACGAGAGGGGCGAAGTTGTCACGTGCGTGGCGAGAGAATGGCAACGGCACTTCGCTGGTGGAGGTCGTGGCGCGGAACCGTCGGTCTTGCTGCTCCTCGCGACGTATCGCCTCATTCTTCTTCGTCGTGAAAGCCGACACCCACGAATTTGAGTGCAAGAGATTCAAACGCTCGCGAGCGGCGTCGATGGACACCGTGTGCTTCGACGTGAACCGTTGTCGTCCGCTCGAGCCTTCCAGAGACGAGTCTGATGGGCGTTCACGCGTGATCGCAGCACATTTTGCATCAAATGCGAGCTCGCGCTCCATGCGGACCCGCTGTGCGTCGAATCCCGCCTGGAAGATGAGGTTCAACCGTCGCTCCAACGGCAGGTCTTCTCCCTCGATGAGCACACTCTCGAACCTGATGAGCATCGGTGGCACACGCTTTGCGTCCTCCGGCTCTGGTAAAGGTAGTTCTGAGAACTCGCCGGCGCCAACAATCCCGCCTATGTGCTTGATCGTCTTGATTGACAGACTGATGTCCTCGATGAAGTTGGCGAGTTCGTAACCGGACGGGATGCGCAGCCTGAGTGACTCGCCACCGACGTCAACATGCTTCCCGAGCGCAGGCGTATCAGTCAACGCTACGGTAACGGTCCTGACATGGAGGAGTTCGTCCCACGTCTTGTCCTCGATGACCTCCGCTGAAGGCTTCCCACGTGCCAAATCGTACTCGTGGTGCGGAACAAAGCCATGCAGTTGGTGGAACCCGACACGGTGGTATTTGGCAGACTGCTGTAGCAGCACGGCGTCGATGCGGAAGAAAGCCGGGCCAGTTGGAAGGTCGCAGAAGATGTCGCACACCTCGACTTTGGCTGTGAGCAGCAACTGCATCGAGCTCTTCTTGGGCGTGGGTGCCTTTGGTGGTCCCTTTGGCGCAAGCTTTTGAAGTGCTATCGCAGCGATAAGGAGGCAGTAGATGTGGTACAGACTGTAGGTCACGCGCAGCTTCGGCAAGATGACTACAGCCTCACAGACGTCGAAGTGGTGCGACGCGTTGAAGAAGTCCTTCTGGAAAGTCCGCTGCACTGTGAACCGACCAGTGATCGCCTCGGGGACGAGGATAATGTCCGGCCCATCCACAGAGTGCGCCTGGCGCCGTGGGTCCGCCTGATCCGCCTGCCCGAAATCGTAGTCTGTAGCCACCGCCGCTTGACAGACACTGGGACCGATTCGTAGCACGATGAGCGCAGTGAGGTCATCTGGCGATGATCGTGCCCGCGTCTTTGCCACAGCCTGCACGAGAAGGTCCTCTGCCACGCCCAGACGCATCCGATCATTTGCAAGCTTCTGGCGCTGGTGTCTTGTGCGCTCGAAGTGATGCTCGGCGTGCATGAAGGAGTACGCAAGCGTCAAATTCGTCCGTAGAGCGATACCGCGCGAGAGTTCAAGATCGCAGGTCGGATTCAGGTCCTGACCAGTGACGAGGAGGACGATGTTTGTGATGGCAAGCCGTGCGTTGACACCTCGAGGGAGAGCATCTACGAGTGACGATGTGGGGCCGTGAGCGTCGGGACGAGGCGGAGGCGGCCTGAAGGATCCCGCAAACTTCGTCAAAGCTTGCACACGTTGGCGATTCCACAGCTCAATGGTAACACTGTCTGTGTGGCATGCCGCTTCTGCCATGAGCGCGGAAAGATCAGTCCGAGGCGATCCGTTGTCGACGGCAATGGTCGGAGCGTCGCCGCTGACCCCAAGCTCGACTCGTTCCAATACGAAGAAAGGCTCCTCGACAGAGTGCCGCAGCAACGGAGTCGCGCTACTGATGGTCACCTTCGCAATGATGGGCTGGACAATTGTCGTGAAGTTAAAGAACAGGTCTGGCGATATTGATGGCAGAGCGGATGGTGTCGACACGCTGGCGCCAGCGTAGTGCCCTGATGGACGAGCAAAGCTCGAGTCCAGGTGCACTTCAAAGCCGTCCGAGCGCACATGAAGCCCGATCTCATCGTCCTCGGCACCCTGCGGCGTTCGGATGAGGTGGAAGTCCATATTGCGCAGAACGAGATCAAGCTGCACACGAGGCAGCAGTAACTCGCTCTTCTTGGCTGGTGTCTTGGACGGTGTTTTCGGCGGCTTGACGTGCTGACTGGCCTGCGCAAGACTCTCGTTGATCGCATCCAAACGTTCCGTGATCTCGACGTCGTCGATGATGACCTCGCACGCCACCAGCGCCGAGTTGATGTGGTCCACGAAAACAGCACCGGGTGTCTTGAGCTGCAATGCTGCCTCGGTGACGACGGTTCGGATGTTGACCCTCGTCACCGAGACAAGCTTCATCCAGTTGTCTTGTATGCCAAGGTCGTGCGAACGGCGGAAGGCGAGCGACTGGAGGTCGCTTGTGAACGCGAGAACAGCGCCCTCTGAGTTGTCCTCCTGCGAGCCGGACCCAAGCCATTTTGCGTGCAAGTCGTTTTTATGAGGCTCGCTGGACGATGCTTGAACTGCGAGGCTGTCGAGTGAGAGCTGGTAGAGGTGCTTCGAGTTCGGGGTACGCATTGTGGCCGATATGGCTTGAATACCGAGTCGTACATTGTTGATGAGGGGAAGGAAACGCTGCCAAAGGGGTCAATGGATATACCAACGGCAGATAGGGCAAGACACAAACATGGACGCCTGGACTGGCCTTGCGTGGAGGAGCCGGTCGAGAGTTTGAGCGTGTCACGGACCTCTGTAAAAAAAGCTTTATAAGCACGACGAAGGCTGTGGACTAAGGATTGCGCACCATTTCGGTCCATGCACCAACGAGGGGCGAGGTTGGCGGCGAGAAGTGAGCAGAGCCGTCAAAGTAGTCTGATGGCGATAAAGGGCTAGACAATTGCGCCTCTTCAACCATATCAAAGAGTGTCTGCAGCACGTCCGCCATGATCTCGATGTGGGCTAGATCAAGCGTCGAGTCGACGGAGTGATCCTCCAGCTTGCCTAGCTTCGGGTTGAAACGTACGCCAGCCTTGAGTTCAATGGGCGAGCGGATGGCAAAGAACTCGCCAACGGCGTGTGGGGTGGACTGTAGGACGGGCGAGGGTACTTGGGCGGCTGAGCCGCTCGGCGGCCGCGTGGATCCAACAATCTCTAACACTTGGACGGAAACCTGGGCAGCGCCGCGAGTGTTTCCCCATCCGCGTTCCCACAGACGCTCTGCTCGGGCACGCATCCCG
>Ga0247815_10000853_pt1 | contig 23623 bp, 25 predicted proteins | sample UWRJL194509B1_FD_181014 | JGI IMG/M metagenome (GOLD analysis project Ga0247815, IMG submission 181014) | Plant litter microbial communities from Arlington Agricultural Research Station in Wisconsin, United States - UWRJ-L194-509B-1 | ecosystem: Environmental > Terrestrial > Plant litter >...
CCATCTCTGCTCTCTGCATAAGTAATAGTTACTCACCTTTAAAAAACTAATGGAAATGAAAATTTATCTTGACAATGCAGCTACAACCCCTTTAAGTATAGATGTTTTCCAGGCTATGCAGCCTTATTTTTTCGAGAATTTTGGTAATCCCTCATCCACTCATCATTGCGGCCGGGAAGCCAAAAACGCTGTTGAACAGTCGAGAGCAACCATTGCAGAATTACTGAATACGACTCCCGCGCATATCATATTTACTTCGGGTGGTACAGAAGCAGATAATACAGCAATACTTTCTGCCATTCGTGAAAACCAGATTAAATTGGCTATAACTACTCCTTTTGAACACCATGCAGTACTCCATACACTAAAAGCCCTTCAACAAAATGGTGAAATCAAATTGGTATATCTGCAGCATGACCAAAAAGGAAATCTTTCTCTTTCCCATCTTGAACATTTACTGGCTGGAGGAGAAAAAGCTTTCGTTTCGGTAATGCATGGTAATAACGAGGTAGGTAACCTGAACAACATTGAGGAAATTGCAGAAGTCTGTAGTAGGTACAGTGCTGTTTTCCATTCAGACACTGTACAGACCATGGGTCAATATATATACGATACACAAAAATTAAAGGCCGACTTCCTTGTTGGTTCTGCACATAAATTCCACGGGCCAAAAGGTGCAGGCTTTTTATACAAGCGTTCAGATGCTGCTATAAGGCCGTTTATCAATGGCGGAGCCCAGGAAAGCAGCCAACGCAGCGGAACAGAAAATGTAACTGGTATTGTGGGGCTCGCAAAAGCTCTGGAAATTGCATATGACAATCGCGAAGCCTACCAAAGACACATTTGCGGCCTCAAAGACAGACTGATCTTTAAATTAACCAACAAAATTCCAGGTATACGTTTCAACGGAAATTCAGACCAACAGAATTTGAGTCTGGCTACAGTATTAAGTGTTGTGGTTCCACAATCGCCGGATGGGCAATCACCACTAAGTTATCTGGATCAATACCATATCTGCGCTTCGGGCGGTAGTGCCTGCAGCAGCCGCTCTGCCGCAGGATCACACGTGCTAAGTGCTTTAGGAAATGATTTTGAAGGAAGTACAATCAGGTTTTCTTTTAGCAGGTACAATACAAGCGAAGAAATTGACCATGTAGCAGAAAAACTTGCCGACCTTTTTACATTATCACCAGCTCCATTTGAATATTACAACGTTCGTATGGCGTAGCCCTGCCAGCGATTTTTGCAAACCCAAGTTTGTGGTACAGGTTAATTGCAGGTTTTAAAAGGGTGTTGCTTTCCAGATAGAGTTTAGCGGCACCCATCATTTTCGCTTTTTCAATAATTGCCTGGCCCAGTAGCCATCCTATATTTTTTCCTTGGGCTTTCGGTGATACGGCCATCTTTGCAAGTTCAAAATCGTATTCCGGATCATTCATCCTCACCAGTGCACATACACCAACGGGTTCGTTATCAACTAAGGCCACGATAATGCAGCCTCCATTTTGCAGGATATACCCGTCTGGATTATCCAGAGCTTTATAATCGGTTTCCTCCATTTTAAAATAGGCCGATATCCATTCCTCGTTAAGTGCACGGAATGCTGTCTGGTATTTTGGATCATAATCCACAATCTGAACCTTTTCGCTTTCCCTTTTTTTACGTTCTTCACTTACCCTGCTCAGCAGGTTTTTTTGTTCAAGGACAAACTCCCACTCTGCAATGGCCTTCCATAAGTTATGAGTAGTCTGATCTGAAATCTGGTCAATTGCGCGCGTCAGGTCAGTATATTGATCTTTGATCTTTATCGCAATTTGCTTCCCCTTTTGGGAGAGCCGGACCATATTTTTTCTTCCGTCTGCCTTATCTTTATTTTCGCTCACAAGTCCCTTTTTAGACATTTCCCCTATTATTTTGCTCACCGATGGATGGGAGTGGCCGATCTCTCGGGCAATAGCAGTAATTGTCTTCTCCTCTCCGGTTGATAATGTGTAAAACACAGGAAACCACTTCGGTTGCATGTCTATTTCATAGAGCTCATAGATACCTGCTGCGTCTTCCGTTATTTTTTCTGTGAGCATCCTAAGTCTGCTGCCTATAGCCATTGGGCCTACGTTATCAAAAAAATTCATTGTAATCAATTATGTAACTGGTTACGTAAATGTACATGATAAAAAGAAGAAATCAAAATATTCTTATCTAATGGTGCTGATTAAACAATCAGAAGGCGCTCAAGGAAAAGTCAGCCCTGCAATTGAACAGGGCTGATGAGAATAATTGCAGGAAATTAATCAGACCTCTTGTGTTTCCGCAGGAAGTTCTTCAGCAGCGACTTTAGCTTTGGCTTTTGGTGTCGCAACCTCTTGTACAGGCTGGCCTTCCAGTACTTCTGTCGCTTCCGCAACTTTGTCTGATTTTATGAATGCAGATTTATCAATCTTAATATTCTTTGATATCTTTTTTGCAAGTTGCTTAGAACCCTGTTCTATATCTTTTTTAAGCTTTTTTGAACCTGCGCCAAATGTGCCGGTAATTTCGTTCAGTTCTGCGATTAAACTCAGTCTAATATCTTTTGTTGCCGATTTCCTGGCGGATTTAACCAGGGATTTAAGTTTATTCTTCTTCATAACATACTATTGTTCTTCAAAGGTATGTTATCTTAATATGATTAGTATATTATATTTATGTTAACCTAACTGATTTACTTAACATTGACTTTCGGTTTTTTACACGTTAGGTAGCAGGATAGAATAGCTGGCCAGCCCAAATTGTTATTAATTCGCCTGAATTATTAGGGATTACATTTATTCGTCGATACATTTCCAATATATATCTATATTTTATTGTTGTAACAGATTTATTACTTACATTAGTTTCACCGCGACATTACCCGCGAGGATGATGGCGGGATTAATTATTTTCCATGTTTACACACACCAACAATAAAACCAGTCGTCCATATTATGGAGGGCTGGTTGCTTTAACAGTCATGTTGTTATTGAATGCTGATGCAGTAGCTAATGACGCCCCGGATGCCATACGATCAATACCGGTCATGCATCAAAATTCGTGGATTGATTTCAGAGAAATGCTTTCTCTCGGAATGACAATCATTAAAGAAAATACTGATCATCTGCTTTTTCTGCTGGCTTTACTTCTACCTGCTCCGTTATTTTACAACGGAATGGAGTGGGGTGATTTCGCCGGGTTCAGACTTGCCATCAACAAAATTGTAAAAATTGTTATGGTTTTTTTAGCTGGTCATCTTATCACCTTGCTCGCTGGCACATTTGGCATTTTTCATTTTAATGTGCTTTACGCTGAAATTCTAATCGCGGCGGGTATCATCATTGCAGGTTTACATGCATTGAGACCAGTAGTGAGTGGAAAAGAAATATACTTAGCTGCGCTCTTCGGTTTAATCCATGGGACAGTATTTGTTGAGAATATGGTTCAGGTAAACCTTGAGCCAGAAAACACTACCTGGCAAATTCTGGGATTCAATTTAGGGATAGAGCTTATGCAGCTCTTTATCATAGGAGTTACCATACCATGGTTGCTGGTACTTAGCTATAACAATACGTTTACGTTTTTTCGTGTTACCGGTGCAATTGTATTTACTGTAGCAGCACTCGGATGGATAGTGGAACAAATATCCGGGACAGCGAATATGGCTATAGAAATTGCTGAGGGAATGGCGGCTTATCCCTGGGGGGTGATGCTGGTCTTAATATTATCGGCAATTTTTAGTTTCCTTTTTTCCGGTAGGTCTACAAAGTGTAGGGAAAGCGGACAAAAACAATAATGGATTTGCGAATTTCCGTCGGTGGATATGCCGTTAAAACACTGTCCACTGGCGGTATATCTACCTGTTAAGGATGAAAGCAAGCTTAATAGCGTCCAGATATATCAAAAATATCTTCCCTTTGATGGTTTTTAATGATTTCATCGGATTTCGTTGTTTACGTTCTGTTAGCGTCATATAATCAATTACTTATGATTATACATATAGCGTGCCAACAAAAATGGAAAGTCCTATTAATTGCCCCCTGCAAACTTCTTTATCTCAACGATGTCCTGAAGTGATTTCGGTAATGCCGACAATAAATTGTACCCGGTTGCCTTCTCAATATCTCTAACCGTACACAAATAATTCATCCAGTTGGGGGCAATACTGTTATCGTTTGGTGTATCCACTGCAATTATCCTGGTTTCCCCATCAATCCTTTGAAGGTCATTGTTTCCGTTAGGAATGATAACTACTACTTTCCATATATGTGAGGGAACATTTATCCTGCCATTATCTATCGTTTTATAATATCCGTTTTTTCCTGTACCGCCGGTGCCGTAGCTGCCCATGATCACATATACCTCATTGCCTTTTTTAACCTGTCCACGACAGTAGCTTTCCAGATGCTCCCAAGTTCGCTGGTTGTTGTTAGGTGCCTGAGGGATCATATTGTTCATTAGGAAAGTTGATGAATTAGCTGCCGATGAACTGGTACGGTCGCCACTGGGGCAGTTGTGACCTTTATCAAAACCTGAGCCTTTATAACTGGTGTCATCTACTTCATACCATTGCGCCGGTAATGTTGTATCCGGACGGAAATTATTTAATCTGTCAGTAGTTCCCAGGTCTGAGGAATTGATATGCCAGCACACCCAGTTTGGTATTGCCTTGCTTCTGCTGTAGCTTTCAATATAGTACTTCTGGTCGATCAGGTAGTTTTCTTCATTATTTATACTTGCTGTTGCACCACTTGGATTGCCAAATAACAGGTGGCTGTTATCTCCCCCAACGTTTTGTAGTTCTTTTTTTCCTGGCAGTTTAACCTGGAGAAGGCTATCAGGAGCCGATGCGTTAAAATTGATATCATCAATATTTATACGGTTGTTGCCTCCTGTGGTTTTTCTGATTTCAAATCTGAGTTCACCAGTACCATTATTTTTGAAGAATGCCGTTTTCAAGGTACCTCCCGCAGTAGTGATCGTCTGGTCAACCTGATGATAGGTATTTCCTCGGTCGGCCGAAACCCACAACTGCCAGGAGGATGGCCCATCATGACCATATACCGCATGACTGATGCTAATCTGTTTTCCGCACTTCACATCAAATTGCATCGATAATCTGCCTTTATTTCGAACCCTGACGGATTGCCTGCCGTTTTTAGCGTCTGCTTTGCTGGTGCCATTAAGCGCATCGTCCAATAACCACGTTCCTGAAGCAAATTTGGCTTCGTCAATAGCATAGGAAGCTTTCGCAGTCGCTGATTCCTCAAAATCTTCTATCAGTGTAACTCCTGCAATGTTTGGTGAAGAATGATTAGCAACAACAGGTATATTGTGTTCAACTTCCTGTTGTGTAGTTTGTTGTGCCGCTGGTCTGCAGCCAGCCTGCGTGATCAGGAAAATTGCAGAAAATATGTTAAGCAGAATTGATTTCTGTATCATGACAATAAAAATTGGTCACAAAGCTAAAAATTCGCGTTAGAATAAACAGGGACATTTTTCTGAAACAGAATACCCGGGGAATAATCCTTTTCATGGCCGGATCAAATGATAATGCCTGCGAAGCTAAGAAATGTAATATATTTTTTTGAAAAACGTAGGTTGTTATGATTTTAGTACATACCTTTAATATTAAAGAAAACACACACCAAAAATAGAGGCCCTGCAGATTATCTCAGGGCCTTGTCTTTCTCTTTACTCAAAATAGTTGTAAGATCTGCTATTTGGTCTGTTACCTGTATATGATTACTATAGGATAGTAGATATATCTATAAAAATATAATTGATTTAGGATAAAATTGATAATTTAGGCTTGCAAACAGGCCCTTATATAGGTTTGGGCCATCAAAGCAAACTATTAAACCATGTTAACAGTAGAGAAGATCGGTGGCACATCAATGAGTGCACTGAGAGACGTAATACAGAATATTATATTATTTGAAAGAACCGGCGACCAGTTATATAACAGAATTTTTGTCGTTTCTGCATTTTCAGGGGTTACTGATCTCCTCCTTGAAAATAAGAAGACAGGTGCCCCGGGGGTTTATCACCGCATTGCGAAACACCAGGATTTTCATAAGCCTTTGAAAAGCCTAATCGTAAAGCTGAAGTCAATCAATAAGAAATACGCTGAACTTGGGCTTGATCTTGCCGTTGCTGATCAATTTATTGAACAGCACATTACTGAGGCACAAAAATACCTTGAAAATCTTGCCAACATACTTGCCTCAGGATATGTAAGCAGGGTGGGGATACTGCAGGCCGCCCGTGAGATACTCGCTTCAATCGGTGAAAGCCATTCTGCTTTTAACTTTACCAATATCCTGCAGAATATGGGCATTAATACACGTCTGGTGGACTTGAGTGGTTTTGGAGACCACATGGCATGGACCATTGACCAGCGTATAAAACATGCCTTAAAACATATCGACTTTGCCAGTAATATCTGTATCGTTACCGGTTATGCAAAAGGTACCGAGGGGATTATGCGTGAATTTGACCGTGGCTATTCAGAAGTTACCTTCAGTAAAATCGCCGAATGTGTAAAGCCTCAGGAAGCTATTATCCACAAGGAATATCATCTTTCAACCGCCGATCCGGCATTGGTTGGCATAGAAAATTGTACGCCTGTGGGATATACTAATTATGATATAGCTGATCAGCTGGCAGATGTAGGAATGGAAGCGATTCATCCCAAAGCTTCAAAACCACTTGAGATAAACGGGATTAATCTCCGTATCAAAAACACTTTCGAGCCCTCACATCCGGGTACGCTAATCACACGTGAATTTATTTGTGAGCATAAACGTGTCGAATTGATTACAGGTACGGATAAACTGCTGATCATTGATGTGTATGATCCATTGATGGTAGGAAACGTAGGAAGTGACCTGCAAATTATGCAAATCTTTTTTAACCATAACCTGAGTTACACTTTCAAATCCACCAGTGCCAATAGTATTTCTATTGTAATTTGGGAGCGCGATTTTGATAAGAAACTGATTATCGACCTGGAAAATAAATTTGAAAAAGTTACTGTAGAAAAAGCTGCTATGGTATGTTTGCTGGGTTCAAATATGGACCAGCCTGGCTTATTGGCAAAGAGCGCCAATGCCCTGACCGAAATGGGAATCAATATCAAGAGCGCAGGCTTTGCTTTAAGAAAAGTCAATATCCAGTTCCTGGTAGCTAGGGAAGATTTCAAGACTTCTATCATTGCGCTTAATAAAGCGATGGGATAGATTTTGTAAACAAAATAATAAGAATGTAATTAATAAAAGATATTAAGATCTTTTATTAATTACATTCTTATATTTGTCATATAAACATGGGAATATTTTCAAAAACTTGTGAATACGCTATACGTGCCGTTTTTTTTATTGCACATAAAACATCTTCTGGTGGGAGAGTGGGTATTAAAGAAATTGCAGTTGGTATAGAATCACCTGAACCTTTTCTTGCTAAAATTCTTCAGGACCTAACTAGGAAGGGAATAGTACAGTCGGCCAAAGGACCAAACGGAGGGTTTTATATGGCCGCAGAAGGTTTGAAACAGCCTCTCGCTGCTGTGGTAAATGCGTTAGATGGTGATGGTATATTTACCGGTTGCGGTTTGGGTTTGGTTTATTGTTCTGAATTAAATCCGTGTCCGTTGCACAATGAATTTAAGAAGATCCGGAATATGATACAGGAAATGATGTATACTACTACGATCGGAGAATTTAATGGAGATCTGAATATGGGTATTATTTCATTAAAAAAATAGCCACTATAAGAATTTTATAGTATCAATATAGAATAATAGAAGATAAAAAGGTATTAATATATCATATGTTATGAAGGATATAGAAGGATTAGAAGACATCCAAATTTTTGTAGACGATTTTTACGGTAAAGTACAGAGAGACGTGTTGCTGGGGCCTGTTTTTTTTGGCGCTATTACTGGCGACTGGCAGCCACATCTTGACAAGATGTATGCATTCTGGAATGCTGCATTATTCGGCGTTGCCGGTTTTAAAGGAAATCCTTTTGCAAGACATGCCCCGCTGAGAATTGCAGCACATCATTTTGAACGCTGGCTGGAAATGTTTCACGATACTATCGATACAAACTTTGAGGGGCCGGTAGCGGAAGACACCAAAAGAAGATCTGTAATTATGGCGCAGGTGTTTATTGCACGCCTGGAGAATATGCCTGATGACGGTAAAAATGTAATTGTTTAATCCCACATTGAAGTTATGGCAAATCAAGATATTATCGAGCAGGCAGATATATTTCTGCTGGTGAATACTTTCTATAAGAAAGTACGTGAAGATGACCTGCTATTCAGGGTTTTCGATCCGGTGATCAAGGATGACTGGGATTATCATCTCAAACGCATGACCGATTTCTGGTCTACACTACTTTTATATACACATGCCTTCAAAGACGATCCTATGCCCAAACATCATCCTCTTCCGCTGGACAAGGAACACTTTGACCGCTGGCTGCAGCTGTTCAATCAAACCATAGATGAGTTGTTTGAAGGGGCGGTGGCGGAGAATGCAAGAAAGCGCGCAAATAGTATTGCCAGGATTATTAAGGCGGTAAAAAAGATTCCGGAATAAATAGAATAACAGATAGATAATCACAACTCCAAATTTTAAACAATGATCATTGAACAGGTTTTAACAGCACTTGAAACTGCAACCGGACCGGTTGTTAAAGTGTTACAAGAAAATACACAATTTAAAGTAATCGTATTAGGGTTTAAAAAAGGGATGGTGCTAAAAGAGCATGATACTGATGTGAACACGAATTTGGTTGTGATTGAGGGTAAAGTAGAATACAGAGGAGCCGACCGCAACGTGGTACTCAACAAATTTAATGAAATTAATATTACACTGAAGGTGTTACATTCTGTAGTTGCACTAGAGGACAGTATCTGTTTTTTAATCAAGGGCTAACTAATGCTTGCAGCTATCCTAACGATAACTCGAATAAGGCAGCGGTTACCAAGCCGCTGCCGGTATTTTTTGACTTTATGCTTTTTTCAGGAACTGCCTTAATATATATTGTAAAATCCCACCATTTTGGTAATAAGCAATTTCCACAATGGAATCTAGTCTTGCAATCACCTGAAAAGTGCAAACAGAACCATCATTTCTTACTGCTTTTACGTCTACGGGTTTCAGCGGCGAGAAGTTTTCAGCGATGCCGGTAATTGTATAAATTTCGAATCCGGTCAAACCAAGACTTGCCGCAGAATCGCCTGTTTTATACTGAAGCGGCAGCACACCCATTCCGACAAGATTACTCCGATGGATGCGTTCGTAACTTTCCGCCAGTATCGCTTTAACCCCAAGAAGGAAGGTGCCTTTCGCTGCCCAGTCCCTCGAAGATCCGCTACCATACTCTTTGCCTGCAAGTACCAGCAAAGCTGTTTGATCTGCTTTGTATTTTTGTGCTGCATCAAAAACTGATAACTCTTCGTTATTTGGAAAATATAAAGTGTAGCCGCCTTCCGTATTGATCAGCCTGTTCTTAATCCGCACGTTCGCAAATGTGCCCCTCACCATTACTTCGTCATTACCACGTCTTGATCCATAAGAGTTGAAGTCTTCTTTTGCTACATTTTTGGAAATAAGGTAACGTCCTGCCGGTGATTTTTCGTTGAACGAACCTGCGGGAGAAATATGATCGGTAGTGATACTGTCACCCAGCATCAGCAAGACCCGGGCGTCATTGATATTGTTCATCGGTTCCGGTTCCTCAGAAATATCCCTGAAAAAGGGGGCTTCTTTAATATAAGTGGAGTCCTGCCGCCATTGGTATTGTGTGTCGTCCGTAACCTTCAAGCCCTGCCAAATGTCGTTTCCGTCGTATATGGTCCCATAGTTAAGGGCAAAATCTTCGGGTGATAATACTTTTTGCATAGTGCTGTTAATTTCATCATTATCCGGCCAGATATCTTTTAAATACACAGGTTCCTGATTAGGGTCCAATCCAATCGGGTCTACCTGTAAATCAATGTCCACTCTTCCGGCAAGTGCATAGGCAACCACCAGCATGGGAGACATGAGAAAATTCATTTTGACCTGTGGATGGATACGCGCCTCGAAATTGCGGTTACCAGAAAGAACTGATGCTACAACCAGATCCTGCCCGTCAACCGCTGCCGCCACATGGGGAGGCAGTGGGCCAGAATTACCAATACAAGATGTACAGCCGTAACCAACCACATCAAAATTCAGCGCCTCAAGTTCAACCAATAAACCCGCTTTCTGAAGATAGGTGGTAACTACTTTTGAACCAGGCGCGAGTGAGCTTTTTACCCATGGCCTTACACTCAGGCCCCGTTCCCTTGCTTTTTTGGCTACAAGACCAGCGCCCAGCATTACAAATGGATTGGAAGTATTTGTGCATGAAGTAATAGCTGCAATAACTATAGACCCGTCAGATAACATGAATTTTTGGTTGCCGGCATTTACCCATACTGTTTTCACGCCTCCGGAAAGTTTCGTTTCAATTTCTACATCTGCTGTTGTGGCATGGCTTAATTGCAAGGGCTGACTTCCACCTTCGCCTTTCCACGTAACTTCCTGTTCTTTTTCAGGGTATTTCCGGCCATATGTTTCATCCAGCAGGCTGATAAATTTATTTTTAAAGTTCTTCAGCAGGATTTTTTCCTGCGGCCTTTTCGGTCCTGAAACTGTTGGTTCTACCGTGGACAGATCCAGTTCCACAATACTTGAATAGGTAATATCCTCGTTGCCGTACCTCCAGAGCATATTGGCCTTGCAATAATCCTCCACCAGTTTCACCTGGTCTTCGGGGCGGTTGCTGCTGCGCAGATAGGCCAGTGTTTTATCATCCACAGGGAAATAGGATACTGTACAACCAAATTCGGGCGACATATTACCTATACTCGCCCTCTCCGGTACTGAAAGAAAATTAAGTGCATCGCCAAAAACTTCAACAAATTTGCCTACAACACCATGTTTCCTCAATAATTCAGTAACCGTTAGAACCAGGTCGGTACCATTGGTTCCTGCAGGGAGTTTACCTGTGAGTTTTAATCCCACTACCTCTGGCATGATAAAGTATATGGGTTGGCCCAGCAGGGCTGCCTCGGCTTCAATGCCACCAACTCCCCAGCCTATAACGCCAATTCCGTTTACCATAGGGGTATGACTGTCGGTTCCAACCAGGGTATCGGGGAAAACCTCCCCGTCCCGTTCAATGACGCCATGGGCCAGGTATTCAAGATTTACCTGGTGGCAGATGCCCATGCCCGGAGGTACTACGTCAAAATTATTGAGCGACCGTTGTGCCCATTTTAAAAATTCATAACGTTCACTGTTTCTTGCATATTCTTCTTCAACGTTTTGTCTGTATGCATTTTGTGTTCCAAAATAATCCACCTGTACAGAATGGTCAATCACCAGGTCAACAGGAATCAGCGGATTAATACCGTTTGGATCTTTACCCCGCCTGGCGATTTCAGATCGTATACTGGCAATATCTACCACTGCGGGTACACCGGTAAAGTCCTGCATAAGTACCCGTGCTGGTTTAAAAGGAATATCGTCTGTAGAGGGGCGGGGTTTCCAGTTGAGGATGATGTCTATGTGCGCCTTGGTAACTGCAAAATCGTCGAAGTTCCTGAGGGTATTTTCCAGAAGTATCCTGATTGAAAATGGCATGCTGCGGATGGGAAATCCTTGCTTTTCTAATTCATTTAGGCTGTAATAACTGTATTTTCCGGTTCCGGAATGAAGGTCTTTTTTAGTAGAGTACGGATCTGTCATGAGTATACACGATTAATATTTGATCGTGTAAATGTAATTAACGAATGATCGCTGTTCAGTCGATTGATTACGTTCAATGTTAATTTAATGTCATTATGAAGCGATAGGTTATTCTATCTTTCTATTCTATCTGAAAATACGCTCCTGGAAGAGCAGGATTTCTTGTTTAGGTTTTAATCGAATCGATAAAGTTGTCCATGCTGGCAAATAATTGTTCCTCAACGTTCTGATCAGTATACATTAGTAACCTGTTTCTGTTGAATAGTGATACCAGTCCATGCTCAACTCCCCAGATTGCCATAGAAGCCGTGGGTACGTCCTTAAACCTGATCAGGTCCTTTTCTACCACAGTACGAATGGTATCATAGAGTGCGTTAAAAGTTTTCAGACCTGCGCCCAGCTCAGACAGATCCTGCGACAGCTGATCTGGTTTTTCCATGATGAACATCAGGTCGTAATATTGGGGATTCTTTAAGCCGAAATGTATATAAGTTCTTGCCAGCTGCTTCAGGTAGGCGATATGATCATCAGTAGCCGGTATCTTTTGAATTTCTTTTGATAACTTTTGGTACCCTTTTTCCATCAGGTCATGAAAAAGCTCGTCCTTGTCCTTATAGTACAGGTAAATTGTACCAACACTATACTCTATCTTTGTAGCAATGGCTCTTAAAGTCAATTTTTCTATCCCATCTTTCAAAAAAAGTTCAGTTGCGGCCTTAAGGATCGTTTTCCTCATTTCAAGTTTTTCTCTTTCCTTTCTCTCCAGTGTACCCATTTCAACTAAATAATATGTGCATTTTTTGAACGATGTTCAGCTACCTGGTACAATTATAACTATTTTTCTGCTCTTGACAGGTATTACAAATTTTCTGTTTTGATAGTCATGTTGTTTTTACATTAATACGACCAGATAGTCCTGTCGTAATAGTTTAGGAGGGAATTGTTGAAGAAATATAATAGAAGATAAAATTGTCTCTTATTATTTCTTTGCCTACATTTGTCCCGTTACCAGTAAAAACAACTTACAAATTGATATGGTAACCATCGTAAAACTGAAATTTTGCGATAGTCATAACATTCTCAAATTACGTTGGTTCATGAAAATAAATAGAAACTTAAAAGAAAAACCGTCTAATTCAATGATCAATGTTCATTATATTTGTATTGTTCACTAATGATTTATTGTTCATCAATCCAATGACTAAAATTTACCATTAATACCTCCATATGTCATACCAAATTTGTTTGCTGGGCGCGTCAGTAGCTGTATCCCCGGCAACCGGAAACTTAATCACCGCTCCGGGTATTATTATCACCTTAATACTTCTTTTTATACCTATTCTCGTGATGGTGGTGCTTCTGCTGGTAAAAGCCAGAAGGCTTTTCAGCATGCTGCGCAATGTAAAACAACTTTCAAATGCGAAGAGGGATGATCTTACTGCTTCAGAAGCCGGTTTAAATGGCATTGGACGTGAAAATGATATCTTATCCAATATCAATGAAGAGGCAAATATTCATTTTATTGCTGCCAAAAGAAAGGCAGTCGTGCGACCTTACACTGATCCGGAGCTCACCTCTCTGGTGCTCTGGTTTTTAATTTCGGCAACCTGCTGGCTGGTGTTCGGTACTACAGTAGGTGAATATGCAGGCATTAAGTTTGTCACGCCAGACGTAGACCACCAATCCTGGCTCAGTTTCGGCCGTATAAGGCCGGTTCATACCAATGCAGTTTTCTGGGGCTGGTCATCAATGGCAATGATCGGTTTGGGTTACTATGTGGTACCAAGGGTAAGTAATGTAGATATATACAGTATCAGGGCTGGTTACTGGAGTTTATGGCTTATCAACGCTTCTATTATCATCGGCAGTATCCTGTTGATGGCCGGGGTGAACAACGGCGGGGGTGAATTCAGGGAGTACATATGGCCGGTGCAGCTGATGTTTGCCATTGGCCTGGCAATTACACTGGGTAATTTTTTCCGTACAGTAGGCAGGCGTAAAACCAAAGAAATTTATGTGTCCAACTGGTATATGGTCACCGCGTTAATGTTTGTGATTACACTTACGATTGTTGGATATGTTCCTTACTGGCAAAACGGTCTTGGCGAAACTATCATTCAGGGGTATTACATGCATCAGGGAGTAGGGATGTGGTTCATGTTGTTTACCCTCGGACTTGTTTATTATTTCCTGCCTCAGCAATTGAATAAACCTATTTATTCTTATAGTCTGGGTATTCTGGCATTCTGGTCGCAGATTTTTTTCTACACAGTTATTGGTACCCATCACTTTGTCTTTAGTGCCATCCCCTGGTCGCTTCAAACAGTGGCTATCATTGGAAGTGTTGGTATGGTCATCCCTGTAATTTCCGGGACCACAAATTTTGTAATGACCTTCAAGGGGAGCTGGAATAAGGTGACCAATAGTTATACCCTTCCATTTTTTATTGTAGGGATACTGTTTTATTTCACTGGTTCTTTACAGGGTACTGCAGAAGCTTTCAGGTATACTAACCTGATGTGGCACTTTACAGATTTTACGGTTGCGCACTCTCACTTAACAATGTACGGCATTATCGCCTTTTTCATGTGGGCATGTATATATGCGGTTGTTCCGCGTCTTACACGGCAGGAGCCTCCCCAGGCAACAGTTGGGCTGCATTTCTGGATGGCCTTTATTGGCCTGTTGTTCTATTCTATCCCTTTAATGTGGGGCGGCACGCTGCGGGGATATATGTGGATGGAAGGAAAGCCCTTTATTGATAGTGTGGTTATGATGGCGCCCTACTGGTTATGGCGTGCCATAGGCGGTACCCTGATGTGGATATCACATCTGGTGTTTGCATATAACCTCTATAAAATGATAGCGCACCGCCCGGTAGCTAATATTAATCTTCCTGAAGCTGCAAGGCCATCTGGGCAAAAACTTGAACTTATTGACATCCAAGGCTAAATATAAAAACAATGGACTATTTTAATAATCATACACGATTATACTTAACGGCGCTTAGCCTTTTTGTCTTCTTAACAATTATGGTAGCTGTGTTACCGGCCATAAGGAATCAAAATAATAACGGTTTATTGCCTGGCTATGAGCTTCCTACAGATGATGTAAAGGCTGGGAAAGCATTATATATCGCCAACGGATGTGTTGCCTGCCATACCCAGCAGGTACGTAACGTGGCAATGGACGAACAATGGGGATCGCGGCCAGGGCTGCCTGCAGATTACGCAGGCAATGAGAGACAGGATTTCTGGAGAAATACAGCTACGCTGATGGGTACTGAGCGTACCGGACCCGATCTTACCGATATTGGCACCCGGCAGCCAAGTAGCGACTGGCAGTTGCTGCACCTTTATCAGCCTCGTGCAGTTGTTAAAGAGTCTATCATGCCTGCTTTTCCATGGCTTTTTGACGAGAAAGATAAGGTTGAGCCTGGAGACACAGAAATACAGGTGCCAGATGGGTTTAGACAGTCAGGTGCCGGCAAGGTTATCGCAACCAAAGAGGCCTTGCAATTGGTTGCCTATCTGCAAAGCCTAAAGCAAATCAAATTGTATGACAAAACAGTTGATGTCGCTTTCCTTTACCAAAAAGAAGGAAAGACGGCAAAATCAGGTGCTGCGGGAGATGCTGCCGGGGCAAAAGGGCAGGGGCTTTATGCTACCCATTGCCAAAGTTGTCACCAGTCTAATGGCGAAGGCCTGAAAGGCGCGTTTCCTCCATTGAAAGGAAGCCCTATTGTGCAGAATGACAATCCTGAACAGATGATCACGATTATTATGAAAGGTTATGACGCAAGGGAAGAATTTGGCGTGATGCCTCCTGTGGGTGCAAATGCAAATCTGACGGCAGAGCAAATTGCACTCATAATTGATCACGAAAGATCTAGCTGGGGCAATAAGGCCAGGAAAATCCCTGTAGACGAAGTGCAGAAGATCCTTGATTTTATTAAAACAAGTAAATAATTATATTATGAAACGTGTATTAACAGTTTTGGTAGCTATGCTACTCGCCGGTACATCATTCGCTTGTGATGTATGTGAAAAAAGACAACCGAAATTTCTGAAGGGAATTAGTCACGGTGGAGGACCGGAAGGTAACCTTGATTATGTAATTGTATGGGCCACTATTTTAGTCGTTCTGGCTACGCTGTACTTTTCTATCAAATACCTGGTACGCCCGAGAGAAAAAGAGGCTGACCATATCAAGTTAATGGCAATTGATTAAAATTAATGGAAGAAAAGAGTTCTGTTGTAATTTTCATCGATGATGGAGAACAACCTGTAGGCAAATTCACTTCGCCGGTCAATTTTGAGCTGGATACAACTAAACTCGCCGATGGCGATCATGTGCTTAGCATTGTCAGCGAGGATCCCGGTGGGAAAAAAGGTATCCGCAAAATACCTTTCAAGGTACGGAATGGACCTGATATTTCTATAGAAGGGATCAAGGATCACGAAATCGTTGACGGGGTAATACCCCTGATGATCAGTGCCTATGGAAAGGGAGATCAGAAGGTGTTTCTTATTGAAGGCGCTGAAACACCAAGGAGTATTCCGGGATGGGTATGGATCATTCACTTGTTATTTGGTGGATGGGCTATCTATTATTTGATTACACAATGGATCCCGGGTGTGTAGATATATGAACTGATAACCTAAGTGTCATGACTGCGAAAACTGATAGTAAACCGATCAAAAGGGATAAAAATATCCAGCCTTTGTCCAGAGAACACCATTTCGGTCTGCTGTTCTGCTGGAAAGTACGAACCGGCCTCAAATATGGAATAGCTACTGAGAGGATAATCCACTACCTGGATTATTTCTGGACGGAGCACCTCCGGCAGCATTTTAAGGCAGAAGAAGAATTGCTTTTTCGCAAAGTCAATGGTCCCCTTTGTGACAAGGCACTGCAGGAGCATGTTCGACTGAAAGAAATGATCAGTTCATTGGCGAAGCACACCAGTCCCGATGAACCTGCCCTGCTGGATACATTTGCAGTCGTCCTTTCTGAACATATCCGGTTTGAGGAGAGAGTGTTATTCCCGCATCTGGAAAAAGCAATGAATTCAGCCCAGCTTGAAGAAGTAGGCAATAGCCTTAGCGCGTTGCACGAAGAAGAGTTTGAAGACAATTACCCTGATGAGTTCTGGGTAAAACCTAAGTAGATTAAATCATTTCAGGCCTGTTGTTACCCAGGGCAGGTCTGATAAATCTATCATACTACCCGTTTTAACTTTTTACAATGATAAATGAATATTTACTGGTTAAATCCGGATGCAAAAAAATACTACTCGAAAAAGGCCAGAGCATTTTTGAACAGGGTGATCTACCCAGATATTATTACCAAATCTGCAGGGGCGCCGTCAAAATGAATAATTTTAATGATGATGGCAAAGAATTCGTCCAGGCCATATTTTCCGATGGAGACAGTTTTGGTGAACCACCACTGTTTATTGACGAGCGTTATCCCGCCAGTGCGGTAGCTATTGATGCCTCAGAAATTTATCAGCTTCCAAAAGAGAAATTTTTTGACTTATTAAAAGCCAATACTGATATACACTTTCAGGTAACCACCATTCTCGCGAAACGCCTGTATTTCAAATCCATTATGGCCTCTGCCATATCTTCTGATGAACCAGAACACCGTGTACTCAAACTAATTGATTACTTTAAAAATAATATTAACCATATCCCCAACGGCGAATCCTATAAGGTCGACATCACCAGGCAACAGATTGCCGACCTCACGGGGCTCAGGGTAGAAACGGTCATCCGGTCTATTAAATCCCTGGAAAAAAAGGGAGAACTCCGCATCAGCAGCCGTAAAGTTTACAGGTAATACCAATAAAAATCAATTATTTCCCGCTGCTTTATGACTACACTCATAAAATGCATCTATGGAAGCCCATAACTTTGATCATAATCAACTGATAGTTACTCATCATAGAAATGATTAAGATTGTTATAAATGCGGTTGATTCGTGATTATGGAAGTTAACAGGAACAGATAGGGTAACTGAGATTAATATAAAGATAGGAAATGATGAAAGCTGAAAATGGAATAATAATAGGTCCCAATACTAAGGTTAAAATATTGCTCGATGCCAATCAGGCGCCTGTGATAGAAGCACTTGTTAAACTAAACAAAAACTTTTCTAAACTTAGGTCGCCTATCCTGAGGAATCTTCTTGCCCGAAGGGTCACCATTGCGGAAGCCTGTAAAATTGCCAACTGTAAAATTGACGATTTCTTAAAAAGTATGGCTAAAATTGGCTTTAAAGCCAATTTTAGCCATACTGATGTTTTGCCAACAGATGTGCCGTTGTCTAATTATCAGGCAACTACGCCATCGATAGATTTTACCCGTAAGGCAACTGTTGTGGAACTCGATTTACGTCCTTATCTGGAAAATGACCAGGATCCTCTTAGAGTAATACAGAAAAGTATCAAACAGCTTGCTGAAGGCGATCGCCTGAAACTGATCAATAAGTTTGAGGCAACACCACTGATTGTTCTGCTTGAATCGCAGGGGTATCTGCATCAGGTGGACTTTATCGCTGACGACTATGTAGTTACCTGGTTTGAGAAAAACACGATGGGTTTTTGTGCAACCGCTTTACCTGAAAATACAACAGAACCGGAAGAAATTGACGCATTTAACGCAGTTAAAAACCGCTTTTCGGCAAATAAAATCAAATATATAGATGTGCGTTACCTTGAAATGCCTGCACCCATGCTGCTTATTCTGGAGCACATCGATTCGATGTCTGAAGACCAGCTGCTTTATATTTACCATAAAAAAGTACCGTTATTCCTGTTGACTGAATTGGAAGAAAGTGGTTTTGCGTATCATTTTAACTTTCATTCCAATACGGGGGTAGATATGCTGATCTACAGGAAATGAATGCTGCCAATACACAGTGCCTTTGTAGTGAAGGATTTCCGCCTGCAGTGAAAGGGTAATAATCAGCAGGTGTCTTCCTACATACAAAACGGCCGAAAAAAAGATACGGTTTAGTGTAAACATCCCGGGGTCTAAAGTGTTAAGCGCTGATATCAATCTATTTATTATGAACATATATACTAACTGTATCACAATGGTGACTGGCTGCCTGACGGCAGTTAGCCCGTCTGTATTTGCGCAAAAGGGGTTACCGTCAAATCCAGTAATGACTCCCTCAAAAAAGTTTTCATTACAGCAGTCAGTATTTAACCAGCGAAGTAACGCATAAAATGGAAGTAGTGCATTAAACATAAGAAGTAGTGCATTAACATAAGGACTAATGCGTTAGAATAATAGGAATATTGACAAACATGCAATTGAGCATCATGATTGGAGACCGGATCAATAGGATTGAAGCTAAGCTAAAAGTTACCGGAACAGCAAAATATGCCGTTGAGTACCCCCTGGAAGATATCGCCTATGGTGTTCTGGTAACCAGTACAATCGCCAGCGGCATTATAAAAAAAATATCTGTGGATAAAGCGAAAGCTTCGGCAGGAGTATTCAGTATCCTCAGTTGTTTTGACCGGCCTGAAGTACCTGGATACAGTAAACCAATCGATCCAAACAAGGCAAGGTACTACGGAAGGGAATACCGGCTGTTTGCTGACAACCGTATAGCCCACTACAATCAGCCAGTTGCCCTGGTCATTGCCGATACGTTGGAAAGAGCCAAATATGCAGCGGGGCTGGTTAAGGTAGAATACGAGAAACTTCCACATGAAACATCATTATTGTCTAACCTGGGCAGAAGCATAATTCCACACCGTTCCAGTAATTCTCTTAAGGGTAAACCGACGGCACTGGAAGGATCAGCTGTACAGATTGAGCAGGAATACCATACGCCGGTACAGGTACATAACAGCATGGAACCACATGCTGCAACCGCCTGGTGGGAGTCGCCCAATCAGTTGCACATCTTCAACAAAACGCAGTTTGTTCAATCGACCGTTGCTGCATTCGCTGAATATTTTAACCTGAAAAAGGAAAACATTATAGTAAACTCTCCTTTTGTAGGAGGTGCTTTTGGCAGCGCGTCGAGGGTCTGGCCACATGAGATGGCTGCAGTAATGGCTGCACTCAAAGTTGGCCGTCCAGTGAGAGTTGCGCTTAATCGCGACCAGGTTTTTAATATGGTAGGATACAGGCCACAGGCTGTACAGCGGATTAAGATTGGGGCAGATAGCGGCGGAAAGTTTGTAGGCATCAAACATGAAGCCTGGGGCAGCACCTCGTCTTATGAAGAGTTCGTTGAGCGCATTACAGACCCCACCAAGTCCATGTACGATTGTCAGAATGTTCAAACAGCCTATCAATTGGTGCCGCTTGATGTCAGCACCCCAACACATGCCCGTGGTCCCGGCGAAACCACAGGGTCGTTCGCCCTTGAATCTGCAGTAGACGAGCTTGCCTATCAGCTTGGTATGGACCCTATACAACTGAGAATAAAAAATTTTGCATCAGTAGATCCCGATAACGGGTTGCCCTGGACGAGTAACCACCTCAAAGCATGTTATGAAAAAGGTGCCTTGCTTTTTGGTTGGGATAAAAGAGAGCCTGAACCGTATACCATGAAATCAGGGGAATACCTTCTAGGAATGGGAATGAGCGCTGGAATATATAAAGCTACCCGCGATGCTGCCACAGCCAGTGCGCAACTCAATAGCGATGGAACATATACCGTTAAAACTTCAGTCGCAGATACAGGTCCGGGTTCAGCTACTGTTTTTACCCAGATTGCTGCAGATACTCTGGGTGTTGATATTTCGGCCGTTCGGTTTTTATGGGGTAATTCTACATTCCCGCCAGCACCCGGACAGTTTGGTTCTCATACTACAGCATCTGTGGGCTCAGCGGTTTATGAAGTGTGTATAGAGTTGAAAAATAAGATCCTGGATCTTACACGTTCAGGTAACAAACCAAAAGAACTTGTGGTTACCAAAGAATCTGCCGCCGCTGAAGGGGATAAAAAGTATTCAGGTAAATCATTCTGCGCAAATTTTGTCGAAGTGCTTGTTCATCCCTTAACCGGTACAGTGAAAATCAAACGTGTAGTATCAGTTGTCGATTGTGGAAAAGTGATGAATCATAAAACTGCCGAAAGCCAGGTCCTCGGGTCGATTGTATGGGGAATAGGTATATCACTGATGGAGGAGGGAATAACTGATCATAGAACTGGTGCTTATGTGAATAATAACCTTGCCGATTATCATGTCCCTGTAAATGCTGATATGCCAGATATTAAGGTGCATTTTATTGATAAGGAAGATAAGATACTTGATCCTATCGGTGCTAAAGGACTTGGCGAGATCGGGTTGATCGGTTTTACAGCTGCAGTAGCTAATGCAGTTTACCATGCTACGGGCAAAAGGATACGGAACCTGCCAATCACGCCAGATAAGATGATTTAAAATTTCGCAGGATTAATTTGAATTTATGAACACTGTTCTGTATGTTTGCAGTGTTAATAATATTATGGCAATTAAGGATAGAAAGGAAAGGGACAAGCTTGACAGACGAAAGTTGATTTTAGAATCTGCTACACGATTGTTTTTGAAGCATGGCTACGAAAAAGCCTCTATTCGTAATATTGCAGAAGACATAGAATATAGTCCAGCTACTATCTATCTTTATTTCAAGGATAAAGATGAGATCTTTTTCATACTCCACGAACAGGGCTTTGATATTTTAAACCAGGAATTTCTTAAACATGGTACCGTTGCCGATCCATTTGAACGTCTGATTGCAATCGGGAAACGTTATCTTCAGTTCTCCATTGATCATCCGGATTATTACGACCTGATGTTCATGATGAAAGCCCCACTTAACGAAATTTCTTGTATGGACAAATGGGATGCGGGTGATAATGCATTTCAGTTTTTAATGAAAACGGTTGGAGAGTGCATCGACCAAAAACTTATTAAACATACAGATCCCCATCTGGCAGCTATGACAATATGGTCGTTTGTACATGGTTTAGCCTCACTTTGTATTAAAGACCGTTTCAAATCTATGCAAATGGGCGACGACAAAAGTATCAACGCAATGTTGTTCCAATCACTCGCTTATTTTATGGAAAGTATGAAAGCCTAAAAAAATTTCTTGTCAACTAAACAGTGGTTAGTAAAAAACCAATGATTATTTTTTAATAGATCTCTTGTAACAATCCTCAACATATGCGCTCAAATAAACACTGTTCTTTTTATTAACAACGAAATAATGATGAATTACCGAATACCCTTTAAACTGATGTTGATAGTGCTTTTCCTATATAGCATGTCATTCAGGGCCAGCGCCCAGGATAAACTGTCTGGGTACCTGGCAGAGGCGCTCAGAAATAATCTTGAGTTGCAAAATCAGGATTTTGCTTTTCAGAAAAGCATCTACGCATTGAAAGAAGCGAAGGGATTGTTTCTACCTCAGGTAGAAGTATCCACCCAATACCTGTCATCAGAAGGAGGCAGGAAAATTGAAATCCCTATAGGGGATTTATTGAACCCGGTATACAGCACCCTGAACAGCTTAACCAGTTCGGGTAAGTTCCCACAAGTGGAAAACGTAAGCCAGTCCTTTAACCCGAATAATTATTACGATGCCAGAGTACGTACAACCCTGTCCTTGTACAATGCGGAGATTACTTACAACAGTAAAATCAGAAAAGAGCAGATCACATTAAAACAGGCCCAGCTTATTGTGTATAAACGGGAGCTGATTAAAAATGTAAAACTGGCTTATTATGGCTATCAGCAGTCGGTTCAGGCTATTAAAGTGTTGGAGAATGGCGTTGAACTTGCTAAAGAAAACCTCCGTATCAACCAGTCGCTCGTTAAAAACGGAAAAGCTATACGGACAGTCATCAGTCGTGCCCAAAACGAATTAACCGGCCTGCAGTCGCAGTTAGAAGATGCCAGGTTAACTTCTGTAAACTCTGCAGCTTATTTCAATTTCCTGCTCAATAAGCCATTAAACAGTACCATAGATATAAAGAATGAAACAGCGTTAGTGATCAATGCCGACACCTCCGGCAGCGGCCAGAAAAGAGAAGAACTCCTGGCATTGGAATCTGCTGAAAAAGTGAGTACGCTCGCATTAAAAATGAACAAGGCCAGTGTGCTGCCAAAGCTTTCTACCTTCATTGATCTGGGCGCTCAGGGTGATTTTTTAAAGGTGAACCGCGAAGCACCGTACTACCTTTTCGGCGTAACACTTTCCTGGCAGATCTTTACAGGCAACCAGAATAAGAACAGGGGTCACCAGGCCGCACTCGATGTAAGATCTGCACAAAACCAAAACAGTCAGGCACAACAACAATTGCAATTGGAAACTGAAACGGCACAGAACAAACTGATATCTGCATTGCAGTTATACAAGGCTGCGGTAAGCCAGACTGCCCTGTCACAACAATATTTTAACGATGAGCAACGCCTGTACAAAGAAGGCCAGGCACTTTACCTTGAACTGCTGGATGCACAAACGCGGCTCATTAACGACCAGCTAAAACAAAGCAGCAATTATCTTAACGTACGTACCAAACAGGCCGAGCTGGAAAGGGCTAAAGCCAGTTATACATTTTAACACTGTCCAATAGATCACATTTAATCATTCCTACTCCTTTAACACAACGTTATGAAAAATATCAACTACTATACAATGATTCTGCTAAGCGGACTAGCGATCGCCGGTTGCCGTCATGCAGCGCCTGTAGAAAAAACGGACAGTGCCATTCCTGTAAAACTGATTTCTGCCATATCGCTTCAGGAAAATGAGCCCCTCGAAACCTCAGGCCTGCTTTCTTCGGAACAGCAAAGCAACCTTTC